>Ga0315284_10008319_pt1 | contig 14808 bp, 9 predicted proteins | sample YL17G09_16_MG_FD_203696 | JGI IMG/M metagenome (GOLD analysis project Ga0315284, IMG submission 203696) | Sediment microbial communities from Yellowstone Lake, YNP, Wyoming, USA - YL17G09_16 | ecosystem: Environmental > Aquatic > Freshwater > Lake > Sediment | place: USA: Wyoming | collected... | reverse complement strand
ATGCTATTACTATTTTTACGCACATTTAGTAATGCGTGAAGGTCTCTAATAATAGAAGTAGTCGTAGTGTGTATAGAATCGCCGACTACTACTTCTAACCAACCTTCTAGGATCTGGTGAAAACTTAGGGAATTATTTCGCAGTCGTTTTCAGTGGTGATTTCACCCGCGTCATCTTCCCCTTTTTTTAGAGAAGTTCCTCTCGTGTGAAAAAACCGGTTAGGGGGTGAATTTGATGGTTGATGATCCTTTGAGATGTCCTGAGTGCGGAAGCCAAAGACCATTCAAAGACGGGATCCGATATACGCGTAACGGTGAAGTGCAACGGTATCGGTACAGGAACTGCGCCCGTCGATTCTCGTTCTCCTAGAAGCTATTCCGCAAAATCCCTTTTCTTATTTTTCTCAGTAAACTAACTGGATTACTTTTTTCTAAATAACGTAAGTAGCCAAAGATGTATTTCCTAGACGCTGGGGATGTATGCCAAAAAGCGGGGGATGGGAGTTGAACCCTCATCAGCTGTCGCTATCGCCAATTGTCGCTTTCCCTGCAGACTTCTTCCCTTTTTTTAAATTCAATGATATTTAGGGATGCATCGCATTATTTTAAATCATACGCATAGCGTGGGTGCTGCGGTGTTCCAACATTCCTCTTTGTAAATTTCTTTCCGGTGACTAACTTGTCAAGTGTTTGTCTTACAACATCTCCATAGGATGGGCCGCGTATCTGAAAGGCATCGATGAAATGTCTGCTCACCAAGTTCTTCCCACCCAATTCTGCTGCTTTTCTAGGCATCAAAATAAGTAACCTTTCAAGGACCTCTTTATGCCCTACAATCCTTTCGTCTCCATAATACATGACTTCTGTGCTAAGATGTTCTCCTGTTTTAGCATCTTTTAAGTATGGTCTGTCCTCATACGATCCAGGCATCTCTATTCCCTCAACGTCATTTTTGTAAGTGGATTTAATATAATAAGATTTAGCGCTTGATTCTCCTCTGCATATCTCGTTCAGGCCGAGGCCATCACCAAATTCGGTCTCCGATTCTCTTTAGAACTGCGGTCCTTCCTTGCTAAATTTAAGGAACGCAATTATGCTTGCCATGTGAATGGGCGTGTAGAATATCTTCCTCTCTTTTCCTGCGATGGAAACCCTAACTTCGTAGAAATCACCATTTCTTTCGGTGATTGGTTCGGGTGCCTCCTCATGGTTGGAGATGACTTTAGCTTTTTCCATTATATTTGTTAAGTCTCTACCGCCATATTTCATCAAGGCGTGGCAGTTTGGACATAGACAAATCGTGTTGAATTCTTGGTTGCTCCATTCGCCGTGAAGATTCTTTTTTTCGTCCAAACGATAGATTTCAAAATATGGATCTTTAAGAACTCCTAAGTCGAGTCTCTCGTTGCAGACTTGGCAGTTGCCGTGATATTGGCTAAGCAAGAAAGCTCTTAGATTAGGCTCAAGGTTTTCCTTCGTTTTCACACGTTTTGTCAGTTTTTCTTCTTTCAGTATAACCTGTGGATCTTCAGACATTTTTGATAACGCTTCAAGTTTGCGTTTTTGAATCGCGATTTCTTGTTCTGGTGTAGGTCCAGTCCAAGTCTTGTTTTCTGGAATTGGCACTTGATTTTGGTCAGCTTTCATTGCTAGAGTAAAATCGCTTAATAGTTCTGAACGGGTCGGGGTAACGTATGAGACAATTTTTCCTGCGTCTGCAGTCAAGATTTCGTTTTTCTCCATCAGAATTTTGCGTGCACTTTCAATTATCTTCGTTCTCTGTTCGGGTCCTGCTGAGCTGAATATGTCTAATAGTGGTTGAGCATGCTTGAGCAGATGTTTGATATCATCGGGTGCATTTTCGCAAAGTTTCTCTATTTGTTGATTTGGCTCTGACTTAAGACCTATTTTCTCAGCTACGCTTTTTGCTTCACTGCTGGCTTTGTTAAAATCGTCAGGCATTTCAGAGAGTTTTATTGTCGAAGGTTTATGGAAAACTAGTTTTTTGTCTGGAATCCATTTCTCTTCGTGTAGCAGCTTTCCCATGTCTGAATATTGAAAATGTTTGGAGGAATTTTGATAGTCTTGTTTTGTGCTTTTCTCAACTTCGCCGCAAATTGTTTGACTTAGAACCATCGCAAGCTGCCAGATGACTTTTGCTCGTGCAATGTTTATGTTCTCAATTGCAAATTCTAAACCCTCTATTTCGCAATTAGGGTCAAATCCGTTTAATCCTCTCGAGTGCCATCCAAAGCTATTACTTATTATCACATGGTTCATGTAATTGGGTTGGCCATACGAAGGCACGATTCCGTCAATACAACCCATATCTTTGAGTTTCTGAAGGAGACTATTCTTTTCTAACAGAGAAGAATAACGTTCGTCCAAAAACCAAATGTTGCGGTTTCCCTCAAAGTATGCTTCAATACCGTTCTTTCCTGTGTAAATTTTTCCAAGGTGAATTTCTATTGGTTTTTTGTAGGCTTTTTCCATTGTTGATGAATTAATTGCTCTTAGGACTGAAATCCTTTTCATTTGAGCTATCAGGCTTTCTTTCTTGTTTTCGGAACAGGTTGCAAGAGATTGAAGAATCATTTTGATGTGCTTAACGTTGTCTTCATCTGTAACCTGCTTCTTTTCGTCGCAATATAGCGGCAGCACTGAATCGAGTATTGAGGCGGTCAAATCTGGTTCTTCAATTCCTAAGGCTTTCAGGAATACCCTGGCTCGTTTGTCTGTCGATATAGTATTTTTCATTATGTTTTGAAACTGTGTGTTTATCGACGGATCCCTACTAGGAAGGTGGACTTTCGGGTTTCCATAATTGTCGAATGGGGGTACATGTGAGTTGTCTTCTAATCTTATTATTGGTCTTGAACGAAGAACTCCTGCTTTTTCATATGGTCCGCTTTCTCGCCATAGTGCTTTTTGATCTCCAAGGAAATCGTAGAATTGGATAATCCATTCGTCTGTCTGCACTTTAAAGAAAGTTTCAGTAAGAGACTTTGCAAAAGTCTCAGAATCTATAACTTCGATTAGTAGCGCACAAGTTAGGTACCTCCAAAGGTCGGGTGTTCTGTTTTCTGAAATGGCTGAATCAAGCCATTTGCTGTTATTTCTGTCAAATAAGGAATCAAGCTGAGCACTGGAAACTAGCTTTCGCAGGTCTTCGCTTCTTGCCAGAAGCGCTTGGTGCGCGGTTGCGTAGCCTTTATCAAAGGTTGGTAGGAGAGGGATGTCTGAGCACAGTTTATCTTTAACTTTTTCATAGATTGGTCGGAAAATTGATTCACGGATAGCAAAGTGATCTGTGTCAATTGGAAACGCATTAAGGAAATCAACATCAAGTAGATTTAGCTCCTTTATTGTTAACATATTTTCTGCAACGAAATCGCCAATTTGTTCAATAAGCCAGAGATTGGTAACGTCATTTTGTTTTATATTATCCCTTGAAGGAGTGGTATTGAATGGACCATGGATTACGAATTGTAGATGAGTTTCTTTTTCTGTTGGGAAGTAAACGAAAAGCAGAGCCCCCTCTGCAGGAACAATTCTATTCTTGCCGGTTTTTGGATCTGTCGAGACTTGATATGCTATTTTTATTGACTGTTTAACTGAGTTGCCCAATTGCTTCTCAAAGACAAGCCAATTTTCCCGAGTTTTCTGGATCCCGTTATCAATTTGACGAAGGGTAACAAAGCAGTGGTTATTTTCTGCCTTGGAAGACCGTATATACTTGCTTTCAGAAAGACCTACTTTGAAGGAAATTTCCTCCAAGTTGTTTAGGAAAAGCATTGACTTAACGCCAAGATTGCCCAGTCTTTTCTTGATTTCTTCGAAGGCTGCTTCTGGCTTGATATCAGGTTTGTTAAAGGGTATTGTAAAAGTGGTTTCTTCTAGAGGGATTGTTTCTTTTCTATTGCAGAAAAAGGGATGAACCAAGTCCTTGATATAGAAGCAGTGGCGGTCGCTAAAAATGCCGGGAGATATAGTATATGCATAAACAGACTTGAAGCCTATTCCAAATTTCCCTATCTGAGTCACAGTTCCGTCTTTAGCAGAAGCAACAATTCCACAGATACCCTGTACGTCGTTATCATCAAACTTTATGCCATTGTTTGATACTTCCAAGCGATCAGGATATAGTCTGAACTTAATAACAAACCTTCTCAACTCTCCTGCTTTACTTGCCCGTTCACATGCATCCTCCGCGTTTTGCAGCAACTCGAAAATAAAATGAGTCTTTTCGCTATACAAGTTGCCCAGCAAATATGGGCCAAAGACACTGATATCGGTTCCATACCTTACAGTATTTTTTTCTCTAATTTTATCATAGAAAGCTTCAGACACCACATTCACTCTTGTACTTTGATATAGGCAATTGCTTGTAAGTTATAATCCAGTGTGAGAACTTGTTTTTTCTGGAGGCTTTCTACCGCAAAGAGTAGTTTTGCGTTTTCTTTTTCGATACGGGCCTTAGTTAACCGGATATATTTTTCGTCTGGAGCTCTGCTTTCTTCAATTCTCTTAGTTATGTGGTTCTGGATTTGTTCTTCCAGTCGTTTGTTTCGCATTTCGGTTCCTATTCTCAAAGCGGCAATTCGGCTTTCTGCTCTGTACTGATTTTCATCTGAAGCCTTTTTCCTTTTTTCCTCGATTAATTCATCAACGTAAGCCATAGCCAAATCCAGATAAGGTGTAGGGTCAAAACTCTCGGTTAACTCAATCGAGGTTCCTTTTATGTTTGCAAGAATTCTTGGGAAAGCGCTGAAATCTACGTCGACTACTTTGCTGTCTGCCACATTAATTGGTACGCTTAATAGCTCAATTTCTGTTTTGATTCCTTCCATTTTGATCTCAAAAAAGAAGACTATGCAGTTCCCGACGGGAATCCCAATTTTGGTTGCACTAAAGCCGAAGGTTTTGAATATTGACTTTTCACGTTCAAGTTTTTCAACCAGAAAACGTGACCAATAACCGGTCGGCGAAAGAAATACTCGATCCGGGTTATCTTCAGCTTCGTTTCCATTAAATATAACTTTTATAGGCCCTTTCGATGAGATTATCTTATACAACTCGTTGTAGCCTCCCTCGCGCCCAGGTGCTCGCAGGAAGTGTTCCAGGTCTGCGGAAAGGTCTGATGTCACCATTATTTGCGGTAACCCTTTATCGTCTTTGCTGTACTTGCAACCTTTCCATTTTAAAAGACAAATCTCGGTTAGTTCTTGGGCATCGTTTGGACTGACGAAGTCACCTTTGAATAAGTTGTTTATCGGTGCTGAAAGGTAATCATCACTAAGCAGTTCTTTGCGCTTCTTCTCGAAATCTTCTGCTTCTGCCTTTGCTGAGGCAACTCGTTTCTCTATGCGCTTTTGCATTTCCTCTTTTTGTTCCTCGCTCAACGTTCCTGTTATTATGGCCGTTTGAAGGTCGGACAGTTCTTTCCCGAGTATTGTCTCTAATGAGCCTACACCATCTTCGATTAGTCGAATTCGCTTGTAAAGTCGATCATATATTTCTTCATCGACAGTTTCTTTTATGAAAAGGTTGGAGATAATTATTTTATCAGCTTTCTGACCAAAGCGGTCTATTCTTCCAATTCGTTGCTCGACTCTCATAGGGTTGTACGGCAAGTCATAGTTTACAATCGCATGGCAGAATTGAAAGTCAAGTCCTTCGCCACCAACTTCGCTTGAAAGCAAAATCTGGTATTTTCCATCTTTGAAATCATTCATTATTTGGTCTCTGCCAAGAATTCCGTTCATACTTTGGAAAGGGACATTTCCATGAATCACTTCTACTTGGAAACCGTCCTCTATGAGTCGTTTCTTTAAGTATTCGAGAGTTCTGACGAAAAAAGAGAAAACCATAACTTGAGTTGTTTCTGGATTTGCCAAGACCTTTTTAATCATGATTTTGAATTGGTTGTATTTGCTGTCAATATCTTCTATTTCCTTCGTCCTTTCTAACAGGCTTAAGAGTTTTTGGCTAAGCCCATTGTCAATATTTGTGGTTTCAATTTGAGCGTCGTCCTCGAACTCTTCAATATTTTTGCTGTTTATGTCAAGGATACTTGAACTTCCCACCATCCATTTCAGATATTGTATCAAAGCTGGAATACAACTACTCACCATTCTTTGATAGATATTCATGATAAAGCCCATCGGAAGATCTTCATTTTGCAGTGATGCATAGTATTGCTCAATTAGGTGCAACGCATCTTCTTGGAATCGTTTTTCAGTTGAGCTAAGGGTTATTGGAAGCTCATGCACTTCTCGAATAATCTGGTGATCGAGCGCTTCTCTTTTCCGTGTCCGTGTAAACGAATAATACAAGGGATTTAGAGATATGAAAAGTCGTTGAAAACTAATTATTTCCTCTGTTGTAAATGACGAGGGATTTTCCAATCGTAAAATGAAGTCTTTTGCATTTGGATGAGAAAGGATGGCTCTGCCGAGAGAATCTGCTTTTAAGCGTTCAAACACCGGCAGAATTTTTTCTCTTTTGTCTGGTTCGTTTGCACCAATGAGTTGACTTATCTTATTTAGCGCTACAACTGGTGCAAGCATGGTCTCGAACGTTGTTGCATCAGGAAATTGCGCTGGGTTAAGAATATGCATCTGATTAAAAAGATCTTCATTTTTCAGGTTTAGTGGGGTTGCTGAAAGCATTAACATCATTTCTGTTAAAATACTCAGAGTGTTTCCCAATTCATTACTGTCGGTTTCCGAATTGCGTAGATGATGCGCTTCATCAATTATGACAAGTTCAAACATCGGTGTATTTCGAATAGAATCAAGTTCGCTTAACATTGTGAGATATTCTTCGCGCCGTATGAGCTGCAAACCTGCAATGGAAAAAGTGTGGCCTTGAGGAATGATTCCTTCTGAAATTGTTGTCTTCAACATGTGCTTAAGGGAATTCCCGTCGTGAAGATGAAAGTATAGGGAGAACCTTTCTTTCATTTCTTTGACCCATTTCGTTCCTAAGGAAACCGGACACACTATTAGGATTGGTGACCTGTAATCTATTCTGCTTCGCGCCATCAACTCTTTTATGATAATTCCTGCTTCGATAGTCTTTCCAACTCCGACTTCATCTGCGATGAAAAGTCGCTCTTCGGAATTTGGGGACAAGAATCTAAGGAGAGGCTTGAATTGATGCGGGTTGAAAATCGTTTTGCTTCCAAGATAGCTGTACAAGTTGCTTTCAATGGGTCTTGATAGTCGTAGCCATGTCTGAAATAGTTTGTATTCTTCATGGTTTCCAATTTTGCCTGATGTGAAATCATTAACTATTTTTTCATCTGCGTCTTTCACCGGATCGAGGAATCTTTCAGAGACAACCTGAGCTTTTCCATCTATGGTTACTTTGTATTGGAAACCTCGTGAGCCCTTAATGACCTTGTTTACCGTTCCAACTTTTTTTGTGCCTAAATATAGGACGTTCTGTCCTTCGGTGAATCTGGGTTGGTTTTCGTTCATTTCTATCAACACATTTAGTTGTCTTAGACTGAGGAGAGTATTCTTTCTCTCGCTGTTTTTTGTATAGTTAGTGAATCGATGCTGCCGTCCGAGCCGTCTTGAGAAGTTATGAGCTGTTTGACTAGCTTGTTGTCGTTATACCATTTTTCTTTTTGTTCCCACTCTTTTCGGTAAGATTCTACGTTGAGCATGCCTAAGTGTTCCCAATAGAACGTTTTCCCTTTATAGTAAATCGTGAAGTCAGGCAATCGGAAATTATGTGGCGCTATTTCAAGGGGTTCTTCATATTTGTAGTCTAGACCAAGTTCGGTCAGCACATTTGCGACAATAACTTCAGATTTTGATCTAACCAGTTCGCCCGTGGTCGTCCGATGGATGAGTTTTTCGGGATATGGTATTTTTACACCTTCGGGTCTTACGATAGGTTCGAATAGGTTTGTGTTTCTTAACATTGTTTCTGACTGTTGCATCTTGCGATAAATCTTCAGTGGAGCTATGTCTTTTTCGATTAGAAGAACAAGCTTCTTCTTAAACCGGGTTAGTCCCGTGTATAGCAGTTCTCTTGATAGTGTGCCCGCCTTTTGAGGCAGAACAAGGAAAACAGTTTTGAAATCACTTCCTTGTGCCTTATGTACGGTGATGGCATATGCTAGTTCCATGTTTCCTTCCACTTCTTGTCGAAAATACCGGTACGTACGGTCAGGTTGGGTTGACAATCGGATGTTAAGGAAATCATTTACTCGTTTCTGCCCTTTGCTGGTGTTGCATACGTATCCCACTTCTCCATTTGCAACGTATCCATTTTCAGACTTGCCGTTCAGCCAAGCTTTTCTTGGTGAGTTTACGATTTGGATTACTTTGTCCGTGTAAACTATGTCTTCAGCGCCAAACGGTTTGGCGGAATATCTGCTGTGCCTTGCTGTTTCCATTAAACCGATCCTATATTTTTTCTGAATAAGGCGATTGATTTCCCTGGTTCCGAATCTCTGCATCCTAACTGGAGATAAGATTTGCCAGTTTTCGGGGTCACAATCTTTGCCGTTTGGTATTCCAAGTGAGGAATTAAACGCGACGTATGATTTTTCCGATTTTTCAAGTGCTAGCAATTCAGTCATTCTATTGTCTAATATTTTGTAAAGTTCGTCTGGGTTGTTCCAGAAATAAACTTCTAAGTCTCCTTTGTTGTAGCCTTGTGAAACGTCAGATAGCATCTCGTCATCATTTGGACTTGGATGATCTACTGTATAGCCGTCGGATAGTCTGAGAGCTTCACTTGCCTCGCTTTGCTTTACCTGTCTTGCCCGTTCTTTTAGGTAAATCAGATGTGCTTTGCGATGGGTGTCTTGGTTTAGCCATGCTATTATATCTACAAACGCTCGTCCTGGTCCTATAGGTGGCAGTTGATTTGAATCGCCTATGAAGATGAGTCGCTTTACTTCATTGAATCTAGTGGCTCTGAAAAGAGTTCCCAACAAATCAAGCGGGATCATGGATGCTTCATCAACTATGATGGTAGAAGCACCCTCTGTTTGTCCGCCGAAGTCTTTGAGTGCAAAAGTGTCCTTGTTCATCCAGTCTAATCGGTTGAGGAATTGATGAATTGTTAAAGCGTCCTTTTTTGCGAGATTCTTTAGTCGTACACGAGCTTTGCCTGTTGGCGCTAGGAGAAGCACATCAGTGTGACCCTCTTTTTCCGCAATTCCTTGAAGCAGTATTTTGACGACTGTTGTTTTGCCCGTTCCTGCGCGCCCTGTTAAAATTGAAAAACCGTATCCAAACAGTTTCTCCAAAGCTTCTGCTTTTTCTTTCTGAGCTCTTACCTCCACTTTTGCATCTAAGTGTGTCTGTCCAGGTTTGCCGAGTTCTTTTTCAAGCAAGCCTTGCCAGTCAATGCCACTTGGAGGACGTGCCCCTCTCTTTGTTAAATCTATTATCTGGCTTGAAATTTCATCTTCCATTTTTCTCAGTCGAAGAAGTGCGAGATACGGGTTTTCTGCCTCTGGGTCAAAGTCTATTGCTTCTTTGTAAAATTTGCTGTTTGCTAGAATAAGTTCTCGATCGGGGTTGCATTGTCGTTCATTTGTGACTCGCTTTCTTATCCTTGTCAGGGCTTCATTCATTGAGAGTAGTGTGTCACCAGATTTTGCGGCTGTTTTAAGAATGTCTACAATTAAGGCTCTAACGCGTCTTTTGTCATTTTGCGAAATGCTTGGTCGTTCGCCCCAGCTTTTGGCTATGTCTGGAAGAGGAAGCATCCCGTGGTCAATTTGCTCAAAAGATATTGGTGAAGAGTCTTTGGCGCCTCGGTCTTGTTCACATAATTGGTAAGGATCTTCTATGATTTCTTTGATGCTTGCGGTTATCTCCGCTTCTTTTTTGAGGTCCGGATTGGCGATTCTTTCAACTTGTTCTTTTGTAAGCTCAAATAGCCAAAGCGTTTTAAGGAGTTCTTGCCGTTGTTCAGGTAAGTCTTGCCATTGGAGGATGGCGGGTTCTATGTCTTTCTTAAATTTCTTTTCTGCCAGTCTTTTTCTGCATAGAATAGATAGTAAATGTTTTGAGGTGTCTTTACCTTTCTGGGAAATCCCGTTGAGGACTTCAAACTGATATATTGTTCCATTGTGCATGCTTAGATATTCTAAAACGCTTCCCATTCCAGGGTATGCGCCTCTGTTTCCCCATGTCTCAGATAAGACTTTGTCCAACCATTTTATCCTTGCATTCCAATCGTCTTTTGATTTTCCTTCAGCCTGAACTGTTCTAGATGTTTGTATTATTGCTTCCAAGGCAACGACTGCTTCGTCGTCTGTTAGTTGTTCAGAAACGTAAGAAAACTTTTCTCGAAGCCCAGAAGGCACTTTGCAGATTATGTTTGATGGGTCGAATCCGTTCTTGAGGTATTCTTGGTAGGGAATAATTACTGTCTGTTGTGGGTAATCTATTGTAATAGCGCGAGACCAAATTGGGTAATCTTCAGGGTATCTCGAGGTCTTAGGAAAGTAGAGTTGCTGTCCTTTCTTAGCGACTCTTGCTACTCCAATGAGTAGACGGTCCCCAGCGTCTTCCACCAAGGGGTTTCCTTGATTTGCATAGAAAAACACAAGAGATTCTTCAGGAACTATTGCGTCGAAATACTCATTTAGACTTTCAAGCTGCGTTTCAGGGTTGCTTTCCCAAGTTACGCCTTTTTCTTTTGAACGCATTCTACCATATGGCCTGGTGCAAAATGAGTAAGGCTCTAGGTCTTCATGAAAATCTGGAAGTTTACGCCAGTCTAAGGGGTCGCTATGGATAATTCGCGAAGGCTCGGGTGATAAGAGAGATATTTCCCCTGAGCACGGTGGCTCATAATTCTGAATAGAGGAAAAATGTTTGCTTGAATTGACCTTTTCAATTTGGTCATTACGTGTGTCTCGAATGTATTCATGAACCATACAGGAAGTATTTGAAAGAGGATCAACACAAATGCAGCCGTTCCAACAGCTGTCGTGCCAAGAAAGTCTAGCTGACATGTGGGTAGTCATAGCCTTAACCTGGTTGTCTGGATTTCTTTCTCTATACTATTATTACTTATGCTTCTATTATAACAACACCAGCAGGGTTAAGGGGAGAAAGTTAGCTACACCTGTTCTGGAGACGGTCGCTCAACCAAACAGTAATACCTTCGATAAAGTGCGCACTTCACCTAAAAGGTGGGTGCGCGGTTTTATAAGTTGACTCATAAGCGAAGAAGAAACCCCAATCCAAAGAGATTGGCAAGTCGGGAGTAAAGATGCCTATTAGTTCGCCGTTTAGAGGAAAAAACTGTATGAACTGATTGAGCCGTTGAATTTAGGAATACTTATCTCAATCTTTGTTGCCCACTCTATATCAATTACAGCTTCTGAAAGTTTCTTGTTTCCGTTTTTTCGTGAGCGGGTTACGCTTGGCGGGTCTGTGCTGATTTTTCTGGCTATCTTGTAGTCGCCTAATCCTTAAATCTGCTTTTTGTTCTGATAGCGAAATAGACGCCGACTCTCGTTTTTATCTGGGTTTTCGCGTTTTTCTGCTTCCTCTGCAGATTGAGCCAAACTTTTTGATGCTTGGCAGGATCAGTTGCTCAACTAGCATCCCTAGAGAAATAGGTATGACTTTCGAGTAGAGAAACGGAAACCGCCGCCGATCTTCAAAAATCTTCAGCAGAGACGTTGAGTTTTGCCCTTTTTCCAAATTGAATCTTGTCTTGAAATAACTTTCAAGAAGGTCTGATTTGATTTCTGGAACGCTTGCCAATATTGATTGCCAAAATTTAGTGAGGTCACTTTCTGGAAGATTATCTACTAGTCCATTTAGCAGAGTATTGACCCATTTCTTACTTTTGTCCAAACATTTTTGATACGCTCTGCAGTTTTCACATTCAGGTCTGTACAAGTATGAAATAGTGTACCCAATCATTGTCACGGTTAACTCTTCGAGGAAAAGGGGTGGGGAATTTCTCGTTTTAGGTGCCCATTGATTTACTTCCCATTTTTTAAATGTCTCAATTAGTTTTTCCACCTGTGTTGGCGTCAATGCGTGGTTTTTTATCATTTTCTTCATCGGATCGTATTTCAAGCTTTGATAGCATTCTGAGAAGGTAGTGAAGTCCCAATCTTGCCTGTTTAGTGCTTTTTGGAATTCCTCGTAGAGCGCGCCATAGTCCATCAAAAGGGGAAGATAAGTAACTTGAAGAGCGGAATAGAATTGATGGAGTACCTTAATGTAGTAATCAGTTTGCTTCTCTATGTATGGAGGGATTCCGCATTCTCCAGAGCTTTCACATGTCGGCTTCAACGAATAATATGTATAATCCACTTTCCTGATTGGATCATGCACTTTAATTGAGTAGATGAATCCTCTTTCTTCGAGGCCTAGGAGATGTGTTTGCAGGAACTTTCTCGAGAGACTGGTTTTTCTAACCTTTCCCTCTTTGATCATTTGAGTAGCTGTACAATCTTTGGGGTCTGGATGGATTTTGAGATATTCCATTATCTCGAAATCTATCCCTTTGAGTAAATCGTATCTACCCATGCCTCAGCACGACCATCAAGATATTGCACTCCGTTAGTGCTTTCATTGGAATATACGACCAGTATAGTAATACGTATAATATATACGTGGTAAGGTTGAAGTCCGTACATAAATTGTGCGCATCCATTATTTTTTCATTGTCAAGCCCTTCTGGGGCATAAACTGGTGAAATAATGGTACTAAACTATGTGACAATAAACGCACAGGGAATCTATGGATCTATCGATGTCGGAGGATGCAAACCTCTACATTTTGAAATACCTAAAAGATTGTATGAGTCAACCCTTGCAGCAATCAATAGAGACCCAGCAGCCATCGAAGTGAATGCAGGTCGTTTACACTTAACATTGCCGCCAGAAACATACAATGATATTGCTTCAGCAATTGCTAAAAGCAAAGAGATGACAGCCAAAGGCGAAACCGAACCAGTCATGAGACCATTAAAATATCCGAGTCCACCGAATTGGCGCGAGAAATTGAGAAATCGAAAGGTGGTAGAAGAAAAATGACACAATCCCATTTAGAAAACGAATTGTGCTTGTATTTGCATGTTTGTGGAAATACACGAGAAAGTGATCTCATTGACTATGGAATAAAAATTTCTGGCAGAACGCATGAAGATCTGAAGAAGGTTTTAGATGAAATGATTTTTCTTGGCCGCCTCGAGAGGCTTCTCCATGACAAGCTTAGTTCAAACGTGGTCTATATTGCAAAGGGAAATTGGGCTGTTGACTTAGCTTTAAGCGTTGAAGCAGATGCGTTAAAGATTAAAGACAAAGACAACGTAATCGCAGAAGCAAGGAGAATCTTAGAAGAAGCTGAAGTAATTGCTGAAAAACGAATAAAGGAAAAGTATCCTGAACTGACCAAACGGACCAAACGAAAGTATTCAAAAAAGGAATCGTGTAATGGGAGCGAAAGTAAGATGAAAAAGCAAAGCACGAATCTCAGAACACTACGCAAAGTAACAATAATCCCTCAGACAATCTATTGTCAGCCTGAAACTGATGAAGACGGGTTCGCGCCGCCTCAGCATGGTTTTCAGGCTACGAAAGTGTATGTTTTGGTTGATGAAAATGGACGTGAGCAGGACGGTATTGTGATTTGCCCAGAACATAACCAGTCGATATCCGTGAACATAAATCATCGATCTCGACCAGATGGGGGGGGTTTAGTTGAATGTCTTGAGACGCAGGGGTCTTATTTTTGGCACTCAGATGGTGATTTAGTGGCGTCTGAAGAAACCCCGAAAGAAAAGAAAACCTATTCGCCAACGCAGACGACATGCGAACCTGCTTCTACCTGCAGAGAAAACGCATCACCAGACGACAAGCCAGCCCAAACCTGATGTGAATCCACTTCCACACCTTCAGGCATTGGAAAGCAACCACCGAGCAGCACAAAACCAAGGACCCATGGCACGTCAAAATGATACTCGGACACAAAAGCATCCAATCAACAGAAACCTACATACACATTGAAAAGATGATGTACGACGGAGAAGCAGACGACCAATTCATAGTCAAAGTCGCCGATACCATGGATGAAGCAGTTCGGTTAATGGAAGTCGGATTCGAATTCCATGCCGAAGTTGAAGGCCATAAGCTGTTCAGGAAACGGAAGCCGTATAATGGATAATCTAGAAAGTCCACGCCCCATTTAAGGGATAATTTCGCATCCGTTATATTTCATGAACTCGAAGCTTTTCGCATCTAGCTTGCCATCCTTAATGAGGCTTCTGACTCGGGGCATTTGTTCTGTTATTGAGTTAACTAGGTTTCTCACAGTGTCACAGACCAGAAGGTAGGCTTCACTGTTCCACCGTTTCGTAATGTTTGCGTACAGGCAACGTCCTCCACAGATGTCATAGATGCTGCATTCTGTGCACGGCCTATCTACAAACACTTTTTCAAGCTTCAAAGGATCTGCTGTTTCAATGTGTCCCAAATAGTGTTCTTTTACTCCCCACATGGTTGGACATATGATAATGTGACCGTCTGTCTGTATGGCATAGTTTATCCATCCGCCACCGCATCGCAGAAGACTCCTTTCTTCATCAAACAGAAAAGAGTTGGCAATTCCTAAGAAGGGGTAAAGCTTCAGAACTTTGCCGGTTTTTTCCATTTGGTCAACCCAGAACTCGGCAAGTTTTCTGATTCCTGGATTGTAGTTTTCTTGACTCCATCTTTTGAAGTCTCTTCGCTGGAAATCGTTCTTCCAGAAGCCAGCGTTCAGTTGCCAGTGAACAGAGGAGAAGGAGAAGTCGCTGTTTTCCA
>Ga0315284_10008316_pt1 | contig 14810 bp, 16 predicted proteins | sample YL17G09_16_MG_FD_203696 | JGI IMG/M metagenome (GOLD analysis project Ga0315284, IMG submission 203696) | Sediment microbial communities from Yellowstone Lake, YNP, Wyoming, USA - YL17G09_16 | ecosystem: Environmental > Aquatic > Freshwater > Lake > Sediment | place: USA: Wyoming | collected... | reverse complement strand
CAGCGTACCAATTCCGGTTTGATTTCGATATGTATCATCGTGTTATCCTCACAATATCACTTCACCAATAGTATTTCTCATTTCCGGATATTTTTTAAGTAAGACTTTTTATTTGCATGAAAATGTTTTGTTAACATATAAAATACAATGACTTGATACTTAAATATTATATAATATTTTTCAAATATGCAACAGTAATATGCAACAGTAATATTGAATTGCAATGAATTGTAATTCTGATTGTTTCTGTTACTGCCCATAATACAACTCGTACGATAACGATTATTGTGTGAGTTTCTTTTCCAGTGAGTTTCTTTTTCCTTGAATAATCCTTCGTTAAGATGTAAAATCCAGAGGATATATTTAATGGGTAAAAATAAATGAATCTCCACCACCCCGATACATCGGGCGATAGCCCGCACCCTAACAGGCGGGGAACTTTCGCAGGATTAGCAATTGCGTTTGGGAGAAACATGGGTAAAGTAAGCATAGTGAAAAAAATAACTGCAATATTGCTTGTGTTAATAACCTTTTGTTTAAGAACGGCATTCCCCGATAGCAGTTTTATTGAAATCGGGAAACATTTAAAAGCAAAAGACTACCTGAAATACATGGTTGACAAAAAAATACTGCCTGGTTATAAAATACTTCTTCCGGATAATAAGTCAACCATAGACACGTCAGAAAGTACCAGCAATGATAAAAACAAGGATGTAATGTGCCTTTACTATTATGACAGGATTTACGAAAAGAACGATACGTCAGGGAAACAGGTTCATTTAAAGGTGTTTATATTTGATTCGCGCAGGCAGGCTTTAAATTACCTGAGATATGCCCAGAGTTGTTCCGGCATTAAAAAAGAGTGGGGAGGAACTGGCAGGGGAATTATAGGTGATATGTGCTGGTGCAGCATGGATAATGCAGGATTAGACTTTCTAAAGGGGAGAGTGTTTGTTCAGCTTGAGTTTTTTAAGGATAATGATAAGAGGCTGCTTGAAAATATGGCGGAGAACATTCTTAAGAAAATAGAAAAAAATCTTGATAAAGATATGTTTGATGAAGAAAAACAGGAACTGGCGCAATTAAAGGAAAAACAGTTATCAACGGAAAAGACGGAAGCTCTTGTAAAAAGCATTACAGAAAATGAACTTAAAGAATATAAGAACATAACGAAAACAGCTTCCTGCTGGTTTGAAGCAGACGACAATTACGAGCTGGGAAGGAGATATGAATGGGAAGGGAACGCTAATACAATAGGTATTGAAATATGCAGGTTTGATACTGCTGGACTGGCAAAAAAAGCTGTTACTATAAGGAACAAAGAGACAAATGGCAATAGCAATATAATTGAAGATACGGACAATCCGGTAAAAGTATTGGGGGAAATACTGTTAGAAAGATATAATTTGATTATGAAGTACGGAGAGACTAAGTTTTTTGGAGGCTTTGATTCGGTTTTGTTCAATATTGACAAATATGCAGTTCAGCTGTATACAAGCAGTTTGAAAGGCATAGACCGCGAGTTATTTGAGAAAATCATTTCCAGCCTGAAATCAGCTATAAAAGCCGATAGATAGTGTGGTGCCACCATAAAAAATAATTATAAATTGATTAAATAGTACATAAATGGTATTATTACAAAATGATAAGGCAATATTTTAGGAAATATTTTGAAAAATTGAAAGTAATCGCCGGAAAAATCCTGCATACAAATGATTCACCTGTCAAGATTGCCGTAGGATTTACGCTGGGTGTTTTCATAGGAGTATTTCCAACATTTTTTATCGGCGGCATTCTGGCAGTGGGATTATGCGCATTGTTTAAGCTGAATTATACGGCAGCCCTGCTTGGCATGGCAGTAACTGCAAATCCGGTGGTTTCGCCGCTGGTATGGATAGTAAGCGCCAAAATTGGCGGGCTGATATTCTCTGAAAATATTGATTCTGTAATTGATATGTTTAAAAGCGGGACTTTATTTAAGTCCGCAGGCAGAGCAGTGTTTATTTACTTCGCCGGCAACCTTGTAGTTTCAATAATCGTGTCGGTTATTGCTTTTTTTAGCGCAAAAACGATATTTGAAAGGCATTCAAGGAAAATGGGAAAGCGGTAGTTAAATATGGAGTGAAACAAATATGGATTTTCTCCTTTTTGTGTGGGCTAAATAGTTCCCCCCAATGTTTTACTTTGTAAAACAATACATGGGGGACTACCCGCCCCAGGCTTTGTCCCCGTGAAAACGGGAACATTGGGGGGTAAATCGCACCCCTACAACTACCGTGCGATGAATCGCACCGCTACCGGACAATTTTATTATCGCCTTTTGGGTGACTGTCGCCCATCATAGAAACCCACTCAGTTTGGAGAAGACCCGAAAAATTATAATAAGAAAGACATCATAGTATCGGAAGAACATCATGGAAATGGAAAAAATTCGTAATGTAGCAATAATAGCGCATGTAGACCACGGAAAGACAACGCTTATAGATCAACTATTCAGGCAGAGCGGCCTGTTTCGTAATAACCAGGTTATTTCGGAAAGAATGATGGATTCTATGGACCAGGAAAAAGAGCGGGGCATCACCATTATGGCAAAAAACGGGTCCTTCAAATATGGCGATTACTGGGTGAATATCGTTGATACTCCCGGACATGCGGATTTTGGAGGACAGGTTGAATGCGTGCTGAAAATGGCAGACGGCGTCCTTTTGCTGGTGGATGCTGCGGAAGGGCCTATGCCGCAAACGTATTTCGTTCTCAAAAAAGCGTTAAGCCTCCACCTGCCTATAATTGTTGTGGTAAATAAAGTTGATAAGCCAAATGCGCGGCTTGAATGGGTCGTTGATAAAGTGTTTGACCTGATGGGAAAGCTTGATGCTCCGGACCATATAATGGATTTTCCCGTAGTGTTCACATCAGCCCGCGATGGATACACTCTTGATAGCAACCATAAAAAATGCATTGGTATGAAAAATCTGTTTGATAAGATAATTGAATACATCCCTCCTCCGTCTGGTAATCCTGATGGGCCGTTCCAGATGCTGGTAAGCCTGCTCTTGTTCAACCCGTTTCTGGGAAGGCTTGCTGTCGGGAAGGTTTCAGAGGGGCGGCTTTCTATAAATCAGGATGTATGCGTTACGCGTGATGGTGTGAATCTGACAAAAGCCCGTATCACGCAAATATACCAGTTTGTTGGAAATGAGCTCAATCAAGTCCAGGACGTGCATGCGGGGCAGATTGCTGCGCTTGCGGGTGTTGAGCAGGTTACGATGGGAGAAACCGTTACTGACCCTGCCATGCCGCGGTTCATTGCCGCTTCGCTTATAGACCCTCCAACAATAAAAATGAATTTTTTACCGAACGATTCGCCCTTTTCCGGAAAAGAAGGCAAGTTTGTCAATTCGCGGCAGCTTAAAGAACGGCTTAAAAAAGAAACATTGTCTGATGCTGCGCTTGAAGCGGTTGACTTGAACGATGAGGCAGGCTGCTGTGTTTCCGGCAGAGGAGAACTGCACCTTTCCGTGCTCATAGAAAAGATACGCCGGGAGGGATATGAATTGCAGGTTACAATGCCTAAAGTGATTGTATGCGACATTAACGGCAAGCTTTGTGAGCCGTATGAAGAACTGACTATTGATGTTTCTGAAGAGATGATGGGGTGCGTCATTGAAAACGTAGGCTCTCGCAGGGGAAGCATGCTGGATATGATAAAAGAGCATGACCTCGTGCGCCTTACTTATAAAATTCCTACACGTGGGCTATTGGGTTTTCGCTCGGAATTCATGACTATAACCAGAGGAATGGGAACCATCAGTTCAATATTCCTTGAATATGACGAGCACGCCGGTGAGATAACAGAACGCAAAAACGGAGTGCTTATTGCAATGGAAACCGGCGTGACTGCCAGTTATGCGCTTTTCAATCTGCAGAGCCGCGGAGTTTTATTTACCGGTTCTGGAGAGCCTGTTTACAAAGGGCAGATTATCGGGTCAAACAACCGGGAAGGGGATATGGTTGTCAATCCGTGCAGGGCTAAAAAGCTTTCCAATATGCGGGCATCCGGCTCAGATGACGCTATTACCCTTACTCCGCATAAAAAAATGAGCCTTGAAAACTGCCTTGAGTTCATTTCAGAAGACGAACTTGTTGAGATTACCCCCAGGGCAATCCGTTTAAGGAAAAAAATATTGACAGAAAACGAACGCAGGAAAGCCGGACGGGCGCAGGGAAAACCTTAAAAAAGGGGACAACAGCGCCCTTTATTCCTTTATTATTATCAGGTTTTTGTTTACAAATCCAAATAAATAAGTATAATAATTAATCTTCATTATATGGGCAATGAAAATGTTTCATGCAATATAATATTCAAGGGAAGGGTCCAGGCGGTTGGATTTCGTTTTACGGCCAGCCGGCTGGCGCGCGCACAAGCTTTGAATGGTTTCGTCAGGAACGTGCTGGATGGCAATGTGGAAGTGCAGCTTGAAGGGGAGAAGCAGTCCATAGAGCTTTTTATTGAGAAAATCAGGGAAACCATGAAAAGGTATATAACGGAAATGCGGGTAGACTGGAATAAATCCGACAGCAAGTTCGTGGATTTCCAGATCAGGTTATAAAAGGTGTTATACCCTATTATACAAATAAGCATTTGACATTTAATTTAAAATGTTATATGATTAAAAAGTTACAGTTTTAAATTATAATTCAAGGATAATAATGAAAAAGATATTTGAAAAAGCAGTCAAGTTTCTGGAAGAAGTTATAGCTGAGCTGAAGAAAGTTACATGGTCAGGCTGGAAAGAAGTGGTAGGCTCCACCACTGTGGTTGTAGCCCTCATAGCCATTATTGCTGTATTTACCGGCTTGATAGATATGGTGCTGTCAAAAGTACTTTCTGCATTGATAAAATAGAGAGTGAGGAACTAAATGCCAGAAGATAATAAGTTACAATGGTATGTTATACATACTTTTACCGGCCATGAAGAAAAGGTAAAGACTTCTTTATTGATGACAATTTCTTCAAACGAGAGGCTCCATGGAAAAATTGAAGATATAAAAATACCCACCGAAGAGATTATTGAAATTAGAAAAAGCAAGAAAAGAGTATCTAAGAGAAAATATTTCCCGGGATATATAATCGCAAAGATGGTGGTTGATAACGATACTTACTGGACAGTAAGGAATACTCAGGGGGTAACGGGTTTTCTTGGCGGTATGAAACCAATACCGCTGCAGGATGAGGAAATATCAAACATCATGTTTTTAGCCGAACAGGGTGCATCAGCCAAGCCCAAACCATCAATCACCTTCAACAAGGATGAGAATGTCCGTATAATTGAAGGCCCATTTGAAAATTTCATCGGGGTTGTGGAAGAAGTTGACGAAGGGAAGAGCAAGTTAAAAGTAATGGTAACCATATTTGGCAGGTCAACCCCTGTTGAGCTTGATTTTCTCCAGGTAGAAAAAACATAACTGTGAAAGGAATAATATAATGGCAAAGAAAATAAAAATAGTGGTAAAACTGCAGGTTCCGGCAGGCGCAGCCAACCCGGCGCCTCCGGTAGGAACAGCGCTCGGGCCTCAGGGTGTAAACATAATGGATTTCTGCAAGCAGTTTAATGAAAGAACTGCAAACCAGGAAGCTGGAATGATAATCCCGGTCGTAATAACCATATTTACAGACAGAACATTTTCTTTTATTACCAGGGTCCCTCCCGTAACAGCGTTATTAAAGAAAGCGGCAGGGCTGGCAAAGGCCTCAGGTAATCCGAAAAGCAACAAAATCGCAAAAATCACAAAGAAACAGGTTGAAGAAATAGCAAAGAAAAAAATACCAGACCTGAACGCAGCCGATATGGCTGCGGCAGTAAAGATGGTTGAAGGCACTGCCAGGAGCATGGGAATTGAAATAGAGTAGGAAAGGAAAAAGATGAACAGAAGCAAAAGATATAATGAAGCTATAAAACTTGTTGACAAGACCAGGTATTATAAAACAGCAGAAGCTGTAAAAGTAATTAAGGAAGCCGCTAAAACCAAGTTTAATGAATCCGTGGACATGGTTATTATTCTTGGCATTGACGCAAAGAAAACAGACCAGACGGTCCGAGGCACTATCATGCTTCCACATGGCACTGGCAAGACAAAAGCCATTGCGGTGGTAACAAAAGGTGAAAAAGTTCTTGAGGCAAAAGAAGCAGGAGCTGATTTTGTCGGTTCAAATGACATAATTGACGACATAGAGAAAAATAAAATAAAATTTGATGTGCTGGTAGCTACGCCGGATATGATGAAAGATCTCAGCCGTCTTGCAAAAACTCTGGGGCCAAAAGGGCTTATGCCAAATCCAAAAACAGGGACCGTTACATTTGAGCTGGCTGGGGCAATAAAGAGGATTAAGGCGGGAGAAGTTCCATTCCGTAATGACGAGTCAGGCGTTATTCACCTGGTTGTCGGAAAAGTGAAGTTTGAAGAAGAAAAATTGGTAGAAAATGTTGATAGTGCAATAGAAACCATCCTCAAAGCAAAACCGGCTTCAGCAAAAGGACAGTATATTAAAGCAATATCCCTGTCATCCACCATGGGGCCTGGTTTAAAAATTGTAGTGCCTCATATTTAAATCCACAAATTAAAAAATCAATTCAAGCTTACCCGTTTTTATTTACCTGACAAATACTGCTCTATTAACAGCATATTTTCAATTCCACCCATTTACCGTCGGGGAAATCCAACAGCATTTACTTAAAGATAAAATATGATAATAGAAAATAATCTAAACTCAAATATGTGAATAGCTGCAAAAAAATGAAAAATAAATTATTTTCTTGACAAATCCAATAGTTTGATATATAATAAAAGGTAAGACATGACAAGTAATACTAATATATAACGTTAGAAGGTAAAAAATGGAACAGAAAGCTGTTAAAGATGTAATGAGTATCAAGGAACTTGCTGAGTATGTGGGCTTGAGTAAATCAAAAATATACCAGTTGATAAGAAACAAGAAAGTCCCTGCATCAAAAATAGGGAGACAATATAAGTTCTCAAAAGATATTGTGGATGCCTGGTTAAAAGAAAACATTATTACAGGCAGTAGAGATATACAGATGCGGTTGCCAATAGGGCTAAAGAAGTCAAAAGATACGACACCTGCGAATGAAGTAAAATTGAAAAAAGAGGAGGTGAATTTGGATGGCAAAAAAGAAAGCAGCGAAGAAAAAGAAGGCGGCAAAAAAGAAGAGATAGGTCTGTAAGAATTAATTGAGAGAATGGAGGAAACGTAATGGCTGAGAAACTGTTGAAAGTCGGCCTGAAAAGGGAAAAAGGTTATCTCTACTATATTGATAAGAAAGGGAACCTTGCTAAAGCAAAGATGGCCAGGGGCAACAAAAAAGGCGGAAGCCCATCTGTAGTCCAGGCCATCGGTGTGAAGAGGGAAAAAGGTTACCTTTACTTTATTGATAAGCAGGGAGATGTTTCCCGTGCCAAGATGGTAAGAGGTGGCAAGAAAAAAAAGGCTGCAAAGAAAAAGAAGAAAAGATAAAACGTTCGTACCCCTTGTGGAATTAGGTTATCAGAAAAATAATAATAGGACTTTTAGTCCTGACTGATTATCTAATCTACAAGGGGTTCTTCTTGTAAACTTCCTGGAATTCAGTTAAAGCTGAATTCCAGGAGGTTAACTATATATCACTTCGGATATAGGGGGTGATTCAAATGGCTGAAAAAATAGAAAGCGCAGGAATTAACCGCGAAGAAGGATATCTATATTTTTTAGATAAGACAGGGGATATATCAAGGGTCAAAATGGCGCGTGGAAGAAAAGGAAGCGGTTCCCCTGAGAAAGTTAAAGTCCTTGGGGTTAAAAGAGAATCGGGATATCTGTATTTTATTGACAAACAAGGAGATGTTTTAAAAGCTAAGATGATGAGAGGACGAAAAAAGAAAGGTAAATAAACTAATCAACTATGATTATATCAATGAAGTATAAGCCGTAAAGCCCTTAATTTTAATGATTAAGGGCTTTTTTTTATTCTATTGACAGGTTATCAGGTATTTAATAAAATACCATAAATGGCGTATATACAACACCTCAAGCATACTGTTGGATTGAAACAGACTCAAAAGCTGATGCCCAAAATCAAGCTGGCAGGACTGATGGGCCTTTCTGAGGACAAATACCAGTTGCTTATTAGAGAGCTTGAAGAAAGCCGGCTGTTTAAGAGGCTGATGTATTCAAACGATATCAATGAGAGAGTCCTGAGATATAAACCATTTTCGCATAGTGCAACATCAAACAGTTTTTATGGATTCAGCCAGAATATTAACGCTGAAAATATTGCCGGTGGTTCATCATTTGATATAAATTCCCTGCTCAATGGAAAAGAAAAAACAGTCCAACTGATTAAAAGAATCACTGAGGAAAAATTCAGTAAATATTTTTTATACAATGAAGACAATCTCAGCCTTGAAGAAATAGCGGAAAATTGTAAAATAGAAAAAAAAGATGCAGCCGCAATAATTGAATTGCTGAACACCATTGATGTATATAATTCCTTTAACACGCCGGGCGCAGGCACAAAGCCAATTCCCGGGGGTGAATATACACTAATAGCTTCAATTAAGAAAGCGCCCCCCAATGTTTTACTTTGTAAAACAAGACACGGAGGACTATCGCCCCGATGTATCGGGGGCGGCAGTTTTGTGATTGAGTTTTTTCATATAAGTTCAGCCAGGGGTAAATATATTATAAACTTTGACAGGCTGGAAGCCCTTAAGCAGCAGGGCTTCTTTTCTAAAAAGGAATTAAAAGAACTGAATAAATTGATTGAAAACATCAAACTAATCAATACAAAGAAAGAAACTATTTACAGAATTCTGGAGGAAATAATAAAAAAACAGCGCAGGTTTCTGGAGAGTTCCAATCCTGATGACCTGGTTCCGCTAAGCGAGCTGGAACTTGCAGGAGAAACCGGTGTTCACTATAGTGTTGTAAGCAGGGCAATTTCTTTAAGAAGTGTAGAGATACCCTCCGGTAAAGAAATGGCTTTAAAGAATTTTCTGCCAAGTAAAAAAGACATTAGAAAGGTGTTGATTTATAAAATCATCAGTGAAGAGAAAGCCCCCTATAAAGATGAGGAAATACGGGAAAAACTCTCCAGTGATTATGGTATAAATGTATCAAGGAGGTCAGTGGCAAGCTGCAGGTCAGAAATCAACCTTCCTGCAAATTATATAAGAAACAAAAATAATTAGGAGTAAAAAAATGGAAGAAAGAAGAAACAATGTTCCTGCTATAATGGTCGTTGACGACGATCAGGGGATAATAGAGTCATTTCAAGCCCTGCTTGAGGATAGTTACAGCATTATAACGGCAAAAAGCGGAGAAGAGGCAATGGAACTGCTTAAAAAGCATGACATTAAGCTGATTTTGCTGGACATAATGATGCCCGGAATTGACGGGATAGAAACGCTGGAAAAAATCAAAGTAATTGACCGCAGTATTGATGTGATTATGTTAACTGCCGTTAAGGAAATTAGAACGGCTATTAAAGCCATGAAATTAGGTGCTTATGATTATGTAACTAAGCCTTTTGATATTGATGAAATAAAAGCGCTTGTAGACAAAATTTTTGAAAAGCAGGAGATGGAGAAGGAGGTTATTTACCTGCGCAGCGCCTTAAGTGATATTATGGGTTTTGATGATATTGTCGGGGAGAGTTCTGAAATGTGCTCCATTTATGAAGCGATAAAAGAAGTGGCAAAAAATGATTCAACGGTCGTGATAACCGGGGAAAGCGGTACAGGCAAAGAGCTTGTTGCCAGGGCAATCCATAATAACAGCCCCAGGAAAAACAGGCCTTTTGTTGCCGTTGATTGCGCTACTATTGGTGAGAACCTGTTTGAGAGTGTATTGTTCGGCCATGAAAAAGGTTCTTTTACTGATGCAACGGAACAGAAAACAGGCAGGTTTGAGCTTGCTAATTCCGGAACTGTTTTTCTGGATGAAATAGGCAACATGTCATTAACAATGCAGGGTAAGATATTAAGGGTGCTTCAGGAGAAAGAATTCCAGCGTCTTGGAGGCACAAAGACTATAAAACTGGATGTGCGTATTTTATCAGCGACGAACATAGACCTGCCTGAAGCAGTAAAACAGGGCAGTTTCAGGGAGGAGCTTTATTACAGGCTTAATGTTGTGCCCATACAGTTGCCTCCATTAAGAGACAAGGTTGAAGATATACCTTTGCTGGTGGAGCATTTTATTAAAATGTATAATACAAAATATAATAAACATGTCAAAGGTGTATCTGTGCAGGCGATGAATTTTCTAAAAAATTACAACTGGCCCGGCAATGTCAGGGAATTAAAGAATGTCATAGAAAGAATAATAGTCCTTGGCAAGAGCAAAACGATATATCATAAAAGGCTGCCCCTGGATATATTACTGTCAAAAGAAGTAAAACATGTCAGTATTGAAGGCAAAGAGAAACTTCCATTGAAGTATGCGACCGGGCAGTTTGAAAAGAAATACATTCTTGATGTGTTGAAAAAAACAAATTGGAATCAGACTAAAGCCTCCATGCTAATGGGGATTCATCGTAATACACTGATATTAAAGATGCAGGCTCTTGGAATAAGAGGGCTCAGAGACATAGATGAAGACGAAAATGAAGTTGAGAATGAGGAATAGTTAGAGCCACTAGCAGCACATGTTTTTATGCTGGTTGTTTAGATTATAGGGCATTCCGAATAATCGGTAAATATAAAATATATTAAACCATAGGAAAGATATTGGTATATACTGTATACCTATTAAGCAATTTCCTATGGTTTTTTTATATTCAAATATTATTTGGCATATTATTTGCATACATATATTTAATCACAGCTGTCCGATTAAAATATTGACGACCTGTCCTTCCGTAGCCTTGCCTGCCCTTCCGAAGTTACTCAACGCAGGAGGGGCGTAGGAGGACAAATGTCATTGCGAGGAACATTATGACGAAGCAATCTCAAGATTTCCTGCGTTTGTTGAGATTCCCACGGTCACTCGTTTTGCTCGCTCCCTCAGAATGACAGTTATCTGGTGGTTGAAAACGAGAATGTTTTTACCGGACAGCCATGATATTTAATACAAGTTGAAAAAAAATAAATTTATTTAGCATATAAAAATATTAAACATTATCTATGTAAGAAAAAATACACCAGAAAGGCGGATAAAATGCTTATACCAATTGACGTAGAAAACTTGATTGATGATGTTGTAAGAGAATCGGCAAACAGGGAAATGGGACTAAAAACATCTGTCAGGAACTTTAAGAGAAGCCTGGCAAATTTTGTATTGGAAAAAGTAGAGGGTGATAGAAAAAGCGCATCGGACATACTGGAAATAAAAGACAGAACGCTATGCAAAATAGTTAAATTCAAGCCCTGATTTTATGGAGCCCCACGGGTCGCACCCATGGCGTGCCCTTCCGAAGTTTCAACGTAGGAGGGGCGGAGGAGGGTTTTCTGAAAATCGTGATAAAAGAGAAAAAACATGAAAAAACGAGCAGTGATAACCGGTCTGGGAATAGTTGCACCTAATGGAACAGGCAAAAATAATTACTGGAACGCAATAGTAAGAGGGGAATCGGGGGTGTGCGGAATTGACAGGTTTGACGCTTCCGGTTACCCTACAAGAATAGCGGCCCAGGTCAATGATTTTTTGCCTACGGATTACATGGATAAAAAAGACACCAGGTGGACAAGCAGGTTTTCACAGCTGGCCGTTGCTTCAGCGCGAATGGCGTTGGAAGATTCGCAGTTGGTGCTGGAAAAAGAAGATGGCTATAGGACAGGGGTCGCAGTTGGGACGGCAATAGGCGGGCTGGAAGTGGCTGAAAAAGAATGTAACAAGCATTTTAGAAAAGGAATAAATAATCTTAATCCTTTTTCTGCAATGAGTATGAATCCGAACTCCGCAGTAGGCATGTTGACACTGATGTTTAAAATAAAGGGGCCTAATATCACCATTTCAACCGGCTGTTCAGCCGGTTTAAGCGCGGTGGCTTATGCTTTTGACCTTATAGCGGAGGACAAAGCCGATATTATGATTACAGGAGGTGCTGAAGCCCCCATTTTCCCTGTAACATTTGATTCTTTTTGTTCTGCCAATGTATTAAGCAAGAGAAACAATAACCCCAAAAAAGCAAGCAGGCCTTTTGAAAAAACAAGGGACGGCTATGTCCTTGGGGAAGGGAGCGGCTTTGTAATTCTTGAAGAAAGACAACATGCGTTGTCAAGGGGAGCATTCATTTATGCTGAAATTGCAGGCTACGGGGTAACGAATGACTGCTATAGTCTGGTTAAACTGGAACCGACCGGCAGGGAAGTATCGGAAGCGATGAGGCAGTGCCTGAAGAACTCAGCACTTTCTCCTGAAGATATTGACTATATAAATGCGCACGGTAGTTCGTCGTTGTTTGCGGACAAAAGGGAGACAAGCGCAATAAAAGATATATTCGGAGTCTCCTCATACGATATCCCTATTAGTTCAATAAAATCAATGGTCGGCCAGTCTCTGGCAGGCACCAGCGGGATGCAGGTTGTTACAGGGGCGCTTATACTTAAGAACAATTCTATCCCCCCGACAATTAATTATGAGGAGCAGGACCCGGATTGTGACCTTGACTATGTCCCCAACCATGCGCGTAAACACAGGGTAGATACAGCGATGCTGAATGCTTTTGGTATGGGTGGTAATAATATTTCAATGGTCATTAAAAGGCATAAGGACACAGAAGAGGTTTACAGCAATAATTCAGCTTATGACTATCATTACGGCGGTAACTATAACCATGTCCCGCTGTATATGATGAAAAAATAAAATACAAGCACATAAATGAATCTCCACCGCCCCCCCCCCCCACCCTTACAGGCGGGGGAACTCTTGCAGGATTTGACAAGTTTTAATCATAAAATAAATTACATTGACAAATCATAATTAATGAAATCTTGATAATTCACGTTAAAATTTCTATAATATTAAATGAACAACTTAAACTACTCTGTATCGTTAATAATCTTTTTAATAATTATTCTTATATTACGCCTCCTGGAAAGTTATTTTCTTGAAACAAAAAAAGCTGGTGGTAAAAAATATGGCGCATGGACTTCGCCTGTTTTCTTGCTTATATATGTCCTGATAATAGTAAGCAGTATAACAGAATATATCGTTCACAATAAGAATATTAACTTTCTGATAACCGCCGTGGGTTTTACTTTGCTTATTTTAAAAATGCTGCTTAAGTATTGGGCGGCACTAACACTGGGCAAATTCTGGAGCCACGACGTTGAAATAAATCGGAACCATGAACTTATAAAGAACGGGCCTTATAAATATGTCAGACATCCTGCATATTTAAGTGCTATACTGGACACTCTTGGCATACCACTGCTGTTGAATGCCTATTATACGCTGATATTTGCAGTGATTATCAGGCTTTCAATGATATTCGTAAGAATAATGATTGAAGAAAAAGCATTAATAGAAAAATTTGGAGAAGAATACGTCGCATATAAAAAAGAAACAGGCGCACTTTTGCCTCTATTGATAAAGAAAAAATAGTGCAGAATATTTAAGGTGTTAGTTTATGAAAATACTACTTATCCAACCTCCCATGAACAAAAACATAATCGGGATGGGGACAGCCTATCTGACTGAGCCTCTTGCTCTGGAGGTTATTGCTGGTTCAGTCCCGGAACATGATGCCCGCATACTTGACATGAGAATAGACACTGATTTGGATAAAATATTGAATAATTTCAATCCTGAAGTAGTTGGAAGCACCGCATATACTTCAGAAGTGTATTCTGCCTGGAAAGTCCTGCAGAAAGTAAAAGAATATAATAAAGAAATTAAAACAATAGTAGGTGGCCACCATGCAACGATTTTACCGGAAGATTTTAATAAGAGTTATATTGATATTGTGGTTATAGGTGAAGGAGAAATTACCTTCAGTGAACTCATCAGGGCATTTGAAATGGGAAGAAAGCCTGATGATATAGAAGGACTTGCAATACAGGAAAACGGGAAGTTATTTTTTACGCGTGAAAGGGAAATCATAACCGATATGGATAAAATCCCTTTCCCGGCAAGGAAACTAACTTCAAAATACAGGGACAGGTATTTCAGGGCTGACTGGAGGCCGGTTGCTTCGCTCATGACATCAAAGGGATGTCCTTACAGGTGCAATTTCTGCTCTCTCTGGAAAATAATGAAGGGTAGGTATCTTACCCGTTCAGCCGAGTCAGTTGTGGAAGAGTTGAAAGGAATAGAGGAAAAATATATAGATTTTGCTGACGACAATACCTTGCATGACATCAAACGTGCTGAAAATATATATGAATTGATAAAAAAAGAAGGGATAAATAAAACATATAAAATATATGCTCGTTCGGACACTATAGTAAAACATCCGGAGATAATTGAAAAATGGAAAGAAATAGGCACTGAACTTGTGCTTGTAGGCATTGAATCTTTTCGTGATGATGAACTAAAAAAAATGAACAAACATAACACCGTAAGGACTAATGAGGAAGCTATTAATATTCTGCACAAGAATGATGTTGAAGTGGCTGCATATTTTATCATTAACCCTGATTATGAAATAGATGATTTTAATGCCCTTGCGGAATATGTCCGCAAAATGAATTTAAAACATCCCATATTTACAGTTTTAACACCTTTTCCCGGAACGGAAATATTTGAAGAAAGAAAAAAAGAACTTTTAACTTATAATTATGAATATTATGACGGCATACATTCTGTTTTA
>Ga0315284_10008315_pt1 | contig 14811 bp, 13 predicted proteins | sample YL17G09_16_MG_FD_203696 | JGI IMG/M metagenome (GOLD analysis project Ga0315284, IMG submission 203696) | Sediment microbial communities from Yellowstone Lake, YNP, Wyoming, USA - YL17G09_16 | ecosystem: Environmental > Aquatic > Freshwater > Lake > Sediment | place: USA: Wyoming | collected... | reverse complement strand
AGCACCTCGCGCGTGAACGACAGAGGCTGGCGGGTGATGAAGTCGCCGAGAAACACCACCGCGTCGGGCTCGTGAAGCTCGGCAAGGTGGCAGAACCACTCCAGCCCCGGCCGCGAGCTGTGAAGGTCGGAGCCGACGAGCAGCTGCACCGCCGCGTCCAGCGGAGGGCCTAGGCTTTCAGGCGCTTGGCGATCCACTTCGCCAGGTCCTCCTCAGTGGCGAACGGCCTGAAGTCGATCCCGCTGCCGATCAGCCCGTCGAGCACCCCCCGCAGGATGGCACTTTGGGAAAGGCCCGCGCCATCTGCAGCGGCCGTAAGGAACCGCACCTGATCGCGGTAAAGCTGGTACATGCTGCGCTCAGTTTGGCGCTCAGTCTTAGGCGGCTTATAGGTGCCGGATTTCTTGGCCTGCTGGCGCTGCTCGCGGCACAACTCCACCTGGTTGCGCGCCAGGCGCAGGATCTCCGACGACCCGGATTTCTCCTGGACGACGCGGGAGAACCAGCGCAGGCTCTCGTCGAAACGCCCGCGCTCCCGCAGCAGTTCAGCGATCAGGTATGCCACGCCGGCGCTGCCCAGCTTGAGCTGGGTCACGTCTTCCTGTTCATAGGCTTCGAGGTACAGGCCAAGGGCGATCCCGCGCAGGACGTGCACTTGATCGTCTCCCACGCCTGCGCCGCTTTCCACCAGCTCCTTGTTGACCCACGAGGCGCGCAGCGCAAGCCCCGCGACCTCGGCGCGCGGGACGCGGAGGAACCCCGAGCAGCTCAAGGCCAGCTCATAGGCGCGGCAGACCATCGGCAAACCGCGCAGGCCCGAGAACTCCACCGGCGGCGGCTGGGCTTCCACCAGCGCGGCCAGACCCGGCCGGTCGCGGAAGAGCAGCTGCGCGGAGCGGCGGAAGACGGGCTCCTCCGCGGCGAAGCCCCCCGGTGACACGATCACGGCGTAGTGCAGCGGGTTGGGGCCGTCGTAGAGGGGGCGGAAATCCGGCTCGCGGCTGCGCACAGAGTACGTGCCGGACTTCACCGCCACCGCGAGGAACATCTGACCGCCCAGGGGACAGGTGTACTCACGCCAGAAATACTCCTTCGGCAGGGCGCAGTTTGCATTCTCCAGCTGTGGCGTGGATGTCACCCTCTCCTCCAACCTGGTACAGCGCATTATAACCCGCTCGCCGGTGCGCCGTCCCCTATCATACGTCCATGGCGATCTATCTTGCAAACGCCTCGCTCTACCGCCGGGGTGGCGAGTTTCTCGAAGGCGCGACGCTCTGCATCGCGGGGCGGCAGATTCGCAGCGCGGGCCACATGGCCGTCCCCCGGTTGGCGAAGCGGGCCCATTGGCGCCTGCTGCACGACGGCTACCAGCGCTGGCTGGAGGGCCCGATTACGGCGCCCGGTCAGCGCCCCACCCCACCGGATCTCGGCGACGTCGTGATCGACTGCAGCGGCCTGCGCATCTATCCGGGCCTCATCGACCCGCACACGCACATCTGCTGCTTCGAGGACGGCGCGGGCGTGGTCGGCCAGCACGGCAACGAGACGACCGACCCGAACACGGCGCAGCTGACCATCATCGACAGCATCTACCCAGGGGACCTGGCGATCGCCGATGCCGTGGCGGGCGGCGTGACCTGCGCGGGCATCTTCCCCGGCAGCGCCAACCTCATCGGCGGGATGTGCGTGGCGGTGAAGCTCTACGGGCGCACCGTGGACGAGATGCTCATCGACGACAAGCAAGGGCTGAAGATGGCGCTGGGGGAGAACCCGTTCCGCGTGTATGGGACGCAGGGCAAGACGCCCTCCACGCGCTTCGCCTCGGCGGGCGGCGTGCGCACAGCGTTTGACGAGGCAGTGCACTACATGGAGAAGCGCGCGGCGTGGGAGAGGAAGAAGCCCGCCGAGCGCGCCAAGGAGCCCTTCAAGCGCGACCGCAAGCTAGAGAATATCGCCGGCGCGCTGCGCGGCGAGTACCCCGTGCGCTACCACGCGCACCGCAGCGACGACATCTACACCGCGGTGCGGCTAAGCAAGGAATTCGGCTTCAGGCTGATCCTGGAGCACACGACGGAGGGCGGCAAGCTCGCCGAGCTCTTGGCGCGGGAGCGCATCATGTGCGACGTGGGCCCGACGCTCACCGCGCGCATCAAGTACGAGCTGCGCGAGCGCACGCCGCGCACCGCGGGCGTGCTGCACAACGCCGGCGTGCACATCGCGCTGTCCACCGACCACCCCGTGATCCCGCTGCAGTACCTGCCGCTGCAGGCGGCGGTGGCGGTGAAGGAGGGCCTGCCGGAGAGCGCGGCGGTGGACGTGATGACGATCAACGCCGCGAAGACGATGGGGCTGGAGCGGCGCCTGGGCAGCCTAGCCGCGCGCAAGGACGCCGACCTGTTCATCACCGACGGCGACGTGCTCGACCCGCGGCATCACGTGCTCGCCACGTTCATCGACGGCTTCTGCGTGTGGGAGAGGTAAGCGCGTCTGTGAACACGAAGTTGAAGAAGATCAAGTACTGCACGCCGACCCATAGAATGTCCGCGAAGCCAACAAACAACGGGTCGAGATACAGACCCCACCTGTCCTCCAGCACGCACGGCAAGTAGCTTCCAGCTCCGAAGGTATCCCAGTCGTAGGTGGTCGCTCGAGAGCCCATCCAGGCAGGCGCACCCAGGATGGTGCCCGCTACGAGGAACCAGAATAGCCAGGCTCCAAACTGGGCGCGACCGCGAGCGAAGAGGACTATGCACGCTGTAACGGCAACTAATGAAACTGCCGAGAATACCGGCCACGAATCCTCGGGCAGCCAGCCGAGGGGCGGCCTGCCGACAACGCCTCCCACCCAATCGTACTGGCCGCTGTAGAGGAAGAAGCAAGCAAGCCAGACTAGGCTCGCCCATGGATGGTTGGGCGTTACCACGAGCAAGCCGACGACCCAGAGCCCGACCAACGCGCACTCCAAGAAGTCAAACCCCTGCACTGAGAACTCCCCCCACAAGGAGAACGGAGCCTCTGGATGGCCCAGGTGGAGGGCTGCGATGGTGCGCCCAGCCCATAGGCCGGCTAGCACTAACGCGACGAGGGCGCCGGGCCAAATCCCCTGCGCGAAGCACAGCAGGGCACGGGCCTTCAAGGGGAATCGCGCATCTGGGATCGTCGATGACTCCAGGAGCTTGTCCACATAGTGCGACGCCTCCAGCGCACCGACCAGCCAGACGCCGACGGCAAACGCGGGGAACCAGAAGTTGATTAGCAGCCACGGCGGGATGACCGGCAAGCCGTTACTGAGAGCGTACTCGCTCACGTGTTCATTGCCGTAGGTGGCAAGTCCCATCGTGAGAAGCAAGAGAAGCAGCCACCAGCTCCCCTTCCGCAGCCACCAGCGCCGCATGTGACGGCTTGCATGGCGCTGTATCAGGAAGAGTTCCTCACTTCCCGCCATGTGTGCATTCTAGCGGTAGGGAAGGTGGCGCCGACGGCGACGTGCTCGACCCGCGCCACCACCGCCGTGCTATAACCACACTGTGAGCCTCGCCGACCTGCTCAGCTCCCTGCGCAACCCGCCGCCGCTGCTGGCGAAGCTGCGCGACGTACCGGGGCTGCATCTCGTCGGCGGCTTCCTGCGCGAGGCGTGGTACGGGCGCGCCTCGCGGGACATCGACTTGGCGGTCGAGGGCGACCTGGCGCCGGTGCTCAGGGCGCTGGAGGCCGCGACGGGGAGCAAGGCCTTCGAGCTAGGCCAGCGCTTCTCCAGCTACCGCATCACCGACGGCGGCTTCAGTGTGGACGTCTCGCCCATGCACCCCGGCGGGCTGAGAGCGGACCTTGCGCGGCGCGACTACACCGTGAACACGCTGGCCGTGGCGCTGAGCCGCATCCGGCCGGGAGTCAGCGCGGAGGACGTGCAGTGCCACGCTGCGGCGTTCGATGACCTCGACGCAGGCGTGCTGCGGATGGTCAGCCGTGAGGGCCTTAGGGACGATCCGGCCCGCATCCTCCGGGGGTACCGCCTCGCGGCAACATGTGGGTTCACGCCAGATGGCCTGACGCGCCAGGCGTGGCGGGAGCTAGCCAGCACGCTGGTGGAGGCGGCTCCTGAGCGGCTGCACGAGGAGCTGCTGCGCTGGTTCAGTTCGCCCACGGATCTCGCGCCGACGCTGAAGTGGTGCGCAGATGATGCCGTGCTCTGGGAGCTGTTCCCTGATCTGCGTGCCACGATCGGCTGCGCCCAGAACGACTTCCACCACCTGGACGTGTGGGAGCACACGCTGGAGGCGCTCAGCGCGCTCGACGCCGTCGTGGCCGAGCCCCCGCCGGCGCTCGCCCCGTGGCACGCCGAGCTTTCACAGGCGTGGTCGTCGCCCATCTCGGGGATGGCCACGGCAGGCACGCTCACCCGCCTGGCGATGCTGCTGCACGACATCGCCAAGCCGCCGACGCGGCACGTCCAGGCTGATGGGCACGTGACGTTCTACGGGCACCAGGAGATGGGGGCCGGGATGGTTGCCCAGGGGCTGCAGGCGCTCAAGTTCTCCACCGATGAAACCGACTTCATCATCCTGCTGATCCTCGAACACTTGCGCCTCGGCTTCTACTGCGAGTACGACCCGCTGCCACCCAGGCTCATCTACCGCTTCCTCACTCGCCTGGGCCAGGCCGCGCCACTGATGCTGTTGCACAACCTCGCCGACTGCGCCGCCACGCGCGGCGAGCGGAGCAGTGGCTCGCTGGAGCAGCACACGCGTGCCGCCCGCGAGATCCTGTCTCATTACTACCGCGCCGACACGGTGGCCGCGCCGCCGGTGCTGCTCGACGGGCACGCGATCATGGAGCTGCTGGGCCTGCCCCCCGGCAAACTCGTCGGCCGCCTGAAAGACGCCCTGCTGGAAGCTACGGCCTCGGGCGAAGTGCTGGACGTCGAGCAGGCCCGCGAATATGTGCGAAAGCTGCGTGCTGACGCGGCAGGCGAAAGCGCCGCCGATGCCGCGCCGCCCCCGCGGCAATCCTGAGCGCCGCGGTGCGCGATGCCAGGCCGGCGGGCGATAATACAGGGCATGGTCTATCCGCAACTCTTCGACCGCCTGTACATCGGCCCCTCGGGAATGCCTGACGACGCGCCCCCCGAAGCCGGGCCCACGGCGGTCATCGAGTGGTGCCGCGCCCGCGGCTGGGACACCCTCGAACTCTCCTTCGTGCAGCAGGTGTACCTCAAGCCGGCGGAGGCGGAGGGAGTGGCGGTGCGGGCGCGGGAGCTTGGGTTCCCCCTAAGCGCCCATGCCAGCTACTACATCAACCTCGCCAGCGAGGAGAAGCAGAAGATCGGCGCCAGCCGCAGCCGCATCGTGCAGGCCGCCGAGCGCACCGCCCAGGCCGGCGGCCACAGCGTGGTCTACCACAGCGCGTTCTTCACCGGCCGCAACCCGCAGAGTGTCTCGGAGATCGTGCTGGAGCAAACGCGCAAGGTTGAGGCGGAGCTGATAGAGCGTGACATCCGCATCTGGCTTCGGCCGGAGCTGACCGGCAAGCCCACGCAGCACGGCGACCTGGACGAGCTGATCCGCTTGAGCAACGCCGTGGAGACGGTGCTGCCGTGCATCGACTTCGCCCACCTGCACGCGCGCACGGCGGGCGGCTTCAATAGCTACGAGGAGTGGTGCACGGTGCTGGACAAGCTCGAAAGCAGGATCGAGAACAAGAACGTGCTCCAGCGCATGCATATGCACATCAGCGGCATCGAGTACGGGCCGCGCGGCGAGAAGCGCCATGTCCCCCTTAACAGCTGCGACCTGCGCTACAAGGAGCTGATGCAGGCGCTGAAGCAGGCGGGGGTGTGCGGCACGCTGGTGGTGGAGGCGCCGCGCATCAGCCTCGACGAGGACGTGGACCGCCTGCGCCAGGCCTGGGACGGGGCGTGAGCACGGCGATCGGGAGGCGCCCACGGTGGTAGAATACGCGGCGGTGCAGGGCAGGATGAAGGCGATCAGGCTCTATGACTGGCAGGATGCAGAGATGCAGCGCCCGCTGCGCGAGGTGCGCGTGCTGACCACGGAGAAGCTGACGCGCAACGGCAAGGAGCGGGTATTCGTCTGGACTGACGAGGGGGAGGAGTTCAACTACATCCTCTACCCGCAGTACGGCACGGCGTACCCGGAGTACGACAACCGCATCCAGCTGCAGCGCATCGCCCGCCGCTACCGCTACGAAGCCGTCGACTAGCTCCACGGGGACTTACGGGCTGAAGACGTGGCGGCGGCGCGAGCCGCCCCTACACAGGCACCTGACCTACTCTGCGACCACTGCCATTTCGCGCTGGTAAGAGCGGCTGTCAACCACGTCCGGCAGCGACTTGAGGGCCCCGCAGGCCTCCAGGTTCTCCCGCAGGCGCTTGTGCGCATCCAGCTCGACCCACCTCTGGATGTCGTCGCGGTGTTGCGGCGGGTCGAAACCGAGGCTGAAGCTGGCGCAGGCCACGCAGTCCGCCACGTCGCCGTACTCCGCGAACAGCGGCGACCACAGGTGGAACAGGCCCCGCTGCAGCTGTACCGGCAGGCGCCAGTGCTGCGCGACCTTGTAAGTCAGGGAGCGGGTGGTGGCGCCGAAGGTGGCTGCCTCGAAGTCCAGCCGCTGCGGCTCGTGGCCGGCCGCGAAGTAGTCGTACATCCGCTCGGGATAGCGCCGGGCGAGAAGAAACGTGCCCAGGCGCCCAAGCAGGCAGAGCGTGGCGATGCTCGCGGCGTCCTTCAGCCCCAGGGCCTTTGCCCAGTTGTAGGCCAGCACTGCCCCCTGATCGGTGCTGCGCTGGATCGCCAGGAACTGGCTGCGCAGCAGGCCCCTGAGCTCGGCGACGCTCACCTCCACCTGAAAGCGCAGCACCGTGCTGCGCACCAGGTTGAACCCGAGCTGGACCATCGCGCGGGACAGCGCGGTGATTGGCTGGCGCAGTCCGAAGGCGGCGCTGTTCGCCCGGGCAATCAGCCGCCCCGCCAGCACGGAGTCATGCACCAGCTTCTCCGACAGCTTGCGGGTGTCGAATTTCTCAAAGTGCAGATCCCGGTCGAGCAGCTCGAGGAACATCGGCGGCGGCGGGAAGTTGCGGACGTCGGAGACCCACTCGCGCCGGGTGGCCTCGGGGAGCGCTTCCCAGGCAGGGTCCGGCCCGATGAGCGGATCGCGCGCCAGCGCCACCTCGAAGCTCTCATCCATGCCTAAGCCTCATGCCACGAATCCAAAGCCGCCCGCAGAGCCGCGGCACCGGCTCAGAGTAGCAGAGCGAGGCGTCCAGGGCAAGCCTAGGATCACGGGCTAGCTGGCTTCGGTACCACGTGCAGCGTGAACGGGAACTCCTTTGCCTCGTAGTCGTTGCTCACGATCACGCGGCACTGGTACAGGGTGTCGGCCTGCACGTCGTTGAACGTGATCGTCGGATTCGCCACGTTGGACCCGCCGGGGCTGCCTGCGCCGCCGAAATCCCAGATGTAGTCCGTCGCGTTGCCCGTTCCGATCAGCGCCGAGAACGTCGCCGTGCCCGAGCCAACCCCGGTGGTCGGCGTCACCGCCAACACGGTGAGTGGCGCCACCGTCACGCTGAAGTGGTAGGTGCGCACGCTCGTCTTGTTATCGGCACAGCTCACTCGCAGTGTGAGAGTGCCGTCGTACGGGCTGCGCAGGCCGTCTCGCAGCGTGACCCCGGGCTCTGCCTCGAAGCTGGTGTTCGGGTACGCCCCGCCGCCGAAGTCCCAGATGTACTCCGGCACCGCCGCGCCCTCGGGCTGAGCGCAGAGCTGGGCCTGGAAGGTCACCTGCTCCCCACTCACGCCCGACGTGGGCTTGATCGCGAGTACCGCCGGGACGTCCGAGGCGTAGTCGTTCGTGACGGCACGATAGGTGCCGCAGGTGCTGGCAAACAGGCCGCAGGCGAGCGCCCCGAGCAGCAGCATTACACGTTTCATTTTTACCCCTCAGGTAGCCGCGTCCGCCGACGCGGAGGATATCTCAACCGCAGGGCTGTATTAAACCACAAATCGCGCGTATAGCCAAGTGGTTAGTTTGTCAACGGCTGGGGATAACCGCCACGGCGACCCGGCGGCCCCGCCGCGGGCCGTCGAACTCGGCGAACAGCAGGCCCTGCCACGTGCCGAGCACGAGCTCTCCGCCGGACACGGGCACCACAAGGGAGCACCCCATGAGCGACGACTTCACGTGCGCGGGTGAGTTGCCCTCCCCATGAGCGTACGGCCACGCATCGCTGACTATCTTGGACAGGGCCATGAGGATGTCGCGCTTGACGTCCGGGTCGGCGTTCTCGTTGACCGTCAGCCCGGCAGTCGTGTGCTCGCACCAAAGGTGGCAGACGCCGTCCCGCACGCCGCTCTTCGCGACCGCGTCGCGCACTTGACGCGTGATGTCCACTAACTCCTCACGCTTCGAGGTATCAAGTGTAATCATGTCCATGGGTGTGGCCTCCGCCGCTGATCGTCACGCTGATGCTACCATTGGCGCGGTGAAACGCTCCCTGGCGTTGAACGAATACCCCGCGGCAAGCCCCTTCATCCGCTTCTACGCGCTCGGCTTCAATGCGGTAGCGCGTTGGTTCCACTACGATCCCCACAACCCGCGGTCCATGGACGTGCGCCTCAGGGAGCTTGACGGCATCGACTTCGCCGGGCGCCGGGCGGCCGCGCAAGCGCTCGCCGCGCAGCAGCAGCGCTGGGGATCCAGCGAGGCAGCCGTGCGGGCGGTGCGGGAGCTGGGCGAGCCGGGGACGTATGCCGTGGTAGCGGGGCAGCAGACGGGCCTGTTCGGTGGCCCGCTCTACACGCAGCTCAAGGCCGTCACCATCGTCAAGCTCGCGCGTGGCCTGGCGGCGCGCTATCCAGGGCGGCGGTTCGTGCCGGTGTTCTGGATGGCCACCTCGGACAGTGACTTTGACGAAGTGCGGCAGGCGTTCGTGCTGGACAGGGCGGGAGAGCTGGCGGAGCTTGCGCTGCCCGAGGCTCCCCCCGACGATGAGGCGCTGACGATTGCCCTACGCGACGTCAGCTACGACCTGGCGCGGCTGCTTGACGGCCTGGGCGAAACGCTGCCCCACGGCGCGTACCGCGATGAGACGGCGGACGCGCTGCGCAGCGCCTACGGCTCGACCGATGGGCCGGGCGGGCTCGTTGAGGGGTTCGCCAGGTGGATGGCGCGGCTCTTCAGCGACACCGAGCTCGTGCTGCTCGATCCACAGGATACTGCGATGATGCGCTGCGCCGTGCCCCTGCTGTCTCGCGAGATTGAGCGGGCCGGGGATATCGAGTATGCGTTGGCCGGGAGAGACGCCGAGCTTGCCCGCGACGGGTTCGACGTGCAGGTCAAGCCGCTGGCGGGCGACACGAACCTGTTTCTGCTCGACGACGGCGGGCGGCGGCACAAGATCGCGCGCGACGACGGCGGCTTCCTGCTCAGGCATTCGGGCGAGCGCTTGAGCCAGGCCGAGCTGCATCGCCGGGCGAGCGACTCACCGGAGAGGTTCGTCCCTGGCGTGCTCCTGCGGCCGGTGTATCAGGACGTGCTGTTCCCCACCGCGGCGTTCGTCGGCGGCAGCTCCGAGATCGCCTACCGCGCCCAGGCGACCGCCGTGTTCGACGTCCATCAGCGGCGCATGGCGCCGGCGTTCCTCAGGTCCACCGCCACGATCCTGCCGCAGCGGTCGGCCGAGCTGCTCGATCAACTCGGGCTGTCGCTGGCGGACTGCTACTGCCTGCCCGAACAGCTTGCAGCGGAAGCGGTGGCGGCCGACCGTGCGGGCGAGGTGGACGCGGCACTTCTGCACTACCGCACGCGCATCGAGCAGGCTGAGCGCGAGCTGGAAGCCGTCGCGTGCACCATCGACCCGCAACTCAGCGAGCCCTTCGCCACGCTGCGGGGCAATCTGGAGCGGCATGCCGAGAAGCTCGAGAAGAAGATCGTCTCCGCGCTCAAGCAGCGCCACGAGTCCACCCTGCGGCGCCTGGCGCTGGTGCAGCAGCAGGTGTACCCGCGGCAATCTCCCCAAGAGCGCGTGCTGTCCGCTCTGACCTTCCTCCCCCGCCACGGCTTCGGCCTTGTCCGCACCCTACTAGAATCCCTCGACGCGCCTTCGTGGGAGCATCAAGTGCTCATAATGGAGTAACCATGGACATCGGCATCAGCACACTCGTTGACCTTGATCAGCCTATCGACCGGCTTCTGGAGCTGATCGCCGAGGCGGGGTTCACCCACGTCAGCCTCAGCCACGACATCGAGCACGCCGGCTACTACACGCCCACCCGGCGCGATCAGCTGCGCAACCGGCTTGCGGCGCTCGGATTGAAGCTCAGCTACGTGCACGCCCCGATCCAGTACTACTACGACTTGACGAGCCTCGACCGCCATCTGCGCCGGGCGAGCATCGAGCTGATGAAGGTGGCCCTCGCGGCCTGTGCTGAGCTTGAAGGACGCTCCGTGGTGCTGCACATCATGAACGGGCCGCTCGACCCCGGGGAAAGCGTGGAGGAGCGCCGCCAGGCGGGAGTGGACTCCGCCGCCGACCTGATCATGTTTGCGCAACGCCTGGGCGTAGAGGTGCACTTCGAGACCCTGCCGCTCAACATCGACTGCGGCGTCGTCAGCCTGGCCGTGCTGCGCTCCACGGAGCTGGCGGGGAAGAACGTCTGTCTCGACACCTGCCATGCACGCATCTCTCAGCCGGGCATGATCGAGCTGGTGCGCGAGCTGGCGCCGCGGGTGGCCTCGACGCACATCTCCGACACGCGCGGAGAAGAGGACAGCCATCTCATCCCCGGGGACGGCGTGGTGGACTTCGTCGCCGTAGCACGCGAGCTTGGCCAGGCGGGCTTCAACGGCGTCGTAGACCTGGAGTGCAGCCTGTGGATGCTTAGGCGGCGCTTGGCGTCCGGCCATCTACACCCGGGCGATCCGCCGGCCTGCGACATCCCCTGGATCACCACGCCGCAGTACCTGAAATGGTGCGCAGCGGCTGCGCGCCGCCTCGCCTTGCTCATCGAATCGGCAGCCCCTGAATCAAGCGAGCCAGTGGGGCGCACCGCTGCGCCGCGAACGCGCTAGTCAGAGGCAATCGCACCACCCACGCGGATTTCCGGTCGCTCGCTGTTCCCCCCCCGCTCCACGTGCGTCTAGAATAGGGTAGTGCCGCGAAGTGTCTCGTGGTGGCGGGTTGTGGCTGATGCCGCCAGTGTGCTCGCCGCCTTCTACCTGGCCCATCTCCTTCGCTTCCAAAGCGGATGGATACCGGCGCCCCTCGGGCACATCGATCTGTCCGCCTGGCTGGCCCTGGCGTTGTTTGTCCTACCGGCCTGGGTGCTCATCAGCGCGCTGCACGGCCTCTACTACTCGCGGCTCAAACAACCATTCGCGACCGAGCTGGCCGGTCTCACCCACGCCTCCGCCGAGGGCCTGATCGCTGCGGTGCTGCTCACCTTCGCCTTCCGCGGCCTGCCTGACAGTCGCCTGGCGCTGCTGCTTGCCGTGGCCTTCGCCTGGATGCTGCTCAGCGCCTACCGCGCCATGGCGCGGCGCCTGAGGCGCGCGCGCGCGCTCGCGGCGGTGCTCGGGACCTCGCCACTGGCGGACTACCTGCGCCGCCAGCTTGCGCGGGGAGGGGCGAGCTTCGAGCTCGCCGCTGCCCACTGCAGTGCGGCGGAGTTCGATTGCAGCGGCGTGGACGTGGTGTTCTGCGACGTCGACCAGGCAGGGGAGCTGTGGCCGCGCCTGCCCGCCCAGCCGTGCAGTGTGGCGGTCTACCTTCTCCCGCAGGCGGGCGCCACCGGCCAGGCGGCGCTCAGCGCGGCGACCGTCGAAGGCGTCCCCACCCTCAGCGTGAAGTCCGCTCAGGACCTGGCAGTCATGCGCCAGGTCAAGCGCGCCGCCGACACGGCGTGCGCGGTGGTCCTGCTGCTGCTCACGCTGCCGCTATGGCTGCTGTGCCTAGCGGGGATCAGCCTGACGATGCCCGGGCCGCTGTTCTTCGCCCACGAGCGCGTCGGCTTGTCCGGCAAGTCGCTGCGGCTGCTGAAGTTCCGCAGCATGATGGCCGGCCCGCCTGAGACAGAAGCCCCGGCGGGGTTCGAGGAGCGGTACAAGGTGAAGGACGACCCGCGAGTCACTGCCTTTGGCCGGTTCATGCGGCGCTTCAGCCTGGATGAGCTGCCGCAGTTGATCAACGTGCTGCGCGGCGAGCTGTCCCTGGTCGGCCCGCGACCGGTCGTTGCCGAGGAGCAGGCCAAGTACGGCGTCTGGGCGGGATTGCTCACCACCGTGCCGCCGGGGTTGACCGGCATGTGGCAGGTGAGCGGGCGAAGCGACCTGTCCTATCAGCAACGCGTGGACCTGGACCTGTACTACATCAACAACTGGAGCCCGGGGCTGGACCTGCTCATCCTGCTGCGGACGATCCCCGCCGTGCTCAGCCGCCGCGGCGCGTACTGAGCCGGCAGGCGGCACCTCGGCGCAGCCCTGACCACATTCGGCCCCGGCGTAGCGCGATGCACCTCGCAGGGTGCTGCGCACTGCACCACGCCGGGGCCGCTTCTTAGCACAGTCAGCTACAAGAGCGCTTCACGGCAGCACCCTGAACGTCATGTCGTGGGTCTCAGGGCCGTTGCCCTCCGCAGGCGCGCCGCTAAACCGGTCCATTTGCACGATCTTGCCGCCATCTTCGCGCGTAGCTGCGGCGTAGTAGGTCAAGCGATGCACGCCGGCCGCCAGCCCCACTACTGCGAAGCTTACGGTAGTGGTCAGAGGGCCGCCGCCGTCAGCGTAGGTAACATCACGCCACAGGAGCACGCCCAGGGATACGGGCCAATTGCTATCGTTGTACTTTAAGTCCACGTCCGGGAAGGGCCGGGCCGGACTGCGCAAGGCGTTAGGGAACTGGACGCAGCTCAGATCGAACTCGATGGCGAACGGCTGACCGGCGTGAATCTCCGTTGGGAAGTGCACCGCCTCGACATATGGCATGGCGACAGTGATGGGCTGAACAGGGTAAACTGGGGGGTTGTCCCACACCATACCGCCACCGCAGCTCTGGGTGAGTGCCACGGCGAGTGCCGCGGCGACGGAACTAAGGAAGCGATCTGCGTGAAGGTAGTTCATCTCATCACCTACCAGCCGTTGAGCGCGTCCCGGAAGTAGGCGACGCCCGCGAGGACATGGGGTGGGTTGCCCTGGAACACCATGTCCGGATACGACGTATACACGATTCGGCACTTGACGAGATACCGCGAGGACGCGAGGTTGTTCCCTGTCTGGCGCACCTTCTGGTCGTACAAGAGGAAGCCAAGGGCAGAGATCTGTGCTGCGGCCTCGGAGGTGCCACCTGACACGTCGTAGTCCGCGCCATCCAACCTCAGGAGCCATCCTTGAGGCATTGTCGGACAGGGCAGCCACTGTGCGTCCGGTTTTGGGAAAAACGCATAGATGCCTGAGACCGGGTACGCCGAGTTCTCCTGGGGCTCCACCAAGTCCCAGTAGTTGGATTCCGGATGCACCTGGAAGTTCCAATCTCCGCCGCCCGCATAGACCGCCAGAGCCCCGGTGACGCCGAGCACGTTGCTATGGGCCGCTGGGTACATGAGCTTTCGCTGGCCGGGATTCCCGGCTACCGCCGCTTGCCCGGCTGACGCGACCCAGAGCCGGTCGTTGAAAACCAGGTCGCGGCTAATGTTCCACTTCATGTCCCCTTTTGGGCCCCAGCCTCCCTTGCTGCCCGCGAAGCTCATGTTCACGACCCTGACTTTCTGTATCCACTGCGTGTGGCCGAACAAGAACCGGATCCCGCGAATCGCGGTGCACATCGTGGCAGTTGTGAAATTCTCACCCCTGTCGGAGGTGACGCCACTCACTTCCATCCGCACAGGCAGGATAAGTGCCCGAGGAGCAAGGCTAGCGGTCCCGGTACCATACGGCGCTGAGGTGGAACTCGGATTGCGCGTCCCGGCGCTGATCATTCCGGCCATCATCGTCCCGTGGAAGACGAGGGCATTGCGTAAGGGGTTCCAGTAGGTCGGTTGGCCTCGCAGATGGCCCTTGTCCCCCAAGACGTACCTATCGCCTATGCAATCCACGCCGACCCAACTGATCTTGCCCTTGTACCCAAGGTCGCCTCCCGGGGGAGGGCTAGGAGGGTCTACCCCCAAGCCTGTAACGAAGTCCTTGTGGGTACGGTCAACGCCGTCATCGAGTACGGCGACAACCTGCGAGGAGAAGTCCCCGCCGGCCTCGGGCCCCAGGGGTACGTACGGCGTGTTGTTGACGTGATAGGCTTCGATTGTCCTGCAGGCGAACTGGTATGGTTCGTGCCCAGCCTGGTCCGTTGGCCAGTCTACTTGATTGCCCTGGGCGTCGCTGTAGCACGTCTTGAACTCGTCGGTCGTGTTCGGCCTGGCGAAATCCACCAGCGGATTCGCGTTGAAGAACCCGTACGCTTGGCCGAAGGTTGGGAACATCTGGCTCGGATACTCGAACTGGAACCAGGCAATGCTGTTTCCTGCCCCTGGCCCGTCCGGCGGCTCGAACCACGACATCACCACCGTCAGCCCGAACTGGGCAATGAACTGCTCGATCTGGAGCTGCGTGGTGGTGGTCTTGAAGTACACGAGGATCTGCCCGTCGTAGAGGTGCATCGTGTCGCCGCTCTGCGGCTCCGTCCACTCCACCACGGGCGGCGTAGGCGGTGAGTAACCTGGATCCATCAGCAATTCAAGAGGCGTGTTGCTGACAACGATCTCGCCGTCCGGCGGCGTACCAGCTTCAAGCTGGCCCGTCGTG
>Ga0315284_10008314_pt1 | contig 14811 bp, 9 predicted proteins | sample YL17G09_16_MG_FD_203696 | JGI IMG/M metagenome (GOLD analysis project Ga0315284, IMG submission 203696) | Sediment microbial communities from Yellowstone Lake, YNP, Wyoming, USA - YL17G09_16 | ecosystem: Environmental > Aquatic > Freshwater > Lake > Sediment | place: USA: Wyoming | collected... | reverse complement strand
GGCAAAGTCTGGGTTGTGGATGTAGAAGACCGCCTGCCCGTTGACATCGGTGCGCAGCGTGTCGGTGAATGTTTGCCCCAGGTTCCCGACCGTTACGTTGAACTCAACCTGCGATCCCGCAATTGGCGTGGTCCGGTTGCCCGCTCGATAGGTGATAGTCACCCGCGTGCTGTCGCGGCCGTTGGCAGTGTAGGAGTGCCTCGTGCTCGGCGCCGGAGTCGTGTCAATAGTTAGGTAATTGCTCGAGTAGTAGATGATGACATTGGTTGACGCCCCGGCAGCAGTGACGCCGACCGTGTCCTGGCCATGCGCGGCGCCCAGAATCTTGCAGACCACCTCGCCCCGATTCGTGGTTACCGAGTCAATCACCCGCACTATCGTGGAATCGCGCTTTTGCGGCGAGAAGAAGACTCTCTCCCCAACAATGGGGTTCTTCATGGCATCGTAGAGCGTCACCCGGATCGTGCTGGTGTCCAAACCACTGGAGCTGATTGACGGAGGCGAGGCACTGGCTCGCAGCTCGACACCGGTGAACTCGACGTGTACCGAGTCCTTCACAGTCGCATCCTGCTCAAGCCAGGCAGTGACCGTGGCAATGGTGTTTCGCCGATCACTGGTGAGCGCGACGGTCGCCTTACCCTGAACGTCTGTGGTGGCTTCGTTGAGCACCATGCCGCGCGAGGTTATGAAGGTGACCTTGTCTCCCACAATCGGGTTGTTGGTCCTGTTCTTGATTTGCACGGTGATCTGCGACTCGCTTGTCCCATCGGCCGGGATCACCGTAGGCAGGGCCTTCATGGTGATGTAGCGGGTGGAGATGAACCGGATGGAGGCCTCGGCGCTTGCCAGGTCTGTCGAGCTGTTGTAGCCGGTCACCTGCATGCGCATGGTGGTTTCCCACGACACCGCACGGACCGTGAGGTTGCACTTGCCGACGGCATCGGTCTGACCGAGCAGGGTGTCGGATGTCTCTACGCCGGTTGACGTCTGGTAGTAGCGAATGACCTGAATGCGTTTGCCGGAAAGCGCCACACCAACGTTGTCCGTGAAGGTTACATGCAGCGTGTCAGCAAGATCCGCATTCGCCTGCAGGATCTGGCTGTTGACCCACGCCTTGAGAATGAGGTTCGTCACGTTGACGCGCACATACGAGCGGGCGCCCGCCGCAGCCGCGAGAATTGAGTCGGTCCCATTGTCGGTCCCGATCACGGTCGCCCGCGCAATCCCGTCGAACCCTGTGATCGTGTCAACTGCACTATCCGCAAACGACAAGTTCGATCCGGCGCCCTCGCCCATGGTGAAGTAGATCGGGGCGAACGCGATGGGTATCCCCGACGCGTTGAGCAGTCGGGCCGTCACGATCGTCCGACCACGAAGCACGAGATTGGGATTGTCGGCCGTGAGATTGAGCGACACGCCCTGGAACGCAACGCGGGTCTCCGCGCTCATGGTGAGATCGGAGAGCAGGTACGCGGTGATGTATGCTGTGTCGTTGATGTTGGAGCTGGTGATCTTCGCAATGGCCACGCCATCCTCGTCAGTGACAGCGACTCCTGACAGCGAGGCGCTCGGGGGATTGGTTCCCTTGATCACACCCGAAGTTGACACAAACTGAACGGCCTCACCGGCGATGGGGTTGTGCGACTCGTCGATGACAGTTACCCTGATCGTGGTGAAGTCAACGCCGTCGGCCTTGATACTGGGTTTCTCCGGGAGCGCTTCGACGAGTTTCTGCACCTGGTCGGGGGTATCGGTGACATCGACGCGGATCGTACGCTCATCTTTGCGGCACTTGAAGGTGAGTTGGACGTTCTGCGCCGCCGCAGAGTGCCGGAACTTCACCTGTGCGCGTCCGTTCGCATCGGTCACCAGAGAGTCGTCGGAGAGCGAACCAACCGATGCCGCTACTGTGACGACTGCCCCTGCCACCGCATGGAGGCTTGCGTTGACCACGCTGACAGTAACAACGAGGGTGTCGCCAATCCCGACGAAACGGTCGCTGGTGGCCAGAACCGTGACATCTTCGGTGCCGGGAATGATCGGGATCGTGTCATCAGGAGAGTGATTCGAGCCGGGAGTGGCTGGATTGCCAAGGTCATTCTTGAGTGTGCAGACGAAGGATCCGGCCACCAACAATGTCAATGCCAACACAATGCCTGTTCGGCTTCTCTTCACGGTCGCGCCTCCTTGGAGTAGGACCCGGCGGGGTCGGCAGATTCTGTGGTCGGTGAACCTGCCATTTGCATGTATATTAGTATAGGTTTTTGGTCCACGGAAAGCAACAGAAACAGAATCAACGAGATAGCCCTCCTCGCTCAAGTCGGGTCGTATGTGCGAGGCTTCCCACCAGTCATGCCTCCTACCGGTGTCATAGTTGCACGCGTGGTTCGTGGCTCAGCCGCATGGAACGGCGGACTGCGTCCGGGCGACGTGGTTGAGCGTGTGAATGGGGAGCGTGTGCGGGATGAGCTGGACATGGTCTTCCTGGCGGCGCAAGAAGTGCTGGAGGTGGAGGTTCGTCGGGCCGATCAGGCAGGCGTTCTGGTGGTCGAGCGCAGACCCGGGGAGTTCCTGGGTGCGACCTTCCGGGGACACCCAGTGCGCCAGTGCGCCAACAAGTGCATCTTCTGCTTTATCGACCAAATGCCCCGGGGTTTGCGGAAGACGCTCTACGTCAAGGACGAGGATGTCCTCCATTCCCTGGTCAACGGCAACTACGTCACGCTCAGCAATGTGGGCCCAACCGAACTTGCGCGTATCGCCGATCGCGGGGTCTCACCGCTGTACGTGTCGGTGCATGCCACTGATCGGGCCGTCCGGTCGCGGATGTTAGGCATCGCGCGTTCGCCCGACGTGCTGGAGCAGTTGCGCTGTCTGGTGCGTCGCGGCATCAGGCTGCATACCCAGATCGTGGTGTGCCCGGGGGTCAACGACGGCGCCGTGCTGCGGCGTACTGTCCGGGCGTTGCTTGCACTGGGGGAGCGCCTGGAGTCGGTGGCTGTGGTGCCAGTGGGGATCACACGTCACCGGCGCGTGCCCCTGCGCGGCATGGACCGCGACGGTGCGGTCGCCCTGTGCGAGGCCCTGTGCCCCGTCAGTGACGCGGATGCGGTGCGCAGGGGACGACGCAGGCTCTTCCTTGCCGACGAGTTCCTCATTCTTGCGGGGCGGTCGATTCCTCCGCAGTCGTACTACGCCGACTTTCCCCAAATCGAGAACGGCGTGGGACTCGTCCGGCAGTTGCTTGACGAGTGGAGGCGTGTGGAGCGGGGACTCGGTCGCCGCGCGCCGACCGTCCGCACTTCGGAGAGAGGGCGTCGCGTGCTCGTCGTCACCTCCGCTCTGGCATATCCCTACCTGCAGCGGATCGCGCGGCAGCTCTCCGAACGGTCTGGTCGCGCGCACGTTGAGGCACTGGCCGTCCCAAACCGGTTCTTCGGCGAGACTGTGACAGTGGCCGGCCTGCTGACAGCCACCGACATCGTGCGGGCGGTCTGCGGCACCGGTGTCCGCTGGGACACTGTCGTCGTGCCGAGCGTCTTGCTCAATTCGCACGGCCACACCCTTGACGGATGGTCAATCTCGCGGATCAAACGCCACATCGGTGTTCCGGTGGTAGCAGCCGAGTCGGTGGGCGACCTCGCCCGGCAGGCCATCGCAGCCCCGGTATCGACAGAACGGAGACCCCGATCATGACTCAGGAGACACCCCCGACCTCCACCAGTGCCGATGGTCGCGTCCGCCTCAACAAATACCTGGCCCAGTGCGGCCTCGGCTCGCGCAGACACTGCGACGAACTCATTGCCGCTGGCCGCATCCATGTCAATGGCCAGAAGGTTACTGAGCTTGGCACCAAGATCGATCCGACCAAAGATGCGGTGCAGTGCGGAGGCAAGGCACTGGAAGCGGTTCGCCAGCACGAGTACTACGCCTACTACAAACCCAAGGGCAGCCTGGTGACCCGTAGCGACCCGGAGGGGCGACCCACCATCTACGACGATCTGAAGGCTCTGGGCTTTGACGCGCAGCATCTGGTATACGTAGGGCGTCTCGACTGGAACTCGGAGGGGCTGCTTCTCCTCACCAACGACGGCAACCTCGTGCACGCTCTGACGCATCCCCGATTCCACATCAAGAAGGTGTATCGTGTGCGGACGAACAGGCCCATGCAGTCCGAGGATGTGCAGCGCATGGTGGGCGAGGGTGTGGAATCCGAGGGCGACATTCTTCACGCAGGGGAAATCAGAAAGGCAGACGCCCTCGACGCGAAGGCCCGCGACGAGCACTGGTACGAGGTCGATCTCTTTGAGGGCAGGAACCGGCAGATACGACGCATGTTTGAGGGCCTGGGCTACGAAATCGTGCGACTCAAGCGTATCCAGTTTGGCTCGGTGAAGATCACCGGACTCGGCCGAGGGGAGATCCGGCCCCTTACCGACCGCGAAAAGTCGGGTCTCTTCAACACCGGATACCCGCAGAAGCAGCCCGGAGGCGGCGCCCACTCTCACCCCGCGCACCGCTCGTAGTTGACTTGCCAGCACTTTGCATACTACAATAGGAGTTCAGAGTTTCCGGCACGGGCCATCGTGCGAGTGCAATCCGCCCATGCCCACAGGACACGTTGACGCAATGAACACGATCGATCACATCATCGGGATGCCCCGCGACTTGGTGGTACCCTCCTGCGTTCTGGGGCCCCAGCGCGAGTTGCTCTCGGCCAACCGGGAGTTCTTCTCGTTCTGGGGATACTCGGAGTACGATCTTGCCGATCGGCCCCCGAGCTCCGAGTGGTTTCGTCTGCACCCCCCCGACAATCCCGACGACGTGATCGAGCTCCTCTACACGCGTAAGGCACCTGTCAAGCTGCAGGAGGTCCTCGGCGAAACCCCTTCGGGCCGACACGTGTGGGCCGGGTTCAGTGGCATTCCTTACCTCGGAGCCGACGGCCAGGTCGAGGCTGCACTGCTGGTGTTCCGCAGCACCCAACACCGAATCTCCGACGGAACCGACGACGCGCCCTTCGGTGAGGACGCGGAACGGCGTCTTCACCACCTTGAGGAGGCGCACCGGCTTCTTGAGGATGCCAGAAGTCAACTCGGTCCCCCGGGCCAGACCGACGAAGGCGCCGCGCGAAAGGAGAACGAAATCCTGATGGTGGTTCACCACCATTTGGAGAAGGCCTACGCCGACATGAACGAAGAGCTGGAGATGGCGCGCAACATCCAGGAAGGCCTGATGCCCGACCGGCTGCCCGAGGCCATCAACCTGAAGTCGGCCGCACTCTTCATGCCTGCGGGCAAAGTGGGCGGCGACTTGTACGACATGATCATCACGCCGCATCAGAAAGTCGCGATCCTCATCTTCGACGTTTCCGGCCACGGTGTGCCCGCTGCGCTCATCGCCGCAATGGCCAAGATGCTCTTCATGCACTACATCGACCGCACCGAGTCTCCGGCAGAGGTTTTCACCGAAGTCAACAGGCGCATGTGTAAATTTGTTCGCAGCGACAGGTATCTGACGGCATTTCTGGGGATTCTCAACCCCATCGAGAACACGATGGTGTACGCCAAGGCCGGTCATGTGCCGCCCGTCATCTATCACAGCATGACCGGTGAGGTGTCATCGTTGCAGTCGCGTGGGTTCTTCATCGGGCACGCGGCGCTGGCCGAGATTGCCGAGTATTCCGAGGAGACGGTCAAGCTTGAGCCCGGCGACAAGGTGCTCTTCTACACCGATGGTCTCACCGAAGGCAGCAACCGCACCGGACAGTTGTTTGGGAGCAGCCGTCTGCGGGAGACCATCCGCGCCAACGGCCCAAGCGATCTTGACGCGTTTCTGCACGCAATTCTGGAGGAGCAGACCCGGTTCCGCGGCGGATGTCCGCTCCGCGACGACTTCACCATGCTGGCCATTGAGACCGGTAGCCCCGGCGTGTTTCTGCGCGAGTCGGGATTTACACGCGAAGACAAACCAAGCATCCTGGCGATCAGCGCTATCCGGTCGATCGAGGACGTTGCGTCAATGATACTGCGTGAAATGGATCACTGCGGGTTCCCCGACAAGCACATCAAGCGGACCAAAGTGTGCATTTACGAAATGCTCACCAATGCCATAGAACACGGCAACGGCGGCGATCCCGCGAAGAAAACGGTGGTTCTTTACAAGGTGACACCCGAGAAGGCAATGGTAAGTGTGGTGGACGAAGGGGCGGGATTTGACTACCGCAACCTGCCCGACCCCCTGGCGCCCGAGAACATCCTCAAGGACCACGGGCGGGGCGTTTTCATCATCCGCAAGTACATGGACGAAGTGCACTTCAATGCGCCGGGAAACCGTGTGATGGCCGTGAAGTACCATCGCGAAAGGAAGTGAACATGGATCTCTTCATGAGCGAGGATCGGGGAGTGACCTACCTCACTCTTATCGGACAGCTCTGGGAACGGGAAGACGTGCGCAAGGTTCAGGACAAGCTTGCGGAGCTGTTTGCTGCCAAGACCTCTCGCGTGGTGCTCAACCTGGAACGACTCACATTCATTGGCAGCATTGGGCTGGGAGGACTGATGCGGATGTACTCCGATGCCCGGAAGAACGGATGCACCTTCATGGTCTACCGTCCATTGGGCAATGTGAAGGAAGCGTTCGAGCTGGCCGAATTCCCCTCGATCATGCCGGTTCTGGAGACGCAGTTGGGTCTCGATGCTGCGCTCAATCCGCCCGTGGTTCCGTCCTGAGCCGACCGAAGCCGCAGGCCCCCGACGCTACAGCACCCGGATTTGCGCTTTGATTGAACGGATCGTCTTGGGGCCCACGAGTTCCTCCTTGACAGAGAAATATCGGTCTCCGATCTTGAAGACTGTGCCAGGCATGGCTGCGCGCTCGATCTTGATGAAAGCATTCTCGGTGTTCTGCATCTTCGACAGGATGGTCTTCTTGCGCTCCTCCAGATCCCTCATCTGCTGATGGTAGCGGTCGAGGGTATTCTTGAGCTTGGCGTAGAGGAACTCCTCTTTGGGCTGCAGTTTCCTCCTGATGGCGAGCAGTTGCTGGAATTTTCTGGCCGACTCCGACAATTTCTTCAAGTTCTCGCCCACCTCGGCCAAGTGTGTCTCGGTATTCTTCAGCTCTTCGACAAGCGCGAAGTCAACGCCGACCTCAAGCACCGACTTGATGTGCGAGGAATTGCCGACAGCGTACACAGTGATCGAATCGCGAGCGACCAGCGTGCCTCCAGCCACCGAGAGGGGCTTGCCGTGCACGGTGATGGAGTTGCGTGCGTAAATTGTCGCGTTGATTGCTTCCTTGGCAATGACAACGCTCTTGCGGCACCGAATGGTCTGGTTCTTCATGAAACCGATGTTTACTTCGCCCTTGCAGTCGATGGTTCCCTTGCCCTGGCCAAGCACGCCGTGCTTGCACAGCACGTTGCCGCCAACCACCACGCGAGCATCTTCGATGGTGCCGGAGACTTCCAGGTCGCCGCCGCACTCAAGTACGAAGCCCGCCTTCACGTCGCCACTCACCACCACGGACTTGGCGTAGTTGATGTTGCCGGTGTTCAGATCCACATCGCCCTTGACGACAAATCCCTCGCTGATCTCCACCGAATGGTTGTTCAGGCGCACATTGCCGTCGGTGGAGGCCACCAGAACGTCTTTCTTCAACTCGGGGATTTCGGTGTTGATGCCCGCAGGCAGAAGGGCTGCAACGCCGTCACTGCAAGGGATTTCCCGCCCCATTACGTCCTTGCCCGGCTTGCCCTTGGTGGGGGGGATCAGTCGTGCAAGTTCTGCGCCCTTGACAACCGACTGAACAATGCTCAGCGACTTGAAGTCGACACTTCCGTCGGGATTGGCCTTGGGTTTGAGCGAGAACTCGGTGTTGAAGAGATACTCCACCGCTCCGTTGTCGCCATTTTGAGCGGGCGTTCCCTGCGCGAGCGTGATCGCGCCGTCGGGGCACTTTCCAGAGTCCAGGGCCTTGCACAGAGCTTTGAGCAGTCTCTCGTCGATGCCGTGATCGATGACATTTTCTCTGAGAAGGCGATCGATCTCCTTGCTGGAGGGGAGGGCGCCGCCGGGGCCGGGGGGGTGGATCAGCACGTCAGCCGTCATGCGGTCGGAGCTTACCGCGAGCTCGACGGTTCCGTCAAAATTGACCGGAATGACTCCGACTGTTCCATTCACGAAGAACGCGATTCCCGCGGTGCGGGCCAGAACCTTCTGCTCATCGCGCGAGAAGTCGGCGGAGGTGTCCAGTTTCATGGGAATGCGCTGGATCTCGCTGGTGGGCACCAACTCACCCAGTACATTCTTGCCTGGCATGGGTGGGGTGCTCATGTCACGCTGGGCGATGACGCTGCCTTGCTCCACGCGGTCGCACGATGCGAACGGTTTGTCGGCAATTGTCCAGTAGGCCGTGGCTTCGCGAAGTTCGGAGAGCTGTGCGGCGTCGGTGACAGCTTGCACCGAGAATTCGAACGCGCCTTCGCGGCCGGGGGTCGGCAGCGTTCCCACGGCAATCGGGTCAATGACGAATGGTTTCCTGGCCTTCTCCCACTGTTTGAGTGCATCGCCGACTGCGCGTTCGTCAATACCGTAGAAGACGCCCTTGTTCTCCAGCGCAGCAAGAACGTCGTCGGCAGTGAGGGTCTCCCCCTCCTTGCCGGTAGGCTCAACCCGTATTGCGGCCTTCATGAGATCGTCGGAGAGTGATACTTCGATCGGGGGGGAGACGGCCAGAGTTTCCGGCTCGGGTTCCGGCTCTGACTCCTCTGTCTCTTCGGGATGCTGGCCAGGCGACTGCTCGGTGGGTTCTTCGATGATGGGCGAGGTGGACGCCTGACTTCCCTGCGCAGGATCGTAGGCCTGCACAACCTGGATGCCGCGACGACGCAGAAGCTCAATGAGCTTCTCGGTGATCTCCCGCGAGGCGTTGACAAGCACCATCCCGTTGGGAAGCACCACGTCTTCGGAGAGAATCATCCCGGGCTTCGCGTCGTCGATACTGACAAGCATGGATTGCCTCTTCCTGTCCATCGGCAGGGAATCGGGCACGCCGCCCGCACGCCGGCACCAATGCAAACTAATTCATTTCTTCGGACCGGACCAAGCGGAGCTCCGCAGTCAGGCGCCGACGGTCATGGGCCGGCCGCAAGGAGCATTCCCTCGCGCAACCGTGCGTCACGCACCTCGGCGCGCCAATTGTAGTTTTCTTGGGCCGCAGTGTATCCTGCTCAGCCGCACGATCAGATCACGAGGAACCATGATCCGCCCCTCTTTCCGGGTTGTCAGCGTGGGATTCCCCACGGCCATTCCCGGCATCTACGACTACTCCATTCCCGAGGAGATGGCCGATCGCATCGGCGAAGGCAGCGCCGTGCTGGTTGAGCTGCGCCGCACGCGTATGTGGGGGGTGGCCGTACAGCTCAAAGACCGCTCCAGCGTCGCGGTTCTCAAGCCCGTGCTCGAAGTCAAACACGACCAGTGGGCGCGGGGAAGCGAGTCGCTCATGGCGCTGTATCGCTGGGTTGCCGGGTACTACCAATGCGATATCGGGCGTGTCTTCAGACCATTGGTTCGCAAGGGACTCATGGAGTCCAAGCCGCGCACCGTGTGGATGTACCGCGTTGCCGATGCGTTTGCCGACACTCTCACGCCGAAGCAGCAGGAGGCCCTCGCAAAAGTCCGGGCATTGGCTCAGTCCGTGGTCTCCCTGCCGGAATTGACATCACGCGTTGGTGTGAGTGCGCATATGGCCGGTGCACTATGTGCGGCAGGCGCTTTGATCCGCGAGCAGGTCGCTGTTGTACGGCAGGGCGCCGAGGTCTCGCAGGAGACGTCGCCCGGCACAACGTACGAACTGACCGGCGAGCAACAGTCGGCGCTCGACACTATGTCCGCATCTCTTGACAATCCGACAGTGCCCTACCTCCTCCACGGCATCACCGGCAGCGGCAAGACTCTCGTGTACATCGAACTGGCCCGGCTGGCACTGGCGCGCGGACGCGGGGCCATCATCCTGGTACCCGAGATATCTCTCACACCGCAGACCGTCGGCCGCTTCATTGCCGGCATCGGTGACGAAGTCGCGGTCATCCACAGCAGAATGTCGGAGGGCGAGCGTCGCGACAGCCTGGAGCAACTGGTCACCGGCAAGAAACGGCTGGTGATCGGAGCCCGCAGCGCGGTGCTTGCACCCATAGACAATGTGGGACTGATCATCGTGGATGAGGAGCACGACCAGAGCTACAAACAGGGCGAAGTCGATCCACGGTACCAGGCGCGCGATGTGGCCGTCATGCGCGGCCGACTGCAGAAGGCGTTGGTGGTGCTGGGCAGCGCCACCCCGAGCCTGGAGAGTCATCACAATGCCCGAACCGGCAAATATGCGCTGGTCACACTGCAAGCGCGATTCGGCGCAGCGCGGCTTCCGCAGGTTGAGGTCGTCGACATGAACGTGGAGCACCGCGACGGCAACTGGACACTCATGTCGCGGGTGCTGCGCCGGAGGATAGTCGAGACCATCGACTCCTCGCGGCAGGTGATTCTGCTGCTCAACCGCAGAGGCTTCTCGGTGTCGCTTATCTGCAAGGACTGCGGTCACACCTATGCGTGCCCGAACTGCTCGGTGAAGCTGACGTACCACCGCGACGGCCTCATGCTCAAGTGCCACCAGTGCGGCTACGAGGAGGCTGCTCCGCAATCGTGCGGCAAGTGTCGCGGCGAGCACATCAAGTACGCGGGCGCCGGTATCCAGAAGGCCGAGGAGTTTCTCGCGGCAGAGTTCCCGACCGCGCGTGTGCTGCGCATGGACCAGGATTCCACCCGGCGCAAGGGTGCGCATGTGTCAATTCTTGACAGATTCGCGCGGCATGAGGCGGACATTCTTCTGGGCACGCAGATGGTGGCCAAGGGCCTGGACTTCGCGGGTGTGGCCCTGGTGGGTGTACTCAACGCCGATGTCGGGTTGTGCCTCCCCGATTTCCGCGCGGGGGAGCGAACGTTTCAACTGCTCACGCAGGTTGCCGGTCGGGCCGGCAGGGGAGATGCGCTGGGGGAGGTTGTGATCCAGACCTACTTCCCCAACGAGTGCGCCATCATCACTGCGCGCGACCACGATTTCCCGGCCTTCGCGGAGCGCGAGCTTGACACACGCAGGGAGCTGGGATATCCGCCATTCGGCCGGCTCGCCCGCATCATTGTCGAGGGGCCCGATGAACACCGGGTGTCAGCGCACTGTCAAGCCGTGGTGGCACTGATCCGCAAACTCGTCGGCACACGCATCGAGGTACTGGGCCCGGCACCTGCGGCCATCGCCCGGATCAACCTGAATCACCGCTACTCGATTCTGTTGAAGAGTTCGACCGGCGCGGCGCTCCAGTCGACGCTCGGAGCGGTGCGGGCGGCCACGCAGAAGGTTCCGAACGGGATTCGCCAGGTCATCGATGTCGATCCGGTTGCCATGCTGTAGCCGCGGAGATGCCGGGGAGTGCAGGACAACGTATGCAGCGATTCACCGGAAAATCGGTTGGATTCCTCATCGTCAAGATCGGGGTGACGGCGCTCTTCGTGGTGCTGGCCAACCGCAGCATCCACATTGCCGACGTGTCGTGGATTGCCGGTCGGGTGGAGCCGCTGCATCTGGCACTCGCGTTCGTGCTCGGAGTGGCCGGACTTCTTGCGCAGGCAGCGCGGTGGCATGTGGTGCTCCGCCATCAGGGCCTGCACTCCGACCTGCGCACATCGCTGCGGACATTCTTGTGGGGAACCGCGTTGGCGTTTGTGACGCCCGGACGCGTGGGGGAGTTTGCGCGCGGGCTTGAGCTGGCCCCGCAGCACAAGGTGCAGTCGGTGGTGGCGGTGTTCGTTGACAAGCTCTTCGCGTTCGGTGGGTGTGTGCTTGTTGCGGCAGTGTGCGCATCGGTGCAGATGGTGCGCCACGGGACCCTCGTCGTCGGCAATTGGTCGTGGGTGGCTGCTTTCGGGGGACCGGCGCTGCTCTTCGCGCTGCTGGTGCGCGGCAAGCGGCGGTGGGTACAATTCCTACCGCGCTGGCGCATCGTGACGGCACTGGAGGAAGTGCCCGGCGCCGACTCAATTGACGGGTCGCGCATGCTGGTTCTCTCCCTGCTCTCTCAGACCCTGCTGTTGGTGCAGACCGCCGTTGTTTTCTCCATGTTCGGGTGCTCGGGCTCGGCTGCCCTGATACTGGCGGCCGGTCTGGCGTACGGGCTGATGACGTTCCTGCCGTTCTCCATTGCCAACATCGGGGTCCGCGAGTACTCATTCGGCATGTTCCTGACGACCACGGGCATCGCCTTGAACGGCACGAGTGCGGCAGGTGCGGCGCTCGGTTCCTCAATGGTGATTCTGGCGCTCAACGTGGTGCTTCCGGCAGCGGTCGGTTTGGTGTGGTCACTGCTTGAGGAACCTCGGTCGACGGGCCCCGCACCATCCGAGGTCCGTTGACGTGGGCGATGGTGCAGGACTTGTGTCGCGGTGCGTGACGGGGTGCTTCCCCGGGTTGCTATTTCCCCTGCTACATCGTATACTTAGGCGTTCATTGTGTTGTTTTGGCACTTCGAAATTCAAGCGATTAAGCACTCGAAAGGATCATGTCTATGACGATCGAGCTGGGATTCCTGTTCCTGGGTCTGGCCGCAGGCGGCATCCTCGTGGCCTTGGTATGGACTGTTGTGTCAATGGCGAAGCGCTCCGCTCAGAACAAGATCCAGCGGGCCCGGGCCGATGTGATGCAGGAGGTCGGCAGGATTCTGGCCGATGTTGAGATCGGCATCAACGCGCTGCGCCGCTCCTCCGAGCACGATTCGGTATTCGTGTCGGTGCTTCAGGCAAATATCGAGAAGATGAACAGTATGCTCAAGGCGAACATGCATATGCTTGAGATGTACTACGTCAAGTATATCGAGAATGTGGTGGAGAGTGGTCGATCTCTCGCATATCCATCCACAACCCCCACTCGTCAAGGCGTAGCGCGCGACGAGATCCAGACCGTGCAGGTACCCGAAGCGGAGGAGGCCCCGCAGCAACCCGACGATGCCTTTGCCGCCGGAGCTGAGGAACAGGCGCGCGAGCTTGCACGCCAGCAGGCCGCTTTGGAGGCATTCCGTGCGTCCCGACAGGAAGCGGAGAAACAAGCTGCCGCCGAAGCTGGAAACAGGGCCCGTGCAGAGGCGGAGCGCCGCGCCGCAGCCGAGGCCAAGGCCCGCCAGGAGACGGAACAGCGTGCCAGGGACGAGGCGGAGAAACTGGCCCGCGCAGAGTCCGAGCGCAAAGCGCGCGAAGAGGTTGACCGACGCGCCAAGGCAGAAGCAGAACGTCAAGCTCGGGCAGAGGCGGAGGAGCGGTCCCGTCTGGAGGCAGAGCGCCGCGCCAAGGAGGATGCAGAGAAGCTGGCCAAGGCAGAGGCCGAACGTCGTGCGCACGCAGAGGCCGAACGCAAAGCCCGCGAGGAATCCGAGAGGCGCGCCCGTGCCGAAGCAGAGCGCAAGGCTCGCGAGGCAGCCGCACGTCAAGCTGCCACACCGCCACCCGCCCCCACCGCGCCGGCCGCACAGAATGAGGCCGTCTTCGATCTGGAGACCGCAGAGACCATCCAGATATCCCGCGCCGATGTTATGCGGGCATCGCAGCCCCAGAAACCGGCGCCATCCCCGGCAGCAGTCCGTCCCAAACCAGTGGCAGCGCCAGTCGCCGCCTCAGAGCTGAAGGATCAGGACAGCATGGTCTCTGGCGATGATGTGGTTGCGAAGCTGGATGCGTTGTTCGGGGATTTTGACAAGTAGGTGCTGCCAGGACCGCACGGCTGACCAGTGCGGTTGCTTCGGGACGATCACCCTGGCAGGCTGCGGCTGGCGCTGTCCGGCCGAGACCCTCTTCGCTGCACACTACACTCATACAGCAGAATTGCCCCCGCCACCGATACATTGAGCGACGGCACATGAGCGGGAAGCGGGATTGACGTACACGATGTGCACAGCTTGAGCAGATACGGGGGGATTCCCCGGTTCTCTCCACCAAGCACGATGACCGTCGGCCCCGCAAAGTCCACCTGCGAAGGGTGTGGGTACTCGCCCGCCTCAGCTCCCACTACCGCAAATCCACGCTCGCGATACTCCTTGACCGCGCCCTCCAGACTGCGGGGCCTGGCAATGAGCACGTGCTCGATCATTCCTGCCGACGCCTTGGCCACCGACGCTGTGAGCGGCGCGGTGTTGCGTCGTTCCAGAAGTATCGCGTCAACCCCGAATGCCGTCGCTGTGCGCGCAAGGGCCCCAAGGTTGCGGGGGTCTTCGATGGATGCGGGCACCAGAAGAAGAGGTGAGGCGCTGGCCGAGATCCGCTGCTCGACCTCGTCCATGTCGGCGTAGGACTTGACATTGCACGAAGCCACGACGCCTTGATGTTTGTCGCAACCTGCTACTTCGAAGAGTTTGGTGCGCGGCACGTGCGTGTAGGGGAGTCGGAGTTTGCGGCACTGTTTGAGCAGCTCGAAGAGCTGTCCGGAGCGCACGTCCGCCTCGAAATAAATATGCCCGATCTGCTCAGGCCGAGTAGCGAGAAGTTCGGTGACCGCGTGGATACCGTAGACCACGGCCCCGTTGCTACCCTCGGCTCCGGTTGCCGTGGAGTCGCCGGATCGTTGTTCCGCCGACCCGGGCTGTCCGTCGGGTCGGGGAGTGCTCCGCGGGCCTTGCTCCGCGCGCCAATTTCGGGGAGGTCTGTACGAAGTGGTCACAGCGGGAACCGTCCATCAGAGAAGTGATACTCGGGAGGCCACCTAATATATTTT
>Ga0315284_10008313_pt1 | contig 14812 bp, 16 predicted proteins | sample YL17G09_16_MG_FD_203696 | JGI IMG/M metagenome (GOLD analysis project Ga0315284, IMG submission 203696) | Sediment microbial communities from Yellowstone Lake, YNP, Wyoming, USA - YL17G09_16 | ecosystem: Environmental > Aquatic > Freshwater > Lake > Sediment | place: USA: Wyoming | collected... | reverse complement strand
TACCGGTGGATGTTTTTATCCCGGGATGCCCTCCGCGGCCTGAAGCCCTGTTGTATGGGATCATACAGCTACAAAGGAAAATAAAAGGTGAACATCATTTTTCAGGAATAACCCCTTAAGTTGAATGGATAGCATTATACTGACACACCAACTTGGGGGTTTGCTTCCTGAGGCTGTTTTCCCGGAAAATAAACAGTATTCTGAAGTTATTGTCCCTGCTGACAGACTTCATGCTTTTTGTGAAAGTCTGAAAACTACACCAAATCTGCTTTTTGACTATCTGATAAGTCTGACAGCAGTAGATTGGAAAGATCATTTCATCATGGTTTACCACATCACTTCCACGAAATACCGGCATACAGTTGTAGTCAAGACACCCATAAACAGCAGGGAACACCCTGTAGTGGATACTTTATCAGATATTTGGAAAACCGCTGAGTTCCATGAACGTGAAGTCTATGACCTGTTTGGCATATCGTTCAGGAATCATCCCGATTTGAGAAGGCTCTTCCTGGATGATGATTATGGTTACCCGTTGCGGAAAGATTTTACCGACGAATCCAGAATGATTGTGAAATAGCTATGCAGGAAGAGATCGTAAAAAATATTATCCTGGGTGAAGACGATGACTATATAATCAACGTCGGTCCTCAGCATCCGTCTACTCATGGTGTTTTGCGCTTTGAGGTTTCATTGCAGGGCGAAACCATTAAGAAAGTAGTTCCGCATTGCGGCTATATTCACCGCGGAATTGAAAAGATGTGTGAAAGGGATACTTATCCGCAAATTATCCATCTTACTGACCGGATGGACTATCTCTCTGCCCACATGAACAACGAAGCAGTTTGCCTTTGTGTTGAAAAAGCCCTTGAAGTGGAGGTCCCTGAACGGGTTACTTATATCCGTACTATTCTGGATGAATTGAACAGGATTGCCTCTCACCAACTATGGTGGAGTGCTATGGGAATGGACATGGGGGCACTGACTACATTCTTTTATGGATTGCGTGACAGGGAAAAAATCCTGGACATTTTTGAAGAATCTTTCGGTACCAGGCTGATTCAGAGTGTTAATGCACCGGGAGGCCTGATGCAGGATATACACACCGGTTTTCAGAAACGAATTAAAGAATTCATCCGGTATTTCCGCAAAAAGCTTCCTGAGTATGACCAGTTGCTGACCGGCAATGTGATTTTCAGGGAGCGTACAGAAGGGATCGCCAAACTGAGCCTGGAAGATGCCATTCAATATGGTGTTACGGGTCCGAGCGGACGTGCTTCCGGTTTCTCTTGCGACATACGTAAAATTGAACCATATGGCACCTATCCCAAGGTTGATTTTAAAGAGATTCTGCATACTGAGGGCGATACTATTACACGCTACAAGGTAAGAATAGAAGAGATGTATGAGTCCATGAATATCCTCGAACAATTAGTGGACAATATTCCGGCCGGTGATTATTCTGCCAAAATGAAGGCGGTGCTCAGGTTACCGGTAGGTGAGTTTTATCAGCGTGTTGAAACTGCACGGGGAGAACTTGGAGTTTATATTGTGAGCGATGGAAATAAATCACCCTATCGAATAAAATTCAGAGCTCCGAATTTTTCCAATCTTTTTATCATCAGCAAGCTGGCAGTTGGATATAAAATTGCCGATCTGATCGCCATCAGCGGATCTTTGGATTTGGTAATACCGGATATAGACAGATAAATGCCAGGATGCTGCAATAGGATTATTTTTAAAGACTTGATTATAAATTGTTTATGACATTTGATATTTACGACTTCTCCGGGCTAACCCAGTCTATTGACAAGGGTTTGAAAGCCAGTATGTCGCCTGGATGGACCCTGCTCACTGAGTTTGTGATTATCGGACTGATATTTTTAATCTTCTATGCTATCCTGGGATTATTCCTGGTATATGCTGAAAGAAAAGTATGTGCTTTTATCCAGAACCGTATTGGTCCAAACAGGGTGGGGCCTTTGGGTATATTCCAAACCATTGCAGATTTAATCAAGCTGTTGATGAAGGAGCTTATCCCTATAAAAAACGCGGATAAACTTCTTTTCAACATCGCTCCCTTTATTGTTATCATCGCTTCATTTATGGCCATTGCTGCCATACCTTTCGCCAAGGGACTGCATGCCATCGACTTTAACATAGGTATCTTTTATATTATTGCTGTTTCATCACTGGGTGTGGTTGGAATTCTTTTAGCAGGTTGGTCAAGCAACAGTAAATATTCACTTATCGGCGCCATGCGAAGTGGGGCACAAGTCATCAGCTACGAATTGTCGATTGGTCTTTCCCTGCTAACCATCGTTGTTTTTGCAGGGACCATGCAATTATCCGGTATTGTTGAAAGCCAGGCAAACGGATGGTGGATTTTCAAGGGTCATATCCCGGCCGTGATAGCTTTTGTTGTTTTTCTGATTGCCAGTACTGCCGAAACCAACCGGGGACCTTTTGATCTGGCCGAAGCAGAGTCAGAGCTTACAGCAGGTTTTCATACCGAGTATTCCGGTATAAAATTCGCTTTTTTCTTTTTGGCTGAATTTATGAATATGTTTATCGTTGCTTCCATTGCTGCCACCGTATTCCTTGGAGGCTGGATGCCACTGCATTTTGGGGTTGACAATGCTTTTAACCGTATAATGGACTATATTCCGCCCATCGTATGGTTTTTTGGGAAAACAGGTACTGTCATCCTCATCATGATGTGGTTTAAATGGACTTTCCCCCGCTTACGGATTGACCAATTGCTGACACTCGAATGGAAATATTTATTGCCCATAAACTTACTCAATATTGTGGTTGTTGCATTTTTAACCCTTATGGGATGGCACTTTTGAATCATGAAAGCATTGATTGACTATTTAAAAGATATATTTTTCGGGTTAAAAACCCTTTGGGCAGGAATGCGGATCACCGGGAGGTACTTTATAAGCCCCGGAGAGATTGTTACCCAAAAATACCCTGAAAACCGTGATCAGCTGATAATGTTTGACCGTTACAAGGGAGAGGTGATCATGCCTCACGATGGTAATAACCAGCACCGTTGCACAGGTTGTGGCATATGCCAGATGAACTGTCCCAATGGTTCTATCGAAATTGTCACACGCAAAGAAATAACACCGGAAGGCAAAGAGTTCAGAGTGATTGATAAGCATATTTATCATCTTGACATGTGCTCTTTCTGCGCTTTGTGCGTGAAAACCTGTCCTTCCAATGCACTTGCCTTCGGACACGATTTTGAGAATGCAGTATTCGACAAGGCGAAGCTGATCAAAATATTGAATAAACCGGGATCGTCCATTCTAAAAGATGTGAAGTGATGGGAGCCAATGTATTGATGTTCTATCTTTTTGCAGCAACAATTTTATTTTTTTCGGTGTTGGCTGTAACCAGCCGCAGGATTTTGAGAGCTGCAGTTTTTCTGCTGTTTACCCTGGTGGCGACATCGGGATTTTATTTCTTACTGCAGTATCAGTTTCTTGCCGGAGTGCAGCTTGCACTTTACGCAGGGGGTATAGTAGTGCTCATTATCTTTTCGATTCTTCTTACCCATCATATCAGTCATAAATTTGAAAGGCCACCCTTGCTGAATATGTTTTTCGGTCTCCTGGTAGCTGCTACGGGAGCAGGCATCACTATTCTATCTATCCTGAAATATCCATTTAAAGCAAGGGAAGTATTGCCGGTTGAGGTAGATATGCGATCGATCGGTTTACAGTTGATGGGCACCGGCGAAAACGGATATGCACTTCCTTTTGAGGTGATCAGTGTGCTTTTGCTCGCCGCAATGATTGGAGCAATTGTGATTGCAAAAAAGGGGAAATAGCAGGAGGAAGATTCAAGAGGGAAGATTCAAGAAGGAAGAAAATAATAAAGAATAGAGTATGGAATACGAAAGATATAATCATCCAATATAAAATCTTAAATCATCAAATCATCAAATCATTAAATCGACAAATATGATATCCGGAATACCAATAACTCATTTTCTGATTGTTAGCACCCTGATGTTCTTCATTGGCATTTATGGTTTTCTTACACGGCGCAACCTCATTACCATGCTCATGGCAATTGAGTTGATACTGAATTCGGTGAATATTAATTTTGTAGTCTTTAACAAATATCTATACCCGGATCAGATGCAGGGGCATTTTTTTGCTTTGTTCATCGTGGCCATTGCAGCTGCAGAAGCTTCGGTTGCTATAGCATTGATCATTAATATTTACCGGAGGTTCACTTCTATTGAGGTAGAAGATGTGGATGAAATGAAGTATTAAACAGGTATTATGAATTATTTGTACACTATTTGGATCCCCCTGATTCCGCTCCTGGTTTTCATATTCACAGGTTTATTCGGCGGCCGTTTTAAACCTTTGATTTCCGGATTGATTGGCACAATGGGACTGTTGCTGACTTTTATATTATCACTCCTGACAGCCTGGAATTTTTTCTTTGTTAACGGGATTTCCGGTGAAGCCTATCCGGTGATAATTGCAGCAAAAACCACCTGGTTGCAGCTCACCGATCACCTGAAGATCGATTTGGGAGTTATGCTCGATCCGATCTCGGTTATGATGCTGGTGGTTATTACCACAGTATCACTGATGATACATATATACAGTCTGGGCTATATGAAGGGTGAACGTGGTTTCGAAAGATTCTATGCCTTCCTTTCGCTCTTCACCTTTTCCATGCTGGGTTTAGTAGTGGCAACCAATATTTTCCAGATGTACATTTTTTGGGAGTTGGTAGGTGTTTCCTCGTACCTGCTGATTGGCTTTTATTATGAGAGGCCCACGGCGGTTGCTGCCTCTAAAAAGGCTTTTATTGTCACCCGTTTTGCCGACCTGGGATTCCTGATTGGAATACTGCTGCTTTCCTTTTATACAAAAACATTTGATTTTGCTGAACTGACTAACCCCCAGAGCCCTGTTTTTGCAGGTATCACTTCGGTTAGTTTTATGGGCTTATCGGTTATTACCTGGGCAATGCTACTCATTTTCATGGGCGGAGCAGGCAAATCAGCTATGTTTCCGCTGCATATATGGTTGCCCGATGCTATGGAAGGCCCTACACCTGTTTCTGCACTTATCCATGCAGCCACTATGGTTGTTGCGGGCGTATACCTGGTTGCCAGAATGTTCCCCGTATACATCGTTCATACTCCCGATGCCCTTACGGTAATTGCCTGGGTAGGTGGCTTTACTTCTCTTTTTGCAGCTGTTATTGCCTGTACGCAATTTGATATCAAACGCGTACTGGCCTATTCAACGCTTTCACAGATAGGCTACATGATGCTGGCCCTGGGCGTATCGGGCTCCGGGGGAGAGCACGGATTAGGATACATGGCTTCCATGTTTCATCTTTTTACCCATGCCATGTTCAAAGCGCTGCTATTCCTTGGGGCAGGTTCTATTATCCACGCCGTACACAGCAACTACCTGAATGACATGGGTGGTCTTAGAAAATTTCTACCGGTGACGCATCTGACCTTTCTGGTTGCTTGCCTTGCTATTTCAGGCATTCCACCTTTTGCTGGTTTCTTCAGTAAGGATGAAATCCTGGTTGCTGCCTGGCAACACAACAAGGTTCTGTTTTCAATAGAATATTTGGTGGCTGGATTAACTGCCTTCTATATGTTCCGACTTTATTTCGGGATATTCTGGAATAAAACACCCCATTACCATCATACACCGCATGAATCACCGCTCACTATGACTGTTCCGCTCGTATTTCTTGCAATAGGATCAGCATTTACGGGATTTATACCCTTTGGCCGGTTTGTTTCAGCAGATCTCAGACCATTTGAATCCGAAATGCACCTGAACATTGCCCTTCCCTCGGTATTAATTGCCATGGCCGGAATATCCCTGGCTTATGTTCTTTATAAAAAAGAAAGTCCCGTTGTTGCGAGAATTATTACCGCAATGGGTTCATTCTACAGAGTAGTTTATAACAAGTTCTATATCGATGAAGTGTATTTGTTTATTGCCAAGCGCATTATGTTTAATCTTGTATCACGCCCGATTGCCTGGTTCGACAGACATATTGTTGATGGAACCATGAACCGTATTGCCTGGTTAATTTCAGTTACCTCCGAGAAGATTAAGGGTATCCAGTCGGGACAACTCCAGCATTATGCCCTGGCTTTTGTTTCCGGTGCATTAATTCTTGCATTGATTGTTTTACATAATCTGTCATAACAATATTCAGATATGAGCATTTTGATATGTTTTATATTGATTCCCGTTCTTACCATCATCGCAATTCTTTTTACAAAAGATGGTAGATCGGCCAGGGTTGTAGCTGCCTCGGGCATGTTTGTCCAGTTGATTATGTCGGTTGTATTGTTATGCATGTATTATGCACAGCGTCATGCCGGAAATAATTCAGAAATGTTGTTTCTCAGCGACCATAGCTGGTTTCCTTCTTTGAATATCCGGTTCACAATGGGAGTCGATGGCATAGCGGTATCGATGATTATGCTAACTTCAACAGTGGTATTTGCCGGCATATTTGCTTCCTGGGAATTAGAAGATTTGACAAGGGAATTCTTTATATCTCTGATTACATTGGCCACCGGAGTATTTGGCTTTTTTATTTCCCTGGATCTGTTTACCATGTTCCTGTTTTATGAACTGGCAGTTATACCCATGTACCTGTTGATCGGGATTTGGGGTAGTGGTCCCAAAGAGTATTCTGCCATGAAGCTTACACTTATGCTCATGGGAGGTTCAGCACTTTTGCTGGTTGGATTACTGGGAGTATATTTCAATTCCACGTTGGAGAACGGTCAACATACCTTTAATTTATTACAGATTTCACAGCTTCAACTACCTATTGAGGTTCAACGTTACTTCTTTCCTTTTACCTTTGTCGGATTTGGTGTTTTGGGCGCCCTGTTCCCTTTACATACCTGGTCACCAGATGGGCATGCCTCAGCACCTACTGCCGTTTCTATGCTTCATGCGGGAGTACTTATGAAGCTCGGCGGATACGGTTGTTTCAGAGTAGCTATGTACCTGATGCCTGCCGCGGCGAATGAGATGGCTTGGATATTCATCATTCTCACAACAGTAAGTGTTGTCTACGGAGCTTTTGGTGCAATCTGGCAGAAGGATCTTAAGTATATCAATGCCTATTCATCGGTCAGCCATTGCGGACTGGTTATTTTTGCCCTGCTGATGATGAACAGGACATCCATGAATGGAGCCATTATTCAGATGATTTCGCATGGTCTGATGACGGCCCTTTTCTTTGCACTGATTGGCATGATCTATGGACGGACACATACCAGGATGATCAATGAAATGGGTGGTTTGATGAAAATAATTCCTTTTTTATCTGTTGCCTATGTGATCGCCGGTCTTGCTTCACTCGGATTACCAGGTTTATCGGGTTTTGTAGCTGAAATGACGGTATTCACCGGAGCGTTTCAACACCCGGATACATTTCATCGGATAGCCACAATAATTGTCACAACCTCCATTGTTGTTACGGCAGTATATATACTCCGGGTCGTAGGTATGATGTTGCTTGGGCCGCTTAAAAACGAGCATTATGAACATCTGAAAGATGCAAGGTGGTATGAAAAACTGAGTGCAGGAACATTATTAGTGGCCATTGCCGGTATTGGCATTGCGCCTTTATGGCTTTCCAACCTTATTACCGGGAGTCTTGGTCCTTACGTCAGCAAGTTGGCCAATACTATTACAGGATTAACTTTTTAAGGAGGACAAGAAAATGAATTTTACCGATTTGCTTTTGATGCGCCAGGAGTTGCTACTTGTTTTACTAACAGTACTGGTTGTAATCATCGATTTGTCTGTTGAAGATAAAAGGAAAGATCTTGTTATTGGTTTTACGCTTGTCCTTTTCACTATTATTACCCTCGTTGGTTTTATTCCATTGAGGGAAGGCAGCCTGTTTGGAGGAATGTATAACTCGACCACCTTGCTGGTGAATATGAAAAACATATTAAACATAGCCCTGCTGATTGTTCTATTGCAATCGGTAAAGTGGATGAGAAACGAAGTAAACCGGAACAAGACATCCGAATATTTCATTTTGCTTTTTTCCACACTGATCGGGATGGACTTCATGATTTCTTCCGGTGATTTCCTGATGTTTTACATCGGTCTGGAACTTGCCACCATTCCGGCCACTGCTTTGGCGGCCTTTGATAAATCGCGCAATACAAGTGCCGAAGCTGGCATAAAATTCATATTCTCCTCTGCACTCTCCTCTGGAATTCTTTTGCTGGGATTATCTATTATTTATGGAACAACAGGCTCCATTTATTTCAATGGTGTGGTTTCTGCTTTAAGCAGTAACAGTCTGCAATTGCTTGGATTTATCTTTTTTCTGACAGGTATGGGTTTCAAGATCTCTCTTGTTCCCTTTCATTTTTGGACTGCTGATGTTTATGAAGGTTCACCTGTGAATATTACAGCATACCTGTCGGTTGTATCCAAAGGAGCTGCCGTTTTTGTATTGACCATTTTGCTGTATAAAGTTTTCAGCAATTTCAAAGATACCTGGGAAACTTTGCTGTATATTTTATCAATTGCTACCATGACTATCGCCAATCTGTTCGCGATCAGGCAAAATAATCTGAAACGTTTTATGGCATTTTCCTCCATTGCTCAGGCAGGCTTTATATTATTAGGTATAATGGGGGCCGATAAAGCCGGAATGACCGCTGTAGTCTATTTCATGTTGATTTATGTATTTACCAATCTTGCTGCATTCGGAGTAATATCCAATATTGCTCACGAAACCGGAAATGAAACCATCTCGTCATACAACGGCCTGTACCGGACCAATCCCCTCTTAAGTCTCACCATGATGCTTGCCTTGTTTTCATTGGCAGGTATACCTCCTGTTGCAGGTTTTTTTGGAAAATTCTTTCTTTTTACTGCGGCAGCAAGCAAAGGTTATTATGTCCTGGTTTTAATTGCCGTTTTGAATGCCACAATATCTCTGTATTATTATCTTAGGGTCATTAAAGCGATGTTTATCGACCGGAATGAAGTTCCTGTCCCTTACTTTAGAAGTGATATAATTACCAGGATCAGCCTAATCTTTTGTGTATTGGGTGTGTTTTTCACCGGGTTTTTCGGTTTTATATACGAATATATATTCCAATTATCTATGAATCTGTGATATCATTTTATTAAGTTTTATTTACATATTTGGAACATTGGCATTTATTTTGTAACTTTTTTATATATTTACGGCTCTCAACAAGGTTTAATGCCGGATTTCTAAAGTAACCTAATCGTATTGAAAAGATGATTAAAAAAGATTTACTTCCCGGCGTTATGACGGTGGTTGGTTTTTCGGTGGCGGCCTTGTTTGTGGTTTTCGGGATGTATGTGATGTTTGCACCCCAAATGGCCAACGTACCTAAAGAGTTCCGCACGATTTTTGGAGTGGTTGTAATAGGGTATGGCCTCTTCAGAGCGGTCATAATATATCAGAAAAGCAGACAAACAAAAGAATCAGACGATGAATCAGAATATTAAGTACATTGCCCCGTTACTGGTGCTGTGTGTATTACTGACAGCATCCTGTAAATCATACAGTGACAAACAGATTAAGCAGGAAACCCCAACCCGTGGTAATATAAAAATTGCTGTGGATGAAGCTTATCAATTACTGGCGGATTCGGAAATAGCTGTTTTTAAAAGTTTGTATAAGTACGCCAATATCACTCCTGTAAATGCATCGGAAGACAGTGTTCTGAGATTATTTCTGACTGATTCGGTGAAGACCATGATAACCAGTCGTAAACTGACAGAAAATGAAGTAGCCTATCTCAAAGATAATCTGGTTATTCCCCGAACCACCCAAATTGCCTGGGATGCTGTTGCATTTATTGTTAACAAATCAAATCGTGACAGTCTTATCCGGTATGAAGAACTCCGCAGAATTTTTAACGATACTATTAAAAACTGGAAGCAGATCAATCCCAAATCGAAACTTGGTGGGATCCAGGTAGTATTTGACAACCAGGGATCCGGTAATATAAGGTATATCATGAAAAAATTCAAGGTTACCACATTGCCTGATTATTGCTATTCGGCCAATTCCAGTCCTGCCGTGGTTGAATACGTTGAAAAGCATCCGGAAGCTCTTGGTATTATCAGTGTCAACTGGGTAAGCGACCGTGATGATTCCATCACACATTCCTTTTTGCGCAGGGTTAAAGTAGTTGGGGTATCCCCTGAGTTATATTCGGAGGGTGATGATTATCATACACCACATCCTGCCTATATTGCCGATAAATCCTACCCTTTTATTCGCGAAGTTTACGCCATAAGCCGTGAGTCAATCACGGGCCTTGGTAAGGGATTCATTCAGTTCATCGCCGGGGATAAGGGACAACGGATTATTTTGAAATCAGGGATGCTTCCGGCAACTATGCCTGTAAGAATCGTCCAGATCAGTAAAGAATAGATTGTATACCACTAATATGTACTTAAAATGAAACCTATAGCTATTTTATTGTGTTGCCTTTTCTCATTAAGCGCCTGGAGTCAGCAAGATTTGAGTTCCGCGTTGAAACTTTCAAACAGTGAACAATATGAGGAAGCAGAAAAGGTATTTGATGATTTGATTAAAAAGGATGCTGCCAATGGTGATTTATATTATTACTATGGTGAGACACTGATCAAGGATTATCTGTCTGATACATTTTCGAATTCTTTGGAAGAATATGCCAAAAAAGCAGAAACTTTGTTTCAGACAGGTATCAAACAGTCACCGGGTAACGTGTTGAACCTGGTTGGGATGGGTGCTGTTACCTTAATGAAAACCAGTGATACCATAAAAGCAATCCCTTATTTTACACAAGCTGAAGCTTCCGTTCCTTTAAAATTAAAGAAAAAAGATTATACGCCCCAAATGGGAGTAATTCTCACCAAGCTTGCTGCCGCACAATTGTATGGTAAGGTTAACCGGTTTAGCAGAGCCATTGATTATCTGAACCGGGCAAAAGTCATCAACCCTGCCGATCCGAATATCTACCTTACTTTGGGCGATGTTTATATCAAACAGAATAACGCTTCCGATGCTCTCTTTAACTATAATCAGGCTTTGAACAAAGATCCCAAATCACCCTTGCCAAAAATAAAGATTGGCAATATTTATATGCGCGTACCTAACCTGAATGCTGCAAGGCCCTATTTTGAAGAGGCTAAGGAGATCGACTCAACTTTTTCCCCGGTATACCGTAGTCTGGGTGAATTGTATACACTTGCCGGCCGCTATGATCTGGCTAAATCGAATTATTATAGGTTCGTTGTTATGTCAGGTAATACTACTCCAGCAAAAGTAAGGTATGGTAACTCGCTTTTCCGTTCCAAGGATTATGCAGGTGCTTTGACAGTTATTGAAGAGGTGCTCCGGGTGGACAATTCAAGAAATTACCTGAACCGTCTGGCTGGTTACTGTTGCTATGACAAGAAGCCACAGGACCTTGAAAAGGGTAAAACCTACATGGAAACTTTTTTCAGGAATGCTAATGATGAAAGCATTATCACCAGGGACTATGCGTATTATAGTCGTATCTTATACAAACTGGCCAAGAACGATTCGCTGATGCTGAACAAGGCATTTGAACAATATAAGAAAGCCTATGCCATGGATGAAAGTGATAAGAGTCTCCTGTCTGAACTGGCTTTAAACTATTACTATTCCCGCAGGTATAAGGATGCTATTAAAATGTTCGAGCTCAAAGACAAAAAAGGTTTTGACGACAAAGGCGACCGCATGCTGATCGGGAAATCCTATTACCAGCTGAATAACTTACCGAAATCTGATTCGGTTTTCAGTATAATCATTACTAAGGACCCTGGCAACATTCAGGCCTACCTCTATCTGGCCCGTACCTATTCCAATATGGATCCCAGTAGCGAGCAGGGATTGGCTGCACCGAAATTTGAAAACCTGATCAGCCAGGTCAACCAGCTCAGCCAGTCAGGTGGAGAAACCGACAAATATAAACAGGAATTATTTGAAGCCTATTCATACATGGGCTATTATAACCTGCAAAAAGGCGAATATGATGCTTCAAGGGGCTGGTATGACAAATTGCTGAACCTTGATCCCAAGAATAAGGATTGGCAGATCAAAGCCTTGCAGTCAATGGCGCTGATTAACTACAAAGAAAAAAACTATGTGTCGGCAAGGGATAATTATTATAAAATCCTGGCCATTGACCCCGGGAAGGCAGATGCACAGCAGGCTGTTAAAGATCTAACCAAGGTAATTAATGCCACTAAAAAACCGTAAAATGTTTAACCAGGGAAAGCATGCAAGCATAAATTTGCATTTTCGGCTTGCATTTTTCCTTATTCACAATTTTTGTTCTAAAAATTTTGCTTTCTTTGTAAGCTATTATCAAATAAAATAATTATTAATACACTTAAAATTATAATTGAACATGAAAGGACAAACTTTAGCTGAAGCATTGAAATCAGTGTTTGTTTTGCTGGTTATGGTGCTATGTGTGGTAGCCGGTGAACTGATTTATTACAAAATCATGGGTAATCCGGCGAATTTTGAAGGTTCGAACCCCGACGGTGCTGCTCTTCCGGGCAACTATCTTGGAATCGTTTTCAAAGGTGGTTTTATCGTTCCATTGCTGATAGCAGTGAACTTAGTTATGCTCACCTTTGTTTTTGAAAGATACATTATGTTGTGGAGAGCAAAAGGTCGTGGAAACCTCAATTCATTTGTCCGCAATATCCGTGATCTTCTCAATGAAGATAAAATTGAAGAAGCTTCAAAACTATGCGACAATCAGAAGGGTTCATTGGCCAATGTTCTTAAAGCCGGTTTGCACAGATACAGAGATTTACAGGGTGATAAGACCCTTATGAATGACCAAAAGGTTTTGGCTCTGCAGAAAGAACTTGAAGAAGCCACTGCTCTTGAACTGCCTGTGCTTTCTCAAAATCTGGTTATTTTATCAACCATTGCCTCGATCTCCGTGCTTATCGGTCTTATCGGTACAGTTCTTGGTATGATCCGTGCATTCGGCGCTTTGGCAACTGCCGGCGCTCCTGATGCCCTGGCTCTTGCAACCGGTATTTCCGAGGCTCTTGTAAATACTGCATTAGGTATCACGGGTTCCACCCTGGCACTGATCTTCTACAACTACTATCAGACCCGCGTGGATAGCATGACTTTCAAGATTGATGAAGCCGGATTCAGTCTTGCCCAGACGTTTGCTTCCTCTTTGAAAAGGTAGGCTTTTGCATATTTAGTTTTGAGACGAATATGAATGTAGAATTAATAAATTAGGAAGAAATGGGAAAAATTAAATTGCATGCCAAGCCACCTCGCATCGATATGACGCCGATGGTGGACTTATTCTTCCTGCTACTCATCTTTTTTATTTTGACGGCTACATTCCGTCCACAAGAGGCTGTTGCGGTTGATACTCCGAATTCAATTTCGAATACAATCACACCGGAAAGGCATATCATTACAATTACGATTTCAAAAGACGATATGGTCTTCTTTAACGTTGATAACGGTATTGATACCTCGGAACACCTCCGTGGCAAAATACTTCAGGCTGTGGGGAAACAGTATTCCATGAAGTTCACCCCCGCAGAAATTCGCAGATTTGAGGGAATGAATTCATTTTCATTACCCATGGATAAGTTGAAAGCCTGGATCGATGAAAGAGAAACGGAAGTTCGTGATGCTATGCATACAGGAATCCCTATGGATTCTACGGATAATCAGCTCTTATATTGGATACGGATTTCACGTACTTATTTTCCCGACTTTGAAGTTGCCATTAAAGGTGATGCAGCTGCGGATTATACAGTAGTCAAAAGGGTGATAGATATTTTGCAGGATAACAATGTCAACAAGTTCAATCTCACTACGAACCTTGAAAGTGTTGATGTTTCTTTGGATAACCTTTAAAGACATTAGAAAATGGCTGAAATAATTGCAAACGAAGGTGGTGGTAAACAAAAGGGTAAACGGCGGTCGAAAAGGCACAGTACACACATCGACATGACACCGATGGTTGACCTTGCCTGTCTGCTGCTAACATTCTTTATGCTTACTACTGCATTTAATAAACCGAAGGTAATGGAGATTGTTTTGCCTGAGAAACCAAAGCCTGGTGAAAAAATCGAAACTCCGGAGATACCTCCTGAAAGGGCATTGACCATAATCCTTATTGAAAATAATAGGGTTCTATGGTATGCCGGATTAGCTGATCCCCGTAAACCACCTCTGCCTGTTTTGAATGAAACAGACTTTAGTGATGATGGAATTCGTAAGGTACTGCTTCGCCGAAACAGGGAGCTTTTTGCCAAAATAGACGAGATGAATACTGATGTTATCGAGGGAAAACTTGATATTCCCAGGGACACCATCGAAGCTCGCAGAAGGAAAATGTTGATCCAGGATAAAGCAGGTCCGGTAGTGCTGATTAAAGCTGGTAATAATGTAAAATACAGGAATATCGTCGATATCATTGATGAGATGGCGATCACCAATATGGCACGTTATGCACTTACAGATGTTAATGATGTGGAGAAAAAGATGGTGGCTGACTATCTGGCCAGCAATCCATCTGGGGCCGCCAGTAACAAATAATTTTAAATTTATTTGAATTATGGATAAAAAAAAGCAAGAGAGCGCTGCGGTTACCATAGAAGACATTGTTTTTGAAAACAGGAATAAGGAATATGGAGCTTATGATTTGCGTAAAAAGTTCCAGAAGTATCTGATCATTGGTTTTCTGATTTCCTTGTTTGGTGTT
>Ga0315284_10008312_pt1 | contig 14813 bp, 11 predicted proteins | sample YL17G09_16_MG_FD_203696 | JGI IMG/M metagenome (GOLD analysis project Ga0315284, IMG submission 203696) | Sediment microbial communities from Yellowstone Lake, YNP, Wyoming, USA - YL17G09_16 | ecosystem: Environmental > Aquatic > Freshwater > Lake > Sediment | place: USA: Wyoming | collected... | reverse complement strand
TTTGTTCTCAGGAAACTCTGAATCTATTTTAATTCTCATACTTGGATGTATCTTATTAAATTCATTTATCATATTGGTTATGTGCTTGTGTAATTGTGAATTGGTTGTGTCGGTTAGATAATTTTTAATTATGTATTCGCGTAATAAAAATTCATATTGTTGATAAAACTCGCTTAAATTAAAATCTACCCTAAAATATTTTTCAAACAAGTCGGCTTTATAACATGTATTGAATTTGATGAAAAAATAAATGTTATACAAGTTTGACTTATCAAATGGTAAATTATTATAAGGATTTTTAATAGCAATCGGTTCTGAAAAAAAATAATGTGAATTTGTAAGAGCATTATTAATGATTTTTAGCAAATCATTAATTTTAAATAGATATTTACCATTTTTATGATGAAGATATATAACATTTTTACCACCTTCAACCAGTTCATTTAATTCCATATCAGTGTTTGCGTTTGATTGTAAGTATTTGTGCGAAAAAACACGTTTTAATCTGTTAAATGCGCTATATACACGCTGAATTTTACAAAACAAATCATTAAATCTTTGTTTCGTAATATTATTTAAAAATAGATTATTGTTTGTCTTGTTATAAAAATCGAATTTGAGTTTAGTCGTATAAGGAGTGTTTACAAAAATTTGAAAAAAAATAGAAGGCGAATTGGAATCTTGTGCTTCGTGTTGTATAATTTGTTGTATTATTGAAAAAAATGTATTCATTGCTTTTAATAATAATTTATATTTAATATATATTTTGTGTATATTTCATTTCACTACAATTCATGTATATTGTACATTTAAGTTAGAAGCCAGGATTATAGTCATCATCTTGTCCCAAATTTTCAGATTTAATGCTGATTACATTATTTTGTATGGATAATTTATTTACACCGCACGGGTCTTGCGGATCTTCTACGGTTTCAAAGAATTTCTCAATTTCATTATTCAAATCTACTGGTTTGTACTCGCTTGTTTCTTGTAATTTTTGTAATTCATCAATATCCAGCACTACTTGAAACGCACTTGTTCCAAAGAATCCTTCTTGACCACACATAACGTTTGCGGACACACCTCTGAACGTATCCAATTCAGCATGTCTAGCCGCTTTAAGGAACATTTCAGGCGTTTCTTCAAACGAAGCCTTCGCGATAGGACCAATGTTGTCATTATTAATTCCATGTCTAAATATTGATATCATTTTGTGGGTATATGTCATTCTATCCACCAGAACACTGAAATTATGGTAATTAATATATGTGCCGTCAAATTCAATTACTTCAACAAGTTCATTATAAATAGCCTGACGAGCGGCTTCAATTCCCAATACATTATATATTTCTACAATACTATTACTAAATGTTCGTTTGTAATCAATATAATCCAGCCCAAGAACATCCAACAAATTGGTGCCGATTGTATCTAACACCCAAATTTCTTTATTTTTGTAAAGCCCATTGTTTTCCACGATATTGTCTTTTATTTTACGAACAATCACCTTTTTGATACCCTTTACGCCTCTAAGAACAATATTTTGAAGCAACTGATCTTGGAAATTTTTCAAGATATATATTTGGTCCGACTGGTCAAGTGATACGACTTTTGTCTTTTTTTGTCCACCTCGACCCGAAGTCGACTTGATTACTTCATTCATTCGAATACGGAATATCAGTTTGTCTGAATTATAATCTGAATAAATACATGATATTTGATCATCGTAACTATTCTTCAATGTGAAATTCACATCATCCATGGTTATGTTTTTCTCCAACATTGTTTCGGGGTCCATTTCAATACGAATAATCCATTTCGATTTCTCATTCTCGCTCAGGGTGAAGTCAGAGCACTCAACCATCATATTTTCAAACGCTCGATACTGTTCAATCGTATCCTTATCTTCGGATATAAGGGTATTTAGGTCATCCGGGTCAAAACATATTTGCGTTGATTTTACGATTTCTTCCAGAGTAGTATGTTCTAACATGTACATAATTGCCTGTGCTTTTTCTTTTTGGTCTTCATCTTCACTCTTCAAATAAACCGTGAGCGACGGATTTTTGGGTTCACTTGATAGTGATAATATTTCTTCAATTCTGGGAACACCACGAGTCACATTGGATTTAGACGCCACTCCAGCAAAATGAAAAGTATTAAGTGTCATTTGGGTAGATACTTCTCCAATACTTTGCCCGGATATCATGCCGACCATTTCACCCGGGGACACTACCGACCTTTTATAATCCATTGTAATCGTATCCAACAGAAGTGTAAGCGCGCTCTTATTGAATCGTTTTACCATAAGAAGTTGTTTAGGAGACAGATAATAAAAGAACAATGTTTTAAACAATTGAGTGGGCGAGGCGTAAAAGTTTTTTTCCATGTTTGAATAACACTGTTCAATCATTTGAAAGGCTTCAAACGGCGTAATGTCAACTAATGACGAGCTTGTAATATTAGCTTGACCTTGGACATTATTAATAATATACGAAAATGCTACGGGCATGTTGACCACCGAGTCAGCCTTGTTTTTAAACACGTACTTTATAATCGAATCCCTTTTACCAATCATAAACTGTATATATTTATTACAATATATCATCATTTCGCTGTATTGTTTTTTATATCTCGCCAGCACATTTTTAAGGAATATATTTCCTAGAATTTGGTTAGTAGAATTATCATCTGGTAACAAATAATGTGAGTAGATGTCCTGCGTACTCATTGACACAATCGGAATTTGTTGGTTTTCAACTTTTGTCGTATCTGTATTATCGTCCCCATAAGCGAATTGAACGATTTTATTTTTGTTGGTTCTTACGGTCATATCATAATTGACCATTAAATCTTCCAATCCTTTGATTAATCGTCGTTGAATATAACCAGTGGTAGACGTTTTGACAGCAGTATCAATAAGACCTACACGACCGCCCATAGCGTGAAAGAACAATTCTTGTGGCGATAGTCCATTAATATAAGAACTTTCGACAAATCCACGCGAACCAGGTGACTCATCATACTTGGTGAAGTGAGGAAGTGTTCTATGGTCAAACCCATATGGAATGCGCCGACCATCTACGTTTTGCTGACCAAGACACGAAATCATAAATGATATATTCAATTCTGAACCCTTTGAACCTGCGTTTACCATGGTAACAAACCTATTATTTTTACTCAAACTTTTGAGACCAACATTACCGGCTTCAGAAGTAGCCTGATTCAATATATTATTGACGCGCGTTTCGAATTCTTCGTTGTTGGTTTTACCCGTTTTATTTTCAAACACGCCGATTTGTGTTTGTTCGATTAGATTTTTTACATCTGCCTTTTTTTGGGTAATAATCTTTACAATTTCATCATTTGTTTTCTCATCAGAAATTAAATCACTTATGCCCACACTAAATGCTGCGGATTTCATGTAGTCCGTAACAATGTTTTGTAAATCATCGATAAATTTACTACACGCGAAATTGCCATAATCATTACAAGTTCGGTGTAACAAGCCCTTTGTGCCGCCACCCAGTGTGCTTTTGTCCATTTGTCCACGAATGTATGTGCCATTCTGGATTTCAATAACATTGTTTGACGTTTTCATATCATCTTTATCATCTTTAAACGATTTTGTCTTGTGTTTAATGGTTAGTGGGTACATAATTTGAGATATAATATTAAAACTTGTAATTCCGTTTTCATTTTGAGTGTTCAGAAGAAGCTCATGTTCATTGATTGAATTACAAGACATTAACAAATTCATCGCGTCTCTTGGGGAAAAGTTAATACCCTCTCTTGTAAATTGATAACACCCAAGCATAGAGTCTTGGAAAATTCCAATAATGGGCGAATTATTCGCAGGACTAATCATCTGATAGGGAACGGCTGCCAAATTTCTCAACTCTGCTTCAGACTCTGGGTCTTGAGGCATGTGTAAATTCATTTCATCTCCATCAAAATCCGCATTGTATGGCTTGGTATCGGCGACATTCATACGAAATGTATCGCCACGTTTCATAATCTTGGCGATATGACACATCATGCTCATTCTATGAAGAGTAGGTTGACGATTGAATAGGACCGCATCACCGTCCATCATATGTCTATGAATAATGTCGCCTTCTTCCAGGACAATAGAATCGCGGTCCGTATAATATCTCAACGTAATGGACTCGCCACTTTGTTTTTCCCAGATTTTGGCACCAGGCCACACGTCGGGTCCATTTTGAACTAGTTTTGTCAAAAATGCCCGATTTAATTTATTTACCGTCACGGGCTTGGTAATGTTTTTTGCGATTTTCATGGGAATACCCAAATCACGAATAGATAAATTTGGGTCGGCCGTAATTACTGAACGCGCGCTATAATCGACACGTTTTGCCATCAAATTACCTCTCATTCGTCCACCCTTACCATTTAGCCGGTCCTTAATAGACTTCAATGGTCTGCCTGAGCGTTGCGCAACAGATGCGACACCTGGGATTTTATTATCCACTTGTGTTGCTATGTAATATTGTAACACTGTAGTCCAGTCGTCTATTACATTCGATGGGGCGTTATTTTGTATCTTGTCTTGTAGTGTTTTGTTGGTTTTGATAATATTCACCAAAATATGACTTAAATCGTCCTCTGATCTTTGTTGCGCATCGTGCTTTACCGATGGTCTTACAGAAGGAGGCGGGACGGACATGACTTGACAAATCATCCAGTCGGGCCTGGACCAAATAGCACTAAACCCCATAAATGCTACATCTTCGTCAGAAATACGTTTTAATATCTTCAAAACCATTTCGGGTGTAACCTTTATAATGATGGGTTCTGATTCGGCGTCTTCATTTTTCCATTCGGCAAAAATGGTGGCGAGACCTTCTTTACGGATTTTTTTGGGTTGAAGACACCCACACCCATCATCTGTATCCTCGCCGCACCGGGTTATTTTACTTGCCAAGGCAAACACATATTTCCACCTGGCTTCACCTGACAATTTTAATGCTTGTTTGTATTTTTCTTTACTGATTAACAATTTGCTACATTTAAAACAGGCACATCGAAGACATTTCAAAATGGTATTCAGATATTGAATATAAAAGACTGGACGCGCCAATTCGATATGACCGGCATAACCAGGTGTGCGCATATAATCTAGACCATCCGTTGGGCATATAAGCCCTGGTTCTAAAACTCCCATTCTTGGATCGAATAATCCACCAATTACGGGTTTATTATTTATATACGTGTCTCTACTTGTAATTTCGGCTACGGAAGCCTTTCTAATTTCCTCGGGAGACATTATACTAAATTGTATACCAACCACATTGGAACAATTGGTTGACATGTTTTTGTAACTTGCAAATTTAGACATTTCTTGTATTATTATATTATGTAGATTTTAGATTGTTTTGAATAGTTAATCATTTTTTTTAATAAATAATCTTTAAATGTTTTACTATGTATATATATTGTGACGATGCTGCGTGTATAACTAGACGCGTCATTTTTATAACCGACAGTCATTAATTAAACAAATGCTTTATAAAAACGTCTCTATAAACGTCTTCATTAGATGTACACCGGATGTTGTATTCATTACAACTAATAATATTTGGTTTCTTATTGGTGTGACTACAAATTGTATTATAAACATCGTAACTAGGTATAATATCCTTGACAAATTCAATAAAATGTGAATTATCGTGTTTTTTATATTCAGATATATGTTTATTATTTCGCTTGCTATTTAATTCATCTATAATAGGCACGATGTTTCCTAATCTATCTATGTCTAATTGTTGGTCGCACCACTCACTACTAAATGGACAAATATGTTCTACCCAAAATTGATGTTTTAAAAATTCGGTTGGGACTTTATTTGTAAAATAAATATACATTAATGCTTTTTCAAAAAATTTGCGGTTTCTTCTTTTATCAATTTTATCTTTACCATTAGAACGAACCGCATAAGGTTTGTTTTTAATGTTTTCGGTTATTAATGTATTAACTACATCTATCATTAGAGTCTTTGTTATTTTATCTGAAATGATGCTTGGGGTTTTGTACATTAGACAGGCCATATTGTCTATATATGCTCCACCGGCTTCATATATTATAGCATCATGTAATTTAAAGGTGTCTTTGTGTTCTTTATTTGAAATGTCGCCAACAAAAAAATGATAGAATATACATTTTTCAATTGATTTTAAAATTTCAACATCGGGTGTATTTTGATTTATATAACCAACTATGGAACAAATAATTAGATAGACGTTATTTTTTTTCAAAGTGCTTACCTTTTTATTACAAGCCTCAAATGTTTTCCCCCCAGTAAGGTTTTCGGCGAATACCGTTTTACACAAACTTTGCAACAAAGTTATTACTTTTAGAATTTTTTCAACAAAATCATTTATATTTATGCTATTAAGTGTTTCGTCAAAACTACCCTTATAAAGTGTTTTATATACCTTAAAAAATAATGATAACCCGTCATTATTTGGCTCTTCGATAAGTTGACATTTATTATGCGCATAATATTGAAACCCAACCATAAAATCATATGCGTTCATTATATCATTTTCTCCATATATATGACAAGACAATATTTCATTTTTAGCTCTTTCCATGTAAAATGTTTTAATGTTCTCTATGATTTCGCAATTTACAGTTTTATTGTTAATTGTGAAATTAACGATGGTATGTAATCGACAAGCTAACAATTCTATCTCAGTCAATTTGCTGTTATATTTATTGATGTCTTCAAATGTTTTACATAGTTCTTCAATAGAATGTCCTTCAAACAAATTTGCGCTTATGTAAACCGTAGTATCAAACCGGTCTTCTCCATTTATTTTTAATTTTTTTTGTAGGTTTTCAATTAAGACTTCAAATTCATCTCTTTTAAGCTTTAAACATGTGTCATAAAAATCATTATCAAACGCAAATTTATTATAAAAAAAATCCTTATTATATTTAAAACTCATTAATGTATCATAATTAATTGTTTCAAATCCGGATTGAATTTTACGGATTACATCAATGTCTATAAAATTGGTGGCTATAAAACATGTAATTTCCAAAAGATATTCTGGAAAAATTTCAAATGGTTTGTCCGTAAAATGAGAGAGTGCGTTTATACGGTTGTTCCCATCTATGTTTGAATGAAGACTATTGATTACTCCAAATGTAATAGGATGCACACTATGATTAGTGCCAAACAAAAATTCAATGTATTTTTTTTCACTAGGAAAATTGTCTTTTTTATCAGGCAAAACATTCCATTTTCGCATTCTTTGATATTTGGGTTTATATATTTCATTGTTCTTAATTTTGGACAATAAATGTTTGACAGTCCACTGCTCATTTTTAATTGACTTGTTCGTCATTATCTCGCTATACTGTAATTTGTACGGAACTCTTTAAGCTGGTTCACATTATACTATATGCGCATAGTATTTGAAATATATAATAAAAAAATGAATTTGATTTAAAATAATTACTATATATTACATTTATATATCACAGCGATGCCAAAATCTATTAAAAAGGATAATAAACATTTACAATCCAAACAGCAAAAAAAGAAAAATAATGACGATGACAATGATGAGACTTCATCAAGTGATAATGAAGATGATTTAATGGGTGAGCACGAGATTAGGAAATTTATAAGCCGGGTGTTTCCATCCAAACACCTAGACAACAAAATCAAGGCAGGTGAACGCCTTAAATCACAATTGAACCCAAAATCACACACAAAAAAGGAAGAAGAATCTGAAGATGATGAATATGAAGATGATGATGAAGAAGATGGTGAATGGGAAACTGAGGGCGAAGAAGAAGAATCATCTAAGGAAATAATTGACAAGAATAAAAATAGTACAAAAGGAAGTAATGTAAATATAACATTTACTATTGGTGGTCTTGGAAAGGACGAAGATTCGTATGATGAAGACTATGACGATGAAGAAGATGAAGATGAATCTGTAAGTGAAACAGAGGATGAAGATGAGTCGGTTTCTACGGATTCTTCATCACAAGCAGAAGAATCAGAAGATGATGATGAATCAGAATCAGAAGAAGACGCTATATATAATCGCACACGTAATAAGTCGTCTATGCGCAAAAACGCAGAAACCAATAAAGAGTGTAAACCTAAAACCGAGTGTAAACCTAAACCCGAATATAAACCAACAAAAGAGGGTAACCCTAAAAAGGGAAGAAACCTGGTTGATGAAGATAATTCTCTAGAAACTTATCCAGATGAAATTGTAACCAAATTAAAAGAAATGCTTGAACAAAATAAAAACAATAAGATGGCTCAAAAGTGTATAGACATGTGCGAAGATGAAATAGCCACTAATAAAAAGAAACAAGACAAAAAAATCGCAAAAACAAAAGCAAAAAATTTAAGAATCTTTAAAAGAAAAGTAAGTGATAAAAATGTAATGAATGATTTTGCCTTTTACAGCAAATTAGATGTGAATGAACAAAAACACCTCATTAAAGAGTTACGTGAAATAAACAAAATAACCCAAATTGAAAAACCATATAGAATGACCTTGTTGGAGTCTAAAATGCCTATTGTATTCAAGGGTGCCGCTATGAAAAAGATTAACGCAATCCGTCATATGGATCCCGGTAGTGGAGAATTTTATAAAATTAAAAATTGGATTGACGCTTTTATGCGCATTCCATTCAATGTAGACCAATCATTAACGGTTAATATAGAAGATGGGGTGGATAAGTGTCATGCGTTTATGGAAAACGCACAAACCACTCTAAATCAAGCCGTTTATGGTCTTAATGATGCCAAAATGCAGATTATGCAAATGTTGGGTCAATTGGTTACTAATCCAAAATCTATAGGTACGGCAATTGCGATCCATGGACCACCAGGCACAGGTAAAACCAGCTTGGTCAAAGAAGGCATTAGTAAAATATTGAATAGACCTTTTGCGTTTATAGCGCTAGGTGGAGCAACGGATAGTAGTTTTCTTGAAGGACACTCGTATACATATGAAGGCAGTACATGGGGAAAAATTGTTCAAATTTTGATTGATAGTAAATGTATGAATCCGGTAATATATTTTGATGAACTAGACAAAATAAGTGAAACGCCAAGGGGAGATGAAATCGCTGGAATATTAACTCATTTAACGGATACTTCTCAAAATAGTCAATTTCATGATAAATATTTTGCAGAAATTGACTTTGACCTTAGCAAGTGCTTGTTTATCTTTAGTTATAACGATGAAACCAAAATTAATCCTATATTAAAGGACCGAATGTATAGAATACAGACAAAGGGGTATGACCTTAAACAAAAAACGGTAATTGGAAACGATTACTTGTTACCACGAATTCGTGAGCAAGTAAAGTTTGAAAGTTCCGAGGTAATAATTCCTGACGAAACAATACGGCATATTATTGACAATCATTGTAATAAAGAAGCAGGTGTGCGAAATTTAAAACGATGCCTCGAAATTATACACACCAAGTTGAATTTATATCGTCTAATGAAACCTGGATCCAATTTGTTTGAAGAAGAAATGTCTTTGAAGGTAACATTTCCCTTTACGGTAACTAAGGATATTGTAGATAAACTAATTAAGTATGATATTCAAAACACACCCGCATTGTATAGCATGTACGTATAATTATAAAAAAATACTAATTTACATTATGTATAAAAATAAATAATATAAACACATTTGTATATTTTTTATATATACAGCATATATATAAAAACATGAAAATTGATGTGCCGGCAATAGATGTTCATTTTTTATTTACATTACGAGCAAAATATAACTTAATATTGGCTCATTTGCGCGAAATAGTGGACACATATGATGAAATTATTGGAAACCCTGAATTGCTTCTTACGCTACATAGCGATTTATTGACAAATACGGAGTTGTTGACGCGAATAGATTCTGTAAAAATTATTGAACAACGAAAGTATTACTTGAAACAAATTTCGCACATTATAAAAACCATTAAAAACGTCACAACAGATATACAAACAAATTGTGTTCACGAGTTTGTAAACGATAGTATTGATATTGACTGCGAATGCTCACAAAATATTACGTATTGTACTATTTGCGAATATACAAAACCTTGATTAATATTCTGAATAGGGAACATTATTTCCTCCGCGATTATTTAAATAATTGTATTGTTTAACAGTCATACATGCGCATCCCATGCTAGTAGAATATGTGTTTGGACAACACTCAGGTTTAAATGGTGTGTTTGCAAACATTAACATTTCTCCCTTGGGCAAAGGAATAGGTTGTGCTGGGCGATTTAAAATGTCTTGCACTCCACGACCAACGGGTTGTCCTTTTACTATTGATAAACTAGGCATGCTCCAAGAATCAGGGTTGATTAATTTGTCATTTGTTAAACTAAATTGTGACGATTCACCATAGTTTGTATTCGCTCCTACGAAGCCTTCCATATTACAACAACCATGAAGAGTGTTTACAATAATTACTAAATATATTATTCCTATAAGGATTAATACTTCCAAACTCAATTTAATTCCAAATAATTCAATGTTCATTATATACATATCATCAGATTAAATTTTCATTATACCATATTTTCATTATACCCACATTTTTATTATGCCACATTTTCATTATACCCACATTTTCATTATACCCACATTTTCATTATGCCATATTTTCATTATGCCATATTTTCATTATGCACGTGTTTTTATTATGCCACATTTTCATTATGCACGTGTTTTTATTATGCCACATTTTCATTATATACGTATTACATAATGAAAATCTTACATGTTTAGAATCCAAATATGGATTGTGCCTTTTTAATCATATCGGCGGTTTGGGACGCCACCCCCATTGCTACATCATTGACTCCTCCGATAACACCTTTGTTCGCGAATCCTTCCGTAATGCCAAGTACATTACAACAACTGGTTAGTGTGTTTACGCATAATATTAAGTATACTATTCCAATTAGTATTAATACTTCTAAATTTACTTTAAACCCCAAAATTGACAGATCCATTATATACATATTAATTATAAAAATTTTTTCTTAAATATATTATTTTTATTAGTGAGTTTCTTTTTTGAGTGGTTTCAACTACTTACGACATGGGCACACCAGTGCCTTCGAACTCGGCCATTTGGGGGGCAGGGCCTGTATTAATCTGCATGGGGATTGTGTTCGTCGGTGGTCCTCCTGGTCCTCCTGGTCCTCCGGCGAACCTAAATCTTTGTTGAGCCTCCATAACCCCTACTCTGGCCTCCTGCATCGCTTTAGCCGCTTTCTCTTGTTTTAGCACTGCTTCTTGTAGAGCATCTGTGTTTGCCTCAATAGGACCCTTTCCTATATTTAGACCTTCCCTGTTACACGAACTACTTAACGCGTTTACAACCATGATTAAATATAATATGCCTATTAATATAAGAACATTTATGCTAATTGAGTATCCAAAAATTTTCATGTTATACAATAAATCTATATAAAAAAATAAAATATTAGTTGGACTTTGCTAAATATATTTGTATTTCAAAATATAAAAACATACACATATAAATTATTATATGAAAGGAAGGCATTATGATTTTCTAACCAATGTTAATAAACCACCAAATTATGTTAAAATAGAAGACAACAAACATTTCAATAAACATTTCAATAAAAACATGAATTATTATATTTGTAGTTTTGGTGGTTCTGGGTCAACCGTGTTGTTTCAATATTTATCAAATTTTGGAAATGTATATCACATACATGATAGATTTCCTCCGAGCAAATTACAACATGTTGGCAAAAACAATTCAACCGAAGACATATATAGCGAATGGTTCAACAATGTTGAAATTCCAGAATCAGACATTCACAATTATAAAATTATTTTTATATATCGTCATCCATTACAAGTAATATATAGTCGTTTAACACAACACACGGGGCCTAACATTCCACACTTACAACATATTAAGTGTGATAACAATGGAAACATTCCTTTATCAGATGTGTTAAATAGCCGCAAAGATTTGTATAAGTTAGAACAATTTTTTGATAATTACACTATCAAACAAGAGAGAAACTATCGTATATATTGTGTAAAATATGAACAGTTCTGGGATAATATTCCATTTTTTAACAACATAATAGGCATACCTGATATTAAAGAACTATATCCAACTAAATATGAAACACGTAAACCAATAAGGCACCGTCACAAACTAACTTGTATATATTGGTCATTAATTAATAAAATGAACAATAAGGCTTTTATAGAATTGGTATAGAATTGTATATTTATATTATTAAAATTAATAAAATAACGTAAAAACCAATTAAATAAATACTTGTTATATGATATATTATAATGAATGACAAACAGCGGTTACAATTACAAAACATGATTAAGGTAAATGGTACGGATGACTATACTGCGTCTATACGCGAATTGAAACATAGCCAGTTATTAAGAGAACAGGTAAATGCTCTTATTATGATTAAAGCAAAATATAGAGACGACCCTGAAAGAATACATATAGAAGGAGTAAATGACTGCAATTTCTTATTCACTTATTATACCGACATATATAATAAATTACGTAAAAATGAGCTTGACATCAATATATTATATAAATTATTAGATGTTCTCAAAAAAATAGAAGATGAAGAATTAGACCAGCACGAGGGATCATTTATTGTAGGTACAGTATTGAAAGAATTGTATGTAGATAGCGCTCTTAAAAAAGCCGATAAATTAAACGAAATAAATGCTGTGCCTCGCGAAGAACCCAAGCCTACGCGAGAAATTTCATGGAATCAATTCAAAAAAACAATCTAACAAATGTAAACAACCATTTTCAATTCTTATAAATCTGTAATGTTATTCTTTTTGAAAAATTCGGTTATTTTAATACACATACATTTATATTTTTTACAAGAATTACATATTGTTCTATTGTATTCATTATGTACAAAATTTGGGTTATCACATTTACAAAAATTTATTTTACATATGCCACATTTGTTGTCTTTTTCTAAAAATTTTCTCATGAATTCCTCTTCTCTTTTAATTTTTTCTTTTTCTTTTTTTCTGTCGATTTCTCTTTCTTCTTCAAGCTTTTTATTAAAAAAATCTCTTTCTAATTTTCTGTTCAATTCTATTATTCTTTGTTTTTGAATAATCATTACGTCTTCTTTAATCATATTTAACAATTCCTTTTTTTCGTGTTGTTGTTCTTTTACTCTAATTTGTTCTTTTACTAAGGCTTCGAGTTGACGTTCTTCTTTACCTTTACACCAACCACACTTATAATCTCTAATACATTCTATGTTTATTTCGCCTTCTTCATTAATATTTTCACCCGAATTTGTTTCATTTATGAGTGTTTCTGCTTTAATTTCAAACCAAGGCTCGGGTCTATTTTCTTCTTTTGTTGGATTTTTATAACATATTTCAAATATGTATTTAATTTTTTTATTATGTAATAAGGCTACATCAGCACTGCGATTAGAATTGTTATAATTAAATTTATGTTCAATAACAGCGCTTACATTATCATTATATTCTTCTTTTGTAATATTCAAAAAATCCTCGGGGTCTTCATAACAATAATAACATTTTCTATAAATATTTATTAATCGTTTATTATCTAATACAGTTTTCATCAATAATTTAGCGTCTTTATGTATTTGAGTTTCGTTTGGGTGTTCATAATAACTACAAGGATTGTCTGATTTATAATGAGCAAAATGAGGTTTTTTTATTTTTCCATTTCTAAAAATTACATTTGTTTCACAAAAAGGACATTTGTATTTATTTATTTTGTTTGCAATTTTAGGATATTCATAACTATTTGTTGTTTTATTTATTGCTCCCATAGAAAAATGTGCAGACATGATTTGATATATTTATAAAATAATATTTAAGTAAATTGAAAAAATTAATGAATTAACATAAGAGTTAAACACATAACCCGATATATATTTATTACATTATGGCTAATAAATATATTACTACCAACTGTTGAATCGCCTGCGAAGTGTGCCAAAATAGAAGGATATTTAGGACCTGGATATAAGGTAATCGCATCGTACGGGCACTTACGCGAATTATGTTCTCTACAAAATATTGATATTGAGCACGGTTTCAAGCCCATTTATACGATTATTGATAACTCTCTCAAAAAGAAACAAATAGCTCTAATTCGACAAGAAATTAACAAGGCAGACGACGTAATATTAGCATCAGATGATGACCGAGAAGGAGAAGCCATCGCCTGGCATATATGTGAGATGTTTAAGTTAGATGTTGAAAAGACTAAACGAATTACATTTAATGAAATAACCGACACCGCATTAAATTACGCGATTCATAACCCTCGTACAATAAATATGAATTTGGTTTATGCGCAGCAAGCCCGGCAAATCCTTGATTTATTAGTCGGATTTAAAGTGTCGCCCATGTTGTGGAAATTCATTACGAATCACGCTGCGAATTCGTTATCCGCTGGTAGATGTCAAACCCCAGCATTGAAAATTATTTATGATAATCAACAACTAATTAACAATATGCCGGACACAACTATATATAATACGTCTGGATATTTTACAAATAGTAATCTATGTTTTAAATTGAATAAACAGTTTGATACCAAAGAGCAAGTAACTGATTTTTTAGATGGGACTTCCAGGTTTGAACATATATATACCTGTACCAGTCCTAGTAAAAGTTATAAAAAACAGCCAGATCCCTTTACCACGAGCACAATACAGCAAACTGCCAGCAATGAATTTCGTTATTCGCCCAA
>Ga0315284_10008310_pt1 | contig 14817 bp, 7 predicted proteins | sample YL17G09_16_MG_FD_203696 | JGI IMG/M metagenome (GOLD analysis project Ga0315284, IMG submission 203696) | Sediment microbial communities from Yellowstone Lake, YNP, Wyoming, USA - YL17G09_16 | ecosystem: Environmental > Aquatic > Freshwater > Lake > Sediment | place: USA: Wyoming | collected... | reverse complement strand
GCGACAGGAAGGGACTAGTACCCCCATCTGTCCCGGCGATGGGTTTGGCTGCCGATTGGTCCATTCTCCGCAGGTACAACTGAGGCTTAGCCTGAGGGCCGGGATTCTCCTCGATCGCGCTGTAGACGATAAACTTGCCGTCGCGGGAAATGGCCATGGCCGTTCGGCCGGGCCGCTCCATGTCCCTGGCCTGGCCTTCCAGCCGGTGACCCGGCTCGACCTTGATGGTTGATGTGATAACTGAAGCCGGAGGACCGGGTCGGGGACGCCCGCTCACCAATCGTTCGATCAGGAAGCCGGCAAAAAGCATGACAACCGCACTTGCGGCCAGCGACAGAAGTGAGAATCGCCGGTGACCAGGCGTTGCTTCGGAGGGATAAGCTTCCGGGGACGCGATTTCGAGCCGGGCATCGGCGATGTCATGTAGGCGTTCTCTCGGGTTTTTCTCAAGGCAGCGGCGGAGGAGGACCTTGATGCGCGTCGGCGTTTCCGCGGGCAGTTTGTTCCAATCCGGCTCGCCCTTCAGGATGTGCGCAAGGGTGTCCGACACTGTTTCCCCATGAAACGCCCGACTCCCCGTCAGGCACTCGTAAAGCACGCAGCCGAAGGCCCAGATGTCGGCCCGCCTGTCTACCGAACGTCCGCGCGCCTGCTCGGGACTCATATAGGCCGCGGTCCCCAGGATGACACCCGGCTCGGTCATCTGGGCGGTGATCGTGGGCGACTTCTCGATATCGACGCCGGTCGTCTCTGCCCCATATGCCTTGGCCAGCCCGAAATCCAGGATCTTGACCTTGCCTTCCGGGGTGATCATGATGTTTCCGGGCTTCAGGTCGCGGTGGACAATCCCTTTCTCGTGGGCCGCCTCGAGCCCTTCGGCAAGCTCACGGCAGGTCTCGAGCGCCTCTTCAACGGGGAGGGCCCCTCTATTCAACCGCGCCTGGAGCGTTTCCCCCTCCGCAAGCTCCAGAACGAGGAAGCGCCGCCCCTCGGATTCCTCGAGCCCGTGTATCGCGGCGATATTGGGATGGTTCAAGACAGCCAGGAGCTTGGCTTCCCGCTCGAACCGGGCCATTCGCTCCTTGTCTTCGGCGAAGGCGGAAGGAAGAACCTTTATGGCGACGTGGCGGCCTAGGTTCTTGTCAATGGCCCGATAGACCTCCCCCATCCCGCCCGCGCCTATCTGTCCGAGAATTTCGTAGCGGCCAGCGAAAACAGTCCCTGGGGTGACGGCGTGGACAGGTGACTCGAGAGTTTCGGTGAGGGAAGGAGGGGCGGCTTTAGCCGAAGTCAGGGATGTGGCGCAATTGCTGCAGAACCGTGATGTGTCGGGGTTATCGGCGTGACATTTTGGGCATTTCATGGCTCGGCAACCCCTCGTTCTTTGGCAAGAGAATAACGCCGTTAGGGAGGGAAGTCAATCGGTGATAGCCCCTGCTTGGGTGGAGGACTTGGTGGAGCCAGCGGGGGGGCTCGAACCCTCGACCTGCTGATCACGAACCAACTGGCCTAGCTTTTCAACTTGCTGATAATAAATGTTTTTAGGCGGGGCGCCAAATCGATTGTGCTCAGATTGTGCTCACCTGCAGGCTGCTGACACTCCCCTTGGTTAAAATTCGCTTGAATCGCTCAAAGCCACACCTCTACCCCTTTTTCTCGGCTTTCTCCCGTCCTGGCCATATATAGCGAGAATCAGAATCTGTACCGCACGCCCAACCGAATAACCAGAGGGTTGAGAATGCTTGTGATCTGTCCGTAGGTGGGCGAATTGCCAAGATTGACGCGCCCAAGCGCATGATGCAAATTGAAGACGTTAAAGGCATCGACTTCCAGTACCAGGGAACCGTAGCCATTTAGCCTGAGGGTCTTGGCCAAGCTCAGGTCGGCATTGACGAAATCGGGCAACCTCTTCGCTCCGGGCTTGACCATGTCCAGATAATAGTATGAGCCCAACCCGGTCGCCGCCCTCTCCGGGGTCAAAACAACGATCTGTTCGCCGAGGTTGTAGCCCCGCCTGGCATTGACGAAGCCGCTGAAGGCGATGTCCCAGGGCAGCTCGAACAGGAAGCTGAGCTTGGCCATCCAGCTGGTTTGTGCGACAGCGTCGTTGATCTTGACATTCGTTGGGTCGGAGAAACCTCTCTCTCCGTAGAAGAATTTCCCCACCTCGTACGTCAAAGAAGCGTTCAGCATCCAACCATGACTCTGGCGTTTCGCAGCCGTGACTTCGACCGAGGAATAATTCTTGTGGTAGTCGGGCCGGTTCTCCATAAAAGTGCCCGCGGGCCGGAACTGGTTCAGGTACCAGTATTCGTAGTTGTAGGTCCGGCCGTCGTAGGTGAGGGATCCGGTGACCGGTCCGAGAAAATCATCCTGAGTGATCTTGGTGTCCGTTTCCTTGTCGTACATGACTTCCCAGGTGAAACGGTGCATGCGGCGCAGGGTCAGGGTGGCGGCCAAGGAGAAATCGGTGAACATCTCCCTTTCCACGGCCAAGAGGATTTCATCCGTAAGCGGAGACTTGAGGTTCTTATCGATGCCGTTGGGAGTTTCGAGAACGGTGGGGTTCCAGGGATCAAACCCGCTCCAATCGAGCAGCCCGTCCAGCGGGTAGCCCAAAAGTTCATCGGTAGTGACTCTGTCGTCGCCGCTGAGGTCTTCCCAGAAATAGCCCGCATAAGCAAATTGGGCAGGGTTTATCAGGTCGGCGGCAAAGTTGCTTATTTGATCGCTGTAGCGCGCGATATTTCCCCTGAGAATGGTTTTTTTATCGCCCGTCAAATCGAAGGTAAACCCGATCCTTGGCGAGAGGGTAGAGAAGGCGACTCCCGGGTCTATGGCGGGAAAAGTGAGGGCGGGGAGCAAATCCGGGGCGGCAAGGCTGGCTTCGACGGGGGAGGCGTCGATCCAGGGCTTTTGGTAATCGCCCCTCAGTCCCAGGTTCATGGTTAAACGCCCGGTGGTGAAAGAGTCACTCAAATAAAAACTGAAGTGATCCAGGTGCGCCTGCCTATTTTGTCCCCTTTCAACGTAGCCGAGAAATGGCAGGCCATTGCGGTAGTATTTCCATATATCCCCGGGGTCGCGAACGTACCCCAACACTTTGGAAAGGCGGTACTCCAGCCCGAACCGGAGTTCGTTGCTCCCGCCCAGGAGCTGGTCGAGGAAATAATTGCCGTCCAGCTTGGCATCGTAATTGGGCCGCTTGGTGAAACCATACGAATTTGTCCCTGAATACATTTTGGTGACAAGATCATAACCGGCCTGCGTGTCAAGGCCGCCCTTGGGATTTAGCTCAAAGGGATTGTTGAGATAAGACAGCTTAAGAGACAAGAGAAAATTCGGGGAGAAAATGTGCTCATCCTCGAACTTGACATAGACCGGTCCGTCGGGCTTCTGGTCCAAGGTTGTCTCCGGCGGGTTGAATGGTCCGGCCCCTCTTCCGTAGGCATACTTGAGAGGAACATACAAGGCCAACTCGGCCCTGTTCTTGGAGCTGAGTTGGGCATTGAGTTTGGCGTTGTAGTTGTAAAGCTTGTAATCGATCGGGTAACCGCTGATAGTGAGCCGGCGGCTATCCTGGACGCCGAAACCCAGCCAGAACCAGAGCCTGTCTTTGAGAATGGGACCGCCGAGCTGGAATCCGTAGTCCAACATCTGGACGATTTGGTCGCCCAAGTAGCCAAGCTCCTTCAACTCCCCGGTCCGGTTGTCGGCCTGAAGGTCATCGTTGGCAAAATAAAACCGGGCCATTCCCTGGAACTTGTTCCCCCCGCGCCGGGTGACGAAGTTGATGGAAACACCGGCGGTCTGGACCGGCGCATCCTGTCCCCCCGTGGTGATGTTCATCTCCTCGAAGGAATCAAAATCAAAATAGAAGGATGAACCGAGGGAGGTCTGGTCGGTGATCGGGATGCCGTCCATGTTCCACATGGCGCTTTCGTAGTCGGTGCCCTTGGAGTAAAAAAGTGTTTGCATGCCTGAGCGGCTGCCGCCCACGTTCTCCTCGCCCATGGAGATTCCTGGGACCTGCTGAAGAATAACCCAGGGATCGCGCGCCGACGGGACCTCCTGCAGCGCGACCTGGGTAACGTTGACGCCAACCGAAGTCTTCTTGGTGTCCACGATCGGCGATTCGGCCTTGACCGTCACTTCCTCCTGGAGAGCGGCCTGCTCCATGACGATCTTGAGGTCGAAGTTCGAGCCCACGCGAAGGTCCAGGTTCTGCTGGAGGTAGGTCTTGAAGCCTTGGAGCCCGCATTTCAGGGTGTAAACGCCGGGGGTGACATTAATGAACCGGAAGATGCCAGAGGGAAAGGTCGTCTCTGAGCGGGGCGCGAAAAGCGGGGATTCGAGGGTGACCGCGACTCCGGGAAGCGGCTGACCGTCGGTGTCAACGACCTGGCCACGAACATTGCCGTATTGCTCTTGGGCATAGGTGAGACCCGAGAGAACCAGTAACGCGCCCAAAACGGCTTTGGCTTTCATCGGTATTCCTCCCCTATCGGGCTCTATCCTATTTGTTCACCGGCCCCAGGTACTTATCCAGCCAGGCCAGCGTCTCCTTGATGATCTCATTGATGGGTACATAATGGTCCGTTTCATAGAGCTTTTGGCGTTTATCCTCTTTGGGCGTTCCCAAGAGATCAAAAAACGGCTTTCCGCTCGTCTCGTATGGAACGTCCAGATCATAGCGTCCATTGAGCATCAAAGTCGGCACTCTCACCCGGCCGACATAATTGATATCTCTGACTTCGAGGCGGCCGGCCCCACTGAGTCCTCCAACGGCGAGAATGCTAGCCTTCAGGCGATCCTCGACGGCTGGGATCATAGCTCCCCGACTTCCTCCCGAACTCCATCCAAAATAGGCGAGCTTTTGGCTATCGATATCCGAGCGGGTTTCCAAATAATCGATACATCTTCTAAAGTCTTTAATTATTTTAATCAATAATTCAGTACGAAGATAAGAATTAGGATTTGCACCCACGGGCGCGTAGGCAACGTCACTTCGTTCAAAGGTCCCCTCATAGATGGGGAAGAGAACAGCACGCCCGTTTTTAACGATCAAGGAGAGCCTGTCTTCAAATTCCCAATATTTATCAAGGTTTTCGCTGGATGGCTGAGCGACGACTCCGCCACCGGGGTAAAAAATGACCGTCTGATACGGCGGGGAGCCTTTCCTGGGAAGAAAAAGATGAGCGATCATCCTTTCGTTTTCGTACGCCGCTTTGAAGGTGACCTTCTCTTCGGTCCAGTCTTCCGAGCTCTCCTTTTTCCATTCCACACGGGCGTCAAGACCGGTCTTGTCGTAAGAGAATTGTTCCTTGTATGTTTGAAACACCGAATCGGGCACTGGCTTCGCTTTATAGAAATCGGGTAATTCTACAATTTTCGCCGCTTCAAATGCTGACGCCGGAATTTTGTTAGGTTCTAGATAATAAACGCACCGGAACCCATTCCTAGGCGAGCGATCGAGCGGTAGAGCCTGACTCGAATCTTCAAACATATAGGGGGCATCGTTCCAGGCTCCTCCCCTGGTGATCCTCCCCGTTATTGCTTCATTCCAGCACCATTCTCTGACATTTCCCGCCATATCATAAGCACCATAGCCCGTCATGCCGGGATAGCTTCCAACGCGCGCTGGTCCCTTTCCCATGAAGTTGCTGAGAGGAGCTAATAGAGAATTAAAACCTCTTGATAACAAAATTTGAGAAATTCCTCCCTCTGCAGCAATGCCCCAATGATGGAGAGTCGGAAGGCTTTTCCCCATAAACTCCGCGAAGGCTGCCGCTTCATACCAGCTGATCCCTGAAACCGGGTAGTCATCCTGTCCGCCGGGATAGTCCCCGGCGAGCCAAGTTGCGGGGCCGGGCCTCCCGGTTTGGTCCACGAACATCTTCATCGCCTCTTCCCAGGTCAGCTCGTTCCCGTCCTTGAGGAACTTCTCTTTCCAATACTTCTTTTCCTGATAGCCGCCTCTGTCCACGAATTCCTTGAATTGTTTGTTGGTGACCTCGTACTGATCGATAAGAAAGTCACCGATCTCTCCGATCCGCTCGACCTTTTCGCCTTTTATTCGAACCATTCCTTGAGGGATCTTCCCCCGTTCATCCAATTTTCTATTCAAATTAAGGGGCACAACGTATCTTGGATTCGCATAGTCCAAATCAAATGTGGGGGAAGCCGCATAAACCGTTTCATATCCTTCCTTTTCCGCCTTCCATCTGAAAAAGCCAACGGGCAATCGGATCTTCTCGATGGGCGAAACCCCGAGATATGTCCACTCGCTCTCAGCAGCCTGATATTCTTTTTGGGATATTTTCGCGCCCGGGGGCTCGGTTTGAATGGATATGGTCACGGCAATCTTCGAGAAAAACTCGGTAAGCTTCGGATCATTCGGAAGATACTTTTCCCCTTCTACAGCAAGTTTATACGCTTCGACATAGCTGCCTTGGCCAGCTTCGATGAGGCTCTCGATTTTCGGGAGGAGTTCATCTCTGACTAAGTTGATTTTGGCCTGACGCTTGAGGATGGAATAGATCACGAAACCTAGAGCGATGAGGACAAGCGCAAAGGGAATGGCGACAAGAGGCTTACGGATAATGCGGAGGAAGGAACGGAGGTTGAATACGCCGGTCTTTTCCTTTTCGAGAGCCGCATGGAGCTTCCTGAGGTCGGCCAGCATCTCGGCCGTCGAGCCGTAACGATCTTCCACCTTCTTCTTCAGCGCCCGCCGGATGATCCTCTCAAATTCTTCGGGGACCTTGGGCACGATCGCCTTGAGCGGCTTCGGCTCCTCGTGGATGATATTATTGATGATCGCCGACTCCAGGTCCCCTCTGAACGGGAGCTTCCCGCTCGCCAGCTCATAGAGGACGACACCCAGCGACCAGATGTCCGTCCGCGCATCGACAGTCTCGCCTTTCGCCTGCTCGGGCGACATGTAGGCCACTGTCCCCATGGTCGAGCCCTCTTTCGTGACCATGGCTGTGCCGGCGACCTTGGCCAGACCGAAGTCCATGATCTTGGCCTGCCCCTTGGCCGTCAGCATGATGTTCGCGCTCTTGATGTCTCTGTGGACGATCCCCTTCTTATGGGCCTCGTCCAGCCCGGCGCAGATCTGGAGGGCGATAGCGAGGACGTGGTCGAAAGCGAGAGGGTCCTTGCTTGCCTTTTCTCTCAGGTTCTCCCCCTCGATGTATTCCATCGAGATGAAAGCCTTCTCCGCTTGGTCGTCAACCTCATAGATCGTGCAGATGTTGGGATGGGAGAGGGCCGCCGCGGCCTGGGCCTCGATGATGAACCGTCTCTTGATGTCCTCGTCCAGGGCAAGCCCGGGCGGGAGGAACTTCAAGGCTACCGGACGTTTGAGGCGTGTATCATCGGCCAGATAAACGATCCCCATTCCGCCCCGGCCGAGGATCTTGTTGATCTTGTAACGACCGGCGATCACGGTTCCGGAGGTAAACTCTGCGGGCCCTTGGACGAGTGTCCGGGTGAAGGAAGCCGCTCCCCCCGGAAGCGCTGTCGCGCACTTCCGGCAGAACTTCGAATCTTCCAGGTTCTCGACCCTGCAAGATGGACATTTCATGGTTCCCCTCTCCGAAGCATCGATTAGCCTCAGGATGGCCGGAATGACAGGTCGGGCAATTGATGGCCAAGCAAATTCACCTTCTCCAGCTTGGCCTCAGATTAACAGAGGGTTGGGCGGGAAGTCAATCCGAGACGGGGGAGGATTTGAAGTGCCCCTGACCTGACTCAAATAGGCGACAAACGGAATATGGGTGGAGCCAGCGAGAGGGATCGAACCTCCGACCTGCTGATTACGAAGGGACTGCTCTAGTGTTTCAACTTGCTGACAATAGCCGCATCAGACATCGTAAACGGTGATGGAAATTAGCGGGCCTTCATCCCGGCCAGGCTCTTCCTCGCGTCTTCAACCTCGAGTCGGCGCTGGTCGGCATCCTTCCAGATCTCCAGGAATCTTAGATATTGCCCGCGGGCATTGTCTAGCAGGCCCTTCTGTTCATAGAGTTTGGCCAGCCGGTAATGGTAGACAGGAGGGATCAGCTGACGGACCTGGTTCGAGGGATCGATCGTCATCAATCGCCCGTACTCGGCGATGGCCTTATCTACGTCTCCCGTAGTCTGGTAAGCTCGGGCCAAGGCGTCCTTTTCGACGGGCATGTTATAAGCGACCAAGCCTGGAACCGAAGTTACCCCCTGGAAATTGAAGCCTACAGTTTTTTCCAGGATCTTGATGGCTTCATCAGGCTTCCGTTCGGCCAATAGTATCTCCCCTTCGAGAACCCCCGCGGTCTGGGCGACCCAATCCCCCAAAAAGCCCATTTTTTTGGGGGCCTGGAGCGGGGTGCACCGGGCGAGTTTCGCCCTTGCGGATTCGATCTCCCCTCTCTTAGCGTCTAGAAGGCCAAGGCAGAGGAGGTGTCCGAGGTCCAAAAAACCCTGTTCTTCCTTAAGCAAAGAACCTGACTTCTTCCACATATCCACCCAATCTTGATAGGCTTTTTCTGCCAATTCGAATTGTCCAAGGTCATAGAGTATATTTCCCCGTAGGAAAGCATTGTTCGCGAGCGGAAGCTGGCTCCCTAATGATAGCGCAAGATCCATGTGGGCCTTAAGTTCGGCAAGGGCTTTGGTCGTGTTCCCCAGCCAGTAATAGAAAAATGCCTTCGGCATGTGATAGTCGAGTTTCGCTCCCTTCGAGGTTGCCCGGGCCGGGATCTCCTCGATCCGCCTCATGGCCGCCGGATAGTCCTCCTTCAGGGCATAGATATAGGCGATGCTGATACAGGAGCCATAAAAATCCGGCTTGATCTCGAGGGCCTCACCATACTTCCGGATCGCTTCTTCCAGATTCCCCATCCTGAGGTTGAGCTCGGCGATCGAATCAATCGGATTGGCGTCTCCGGGCGAAACGGAGGCGTACTTCTGGAAACAGTCGAGAGCCTTTTCGAAATCTCCGGAATCGGCATACACATAGGCCAGATCATTCAGGGCCGCTCCATACCGGGGATCGATGGCCAAGGCTTTCTCGTGTTCTTTGATGGCTTCGGGATACATGAAACGGCCATGAAAAAAAAGGCCCAGGTCGAAGTGGATCTGTTTCTCATCAGGGTATTTCTGGGCGATCTCCCGGAGAATGTTGAATCGCTTTTCCATGTTATTTTCAACGGCGCTGGCATAAGAGGCCTCAATGTAGAGCCTTTCTTTCTCTGGAGCTTTAGCCGAATATTCTTTGGCCTTTTTATAAGCCTCTTCCCGGGCGCTGCCTTCGAGCAGATCGCCGTAAACCTTGCCCAGCCAAAGATACGCGGCGGCGAAGGTCGGATCGAGTTCGACCGCCTTCTGCAGGAATTTCTTGGCATCGGCGCTGTACATTCTGTCGTAATCGTCCCGGCCCCTCAAAAAGTAATTGTAAGCTTCTAGAGAGCTCGTCGTCACGTCGACGATCTTCGGCTGCACCTTTTCGATCCGGAGCACTTCTAAACCCCTGCCTTTGGAGATTGCCCGGCTCAATTCGTCGATCTGGGTCCTGAGGATGCTGTCGACGCCTTCCCCCCTGGCCCCAGCGGTCCTGAGGATCTGGCCGGCCCCGACGTCCCAGACCTTGGCGTCCGTTGCGAATATGTTGCCCGCCTTGGTATAGGTGCCGACGACGATCGTGTCAATGCCTTTCCGGCGGCAGAGTTCGAAACCCAGCTCCTCGTCAATGTCGGCCTCTCTTCCCCTTCCGAGCTCGCCGAGATAATCCTTCAGACGTTCCCAGGTCGTAACCCGGAAGTGCCTGGACTGCTCCAGGCTCGTGATCAATAGGTTGGGGATGGCCTCCCGAAGATAATCGAACGCCTTGTCGCCCGTCTGATTCTTGAAGGTGATGACGGCGATTGTCTTTTTGGCACCTTCTTTTTCCGGGATGAACTGCCAGACAAGGAAAGCGGCGAGCGCCAGGAGGACGGCCGCTCCCGGAATCCAGATCTTTTTCGACGGAAGCCGGACGGTGATCTGCCGTGATGTGATTATTTTTCTCTCGGGAACCACGCGTTCTGCGGTCGGGATGCCTTTTTCAATTTTCTCAAGCTCGGAATGGACGTCTAAGGCGCTCTGATATCGTTTCGCTTTGTCCTTTTCCAAGCATTTCAGGATGACCGCGCTCAGGTCGCCCGGAATTTGCGGGTTCAACTGTTTCGGGTTTTTAGGGATTTCGCCCTTGTGTTTCATGGCAATACTGAGGGCGGTCTCCCCTGTGAAGGGCACATGGCTTGTCGCCATCTCGTAAAGGATGATCCCCAAGGAATAGATGTCCGAGCGATGGTCGACATCTTTGGTTTCGGCCTGCTCCGGACTCATGTACTCGGGCGTTCCGATCATGACGCTCGGGCCGGTGATCCCCTTCTCCTTAACCGACCGGGCAATCCCGAAATCCATGATCTTGGCGTTCCCGTGTTTGTCGATCATGATGTTCTGGGGCTTGAGGTCCCGGTGGACGACGCCAAGACTGTGGGCTTCGGCCAGCCCATCCGAGACCTGCTTCCCGACGCTCAACAGCATGCCCAGGCTCAGGCTCCCCGACATCTCGATCATGCTCTTGAGATCTTCTCCATGGACATACTCCATGGTGATGAAATGGGCGCCTTCCGCCTCGCCGATGTCGAACATCTTGCAGATATTCCGGTGACCGATGCGGCGAGCCAGGCGGAGCTCGTTCGAGAAGCGGTCGATCGTATCTTTATCGGAGGCGATCTCCGGCTTGATGAGCTTAAGGGCGATCTTCTCTTTGATCTTGGTATCGAAGACCTTGTAGACCTTCCCCATTCCGCCGTGGCCAAGCTCTTCGATGATCTGGTATCGGCCTGCGAAGGTGGAACCCATAGCCAGTTCGTGGACAGGTGTTTGAAGAGTTTCCGTCATGACCGGAGGACAGCTCTGGGGCGGAGGCAGAGGGGTGCCGCATCGGGCGCAGAATCTCGAAGTCTCGGGATTTTCAGAATGGCAGGTCGAGCACTTGTTGGCCAAGCTAACTTCAGATTAACAAAGGGAGGGGCGGGAAGTCAAACCTGGCGTGCCTGAGAGGGATCGAACCTCCGACCTGCTGAATACGAATCCTAATGACCAAGCGACCAACGAGCGTTATAATAGACCCGGACACTCGGGAAAGGGAGGTGTTATCATGAAGTTCCTGAAATGGGGCATTCTGGTGCTCGCCGCGATGACCTGGCTGTCCTGCGTCGTCTCGCTCCTGCCGCTCTTCGATGACGGCTACCTCGTATCGGAGCCCGGTCTGCTCGGCACCTGGCAGGTCAAGGACGATGCCGATACGTGGACCTTCGAGAAGGCGGACGGCATGGAGTACTTGCTCACCCAACGCCAGGTCGAATATGACTTGGAGAAGCCCGTCGGCCTGGAGACACCCTCCAGAAAGGTCCCCGGCGATACGGTGCGTTTAAGAGCCCGGCTCGGACGGCTGGGGGCGGGCCTTTTCCTTGACCTCATTCCAGCGGAAAAAGACAATCCCGTGGTCCACAACGACTTGTACAACGCGCACATGATCCCCGGCCATACCCTGGCCCGCGTCTGGCTGGATAAGGACTCGCTTCGGATCGTCTTTCTCGATGAGGATTGGTTGACCGAAGCCATCAAGGACGGCCGGATCGTTTTGACCCACGTCGAAACCGAGGGCTTCCTGGTTCTGACCACGCCGACGTCCGGGCTTCAGACGTTCATCCTGAAATACGGCGGGGACAAGAGGGCGTTTCCTCTTCAGAGCGCCGAAGAACTCCTCAGGGTCAAGTAGAGCGGGAGCCGCTCGGGAGACCTGGCGGTGAATTGCGGGCAATATCATCGTTTCATATGCCAAAGTCCCGGGGCCTATTCCCAGACGATCTGGTAGCGCGTCAGGACGCGCACGCCCGTGTTCGGGTCCTCCTTGTACCGATACATCCTTCCGGCGGCGAATTTCGCGGGATTGAAATCGAGCCAGACCCTGGCATCATAGCGCCCCTCGGCGTCGAAGACGTCGTAGGCCGTGAGCTTGCGCCTGCCCTCGTCTTTCGTCTCGTTCGTCGCCACCCATAAGAATCCCCGGTCGTCGCAGAGCATCCGCTCCGTCACCGTCTTGACCTTCGGCCAGGGCATGTCTCGATAGATCTCTGCAAGCTCCTTGGGGCCGCTCGTTCTGACCGTGTACTCCACCTTGTCCGCGTCGGTGAACGGGACCCGCTCGTAGGGCCTGTCGATCTTCCGGAAGATCCGGCCGTCGGCATCGAAGACCTCGATGAGATACGCGTCGTTCATGCAGTGATAGACCCGCCGGAGCACGGGGTCACCCGTCAGGACCGAACGCGGACTGTGAGGGATGCTCACGGTAATGGCGACTTCGCCCCTGGTAACGAATTTTGTCCCGGGAAGGACGAATTCGCCCCAGTTCTTGATCTCGGCACCTTCGAAATCGTAGGTCTTTACGAAAAGCTTCGATGCGCCGGCGTCATAGAAGGACTCGTGGACGACGTAGGCGTTTTCGAGGACGAGGAGAGGGATCGAGATGTTCTTCGTCCATTGATAGCTAGCCAGGAAGTCGCCTTCGGGACCGAAAAACGACGTCCGCTTGTTCTGATAGTCCGTGACGAGGAGCCGTCCGTCGGGGCAGAACCCGAGAAAGAAGGCCTGGGCGAACTCGCCCGGACCCTGTCCCTTCCGGCCGACCGTCTGCAGGAACCGCCCGTCTTCCCCGAAGACCTTGATCGTGCCTTCCCCGGATTCGTAGATATAGACCTGGTTCCGGCCGTCGACCGCAAATTGGCCGGGCTTGTAGACCGCCCCGGGCCCCGATTCCTCGGCGCCGAAGGACACCTCCTCCTCGAATCGCACGGCCTTGCGGGGATTGAGCGGCTCCGGAGGATTGTGGACAAGGGTCACGCCGTCAACGGTCTCCGTTCGGACCTTCGCCCCTCGAGACCCAGCCGGCCCCTTCCGGCAGCCGGACAGAAGAAGGGCCGGAACGAGAACGAGAAGCCAGAGAGATCGATGCGCCGTCATGATGGCCTCCTTTGGCAACCCCCTACGGAATGGGATCATTATGTTCCAAGAGGCGGCGCAGATTCAAGCCCGGGCGTGGAACGGCTCTGACCCGCGGGAAGGCCGACCCGGAAGGAAATGGAAGGCTGAAACGAGGCGTGCCCGAGAGGGATCGAACCTCCGACCTGCTGATTGCGAACGAAATGCTCTGGCGTTTCAACTTGCGGATAATAAAGATAATTAGCCGGGGCGCAAAATCGATTGTTCTCAGATTGCGCTCACCTGCGGCGCCGCTTTCACTCCCCTTTTATCAAAGTTGCTTCCAGAATGGACTAAAATCCGGGGTTCAAGTCACCATATAGGCCTCTGGAGCCGAAGGCAAAGCCGCTGATAGGACTTGGCATGCTCCCTGGCAATCCAACCGTTGGGGCATATTTGGGCCACCCAATAGAAGTTGATTGAGGGATTGTATTCAGTTCTATTTTTTGGTACTATCATGGCATGCGCATCGATCTGACCAGATTCCGTAAGATCGCGGGAAAACGAGGCCTGAGCCTCAACGCCCTGCTCGCCAAGGCCGGGGTCAGCAAGACGGCGTTCTACCATCTGGTCCACAAGAGCTCCGTCCTACCCGCCTCGCTCCGCGCGCTCGCGGAAACGCTGTCCGTGCGCCCCGGCGCCTTTCTCACCGAAGAGAATCCCGACGTCGCGAAGATCCGCCGCATACTAGCCTTCACTGACCGCATCGTCGCCGGTGACCCGAAGCTCGATCGGGACAACGTCCGGTTGACACTCCTTTTACTGGAGGAAGAGCCGGTCCGGCGGCTGCGAAGGAGCTTGATCCGTGGCAGAAAAAGCAATATTCACCGGTAAGGAGGTCTCCTTCCTGAAGGAGCTCCATAAGCAGGGGGTCGATTACATGATCGTCGGCGCCGCCGCCGCGGCCCTGCAGGGGGCCCCGATCGTCACACAGGACATCGACCTCTGGTTCAGGGACCTGGCCGATCCGGCCCTCAGGAAGGCCGTGGCAAAGGTCGGAGGGGTCATCGTTCCATCGATCGGCCTGCATCCCCCGACATTCGCGGGAGGCGCCGTCGAGCTTTTCGATATTGTTCTGACGATGCACGGGCTGGGCACGTTCGACGAAGAAAAGAAGCACTCGATCCTGGTCGACCTCGGAGCTCTGCCGGTCAGGATCCTGGCTTTGGACCGGATCATCAAGAGTAAGGAAACGGTCGGCCGCCCCAAGGATGTCCTGACCCTTCCGGTGCTAAGAGATGCCTTAGCCACCATCAAGAAAAGGAAAGCGTCGAAAACACAGCGTGCGAAGAGGGCGGCCTGATCGCCTCCAAGGTGACATCGCCCCATATTCTCGCCCAATGATCTTGTGCCCCATTGGGGGCCAATTCCGTGCTTTCTGGGGCAATCGCAGGCAAGGTTGATAGATCTCCGACTCTGGGCCTAAGTCTCTGATATTAGTGCCTTATATGGGGAGAATTCTTGGAGCCAGCGAGAGGGATCGAACCTCCGACCTGCTGATTACGAACCAACTGGCCTAGCTTTTCAACTTGCTGATAATAAACGTTTTTAGGCGGGGCGCCCGATCGATTATGCTCAGATTGTGCTCACCTGCGACGTTGCAAGTGCCTAGAGCCCCGGCGTGGCGAGCGCCCTTAGCTCGAAGGCCTTGACCTTCATGCCCTTATCGTCTCGGAATCATTGCCCGCCGAAGTGGATCCGTGCACCCGTTGGCGGCCAGGCGCAGCGACCCGGAAAAGCCTT
>Ga0315284_10008309_pt1 | contig 14818 bp, 32 predicted proteins | sample YL17G09_16_MG_FD_203696 | JGI IMG/M metagenome (GOLD analysis project Ga0315284, IMG submission 203696) | Sediment microbial communities from Yellowstone Lake, YNP, Wyoming, USA - YL17G09_16 | ecosystem: Environmental > Aquatic > Freshwater > Lake > Sediment | place: USA: Wyoming | collected... | reverse complement strand
TTGAGGCAATTATTGTTATTCAGCGTTATCAAGATAAATGAATCTTCCCCGCCAGTAGTTCAGGGGTCAGAACGCGTCTCTTATAAGGATGAAGTCGAACGTTCAATTCGTTCCTGGCGGACCAAAAAATGAATTTTTCAATTTCTGATAAAGCTAGAGCTTGGATGAATTCTCATATCGTTGAGAAGCATACTCGTAATGGTAAAGAAACATATGGTGGAGCTGTTGGTGGGCGCTTTACATTCACATTTGTTCCAACTTCAATTGGTACAATTGCTACAGTGAAGTGTGCCTGCGGCGATGAATTTGATGATTCTGATTGGTATTAACTCTTGTTGTTTGGAGGTATTAATATGGATAAAGATATTGTTAATTGGCTTTTGAATAAACATATTCTTTCAAATCATTCAATTTCTAAGAAATTAGAGATACACTTCCAATTGACGATTGGAATAAACATATAATCCATATTACTTTGGATGCTGTTAATCCTGATGTAAGGAAAAGTGTATATCGTCTTCTCTTGGGTGAAGAAATCATTTGTGATCTATCCAAGATCCAAGAGATTGGTTTTCTTGAAAATGGAAAACTCAAACAAATTGTAATTGATTCTGAATTGGCATATGCAAAATATCTGAAAGATATTTTTTCAAAATATGGTTCAAAAGAGAAATATTAATCTTACTAAACTAACGGCCATCTATACAGTCTACCTGCCATCTATGAAGGCAAGAGACTTCAACTAATTATTAAAACATTAATTAAAGAATAATTCAAAATGGACTACACATCGCTTCGCGCTCAGTTTCCTGATCTTTGCAATCGTTACTTTCCTCGATTGGATCGTCATAAGAATGTTGAGGTTCTTTTTAGGAATATCGAGAGAGACAAACTCATTACCGAGGAAGAAATTGGTGCCCTTTGGCTTTATATTTCTTCTCGACTCCAAAGTCATGGACCTTGTGCCTCTTTCCATTTTTGGAGTTATCAGTACTGCGACCATTGTGAGAAGATGGTTGGAACCCATATCGACAATGGGGATGGCGAACATGTCCATTGTGATAGTTGTGGACTTCCTCAAGAGAGCGTTAGCGATTGTGGTAGCAGTCGTGATTGTGGCTGCTGTGAATGTTTTAGTTGTGAGCGTTGTGGCGGGTGCCATGATTCCGGTTGTAGCAATTGCCGTCAGTGCAACAATTGTTGTGAGTGCGTTACTTGTCAAAACTGTGACTCTATCACTAGTGACATTGATAACTTTTGTTTTGACTGTAACAACTGTACTTCTTGTTGCGATTGTAATAATAGCGATGCTGACGATGATTATCGTGCAGATAGAATGAAGCATTTTATTCCCACCATTAAGACGAGAAAGGAATTTGCTTGCACTCGTCTCGTTGGAGTTGAATGGGAATATAACTCTGTCGATTATTCCTCTACTCCTCTTAGAGAGTGGACTAATCGTTGGGAAGGTGCCATTCAGGAAGATGGATCTTGTGGAATGGAAATCGTCACTCCTCCTTTGGGTGGCGATTATATCCGACTTGCTCTTACGGATCTTGCTAAGTCCTTTAAGAGGGCTGAAGCTCAGGTCGACTCGCGATGTGGTATTCATGTGCATGTTGATGCACGGGATCTTAATTGGGATGATATGTATCGTCTCCTTAAGGTCTATGCAAAGGTTGAGCCTTTGCTGTATCTTATTGCTGGACAGCATCGTATTAGCAATACATATTGTGTTCCTTGTGGTAAGGAATTCATGGGAGCATTTAATTCTTCCTGTGGAATTAAGGTTTCTGATGGGCGCAGTTCTACTTCCAAAGCATCTAAGGATGCCCATAAAAATAACCTTGCAAACCTTAAAGCAAGCATTATGCGCTTTCCCCTTGGGCTCTCAAATGTTGATGAGACTAAGGAATGGCAGCGTTTCAATTCCGCAAAGAAGTCCAATGGTCGATATCGCGGAATGAATATTGCTCCTTGGGTTGCTGGACGTATGCGTGGACATGGATCCAAGATCAAGAAAGATGCAACAATTGAATTCCGAATTCATCGCCATTCATTGGATGCTGAGCGAGTAATTGGCTGGGCGCAATTGTGTGCGAAGATGGTTGATTGGGCAGCAAAGAGTTCCAATAAGGAACTTGAGGATTTGCCCAGGAGTCAGTTGCGAACTCTGATTAAGATTGCGCCTGAGTGTAAGAAGTTTATTCTCAAGCGCATTAGTGATTGGCGTAAGGCATGTAGTTATCGTGCCTTCGAAACTGACGAAGGAGTTACACGTAGACTCACCTTCAAACAGGGGAAGTTTTTGTTCAAGGAACTTCCCAGATATAATTACGTTGGTTTACTACCCGCAGCTTCTACCAATGCTGGTCTTGGATATGTGCAGCCCCTAACTAGGGATTGGTTTTATACAACCCCATTAATTTAATATTACAATCCCAAATTTTTCAGTTCGATGAAAGGCAATAATTTACATGTGTGGACTTGCGGGTTATAGTGGCATTGCTAGTTCTTTGGATCGTCAAAGGCTTGTATGGGAGCTTGGATATGGCATTGATGATCGTGGTGGTGATGCTGCTGGCTTTGTAACTGTCTCTCATACCTTGCGCTATTGTAAGCGCAAGGGCATGTGGTCAAGTGCAAAGAATAGGTTTCTCAAAGCTGCTGCAACTGGCAATGTGACTATGATGCATAGTCGTTGGGCTACTTGTGGAGTCAACGACATTAGTGAGGTGCATCCATTTGTGATTAAGCGTAATGGAAATACTGTTTTGTATGGTGCTCATAATGGAATTATTTATGATGCATGGGATTCTGCAAAGAAGAATGGTCGAGAGATTGAAGTTGATTCTCAAGAAATCTTTGAGCTTCTTGCAGATGGAAAAGTTGATGAGATTGCGGAGCTTTGTGGATATGGAGTAATTACTTGGATTTATGCAGATAATCCTACGGTGGTTAACATTGCTCGAATGTCCAAGAATTCTGAAATTGAGGTAGCAAAGCTCAAGGGTGGCGGAATGGTATGGGCGAGCACGAGTAAGATTCTGCGTGAAGCTGTTAAGAATTCTCAGCTTGAGATTGAAACTGAATATGATCTCAAGGATATTGGGACTGTATATCAGATTGAGAATGGTGAGATTGGGATGACTGATTTGCCCAAGGTAAAACTTTCCGAGGGTGGCTCTATCTTTGGTGGTTATTCTTGGCAGAGTGGAAGTTTGTTCGGAAGTTCCAAACTTGCGAGTGCATTCGCAAGAGAGAATGGGCAGGATACATTCTCGACTTCGACTGGTAGATATGGTTCGCCCCATAGTGATTATGGTTCGATTGATTCGAGTATTGAAGCTGAGGATGTTACTTATACCTGGGATGCATATCTTAGGAGTAAGTATAGTATTGATGAATTTGACAATCTTTCTGAAGATGATAAGGATGTATTGTATGAGCTTCATGCGGAAGAGTTGATTGAGCTTGATGATAGTGATGAGATCATTGGAGATGAGGATGATTATCATCTTATCTATGCAAAGGAAGATGAATCAACTGACGATGATAACACAGATGATAAGGATGTTATTTCGATGGAAGATTTGGATGCATCCTGGGATCGTTGGATGAGAGATGAAGATAAGGAAGATTGGGAGAATGAAAAGAACCCATTCTATTATAGAGGTTAACAACCTGTAAGTGTACATGGGCAAATATATGAAATATGTTTATTCTTTGGATTTGATGGTTGAATATTCTCGCCACGTTGCGTGCAGAAATACTTTGTATTCTTCCAAAAAGAAAGCCATGGCTGAACTTGAAAAGGTGGTCGCCTAAATGGAAACTATATTTGCAATTGTATGTAGTGCAACGCCAGAAGTAAATAGATGTGAATTCTATTCTACTAAAGAAAAGGCAATTGTTGAACTTCCGGTTGACAAACAACATTAAATAATTATTAAAAACTAAATAATTAGTCAAATAATAAAGGAGATAAATTTATGGAACTTGATTTTAGTTATCCGACAGGATTGCCTACTGAGGGATCACGCGGATTGAATACGCTTTGTTGTTTGGCGCATGAGCTTGGATTTAAGGATCCATTTAAACAGCTATCAATGTCTGGTGGTGGTTGTGTTGGGGACTTGCTTGTATTCTTTGAGGATAATCCTGGAGCAATTGCTGCGGTTTATGAATGGATTTCCGATCAATATCAGGAAGAGCTTAAAGAGCTTGCGCCTCTTGATGAAGATGAAAATAATGAAGATACTGTTCAGGGTGAAGAATTAGTTAATAAGCCGTACATTTGTCCAGACTGTGGATATAATGATGGTGAAAATAAACAGAATCATATTGATGATGGCGAACCATGTCTTAATTGTAAGGAATGGTCAGCGCAATATAAGAAGCCATTTCATATGGACATAAGGTCCAATGAACAAATTAGGCAAGATATTATTAATGCTGGTAGAGGACGATTGGTTAAATGAAAATTCAATTCATAACGAAAACGCCTGACATTGTATATGAGATAACGAAGTTTCCTTGTTCTCTTGATGCTGAGTCTAAAGAACGTTTTAGTAAATGGTTTAAGTATGGTGAAAATCTCATGCTTGAATATGATTCAGAGAATGATACTATGACAGTTATTAAGCTACGAGGATTGCCGTGGGACTAAACTCTATAGATGTTCTACTTCATTATGACCGCCATCATTAAACGGCCATCTCTGCAATCGACTTAGGCATAATATGAGTGCATCGCTTTATTTTGAATTGGAAACTGGCAAAATGCGTGTAAGCACTAAGAATGCTTCGCTGCATATTGCAGATGGACACCTTCATTTTTGGCATGGTCCATTTATGTATTCTGTTTATTTGGGCGATATGAATATTGGATCGCTTTGTCAGTTTATGTATGGTTGGCTCGATGGTAATGGTGATGGTTGGGATCAATGCGAATCACTTGCAGGAATGAAATTCTACTATGAAAAAATAGATGATGAACAATGCCTGATTACAATTGATGAAATTGATACTAGATTTATGTTCAGTATTAATCCCCAGCATATCAAGGCTCTTGCATCATTTCTATTTAGTAATGATCATTCTCATGACAAAAATTTCAAAGGATTAATTGAGCAATAAAATGACCAAAATTCTTTCTCCAACAGAAATTCATGCCAAGGCAGAAATCGCAGATCGAAACCGATCTCGATATATTCTTCTTGATTCTCTTAGAGATACCATTAAGAGTTGTCAAGATAGAATCACTAAGGTTGAAATGGAAATCATTGAGAATGAATTCCATACAAATATTACTAAGTGATTTATGGAACTCGATAATTCAGAAGCTGATATTCCACTTCACCAAACTCTTGGAACCATTGTTTGGGTTGCCTTTGGTATCCAGATGTGGATTTGGGCTTTTGCAAATATGTTATTTGCAGTTCATAACAAAATGAATAATTATAGCATTGAAAGTTATATCAATTCGGTTGTCCAAGCTCTTGGAATTGGAGCTTCAATTGAAGATATTCATGACAGTCTTATTAAGAAGGGTTGCCAGGAAGATGATGCTTTCCTTGTGTTCAAGGCAGGAGAGATTCTTTACAATTCCCTAAAGGCTCAAGAAGAAGTGCTAGCTGCCGAAGCAAAGATTCTGGCAGAACAAGAAGGAAATAACAATGTCAATTGATTTGAATAATGTTTTCATATGTCATGGTTGTGAGCAAGATCATTATTGGGATTTTCTTACAGGCAAGGCTGTTGATGATACTGATATCCCGAAAGATATTAGTATGCCAGTTGCTCCTTGTTGTAATGCTGTTGAGAAGTTTGGCAATGATGACGATGATAGCTGGTGTTCCTCTTCCTCTTATAATGATGAAGATTATCTATCCACTGAAGAGGAATGGAAATGTTCCTTTTATTGAAAAGAATTAAATAATAATTGACTATAATAAAACACATCTGCGTACGTATAAAGTTCCAAGTAGATTCTTCAATGTTCTACTTCTAGTTGAGGATCTTCAAGGCGATGGTTTTGTTAGGTTTACAATTATTTGTTTTCATAAAGCATTGCAGCTTGTTATTCCTTTTAATAATTCAAAGAGAATTGCATTTGAATTTAGATTGTTTAATTAAAATGAAATGCAATATTCCTTGTTCAGATTCTGAAAAGATTAATCTATATGCCCAGGAGAACAGGATTGATTCTGTTCAAAATCTTCTTAAAGATCAATATATTGAGTTTAGTAAAATCTCAGATACTTCTTGGTCTATTGGAGATTCTGTTGGACATGCCGCATATGCAAAGGCAGCAAATGAATGTCTCAAAGCAATTGAATTGATTAATGAGAATCCAGAGTTGCAGAAGACAATTAGCAAACTAAAATCTAAGCTCAAGAAATTTGAAGAAAGTGCAAAATTATTCAAATGAATAATAATTATACCATACTAAGTTTTGATAGTAAAGATAGTGATTCGCTAAAAAATGCAAAGCATCTTGCTATGCCAGAGGGGCTGGACGCTGATGGAAAGCGTGCCTATAATGCAATCAAGAAGCATTTGGATAATTTTTCTCATATAGATGTTGGAGGCTGTAAAGCCTTTTATTCTCCTGATGAATGGGACGAACGAGGAGAACAATATGGAACTAGCTCTAAGCTAATCATTGTATATGATGGTGGGTCTTTGCGCCATTTTTTCAATATGGATGCTGCTTATGAAGCCCATTGTATGGTTGCAGAATTCTATGAGGAAACTGGAGATACAGAAATGCTTGGCAAGCCTTATGATTCATATGAGAACATGAATGCTGCTTTGCATAAAGAGGGATTGTACTTCGAGGAATGTACTGGTTGGTATGCCGCAGTATATAAGATTTAAGGAATAAGATTCATGAATAAAGCGCGCGAAATTGCTAGTAGTATTATTGATATAGCCTCAGCTATATCTGATGATTTCAATCAATCAAGGATTATTATTGAAGGTTTTCTTCTTTTTAATGAAGAGACTGCGGATCGTTGGTCAGGACCATTTGAAGGTAATTATGCACAATTTGTAGTGCGAGATTATACAAATGCTGTTACAGCTTATGGTAAGAATAAAGGCTCAAATTATCTTGAACGGCTAGCTAAAAGTGAGCTTGAAAGAAAGCGAAAGATTGAAAGCGGATTTCATGGTACACTACCTTATTCATATCCAAATGATCTGGTTTCGGTAGAGAAACCAATTAGATTGTGGATGTTTGGGAATGATGATACTTCTTATTCTAAGTTTTATAAAACGGAAGAAGAGGCTATGTCAGAAGTGGATCTATTCATTGCAAATGAGCCGCTTGATTTCAAAATTATTTGGGATTTCAATTTTGTATTTACGAATTAATATCCTGGATATATAATAATTATGTCCCAATTTAAATACCCAAGAACGTACCATTTGCCTTGGAGTAAAGGCGCAACATCGGACGATAAAATTGCAACAAATATTAATTCAGTAATTAATACTAATATAGTAATTACTGAAAAGATTGATGGTGGATGCACAGCTTTTGAATATGATTTTGTTTATGCTAGGACTCATTCAAAGCCTGCCGATCATCCAAGCTTTGCTTGGTGTAAAGCATTGCACGCTAAGATTAAACATCTTATTCCAAAGAATATCCAAATATTTGGAGAGAATTCTTATGCATTGCATTCAATATCTTATACTGATTTGCCAGGTTATTTCCTAGCATTCAATGTTAGAAATTTGGATGAAGGTATTTGGGAGTCTTGGGACATGGTAGAACAATGGGCAGGGGAAATTGCAAGTCCAACAGTACCAGTCCTATTCAAAGGAATTGTTAATTCTGAGTCTGAGCTTAAAGATTTGACAGAGGAGTTTTCAAGCCAACATGGTAAGTTTGGAGAACGTGAAGGTATTGTTGTTAGAGTTGCATCCGAGTTTAAAGATAATGATTTCGATGAGTCCATTTTCAAAATGGTTAGAAAAAATCATGTAAAACCGAATTCTGAACATTGGGCTCATAAAGAACTTATTAAGAATAAACTAAGATGAAAATCGAAAATATATATAAATATAAAGATAACTATCAACAATATCTTCATCTGGGACCAGATGTTAAAATGAAGATGTTGTGGCATCATGGCTATTGGGATGGACCTCTAACTGGACTATGTTTGCTTAATGATTCCCGCGAAACAGAGCCCAATAATCAAAAGTATTGGTTTGAATGCGTTGAACTATGGATGGATAATAATTCATATCCAGAAGACGATGATGATTTCGTTGCCCCTTGGTGGCGTAGGTTTCTAGTAATTAAACCTACTGATGATCAATTGCTTGATATTGAAGCAAGACATGCCAAATTCCAACGAATGGTTGGAACTCATTGTGATTATAATGATGAAGGAGTACGTGGATATTTTAGTTATGGCGAAACAACAACCAAGGAATATGTTGCCCAATATTATAAGGAAGCTCCCTATGATACTCGGGTCGTTTGCGATCTAAATGATGATCAAATTATTGGATGGATTGAACTATAACTAATTAGAAGATCTTTATAGTATATGTAACGGCCATCTCTATCAAGCTATCAGCCTTATTGAAGCTGCTGTGACTTGAAACTATTAATCAAAAGCATTTTAATAAAATGAATAAATCTAATAGAGAGTGTACTCGTTGTTATGGTGAAGGTTACGAGACATATGATGAAGATGGTCGAATGGTAACTGATGCTTGTTATCATTGTGGAACCACTGGACTCATTGATGAGGAAACGCTATTCCATGATAAGCTAATGGACGTTGCTAAAGCTATTGCTTATGATGAAATTACTCAGTATAAGAAATCCAGAGATAATGATGAGTATTATGAAGGCGAAGATTTTGCTTTCTGTGCTGCTGAAAACTTGATGACAAGTCATGATTATTTCACCTGCTTGCTTTGGGAAAGGCAAGATAAAATTTGCAGTGAAATTGATGCATTGCCTCTTGAAATGAAAGAGGTATTGGTTGCTTGGGATGAATACAATATGGAGCAGAATTGCAACAATTTGTATACGATGGAAAATCCTTTGTCACCTATTACACCAGTTGAAAATACTGTTAATAATTATACAATTGATAGTGTTTATGATGAGGATTCAATTCCTTTCTAATAATTAAAAGACATTATTAATATATAGATATTATCTAGCTAATTGAGTATGGAGTATATAAATGAGCCCTGTAAAAATTCCATTCAATCTTCTTTATATTGAGGTTGATAAGCTGTATCGTAAGGAATTTAATCCAAATGATATCAAGGGCATTAATGCTCAATGTGAATTCATTGGTGAGTTTATTCGTGCGGCTGGATATACAGAAGATGAATTTATTAGATTGATGTGCTTTGGATCCAACAATAAACTTAATTAACTAATCAACCCAATAAATATAAATGTTTAAAACTGGAACGTATAAAGTTGTTGAAGACGCTCTTCTACTATTGTGTGATCCACAATGGGAACATACATATGCAGATGAATATAAAGCAGCTTTGATTCGCTCAAAGAAAGAGCCAACACAAGTTCCTCATCGTCTCCCATTGGGACATAAGGTTAAATCAGGACAAAAGATTTATCTTGAAATTAGTCCTCCTCGACCTATAATCAGAGAAGGTTTGGATGATAAGGGAATGATGATTAATGCACTTACAGTAACTGTAGTTGTACTAGATGAAAATTGTATGTATACAGGAATCATGCTATCATACAATGATGGTTTGCCTAGTGTAGTGGTGAATCCTAAAGCTCTTCGTTTGATTCCAAATCAATAATAAAAGTAAATTATATGAATTATAAATGTCAATGCCAAGATTCAGATGGCACAGAATGTTCTGTTGAAGAAGCAAATGAAAATCTTTATGTTGATCTGACTTCGCATAATCCTCATTCATATTCAAATAAAACTGTCTTGGTTAAAAGATGTTGTTTGGAACGTTGCGTTAATTGCTTGGTAAATAAAAATGATTAAAGTTATCAATTTTAGTTCTCACACTGAGAACGCTTATCTGGTTGGAATGGGAGAGGTATCTATTACTCCCGCAACTGAATGTTCTCTTACTTCAGGTGGAGAAGGTGCTAGTGTAGAGGCACCTGTAGTTCCTACAACTGAAAGAGAATTGCGTGCCTTTGCAAAGGTGTATGGTTGGACTGTTAAAGTAAAAGCTGGCACATTTATTCTCGTTACAGATATCTAAGATTAGTTAAATGCCTACTTATAATAATTGGAAAATTATGCGCCCTAAAGAAAAGCCTCGCAAGATGTGGAAGGGTAAGAAGCGAATTGCTTTGAAGGGAACTTCAAAGTGGATGCGCACAGTTTATAAGTGACTGCTTAATGCAAAGCCTGGTGATTATGTCGCAACCTGTGAGGGCTGCAATCGTAAGATTGCCAAGATTGAATATGAGGTTATTCAATATGGAAAGCATCGAGTTCTTAATGGTGGAGGAATTACAGATACACATGGACGTTGGCATTCATGTCCTGGTAGTGGTTGTGCTTTGCCTCCCGAAACTAGAGAACAGTTGGCAGCATATCAAGATGCAATGAATGCAGATGAGGCTTTCTGTAAAGAGTGGGGATTCGTTAAGAGAGAGATTGATGAGTTTGGCGAATACATTGATAAATTAGAAGTAAAAAATAATGACTAAATTTCAACATGATTGTGATAAGTGCAAATTTCTAGGTGAGTTTACTTATCAGGCTCCATTGCTTGATGATAAATTTGTAGAGACTACAACTGATCTTTATCATTGTGGCGATTGTGATGCTCTCTTTGGAGGAAGTGTAATTGCAAGATTCTCTGATAGAGATAGCGATTATGCATCTGCGCCTGTGAAGATCATTATCTTAAAATGACTAAGCTAGCTACTGCAAGTCCTGCGCTAATTGAATGTTATTATAGATTCAAAAAGCTTTCAACTAAATAACTTATATATTAGAAGTTATTTTTTAGCAATAGAATGAATGGCGTTAGTTAATTCTTGAATTAATGGATGGATATCTTGATCCATCGCCATAGCGAAAGCGGCGGTATCATCGTCGGTTTCTTTTAATCTGGCAATTTCTTTAATAACAAACATATTGATTTGATTCTTTAGAGCAAGATCATAATCTTGTAGTGATGCTAATAGATACTTATCAAGGTCTGCTGCAAGTTTAATTAGTTTGTTTTGCGCCATAATATTATATTGCAAAATATTAATATATAAATTAATAGAGAGATAAATAACGGCCATCTCTACTAGCTATTCATCTATAATGAGAGAGTACAATGGAAAATAAAAAGAATTCATTTAAGGTTGGAGATCGAGTTGTTGCATCATTCGATGATTATACGATGTGTGAAGATGATGAATCGTGTTGGACTTTCCATATCAAACATGATTGCAGTTATCATGATGCAACTGTAACTTCTGTGATTCCAGATCATGAATTTGAATTTGGCGTGCATGATGCAGTAATGGTTAAGTGGGATGATCCAAGTAAGTTGTATTCTATTACAACAACAGTATATCCACACTTCTTTTTCGCACCAGATAATGCCGAAACAAGAAGTAGAATCTCTCAATATACCTTTGAATTTGAATGTGTCTCAAATCAAATTGAGCAAAAATTCAGGGAAGCAAAGGTTGTCCTGAGAGAAGCGGCTCTTCTTGCAAAAGATTTTGGAACAACAGTCGCAGATATTAGCATGGTTAATCTTGATGATGAACTGGATAATTGTGGTTGGAGTTCATCTTCCCTTCATTGTCCGAACTATTAATGAATAATCATTATGGATATGATTGTTTCTCACATGTAAAATGTGAGATATCTGGCATTGGTTGTTCAGCCAAATCTAATGAAATCAAATATGATTGTGGGCAAGTTTTTGCCCTATGTACTGATTGTAAACTAGCTGTTAAAGCTGCCAAAGAACAACAAGAATATCTAACTAAAAATAATAAATTATATGTTTCTAGAACCTACTGATAAAGATGCCTTCCTGGATTTTCCCTTGAAGGAAAAGCCTGTCTATAAGCACATGGAACATTATGTTGCATGTCCAAAATGCCTTGGTCATGGTGGTTGGAATTATATAATCAATGCTTATCGTTTGTGGGACAAAGAAGATACGGCAGAGAATAGACATAAGCACGCACACTTTAGAGCGTCTTGTGGACAATGTAATGGTTGGGGCTGGACAGATCCTGATAATACAAAATGTCTTCATGAGTATAAGTGGGACAGAAACACAGGCAGATGTTTGAATGTGCATAAGTGTACTAAGTGTGGCAAGGAAGTTGAATACGATTCTTCTGATTGATAAAATATCAAATAGATAATAAATGAAAAATACAATTAAATATATTTGTATGTTTGTTGTTTCTGTTGCGATTGTCCCAACATCAATTAATCGTTATTACTTTAATGATTATGAATGTTGGGACAATGAAACGGGAAAGATTTTTTGTCCTATATATCCAATTTAATTAACTAATAATTCAGTTAGTTATATAAAAACTTCGTACGGCTAGTACAGTGCGTAAGCGTAACCTACCAACGATATGTATTATTAATTACAAAGCTCATTGATGGGCGTGGGACTATCAAATGAGTTATCCGCGAAATGCCGGATATAAAATATAGCATTTCTATTTATAATAATGAAAAAGCGAACCATTGAATTTTGGCAATCAAAGCTTGATAAGGCTTTGGATCAGCATCAGTATATTAGACTTAAGCTTCTAAGTAGATTCAAACCTCATGCGCCAAAGAAGTTCTATAGGATTGGTTATAAAGAATGTCCTGGCGGACTAGAGTATAAATGCCGTTATGGTAAATATACTAAGGAAGCTATTAATACTCCTAAAACTATAAGGAAAATCTTCCTATTCAATTATAGATGGTGTGGACAATTCGAAAGAAATGTAGAATCCTTTAGAAGTAAACAAACAATTCGGGCTGAACTTAATAAAAGACTTGTTAAGTTGAATAATCGAATTAAATATATTAAAGATATGCTCACTCATGTGTAAGAGTAGAAATTTTAAATGGACAATTCATAATATGATTGCTCATCCAATTTCTGAAATTGCATATCTTTTGGGACTTGACAGGCTCTCGAATTGGATTCATGATGTCACAATCCCAGAACATACTTCAGGGACTGGGCGAGGTTAATTCAATAAATAGCCGTAAGAAAGTTATAAATTATATAACTTTAATATAAGTTAATAAACCACGTAGATTCGCAATCTACTAGTCGGGACCAACCCTGATGATATGAAGTCTAGTTGCCCTAGATACAAAAGGATCGTTAACCGAGATTTCATCGGTAGGGTGTGTGGACTCCCTTTAGACATATGGCTAATCGGTTATGTGTTTTAATTAAAAGTAATTGTATTTCGCGATCCTCTAGTGGTAGGATACTCACATTAGAGTCGTTAGTCGGTTCGCCGTAGAGAACATTTATTTATCCACATTTTCTATGCGTAATTCTATTTGATATTAAATATGACATATTTTTTTTTAACAATTTCTTTATTGCTTTGCGGAGCATTTGGTTCGTATATTACCATTCTTTGTAGAGATGGAAGATTACCCTCATATGGAATCTTATTAGTTTCAATTGCTCCAGCATTCATATGGCTTTACATTGTTAAAAGGATACCAATATCATTATCAATAGCTTCTGTTATATTTGATGTTGTTTTGGGGCTTGGATATTTTATAGCATTTATTGCTATGGGTGAGCAATTGACAAGGCGTCAATTGGCTGGCTGCATCATTGCAATAGTTGGGTTAGCTCTTACTATGAAAGCGGAATAAAAATGAATGTTGGTCAACTTATTGAATATCTTCAGCAATTCCACCCTTCAGTGGAAGTGGTTAAACATATTCCCAAAATGGGATATGACCCTGAATTCTTTTCAACTGAAATCGAATTTATTGAGGGGTTTGCAGTTCATAATGAAGATATTTTTGATGAGTCTAAACCTGATCCATATAGTTGTCTTTTTGTAGATGTTAAGCAGGCGCGTTCCAAAGATACAACAGATGGTAAACAGCTTCTAGATCTTTCATCTCCTTATATTAAACCTGCTATTCTTATGGTAAAGAAAAATAGACCATTCAAGGATTGGCAAGATCTAGCTATTAAAAATAATGAATAAGACACGTAAAATGCTTGTTGATTATGGTTGGTCCATTTATGAAAGCAATGGCAATGGCAATGTAAAGCTATTGAAACATATATGGGCTAAACGTGGTTATGATTGGGCAGTTAGAAATGCAGAAATTGTAAAAACTATTTCTGAATATAATAGTAGAGAAACTAATGAACGCTCGTAAATTGTATAAAAGACATATAGATAATCCAGACAATCCAATTGTCGAATATGAAGAGGAAGATGGTAGTGGTGAGTTTGAAGCCACTATTCCATATGAAGAAATTGATGGTAAAAATTTCTTTGATAAAATTACAGTAATTCAAGATTTGATTTCCATCCTTAAAACAAAAGGATGGGAGCTTTACACTGAATCCCAATATTGATTGGGAACCTTATCTTCAGCCAGCGCATATGGCAACGGCTTGTGGTACTGTTCTAAAACATTGTTTTTAATATTTAAGGAAATGTAATATGCCAAATCATGTTGATTCAGATTTTTATGTAACTGGAAACTCAGAAAATTTAAGTGAATTTCTAGATTTTGCTAGAGTTGGGGAAAATCTAATTGATGCAAATAAATTTGTTCCATATCCAGATAATTTTCTAGAAATGGATAAGG
>Ga0315284_10008308_pt1 | contig 14819 bp, 9 predicted proteins | sample YL17G09_16_MG_FD_203696 | JGI IMG/M metagenome (GOLD analysis project Ga0315284, IMG submission 203696) | Sediment microbial communities from Yellowstone Lake, YNP, Wyoming, USA - YL17G09_16 | ecosystem: Environmental > Aquatic > Freshwater > Lake > Sediment | place: USA: Wyoming | collected... | reverse complement strand
ACACCTACCAGACCATCTTCAAGGCCCCCGAGGGCACCTCCGCGGTCAACCTCGCTCTGCTCTGTTCCCCGAAGGACGATGGGAAGAAAGGGGTGATGAGGTACGACAACGTAGGGCTCTATGAGGTACCCGACTTCATCAACTGGTACTACCTGGTGAGCGAGCCAGGGGAAACTCTCAAGTCCCCCGGCAGTATCGAGTTCAAGGATATGAGCCCCACCAAGAAGACGGTCCATGTCAGTTCCGCAAGGACGCCCTTCTTCCTTTCGATGTCGGAGAGCTACCACCCCGGATGGAAGATGACGGTCTCAAGCAAGGGGAAGGGGTCCCTCGCCATCCCCGAGAGCCAGCACTACAAACTGGATGACGTCTCGAACGCGTGGTTCGTGGACCTCACCGAGCTCAAGGGAAAGGGACTCGCGCGCAGGAATCCGGACGGCACCTACGACCTCGACGCGACTATCGAATTCTCGCCCCAGGGCTACTGCTACGCCGGCTTCGTTATCTCGCTCATCGTATTCCTCGCTCTCGTTGCCTACCTGTTGGTCGACTGGAGAAGGAGGAGGCGTAGAGCTGAACATGAAGGATGAAGGTGGGGAATAGAGGTAATTATGTTGAAAGAACGAAGCCTAAAAATATTGTTGCCCCAGTGGCATAACCCGCACGAGGTCGTTTTCGCGGGTGGCTTCAAGAGGACGTTCGAGATACTGAAGCGCATCCCGGATAATGTCACGGTGCACGTACTCGATAATGGTCCTTCCTATCTCAGGGAGCTCGAGGGTGAAAACATACGCATCACGGAGTACAGGATTCCATCGCTCTTGAGGAGGCTGGAGAAGAGGTTCTTCAAGCTCGAAAGGTTGACCGAGTGGTTCTATTGTGCTGTCCGGATGACGCTCATTTGCTTGCTGTTGAGGTTCAAAGGTGAACGCTATGATGTCGTCTTCTCCCCGACATCGGAGATGGCCCCTTCGCTTCTGGCTGGGATAGCGGCAAAGCTAGTATTCGGAAGCAGGCTGGTGCTCTGCAATCTGAACATAGATGTGTTCCCGCCTTTCATCAAGGCAATCGTTGCCAGGCTTCACAACTTGGCCGATACAGTCATAACCATTTCCGCCGATCTCAAGAACAGGCTGAACGATGCGGGTGTCAGGAAGACAGTGCTTGTTAGTTCAGTCGGTCTCGATACCAGGTATATTGAAGAGGTTATTTCAAGTGCAGAAGCGGGGAAGACCAATGAGGCAGTCTTTGTAGGCAGGCACGTAACGGAGAAGGGCATTCTTGACGTATTCAAGGTGTGGGAATTGGTGACAAAGGAGATACCCGACGCTCACCTTCTGACGATAGGAAGCTTTGAGACGGTGGACAAGGAAAAGGTGGTTGGTTTTATTGAAGAGCTGGGCATCGGCGACAGGGTTCGTCTTGCAGGAGTCGTTGAAGAGAGAGAAAAATTCCTGCTCATGAAATCCAGCAAACTCTGCCTTTTCCCCAGCTATATCGAGGGGTGGGGCCTGGTCCCCCAGGAAGCGCTCGCTTGTGGACTGCCGGTAATCGTCTATGATTTGCCTGTCTACAAGGAGAATATCGCGCCCTGCGGCGCGGTCTTCATGGCGCCGATTGGTGATGTAGAAGGACTTGCCAGACTGGTGCTAGAGCTGCTTGCGAGTCAAAGATATGTAGATTTCGAAAACATTGGCCCGGAATTCGTGAAGAGATTCGGCTGGGACGAAGTGGCTCAAAGGGAGTTCGGTATTCTTAAAGACGAGGCCTCAAGGCTCGGTTCGGACCCGAGGGATTAGAAAATTGCGCCGGAAAAGCGAGACCCAAACCAGCTTCTGGGAAGTCCAAGAGAAGGAGTCAGTGAATAAGATACTGATAAGCCCTGCGCACTATGTGCTTGATGACGAATTCATTGGAAGCGAGCCGATGTGGGTGTCCAGTGTGCTCAAGGGGATCGCCAACTCCGGTAAGTACAAGTTGTATGTCATTACAGGGACCGTACTAAGCTTTGATATAAACTACGGTCGCTGCAGGATTTTCGAGCTTCGCGATAAATCCGATATCGACCCATCACTACTGCGACGCCTCACTTTTACTCTTCGGAAGACTATCAAGTCTAAGCTACTAGGGTTAAAGCACGAGTTCAGCGTTGTTCATCACATGTTCCCTTTCTGGATAGGTGTTACTTTCGACCTGGACTTCATCTTCAGAAACAGGAGAAGCGCATATGTCATAGGGCCCATACAATCGCCCCACCCTAACACGATGGAAGCTCGTAGTAGAGTCGACTCCTTCTTCTATTCCTCGCTCGGTAGCGTAACTAGTTACCTGAGCATGCTGACTCTGAGAAGGGCTGACAAAGTGATTGCGCTTACATCCTATGCCAAGGGACTTCTCGTTGCTGAAGGGCTTGACGAAAGAAAGATTCACGTGATAACACCGGGAATTAGCACGGACAAGCTCCGGTATATTCCTTTTGCAGATAAGCCGAAAGACAGAATAGTGCTGGTCGCGGTCGGTTACCTTTCAAAGAGAAAGGGTATGGAGTATGTCATCAAAGCTTTCGGGGAGGTATTGAAGGGTCACAGGAAAGTCTTGCTCAGGATTATCGGAGACGGGCCCGAGCTCGGTTCCATCAAGGAGCTAGCGCGTGGTCTCGGCCTTGAGGATTATGTGGAATTCCTCGGATATGTGCCTCATAACGAGGTGCAAACTCATTATCGTGATGCTCATATTTTTGTGAGCATGAGCAGGTCTGAGAGCTGGGGGCAGGTCTACCTCGAGGCGATGGCGAGTGGCATACCTGTTGTGACGAGCGAGAATGTCGGTTCGAAGGAGATCGTGCGGGACGGGGTTTTCGGGTACCTGATAGACCAGGAGGACGCGCAAATGCTCGCGGTAAGGATCAATCACTTGCTAGACAACTGGCAGCTTATGGACGAGTTCGGTAGAAAGGCGCGGGAGGAGGCGGAGTCGAGGTACGACTGGGAGACGGTTATCGTGCCGAAGTACTTAGAGCTGTATGACTCCCTGAGAGGTTACTGATGGTGCCGGAAGTGGTATTCAGGGAGGTGGCCGGGAGACTAGATTTGAGTCGAACGGTAGTGTACATCAACTACTCATGGGCGACATCCGACCGAGTTACGGGAAGCGACACCTCGGATGGATCGAGAAGGTTGCTCCGATAAGGCGGGGGGAGAAGGTGCTCGACCTCGGTTGCGCGTACGGGCTTTTTCTCCGCCTCTTGGACGACAGGGGGCTTGAGACCCACGGGATAGACATATCCGAGCACACCATCAGCGAAGCCCGGAAATATACCAGGACCAAATTAATCGTCGCTGATATCGAGGAAGGTATACCCTACCCCGATGACTACTTCCAGCTCGTCTCCGCATTTGACCTCATCGAGTACGTCCATTCCCCGTATGACCTGCTTTGTGAGCTTTACCGGGTCATAGAAAGTGGGGGACTCCTGGCGCTTATAACCCAGAACACAGGTTCTGTCATGAGACTCCTGCAGGGCAGTCGGTGGCACGGTTTCACCGACCCGACCCACATTCATCTCTTCGGCAGGACCTCCCCAAGGCTCCTGCTCGAGGCAGTCGGCTACCAGGTACACCTGATGATCACTCCTTTCCACCCCCTGCCACTTCCACTGTCAAACCTATTTGGTTGGATGGGCTTCGGGGGGCAGATATTCACGATCGCCGTGAAACTCTAGTCCCGGTGGGGCCGCATGGGTGCGCGTGCCTGATCATCATACTTCTCAGGCCAGTGAGACAGGATTTCGAAAGGGTTTTAGAACTGGCTGGTCGGACCGATTTTAATTCCATCACGGCTTGGCCAGCTTCCTGAAGACCGCTAGGGTGCTTCCGAGGAACAATCGCAAGAAGGACCTGTCGAGCAGGTCTGCGAAACGGCTCATCTCATACGTCTGGCCCGACCAGTACTCGAGCTCTAGACCTCTTCCCTTCGCCCAAGCCAAAATGTCTGCGGGGTTCGTAGCGTTGCAAGCATCGTCGTCCGGCTGAATTTGCTCCCTTACTGTGACCTCCATACGCTCGAAACCGAGTCCTCTTGCGCAAGACTTGCGTAGAGTATCGATGAGGTTCCTCAACTTCTGGCGCAGTCCCTTGGTGTGAGGGTGGTAGCTGTTGGTGATGGAGAGAAAGTTGGGGCAGGCGATGACAAGGTGACCGCCTGTTTTAAGAACCCGCAGCTTCTCTGCGAGGAGGTCATACGGGTATGTGACGTGTTCCAGTACATTGAAGGAGCCGACGACGTCGAAGTACGTGTCGCCGAACGGGATCGACCTCCCGTCGTAGACCAAACAGGAGAGACTTCTCTCCATGCACTTCTCTATCGAGGTTCTGGAGACGTCGATACCATGCACGGCGCGGCCGGGACACATCTTCGTTATCAGGTCCAATGCCTGTCCGGTCCCGCACCCGACGTCGAGTATGCGTTCCCCTACCCGAGAGTACTCGATGAGAATTGAGGCATATTTACGATAGCTCTCGAGACTTTGGCTCTCCAGGAACTCGGAGTACCCCACATTCTCGTGGTAGTACTGCTCTGTATGCTCGCGCAATGCCCATTCCTCCATGTCTTGGCAGCGCGCCTCTTTTGCTTTTCTACTCATGTAAAGTATCCTTCCGGGCGACGAATAAGTCTACCAGAACAGCGCTCTCACCTGGGATCCAGCCCTCAAGAACTCTTGGATACCGGTCTTGTTCGAGGTTTATTGGAATAAATCACCCATTCGTAGGTTGACCCAAACTTATGCTAGCGAATAAAGAAGTCCACATTTAGCCACAAAAAGAGACGGCAACCTGTTTGCGGCTTTTCTTGAGTACCGGGGGTGACTTGATTTGGGCACTGTCACAGCATCCATCAAGCGAAATCCCCTTCTAGCAGCGGCATTTCTTTTCTGTTTCTTGGCGGGAATGTGCCTTCTCTGCGGAACCGGTTATGTACCGACTCCTGCGCCAAAAATCTACGTTACCCCCGACCATAAAACTGTAGATCACGGTCTACATAATACCGTCCAGTTCCAGGCCAAAGAAGCAAGTGGAAATAAGATAGAAGAGGTCACCTGGTCCTGCGACCCCAGCGTAGGTACGATTACTACGAGAGGCCTATTTAAAGCGACCGGTTGGGGCACCGGCAATGTCACAGCCTCCAAAAGTGGGTGCCAAAGTGGGATTGCACAGGTGCAGGTGCCAACCTATCTTTCAGGAACGCTCTCAAGCAGCAAGACTCTAACAAAGCAGTACAACCCGTATATATTGAACAGGGGAACCCGACGTGTATGATATTCTGGTTGAAGTGCCGAAGACCTAACGAGTGGCAGGACATATCACGGCATGAGTTCAGGGGCGCACTTACGCAAATAACCCAGGGGAAATTGATGAGCGGATGGCACGGCGTGAGGACCTGTTCAAAGAACTCGCAGCATCGCAACAGTCTGCAATCGAAGGCGGTGTTGATGATGAAGAAGTCGTTGAGGTTAATGATGTTGCGCTTGATACAGATTCTGATGAAATATGCAGAACAGACGTTTGACGACCCCTTAGCCACGGAGATAGGATATTTAAAGGCAATTCATGGAAAGATTATCTATGCCAAATCCCAAAAGGGAAAGGTGGTCTAAGACGATGAACACTTTCAGGAAAATAACTTTACTCGTGGCTTTTTGTATTGGAGCGGCATTGATATTCATGCTTCCCGGAGTTGCTAGGGCTTACCCTCCTGTATGGGAACAATCGAAGTGTAATGAAGGGTGGTATTTTACTGACAATCATTTAGGAACGGCAGCCAGAGATGTGGTACAGAATGACGCTTGTCATTTGTACTGTTCAAACAAACACGGTAACGCAATCTATAGTGTCGATGACTTGTCATATAGTACGTCGTGGACTTGGGTAGAATTAGGTTGGCTGTGGCCAAAAGCTGACGGCAGTCCTTTTTGGTACGCCGACACAGTGTGTGCCGACGGTCATGAGTGGTTTCAAGTTATTGCTAATTGTTTCACCCCCACAAATCGAGGTGGTCCCCATAACTTGAGGATAGAAACAATCGGGGAGGTCGTAGGGCCAAATATTTATCATTGGGACTGTAGAATAGACGGTAATTGGGTCACACATGTGAATGTCGATACTTACTGGAGCACTTCCGCGATCTCAGCTGAAAAGTGGGACCCAAAAGAAACAAACTGGTCAGATTGGTGGAACCTAGAAGTTAAAGGGATTCCAAGCGCATCGCCCTACTTTGGTCCTGACGATTTGACAAGTTGGCTGCCCTGGACACATAACCCTCGCTGGGAAGGAACATCTAGAACTGGTAGACAACACAGTAACGACGATTGGTACATATACACGCCCCAATCTGAATACTTGCACTCTCCACCACTTGCTAACACCAGCGGCAAAGTACGACCTCGGCAGTATTACAGAGGGCCGTCTAGTGAATGGCACACCCCAGAGCCGCCAAGGGGGGACGGAACCTGGTTTGGTAAAGCGGCGTTCACAAGCGCCAAATGCATTATGTTTGGAGACTACGGAACCGGCGGCGTAGACATCGCAGCTAGAAACAACGATGTTTACGTTGTGGCCAACCCTCATGTGCCGGGGATGAATGGGCTTTGGTTCAGGAAGTCAACCGACTACGGGGCTACTTGGCATGACTGGGTTAGGATTCACGAACCTAACGGTTGGTTTAATTTGAACGACCCGCAGATAACAACAGGCAGTTCTCCTAATGTTCTGTATGCCGCCTGCGAGGGTAGTTACAGTACGTCTTCGGATGGGTCGGATATCTCGGTTTTCAGGTCTGACAACTACGGTGACACTTGGAGCTTGTATTACAGGGCCGCCGGGCATACACAAGGGGGTATTCGGTGGGATTATATTGACCCCTCCCTTTCGTCTAACGGGGGCCGCGTCATGCTCTCCTACACCGAGAGGCAGTATTGGAACGGCGGTTTTCACGGGACGGAGATTCTCGCTTATCAGTTGGAGCCGCGAGACGCATATTACGGCTGGGTTGGTTCTGTAAGTTTCAACTCCGCTAATGATTGGAACGGCTATTCGAGGTGTGCTGTGGCTGCGGATGGTTCCTGCTGGTTTACTTGGAAGCAGGGGAATGTCTGGGACGGGGATATTGCTATTTCACACTTCTCTTCTCAACGTAGTTACGTTTGGGGGTATGACTATCTTGCCCGATCCGCATCCCACCCCGACGTCGGCGTTAGCGCCTCGGGGGTTGTGAACGTCGTTTACAACCGCTGGGACGGGCAGAACCATTGGGCTTGTGTAAGGGGCACATCTGATGGCTATAACTGGTGGGGCGAGGAATTGTTACAACAACCCGACCACGCGGGGGGAGGCGGGAACAACCACTGTCCCAGAACCTGCCAGAACTCAACGGATACGTCTGAGCAAAATCTCTTGGGCTGGGCCGTCTATAGAACCGCTTGGAACGGTGACTTTAGCTCAGCCACTTTCAGGTGGGGAGGGGAGGGGTGTCACGAGTTCGGTACTACAATGAACCTGCAAAGTGCCGGTGGCTTCAACCCGTTGATAGAGGATTACCAGACGTTCGACGTCTGCACGAACGGGAATTATCACTACATGGTTGCCGAAAACAGTAACGGTAGTATATGGGTAAAGCGGAACGACTTCAAACCCCCTCAGTGTGACAGCGTAATGACCTCCAGCAGTTCAGGGGGTACCTATGGAGGCACCCTCTACACGAACTCCAACTTCAACGTTTCTTACAACAACGTTAGGGACGACTGGGATGTTACCCCTTACCAGTATTATGATATAGATCCCCCATGCAACTGGGGCGGCGACTTCTACAACCGTGGTGTTACCCAGCTTGATGCGTACCTCAACGGGAGTTGGGCCGCTGGCTTGACTGACGACCCGGACCGCGACGGCAACTGGGTCGCGCCAGTAGACATATCGGGCAGACCTGATGGTAACTACACGGTAGGAGGAGGGCCTTTCTGGGATACCGCCGGGAACATGGCTAATCTGCCTATCTCGACGGTGGTAGTTGACAGGGTTAATCCTACCTGTAAGGGCGGTATCCTCATAAACGGCAAACCCTCGTCCGGGACAACTCCGAGTTACGTATCTTCCAATTTTAACCTTGGATTCTCGAATCCCTTGGATAACTTGGACATAACATCTTCAGGCAACTACACAAACGGGGTAAAGAGTATCCAGGTTAAGTATAGGAAAAACGGAGAGACTGATTGGCACGACCTTGCACTGATACAGGCTGGTCCTGATTGGAGCGCAACTGTCAGCCTCGCCAGTCTTGCCGGATATGGAACCTATTACTTCAAAGGAGACATAAAAGACGTTGCCAGTAACATTGCTTCAGGAGACACGGCTGATAACCCAAGTTCTGGTCCGGTTGTTGTCTCTCCGCAGCCGACTGTCACCTCTATTGTGCCCAACTCGGGGAAGAAAGGCACAACCGTAAATGTAAGCAACCTGACCGGGACAGGTTTTCTGCCGGGTGCAGAGGTAAGGCTTGAGCAGGGCGGTACCACAATAGGTGCGACTAATGTGGTCGTCGTATCAGCAACCAAAATCACGTGCAGTTTTAACCTGACAGACCCGCAAGGTCAGCCGGCAAGACCGACCGGCTGGTATGCGGTGGTAGTCAAGAATTCTGACGGACAGGAAGGAAAGCTTACCCCACAGGGTTTCCAGGTCAACAGCCCTAGCACAGGAACCTGCGGCACAGGAGCGGGAGCATCCCTGCCTTTGTTTGGCGCCCTGATGGGGCTTCTCTCGCTTACTAGCTCCATACGCTTTAGAAAGCCACTGCGCTGGTGGCGGCGTAAGAAGAATTCGAAATTACTCGCGCAGGACGTCTGGTTAAATTCAATAGTACATATTGGCGACAGTTGCAGAGAAAGGATGGGCGTAATGAGAACTTTAAGAGCGGTGTGCTTAAAACGCTGCCGATTAATTTGTTTGCTAATGTTCCTTCTCCTCATATTCATAGTTGGTTGTAGCATGAGTAATACAGCAGAGAGAGGTACGCCAGCGCAAAGACAGAGCGCACAGGATAACACAATTGGGCCGGTCACCGTTGGCTCTCCGGGAGTAGCTGGCTATTGGCCTACTACCACTCAAGAAGCAGATCAACAACTGCAAGATTGGTTGTCAGCAAATGCCGACGAAGTCTACAGTGCCAGCGCTCCAAAGACCAAGGAGGAGAAAACCGCGAAAATCGAAGAAGCCGAGAGAGTGGGCGCTCCGAAGGCGGAGGCGGATCTAGACCGTAAATTCAATCAAGTACTCAATCAGCAAACAGAGCAGTATAAAAATTATGTTACTGATAAAAAGCATAGCAGCAAGGATCTTAAGGAAGCCACTGAATATATTAGTAAGTTTAGAAAGGTGCGCATGCCTAAGATAAAGCTCCCAAAAAGCGATTGGCTTGGAGCGCCTACGGGAATCTATAACGTTAAAGGAGATACTAACTTGGTAAGACGGATAACCCCCATTGATGGGAAAGGGGATGTCTCTGTGGTGACGTATAGGGACGGAATAACTCTGTCCTATCAGGTTTCTTCTGCTAAGAAAGACTATAAGCAGTGGGTTGCTACACAAAACGAAAACGAAAAGAGTGATAGCGGAACTCACACATCACCATCACAAGTTGTAAGCGTGCACGGTTTCGAAGGATATGGATCAGAACCCGGCTACGACGAGTTCGCAGAACTTGGAAGGCATAACCGAAGCGCATACCTTGAGTGGGCAGACGACAACGCTGTGTACACACTGAGACCTAACCTCGCGGATCAAACTGTCACGCTGTCACAGCTCATAGAGGTGGCAGAGAGTATATACAAGTAGATATGTAGAAATCTAACACGAGGATAGACAGTAGCTGGCTTTGGAGCCGGAGTTTCCTCGTTAAGCCCACGAGTTGCGATCTTACTGGCTCGCCAGGTAGGGATTTACGACAAACCATGGCTTCCGTATTTTCAGATGACAAATGCTTTTTAGTCCTTTAAAAAAGGGTCGAGAAAGAACCCTACAATCTCAAAGATTCAATGCCAAAGGACGGCTAGTTTCTGTCTGCTCTCTTCTGCCCGATTCTTTGAACCCGTGTTATCGAAAGAACTGTCAAGAGGTTGCTTGACGTTCCAATTTCCTGGGTTTGACCTGCAACCAGAGATGACCGCAGTTAGAGTCCACGCTAGTGGTGTAAGTCCCTGATGTAAAGAGGTGGGACTGAGTGTCCTGCCCGGGGACGGAGCGAGGCCGCAGGCCGAAGCGGAATCCCCGGGCTCGCGCGCCGTTGAGATCCCCCCTCGAAAATAGATGACCATCGTGCCATCCTTCTCTCAACAGGTGTTAATCGAGAAAGAAAGGAGAAGCCCGATGGTCGAACCAACTATGGAACTTCTGGACTGGTTTCGCAAGCAGGTTGAACAAGCCGAGGGCGATGTGCTCCAGGAGATGCTGCGCATCTTCGCCGAGACGCTGATGGACGCAGACGCGAGCGCGGCCTGCAACGCCGGCTTCAATGCAAAATTGCATCCAAGCCGGACAGTGAATTGCATCGAAGCTGGACACCGAATTGCAGGCAAGCTGGACACCCGATTGCATCCAAGGTGGACACTTTTCGACCGGGATGCAATTGGGTGTCCACATTGATACAAATGCGCACTCAACGAGAAGAGCACGGAGCGCACCAACACTAGAAACGGCTACCGGTCCCGCGCATGGGACACGCGCGCCGGCACGATCGACCTGGCTGGCCCTAAGCTGCGCCAGGGCAGTTACTTCCCCTCATGGCTGATCGAGCCTCGCAGAAGGGCCGAGCGCGCGCTCATCGCGGTCGTCGCCGACTGCTACCTGGCAGGCGTCTCCACAAGGCGCGTCGACAAGCTGGTGAAAACGCTCGGTATCGAGAGGATATCAAAGTCCCAGGTCTCAAAGATGGCCAAGTCCTTAGATGAGATGGTGGAGGGTTTCCGCAACCGCCCGCTTGATGCCGGGCCCTATGCCTACCTCTGGTTGGACGCCCTCGTGCAGAAGAGCCGGGAGGGCGGCAGGGTAGTGAACGTGGCTACCTTGACGGCCATCGGTGTGAACGCCGACGGCCACAGGGAGGTCCTGGGGGCGGACGTGGTCACGAACGAGGACGGCGCGGGCTGGCTGGACTTCCTGCGTGGGTTGAAGGCCCGCGGGCTTACAGGGGTCGCCTTCATCACATCGGATGCCCACCCGGGATTGAAGGACGCGATCGCCGCCACCTTCCCGGGAGCCGTCTGGCAGCGATGCCGCACCCACTTCATGCGCAACCTGTTGTGCCGGGTGCCCAAGACATCGCAGGACCTGGTGGCAACGGTCGTTCGCTCCATCTTTGCCCAACCGGATGCGGACTCTGTCAGGACCCAGCACGAGCACGTGGTAGAGCAGCTCGAGGCCAAGTTCGCAGATGCGGCCAGGCTGCTCTCCGAGGCCGAAGACGAGATCCTGGCCTTCACCGCGTTCCCGAAGGAGCACTGGCGTCAGGTCTGGAGCAACAATCCGCTCGAGAGGCTCAACCGCGAGATCAGGAGAAGGACCGATGTGGTCGGCATCTTCCCGAACAGAGCGGCGGTGATCCGCCTGGTCGGAGCGGTTCTTGCCGAGCAGCACGACGAGTGGCAGGTGGCGCGCAGGTACATGAGCTATGAATCGCTTGAGAAGGTCAACAACATACTGCTGAACATCGAGGAGGTGAGAGCGGCGTTGCCGATGGCCAGCTAGGCTGGTTGGTAAATTGGAGAAGGTTGGTGCGGTGAGAACTTATACCACTTGACGGGACGTGACCCTCACCAAACCGTGTTTCCTGTTTCAACAGTCATACATCATGTATACTAGCGCATGGTTTTTTACTTATGGCGAGAGGCCCAGCTATGGGTGGAGTATTCAGGTAAGCAAAGGCTAAAACGCGTAACTGGAAATGTGAGTGCGCGCTTGGACGAATCAAAGAACAAGAAGCTTATATGACGAAGGTTTGTGTTAAGATTCTTTCTTTTGTTCGCCGATATTGGCTTCATCTTCTTCTAGCATTGGTCCTGATTCTCGTGTATCGCGGATGGTTCAGTAGGGGTCCGCTGACATATGGGGACTGGGGCTATCACTCACACCTTATGCTCACGCATTATTTCAATATACCGTTTGTCTGGGAACCCGCAATTAGCCTTGGCAAGGCCAATCTGGATTCAATCTATTTCATGCCCCAGCACTTTCTGTGGGGGCTCCTGGCAGAACTACATTTTTCTTACGCGCTATCAGAACGTTTGATATGGTTTTTACCTTCCGTCCTTATCGCCGTCCTCAGTTCTTACTATCTGGGTAAGACTGTATTCCGCGATAGGCAAGCAGCATGTATAACCGCAGCGACATTTACCCTAAGCACTTATTTCTTAAGAATCACCACCCAGGGCAGCGTCGCTATCGGGACCTCCATCGCCTTGACGCCATTGGTCCTTGCCCTTTTGCTTCGCGCAGCACGTGAACGCGGACTCCGTTACCCTGTCCTGGCCGGGCTCGCGCTCTGGCTACAGGGTTCCTACGACCTTCGTTTTTGTTACTTGACTATCTTGATAGCGGTAGCCGGATGGAGCTTACTCGCTATCGGGTCGGTACGTCGAGGGCATGAGGGACTGCGCGAGGCCGTGCGCAGGGGCGGGTACCTGGCTCTTGCATTCGCGATATTCGTCGGCGCCAGCTTTTACTGGATAATACCCAACTTCATGAGCGCCGGGTTTCAACCGCCGAGTAACTATGGACAGGCCTGGTGGATCCCGATTCTCAGTTTCGGCAAGCTGGTTCATGGTCTAACCATGTACGATCCCGGGTGGCCGGCACTTACTTTTACCAGATTGGCCAATCGAGGCGCGAACCCCGTCAACCCTTTCTTCGTGCTATTTCCAATCATCGGTTTCAGTGCCGCTTTCCTTGCTTTGCGCGGAATCAAGAAGGATCTCTACAAGGCAAAGGTGGCCCTCGCCGGTTCTGCGTTTGTTATTGTGGGTGCCTTCCTTGCAAAGGGTTCGAATAACCCGCTGGGAGGGGTCTATTTGTGGCTGTTCGACCACCTGCCGGGGTTCAAGTTGTTCCGCGATCCAAACAAGATGTTCCTGTTTATCATCCTCGGTTATTCAATACTCTTCGGACTGGCCGCGATAGTGACCGGCGAATGGCTCAGAGAACGGTTTCGGGCAAAGACGTGGCAGTCTGAGCTGGCAAAGGGTGTGCCGGCTTTATTGATATTGATCGTTCTCTGTCTCCTGGCGTTGCCCGCGCTGTCCGGACATCTTGGGGGTATTAACAGTGCTTCTCGCCCGGTCAAGGTGCCCGAGGGTTACAAGAAACTTGACCGGCAGCTCGAAGGCGACCGGGATTTCTACCGCACTTTATGGTATCCCGATGTTCAGCGCTTCGCGACTAAAGGGCCTGCGCACCCGGCCGTTTCAGCAAAGGATCTCTTTAGTGGAAACCTTGCGCCGCTCGCTTTGACGGAGCAACCAATGACGGCAATCGCGAATCCCCTAATGCCTGGACTGCTTGACGCTATGGCCGTCCGGAGAATAATCGTCCCCGAGGACGCGGATGTGCTTGATTTTCGCCTGTACAGGGGCGAATTCAGGTGGGAGAGCCCTATTATCAAGAAGCGAAGCCAGGGCCTCGTGGCCGCGGTTCCCGGCAACAAGAAGGCGCTCTCTGTCGGCGGCAGCAAGGTATATATCCGTAAGGACGGTAAGGGCCACGTCTTCGTTCCCGAGATGAGCGTGGGTATACTGGGTGATTGGGGAACGGCCCTTGAGGTTAACGGGGCACCCGGCCTCGACCTCAATCAGGATGCATATTTCCTCTCCGAGGAAGCAGAGACGGCCACCCCGGCGTTTGGGAAACGATTCCCCGCAGATGCGCTCGTCTCGAGCAAGCCGACCGCACTCGACGTGACCATGCCCTTTGTCAACAAGAAGCACCTCGTCCCTGTTTCAGGTTCGATACCGGCGGGGTCTGAGAGCGGATGGATATCTTTGTCGTCGGCTGACTTTGTGCCAACTGCGACAGCCCTGGTCCATTCAAAGGACTTCGACGATCGGAGCCTGGATTATGGCCTGGGAGGGGCGCTCAGCCCTAGCGGTTACGCCGAACCACCGAAAGGCTGGCAGAAGCAGGCCAAGCTGTTAAAGACCATCGACGTCAGCGCGGTCCCCATCCCATTCTTCACCACCTATGAAGGGCTGCAACTTGAACAAGACGTCTCGCGTGAGAGAGGTGCCACGGTCTTGCGTGGCGCTTTGAGCACGGTTCGTACCCTCAGGAATCCACGGATTGCGTACTCGGATGCCGTTCCCGTGGTTCCTTTTCACCCGTACGGCATTCGATTTAGAGTCGCAGGCGAGAAGCTGCAGAAGGTTACGTTCAAGATCAGTTTTTTCAATTCTATAGGAGAATGGATTGGGGAGCAGGGGCTCTTCACCGCTTTTGGAACCTTTGATTTCAAAGAATTCCTCGATCAGTTCGTCCCACCTGCCGATACGGCGTACTGCAGGTTCGAGGTGGACGCCAGGGAGAGCGAGGCATACCACTCATACTGGTATCTTGAGAATGTGAACATATATGACCTACAGGGCATAAGCAGGCATCCCGAGTTCATGGTTCCCGCGACAGTCGGGAAGAAAGGGAATTACCATCTCATGACGAGGTGCTTTGGCTTTGAAGCAGACGGGCGGATCGCCTTTTCAGTTGACGGCGGCAAAGAAATTTATCTCGACA
>Ga0315284_10008307_pt1 | contig 14819 bp, 24 predicted proteins | sample YL17G09_16_MG_FD_203696 | JGI IMG/M metagenome (GOLD analysis project Ga0315284, IMG submission 203696) | Sediment microbial communities from Yellowstone Lake, YNP, Wyoming, USA - YL17G09_16 | ecosystem: Environmental > Aquatic > Freshwater > Lake > Sediment | place: USA: Wyoming | collected... | reverse complement strand
TTCTTTAAGTCATTTAATACGGCTTGTTTTGTTAACATTGTTTCCTCCTTTTATTGTTGACCGTCATTCTGGTCAGGTGGTAATGTTTTTTCATCTTTACCTGCTAATAACGCTACATATTTTTCTGCTAAATTGCCACAAATATAAACTAATAAAATCCATTGTACTATTTTCATCCATTCTTTTGAATTGATTGTTTTCATACAAACAAATGCTGAAGCTACTGCAAATATTCCTACAACAAATAAAAATTTTCTACTTGCAAATTTTCCATTACCATTTCCATTTGCCATATATTGCTCCTTTAATTACCTAAAATTTTCCAAGGTGTGACTACTTCTTCAAATTCATTTTCCTCATTTTTTAAATAATTACCATCATCATCTATTTCTGAAATATTAGATCCGATAAATTCTCCATCATTTTGTTTTGCTAATAATGCCCGTTTATCTCTTCGTGTATCTCTGTGTTCATCATCATATTTTGTAAGTACGTAAATTGCACCAACAATAGTATCGCAAATATCCTTTGTTCCATGTTCTGGTCTGTCTACTTTATTACCTTTAATTAATGACAGTTCTTTTAATTCCTTTGTTTGTGGTGCATAATCAAGTAAATCTACTCTGCCTGTATATATTCGTTCTCTTAAATCTTGGTAGTTTTCATAACCAAGATAATATATTAAAGCATTGATACCTATCTTTTTGAAAATGTTTATTAGTAATTCACTTTGCCATTGATCAAAAAATACTCTTACTTGTCTTACACCGATTGTTTTTATTATTTTAGTAATAATAGAACCTACATTAAAAAAGTCTACTCTCAACCCTTCTTTTGGTACTGGTTCCCATCGTGTGACTAAATCCTGCTTTATTATATCTATATTTCCTTTTATTTCTTTATGATGCAGAGACAATGCACAACTACATTGGCTTACTCCTAAGTCTATCGTTAAAGTATAAATATGTGGTGGTAACACTTTAACCCAAGGTGCAAGTTCTAATTTCTTTTTTACATATCCTTCTTCTTTAAAATCATAACATGTAAACATCTGTTTTCGTTGTCGATTAATACAAAGTTCTATTTTATCATGATCTTCAATGAACGGATTAATTGCATCTGGTGGAATACATAAAAACTTTGATTTTGCATCTCTTGGGTCATCATCAAAATCTTCTTTATATTCTAATGGAATTCTATGCCCTTCAAAATCAAACCATTTGCCACTAAAACAATGTGGTGGTTTTACTTCCCATGTTGCTAATTTTGCTGTATGCCAATGTAAATGCTTCAATGCTTTTTTGTGCATTACTTCTATAAAATCATCTTTATATCTTGGAAATGATAATATGAAGCCTTTCCACTTATCACCAAATCTTGTTCTTGCTGAACTTTTTAAAGACTTATATATTTTTTCTGCACTCAAATTTCTAGTTTCGGCGAATCCTGCTGCTTCATCAAGCACGAATACTAAATAGTTCTTTCCTTCCTGTGCTTCTTGTTCTGAGTTTCCACTAAATGCTCTTATCATCTTTGGAAATAAAATACCATTTGATGTTATTATTACTTCATCATTGAAAAGATTTATTTCTTTACTTTTATTAGATGTCAATGCATTTAAACTTCTGCCTGATACTTTAAAGTTATATTTATCCTTTAACCATTGCCAGCGTTTAACTCTTTCAGTAAATTTTGTAAAGAATACTGTTGATGCTTGTTCTGCATTAGTAGCAACATTTACAAAGTCTATTGGTTCTCCAGAAATATCACCTATTCCTAATAACTTCTGTGGATTAGAACTACAAAGCAAAACATGTGTTATATAACATAAACCAATTGCAGCGATTAGATCTTTGCCGCTGCCTTTTCCTAGTTCTTCTACTGCTGTTGTATTTCCATTTTCAAATATTTTCTTTGGGTCATTTCCAAAAAGAAATTCTAATGGTTCGTATTGTGCATCACTCAAACCTTTGGGAATTCCCATATGATTATCAGATGTTACAAATTCCCGAATATCAACTGGGTTTTCTTCCCAATATATTCCGAGATTATTACTTTTTGCTTCAACATTTTTATCAAATGAACTAAATAAAGATTTCTTTATAACTTTATTTTGTTTTGTAAAATCTAAATGTTTGATATTTGTTTTTCGTGGCATATTTCCCTTATATCTCAAACTTTACAACATGTCCGCATCTTGGGCAACTTTCAGGAAGCTTCTTTATAAACCTACCAAGTCTGAGATGACAATTTTGACAAGAGTAGATGTCTGCCTCCATTACTTTAAGATGCGATGCTGTCCTTTGTAGTCCTTCAACATTTTTCTTATGTTCTTCTGCCCCTATTTTATCAACATCAACATTTAAACTTGCATTACGTTTAAATGTATTACTATGTTCTAAACCTATAACAAAAAGAATATTACTTGAAGTAGTATCAATTACTTTTGCTTTCTTTTTTTCATCGTTATATATTTGTTGTGCTTGAGCTTTTGCTGTTTCAAGATCATCTTCCATTGTTGAAAATCTCCATGAACCATCTGTCTCTTTAAACTTTACCATATATTTCTTATGTGTAGATTTGTTACCATCAGAAGAAGATGGGTTTGTTGGTGATGTATACATATAAGGATTATAAGCATCTGCTTCTTTATTCAATGAAGCTTTTTTATAATTATCAGAAATATAAACAACTTCTTCACTTGTTAAATTGTCTATTCCAATTTCATTAGCAATTTTATTAACTATATTCGGTGATGCCTCGTCAGTCCCTACATTTTCTTCATTTAATGCATCATTTACTTTCTTAACCAAATTTTGTCTTATTGCTTTTCTATTCAATGAAGATTCTTTTCTATTCCTCATAATAACATTGTAAAAATCATCAATAGCGCTTAATATTTGATTAGCTTCTGTTCCCCATCTATCTTGATTTTCTAATCCTAGCCGAGCAATATCATCAGCTGTTACATCACCATCTGCTTCCCAATATTCAATATAATCTGAAACATTTTTATCATATATATTCGCTACTTTCTCATGAGCTTTATCAAGTACTTCTTTAGAAATACTATCATATATTTTATTAATCTCTTTTAATTGTTTTATAGCTTCTTTAATTTCATCGCCATAATTCATTAAAAAGTCTGTATATGAAGTTGCTTTTCTGTTCAATGAACCTCCTTTTATTACTTCAGGATATTTTTTCATTAATTCTCCATAATTATTATGTATTTCAAGTTGTTTTTTGCGACTTAAACCAGATAATTCTTCTACTTTAATAGCATCAAACATATTAGTAACACCGCTATATTGTACTTTTACAAATGCTTTAAAATCCTCTTCTGATACACTTTCTATCCCTGCTTTCTTTTTCAATGAAGATTTCTTAATTACCATTCTATCAGAATTTTCTAAATCTTGCATTATCTTTTCTATTTCATCATATTTCTTATCTACCTTATTAAATACTGCATCCCATTTATCCTTTAACCAACCTACAAATTTACTTATCATATTTTTAAAATTATCAGCAAACGCAGCTTGACGAGCAAGTTTAACTTTTTTTTCTTTCTTCAAATTAATTTTGAGATTGTCTAAGTCGGTTAAATCGGGATAGGTTGTAAATTCTGAAATCATGAGTGTTATCATATCTTTATATTCAGGTTTAATTTCAGAAAACTTTTCAATGAGTTTTTCAATGAAGTCTTTTGCTTTAAATGATTCTCTTTTTGATTGAACTAATTTTAATTCCCAACCGTCAATCGTTTTCTTTTGCTCTTCTAACCTTGCTAACATAGACTTAAGCTGCTTTTCTTCCTTTTCAACGATTGGAGAAAGTTTTGTTATTTCAAGTTTTTCATAAAGTTCCTCAGTTGCTTTATCAATCAGTTCACTGACTTCTTCCATCTTTTGTTCTAATGTTATATAACGCTTTGCCATATCTTCGAATGTTCGTTTATATTCTTCTTTTTCAACTTCTACAATTTTACCTTCATCTGCAAATAATCGTTTCATTTTATTCTCCCTTGTGCTTTAAGTTTTACTGTTAATTCATCTGCTATACAAGTAGCAGATTGTACTGTTCTATAAAGTTTTTTAAGCAGCTCCCGTTCTTCACCTGTTATCGTTTTATCATTTAATAATGTATTTTCAATTTCGTTAGTTGCTGTTTGTAAAAATCCTGCTGAAATTGGGATAGAATACATTTTGCTCACTTTGATACCTCTAAAAGAGTTTTATCTTTTAGTTCATCAACTATTTTATTAACTTCATTTTTAAAACGTGGAACTATACTTGTTACTTTATTTTTATCTATTTCAGGAATTAATATTTCTCCTACAATATCTATGATTTTCTTTGCTACTAAATCTATAAGTTCTTGTAAATTATACAATGATGTATATTGTTCAACTTCTCCTCTAAGAACTCTTATTTCATCAATGCTTTTCATAATCAATGCATCATTTCCTGCTCTATATAATGTTAATGCTTTTTCTACTGGTAATCTTTTAAGCTCTTCCAACATACGCTGAACAGTCAATATTTCACCAATTTGTATTTCTTTTTTATCTTTACTTTTTTCTTTATCGTTTTCAATAGTTATTTTACAGTTATGCAATTCTGTTGTTAATTTTTCATATATGCTTTTTATATCTGCTACTTTTTGATTTCTAAATTCATGAATTTCTTTTTGAATTCTGGAAGTTACTTCAACCTGTTCTTGCAATATTTTAATATGTGCTTTTCTTGCTTCTATAGATTCAAAAATATGTGCTGGTAAAACATCTTGAATTTTTTTTATTTTTTCTTCTTGCTTTTTTTTCAATTCGGTAATCTTTTTTAAAGCTTCTTTATCTGATAAAATAAAATTTTTTCTAAATGCTTTCAATGTACGTGTATCAGTTTCAAAATTATGTTGCTTACGCAAAATTTTCATTATTCCCGGATCAGATTCACCTTGCTCTATTAATCGGATTACAGTATCTTTAAATTTTGAATTGTTGATAGTTTTACCTGTAGATTCATTAATCATTCGGTTTATCACTCCTCTTTATTTTTTTCTAACTTACAATTGCATACAATTCAAACTTAAACTAATATCAGATCTTTTTCAGTCCAAAACCAATAAGACATCTGATATTGTTTACAATATTCTTTTGCATATTTAGCTTTTAATTGTACTATTTTATTTTGTAACAATTTTTTTGGTTTGATTTCAATCAATTTTTTTATATTGTTTTTAAATATTACTAAAATATCTGGAATATAAATTCGAACTATATCGTTATAAACATATGAAATTCTATATGGTGACTTAATATATTTTATAATCATGTTTTAATAATCTTGAAATTTTATGATAGTTTACATTTGTAAGTAATAAGCTATCAACATCTTTTTGAAATTTCGAATGTTGAATACTTTTACCGTTTGATATTCCATTCATTATAGCTTCCTCGTTTTTCTTTGTATTCTTATTATATAATAATATAACTAGTTAACCCCTATTTTTTATAATATTAGAAATTCGTTCTCTAATTCGTGAAAGATGTTTAGTTACCATTGGTTTACTAATCTTTAACATTGCAGCTATTTGAGCATTTGTTCTAGGGCCAATATAATATTTTTTTCTAAATGTAGTTGTAGTATAACCCAGTCTAAGTGTTATCACATATGTTTGCATAAGAGTAAACTTTTTTTGTCTTATATATTTTTTAAGTAATTCAACGTATTCTTTATTTTTATCCTGACGTTCTCGTAATATTTGTAGCACATTGATGTCTTCAGCCAATGCATATAAACTATCTAATGCCATTGGTATTTCAACAAACTTGTCTTGTTCTAGATGATCTTCTAGAAATTTATAATCAATTTCTTTATTTTGTTTTTTTCTTTTAAATAGCCCCATAAATAACAAAGCACTTCACAATAGTATTTCTACTATCTGAAGTGCCCTCCTCATTTCCAGTCAGCGTTATTTAAAACGCCTCTGTTTACAGGTCAGTCACTTTTATACTGCTCCCAAAATACTGGGATCTTTAAACCATCTTCTAAATCTTGATACACAAAAATCTGGATCAGCATCTATAAAAATTTTTATTAATTCTTCAATTTTTTTAATGTCATCAGTAGTATATGGATCTAAATCTAAAACTTTAAGTATTTTTTTATAATATTGTTCATTCATATTTATTTTTCCTTTTCTATTTCAACTATATTCTTTTCATTTTCAAAAACATGATCTGCAGTTCCTTTTTCATTTGATGTTTTAACTGGAACCCCATCTTGAATATGAATTTCCATAGTTCCATTCTTTATTCGTTTCATTCTTTCTATAAGCCATAAATATTGTTGTTTTATATCAGCCATTAATTATCACCTTTTGGCTTTGTATTTTTTTCATCCAATGCTATTTTTAATTTTTTAACTTCTTTTTTTAGTTCTGCATTTTCTGTTTTTATTTTTGCATAATCTTCTGAAGAAGCATATTCTTGCATTGGTTCAATTAATGAATGTTTTGGTATTTTTATATATCCTATAGCTTTACCTTCAAGAATTGTATGACCTAAAATATAAAATTCTTTTGTAATACCTAATAAAAAACCCTGAGTTATATTTATTTTAGATGATTTTATATAACTTATTTGTTTTGCATCTATACTTTCATGACAATATTCACCTTCTACCCATTTAATTAAAACTGATTTTATAACCATATTATTCCTTTCATATTAAAAATCATTAACAAGTGCCATTCGTTCTCGTCTAAAATTTTCTTGATCTGGTAAATTATTCTCAGCTATTGCTATTTTATTATTCTGCATAAAATGATGTGACATTTCTAATAATCTTTTCTCATCATTTCTTGCAAGCAATAATTTTAAAATTACTTCGTCTGTATCTGGAAGAGTTTTACTTGGACTATGTATACAAAGTTTTCTACGAAGAGTTAGCTTGTCTTCTTTTAATAATGCAGCTGTTATTCTGTTAGGTTTAATTATTCTTCGTTGACTATCTTCTTGGTGTTGTAAATAATCTTGTTGGTGAACTTCTAATTCATATACATCTATCATTGTATTGCTCCATATACGATAGACTCTACCACTTTCACCTTTTACTATTATATATCCTTTTTCTTTATATTTTCTAAAATCAACTTCATTAACCATATCTTTTAAAAGTTTTTGTGCTTTTGATTCTGCTGATTCGCGTTCAGCTTGTCTTCCTTTTTGCTGCTTTTCTCGAAATACCCATTCTTCAGGTGAAAAATTTCCAAATAACCGTGGATTATACATTGGAGGTTCATATCTTACCATTTGCTCGTAGTATGGTACCCGATAAGGCATATAAGGATCAGTAAATGATTCTGATGCAGATACTGGGTTATTGTCAATCCATGTTGTTGGAGAATTATCATAAAAATTTGTTTGATTATCATGTAAAATCACTATTCCTTCTGGCATATGTGTATCTACAGCAAAATTATAATAAGTTAAAATTTCATTAAAATAAAGATCTCTCATTTTATTTATTATACCAGTTGTTTCATAATTATTAAAAGTTGTTGTTGCTGTATTACATGCGGCTGAATAGTTAGCTAATGGCTGCCCAAAATTTATTTTCATGTCATATGGTTGTGCTTCTTTTTTATCAAATTTTTCTATTAAATCTTTTGTTAAAATTTCTCTTGTTATATCATTTTCTTTTATATGTGTTGGCATCATTATCATTGGAGCTAGACATGTTTGACTTCGCTCAGTTTCTTGTTTCAATTTAATTGAATATATTTTTTTAAATTCACATATTTGACGCTGAATTGACCTTATAAGTGTGTTCTCTTTTTGATAATTATAATTAAATATACTATATGAGTTTAAATTTTCTAATTCAAGAAGTATATCAAAATAAATATCATTATTTTTAAATCTTACTTCTGTCCAATCTTTTGTTTCATTATCAAGAATTCCAGAAGGTAACCAATTCATTCGGTTTCGTTTATTAATTTCTATTGGTGTTTGAAAAGTTCCAGCTACTGCTAATTTTGTAGAACAAGTTAATGGGTGCGGTTCAATAGAATAACTACATCTTTTTAATAATATATAATCTTCAAAACTGTTTCGTGATAATTGCTGCAGAACTTTTCGTATTAGACTATCATTTTCAGTTTTATATGAAGTTGGTAATGTTGCCATAATTATTCTCCTATTTCTGACATATTAAATTCAGAACCATAAGCAAATTCAGAACTTGGGTCAGGACCTGGGTGCGGTCTTGGAAGTATTAATATCTCTTCTGCTAATGGATCAAACTCTTTTAATTCTTTATCTTTTTTTCCACTTTTATCTAAAGAATAAATGATTGCATCTTTTCCATATTGTTTAACAGCAGCATTGAATGCTGCTTTTGCTTTTAAAACTTCGTCACTATCATTACCATTCCATTTGATTGTAGTATCACCTGCTTCTGGTTCTACTCCAATGTTTCTTAGTTCTTTATAGAACTCTTTGTTATCATCTTCTATTCCCAATGCTATTTTTAAAATTCCCATTTTATTCTCCTTTTTGGTCTTCACCAGTTTCCATATCAGCTTTTTTAGAACTTAAATGCATCCTATGTCTTTTTTCAGCAGGTTCTTTTACTAAAAATTCTTTGCTTTGTTTTTTAACCCATGCTCCTTTTTCAAAATCATAAAGGTATCCTCTTGGATTAAATACTTGTTTTAATCCAGGTGGATAAATAAATGCCTTTTCAATTAAAATATGAGTTTGTTCTTTGCTTATTTTACTCTGAGTATTTTTAATAAATGAAATACACTGGAATTGACTCTCTTTGTTAATTCCAAATATTAATTTTTCATTCTTTGCCATCTCAAGTGCTTTTTCCCTTGCTTGCATTCCTGTTTTAGCATCTATGTCTATTTCTGCTTTTCTTGGAACTTCATAAACATGGCAATGGTATCGCATTATATTTCTCCTTATAACCCAAACAGAATATGTAATACTAAAAACAATACGCCTATTGAAAAGAATATTAAATATGTTCTATTCATTATTTCAGATGCTGGTATTTCTTTGATTATATAACTGTCTGGTTTATTTTGATATGCAGCATCTATTACTCTTATATTTTTTTCAAAAAGTTTTGCACTTACAAAAAATGATAATATGCAAAAAAGTATTGAAAGTATAAAAAAAGTTAATGATACTTTTGCAAGTATTGTTTGTTCTTGGCAAAACAAATAAATAAATATCGTAGAAAATATAAGTGTTGAAATATCGCATAGTGTTTGTTGCATATAATATGTTTTGATACACCCATTACGTTCTTCTATGTAATTGTTCCAATCTATCATTTTTTGTTCGTACTCTTTTTGTTCATTGTTTTTTTTCATTTTATTTCTCCTTTTTATTTTCGTTCCAAAGCTTGTTCTATTGTTTCATATTGTATTACTACACACCACCATTCACCACATTTTGGGCAAACTTCATCTGAAAATGTTTCACCGTCGTTTCCCAATGTTATATAATCTGACTGAAGTTCTTCAAAGCTAAATTTTTGTTTACATTTTTTGCATTCAACTTCTTGATTAATATATTCATATAAATACTTTGGTTCCGGATTCAAAGAATCTGTTTCAATAAGATTTCTGCTTTGTTCAGATATAAATGGATTTTTTTTAACAAATTTTTGTTTTTCTTGATCTGTTTTAAGTTTACTATATTGTTCCATGTATATCTTTTGTTTTTGCTTAAGTTCTTCTTCAGAAATATCTTTTCCATTTAAAATATATGTAATTTGCCCAGGATGTATATAATCCCTTTTGCTAGCATTGGGATTTTCTTTTATAGAGTTTAAATCTATAAATATCATATAAACCTTAGCATCTTTATGCATTGATTTTATATTATCTTCAACAAATTGTTGTATTTCTCTAGTATTCATTTTATTTTCCTTATTTCCAGGGAAGGATTCGAACCTTCACTAGCAGGTCCAAAACCTGCTGACCTGCCGTTAGTCGACCTGGAACTGTTCATTCTTTTTCTTCTTTTACTAATGTTGCTTTTCCAGCTTGCATTATTAACTTAACAGGTACTTCTGTTATGTCAGATCTAACAATACCCTTCTCAGTTATTATTATATCAATATCTCTAAGTTTAGAAATACTTTCTTTTGTCATAACTGATTTAATATCAGCTTCAATGAGTACTTCTTTTTCATCATCAGCTGGTATAATCTCTTTGAAAATTACCTTCTGCTGCTTTGGGTCAAATACCAACAACTCATACAACTTTCTTGTCTTTGCCATTTCTGTTTCCTCCTTTTGATTCGTTTTATCTTCTTTCTTCTTATTTGCTTGTTGTGGCATTAATATAAGGTATTTACTATCTACTAACCAACATCTGGCTTCGTTTCCTGAACCATTTTGATAACCGTTATGACCATTAATATCCTGATCAAATAGTATGAGTGGGCGCTTATATTTGTCATTTATTATAGTTCCATGCTTTCCTATTATTTCCATATTGTCATCACAAGCATTAGAACATATAATTCTCATACCATTTTCATATTTTTCTAATTGTTCACCTTGTGGAATAAATATAATCATCTGCACCTTTCATGAACATATACTTCTGATCCTTTATTTAATATTTTATGAAAACTACCTGTTTGTTTATTAATAACAGAACTTCCGCATTTTACACATATAATAGGTTGTCCTCTTAATTGTAATTTTTTAATTCGATTATTTATTCGTTTAAGTTCTTCTGGAGATTTCTTTGCTAAAGCTTCTTTCATCTTTTCTTCAGGTGTCTTTTTTTCTTCAATTAATCTTAAACGTTTTTGTTCTTTAATTTTCTTATAATTCTTAATATTGTACCAAATAGTTCTTAACCAAGTTTTTATTTCAATTGAAATAAATCTAATTTTAAATCTCATTTTCTGATTTCCCTTCTATAATAATACTCTCTTCTTTAACATCATGACTTTCAACTTTAGTTTCATCAACTTTATTATTTATTGTTTCTATAGTAATACATACCCGTCTTCCTCGATACTTCTCTAACCATTTATTAAAAACTTCATAAAATTGTTTTACTAAAGATGATACTTGAAATATTTTACCATCGTCAGTTTTAATTGTAGCAGGTTCTGAAAAATTTCCTTCATATTTGTCTGAAAAAGTTTCTTCTTTTTTACTATCAATATTAATCATGTTCTTCTTTCTCCTTTATTTTATTTAAAAATGATTTGATGCATTCTATTTGATACTTATGATATTCTTCTAATTGTTTTGTTCCTAATGTTAAACTATTTAAAGCACATCCTATTTGTGCCAATACAAATGCATCACCTACATTGTTATCATTTAATTCAACATTGTATCTTTTATATATCTGTAATAAAATTGCTGATTTGTCACCTTTAACACTTCCTGTTATCCATTTTTTTAATGTCAATGGTGAAATAAGAATAAAAGGAATTTTACGAATAAATAATAAATGTTTAATAACTCCGCCCAATTCACCTATTTCAAAAAATCTACCTACATTCCTTCCATAAGCATAACTTTCTATAACTGCAAATCTTATATCATTTTGTTCTAATAAAATTTTTAATTGACTTCTTATATCTGCTAATCTTTCTACTCCTTTTAATTTTGATTTAATTAATGAATTCATTGCCATATCTTTTTTATTATTTACTGCACAAACTCCAAATGCACCTAAAGACATATCAAGTCCAATAATCAACCCATTATCTCTAACAGGCTCAAATGCTTTTGATAAATTTTCTGCTATATATTCTTGATTAAACTTCGTTCGTTTCGACATAACTTTCCCCATTCTTATAGTTTATCCTTATAACATTATCAGCTGCTGAAATAATTGGCTTGATATGAGTTACAAAAATTATTTGTATATCTAGCTGTTTACTCACTTTCTGTAAAAATTCTGCAAACCTAATTACATTTTCATCATCAAGAAATGTTGCTGACTCATCAAATACTAAGCAATGTTCTAATCCTAAAAGTTTAGTGATAATTATTTTTAAAACAATACCTGCAATATGAGCCAATGCTCCACCTCGTGATGTTAGAATATCATATTCACTTTTTGTTATCTTATTAAATATTTTAAACTCACTATTCACTGTTTGCCTTTTTGCTTCAAATATAATCTTGAATTCTATATTTTCATTATTAAGAATTTCTTGTAATGCTTCAGTTACTATATCTTCTATTTTAGTTACTGTAGTTTCTCTTCGTTGAATATTAAGCTCTTGCAAAAAAGCACCTGTATCTGCAAATAATTTTTCTTTATCTAAATCTTGTTTAATTGTTTCTTTTAAATCTTTGATAGTTTTTTCTAACTGTATTTTTTGCCCCTTACGCTGATCAACATAAGATTTAAAAGAATTATATTTTTGTAAAATATTTTCTGTTGTTATTTCAGGCATCTTCGTCCTCTGCATACTTATTATCGTTAATATCTATTGAAGAAAGTACCTTTGATAATTTTGTTTGTTTTGTTACAATTTCAGTTTCTAATTCTGCTATTTTATCTTTTAGCTCTGATACACTTGATATGCCTTCTTTTTCTTTTAACATATTAAGTACATCTTTTTTTGTATTCATCAAAGATTGTTTTTGTCCTTTTAACTGCTGTATTTTTTCTTTGATATTGTCTATCTTTGATTTAAATTCTAATAGTTTATTATCCATATTATATTATTAAGCCCTTTCTAGAAATTTTTATTGCTATTTTTCTATAAATGTAACTAAATTCTCCTGTACATTTTTCAATTTACATTTTTTAACAATTGCAAATGCATACATTGCTTTTTCTGTTGGATTATATACTACTTCAGTAATTTTTCCAATTATTTTTTTCTTTTTATCTCGCATCACTGTTCCCAAATTTTTACGCCAATTTTTAACACAAAATTGTAATGCATTTTCAGTAAGCATATCATTTCTAGAATCCAAAGAATTTGCTTTACATAATTGTATTTTAACAAATGCTTCATCTGCTTTTAATCTTTGTAGTTTCATTTAATCACTCCCCAATGATATTCTAGCTCTCTGCACTCGTTCTTTTGCTAAGTCTATTATATCTTTACTAATTCTTAATTTAATACCCAACTTATCAATATGCTTATCAATATCAGTGTCTTTGATTTTTGTTTCTTTTAACAGATTAACAAAACCTTCTAAATCTATTTTTTTATCTTTAGCTTTATTTGCCATTTCAATATTAAAAATTTTATCTCCATCTTCTACTTTTAATTTTATAAATTTAATATCGATTTTTTTATCAATTGATATTAAAGCAACTTGTGGTGTATTATCTATTTCAGTAATAGTTCGTCTAATTAATGCACCAGGATTTACAAACCAAGTATCTTTTACTTTCTCACAAAATGAACCATGAAAATGCGAGCAAAGAATTATGTCTGCATTTGTAACCTGTGCTACATCTTTAATTAATAATGATTCATATTTCATAGTAGATGGTGTTATCATATCGTGACTTACAATGATTGCAGTTTCTGGTTTGTTCTTAAGTTTATATCTTTCTAAATCTTGCTTCTTTCTATAGTTTATAGAAAATATTCTGCAGTCTGATTTTGGAATAGCATATCCGCTTGCGCTTTCAAGAGATAAAATATCTAAAATACCATGTCTATCTAGAACTCCTAATCCTGAGTCATAAACTGAGTCATGATTATATCCTATTAAGTCATGATTACCCATTATGCTTAAAGTATCTCCTTGCCAATAATGCCCATTAATGTTTAATGCTGCACCTATCTTTCCAAGGATATTAAGTGTTGGTTGTGTATTATTAAATAAATCACCACCGATAATTACCGCATTAACAGCTTTTTCTATTGTTATTTCCATAATTTGATTTAATTTATTTATTTGCGTTTCAACAAAATCTTTATCAATTCTATATTTTGGTTTTTGTTCTGAAAAATGACTGTCTGTAAAATATAAAAATTTAAGCATTGATTTCCTCTACAATTTTTTTAACTTGTCCAGAAGTTATTTCTGCTGAACATACTGGGCAAGTTTTAGACGATTTTAATAATAAAACATATTGATCAACTATTTTATCCATATCCTGCTGTAAACTTTTTATTTGTTTTTCTTTTAATTCTATTTGTTCATCTACATTTTCAATTGTTTCAACAGATACATTTAACATATCTATCTTGTTTGAAAGAATTGCTAATTTATCATAATCGTCGAAATTTACTTTTTCGTATCGTTCAGCATAATCGTCTAGTTTAGCTATTTTAATATTTAATTCTTTTAAATTAAAATCAATTACTTTTAACTCATTCAATTGCTTTTCATTATTTTGCAACAATTTTATTTCTTCATCTATTGTTTTTAATTGCTTTTCATAAATATTAACATCTTCAAATTGTTCTAGTTCTTTAGTAGCTAGTTGCAATTCATTATTTTTTTCTTGCATTATAATTGATAGATTTTTCTTATCTTTTGCAATATCTCTTAATGCAAAATCTATATAATGTAGACCTGAAATTTTTCCTAATAATTTTGCTTTCAAAGTTCCTGGTTCTTGCAATAAAAATAATCCATCATGTTGACTAGATACAGCCATATTAATTTCAGTATGCTCATCTAATTTTAATGGGTTAATTTCAAGAGCTTCAGATACTTTCTGTGGAAGTGTTGTACCAAAATTTTCAAATACTTCTTTTTTATCTTCATCATATTTAATTGTACATCTATTAGTAGCATTACCTTTAGTTCTAAATATCTTAACACCCGAATCTAAT
>Ga0315284_10008304_pt1 | contig 14821 bp, 15 predicted proteins | sample YL17G09_16_MG_FD_203696 | JGI IMG/M metagenome (GOLD analysis project Ga0315284, IMG submission 203696) | Sediment microbial communities from Yellowstone Lake, YNP, Wyoming, USA - YL17G09_16 | ecosystem: Environmental > Aquatic > Freshwater > Lake > Sediment | place: USA: Wyoming | collected... | reverse complement strand
TTTTTTAATAATATTGAATAAATTTGATCTTCAATCTCTCTTTGTTTTGTTCGGATCTCTTTAATCGAATTAAAATCAAACTTTCCAAAAGATTCCGACACTTCAGAATTTAATTCGTTCCATTTTGTAAATAAATTTGACAGCGAGGGTTCCATGATAATTAAATTTTTTGATATGTTATGAGAATATAAGAATAAATATTAAAAAAGCAATAAATACGTTCTTATCTTAAAATTTTAATATATCGATATCGTAATGAAGCTTAAGATCTTTAACGATTTGATCTATGTGCGATTTATTTCTCGTTTCAATTTCTACAATTACTTCTGCTTTCGTATAGGATAACTCTAATCGTTCTCTATCGTGAACGATAGATACTATATTTCCTTTATTTTGTGCTATAAAATTTAATATTTTCACCAATTCTCCGGGTCTATCCGGTATTTTTGTTTTAAATTTTAATAGACGCCCTTCCTTTATCAAACCTTTGTTGATGATTCTGTTTAATAAATTTGGAGTTAAATTTCCTCCAGAAATAATAACTACGATATTTTTGTTTTGCACGTTAATTTTCTTTTGAAGCAAAGCCGCTAAAGGTGCGGCTCCAGAACCTTCAACAAAAAGTTTCGCTCTTTCTAATAGCAATAAAATGGCATTGGCAACTTCTTCGTCGGATACGAGAACTATCTCGTCAACATATTTATTCACCATTTCGAACGTTATATCACCGGGTTTTTTAACGGCAATACCATCGCAAATTGTTTCTGTAGAATCTAATGTTTTTAATTCTCGTTTTTTAAACGATTCGTACATCGAACGAGCGTTTTCGGATTGTACGCCTATTATTTTAATTTTTTTATTAAATTCTTTACAATAAGAACTTATTCCACTTATTAAACCACCCCCTCCTATTGGGCAAAATATGTAATCTACACTAGGTAATTTCTCTATAATTTCGTAGCCAATTGTAGCTTGGCCCTTTACAACGTCAAGATCGTTAAAGGCGTGAACGAACGTAAGATTGTTTTTTTCCTTAATCTTTAACGCTTGTTGGTAAGCTTCGTCGTAACTTTTACCAGATTCGATTACTTCTCCCGAATAATTTTTAATTGCCTCTATCTTAACGATAGGGGATCCTTCAGGAACCACGATTGTAGCTTTTATATTAAACGATTTTGCTGCTAGAGCTACTGCTTGTCCATGATTACCCGCCGAAGCCGTAATGACTCCTGCTTTTTTTTCAGATTCCGATAATCTCAGTATTTTATTGTAAGCGCCTCTAATTTTGAAAGAGCCCGTTCTTTGAAAGTTTTCTAATTTTAAGTACACATTATTTTTTGTCAGTGCGGAAAACGTGTGATTTAATTCTAAAGGCGTATAATGTACGAAATCTTTAAACGAATCTCTGATTTGTTTTATTTCTTGAATATAATTTAAATTCGCTATTGTCATAACCTCTTTCATTAATTTATGAAGAAAATTGAATAATTCACTATTTTAACTTATTATTTAAAAAAATTCCTAAAAAAAATTTAGAATTAGAAATTAAGTGGTTTTGCCAAAATAGCTTTTACTCGCAATTCTTTAAATTCGCTTGTGGGAGCCGGTTTAATCAAGCATACCGTATCTGCTCCTTTGCCGGTGCCTCCAACTGCTATAATATCTCTATTAAGATCAGGTATCATGCCCGCATCGCACACCGTGCTTGAAATTTCTATACAGACTTTAACGCCTTGACTAAAATGAAATCCCAACATTTTTGCTAGTAAATCTACGAATAACCAAGCCTCTCTGTTCAAGCGTAAACCACGCTCGATACCGCTCATGGCATGAGTTCCAGCATGAATCTTTAGTCCTTTCTTTTTCAATTCTTCTATTTTTTCTTCAGGACATTCTTGTCTTGTTTTACTATTAGCGAAATAATAAGCGTGCATTATAATCATTAAATTGTAATTTTTGGGATTAAATACTTGCGCTGCTTTTTCTGCAACAAATCCTGTCGTACTTGCAACAACAATATCTTTAATGCTTAACTTATCTGCGAATTTTTTAGCAATTTCCAACGCTTTATCCGTATTCTGTGGACCAGTTTTTTCAAAATAAGTAACTTCTAAATTTAAATCTGCCATAATTTATTGAATATCTCTTGTTTTAATAAAACTTTTAATTTCTTTAATTTAAAAATAAAAAATTTTAATTGATTAAAATATATCAATAATAGATAAAAGGAATAAACTAAGACCAATCAAGATACGATATGTATTTTTATATTAAAATCTTTATTTATTTTTTTAATCATCTCTTCAGATAATTCTCTTTCTTTTAAAAAGAAGACCGGACAATCTTGAAAATATGCTAAAGAAAGAGAGAAACAATCAGAAATTGCTATAGAATATTTACATTTAATTTGTCCTGCTTTTTCAAATAACCAAGATTCACCTATTATATTTATAACGCTCTCAACTTTATTTAAAATGTTTTTAGCTTCAGTTATACCTTTTTTTCTGCATGTTATGTAATAAATTTCAGTTTTTAGTAAATTATGTCCATAGAGCGTTATATTTGAAGCTTCATTAAACACGAAGGTATCTAAAAGAGATATGATTGATAAAGGTTCTTCGGTGAAATATCCAATTAAGACGCTCGTATTTAAAATTAAGTTGGTCGTTTCTTTTAAAACTGTTTTTTCTCTTCGAGGATTAATTCTTTTTGCTTTTCTTCTAAATATGAGCTCATAGCGGATTTGGGAAGAATTCCTTTTAATTTCCGAAATTCTTGTAAATCTTTTTTTCTTATGACATTTGTAGATTGATGATCTAGTAAATATTCAATAATTTCATTATATGAAATAGAACTGCCTTTTTCTTCTTCTAATTTTAATTTTATTTTAAATAGTTTATTTTTTGTTTTATCATCAATTTGAATTGTTGTAGTCATTTTTGATTTTACCTATAAATCTATATTCAAAATAGTTTTTTAGAATTTATATTTAATGATATTTTTAATTAATCCAATAAATTAAATTATCTGTGTATTTTTTGCAAACTCTAACCTTTTATCCGTATTCTGTGGACCAGCGTTTTCAAAATAATTGACTTCCAAATTTAAATCTACCATGATGTATTGAATACCTCTTGATTTAATAACACGATCGATTTTTTGATTTACAAAAAAAATAGCTGTTAATTTAATAACATAGAATTAGAACATTTAAAAAATAAAAATTATACTATATTCAATTTTTTTGTTTTTTTACTCAAAAATTGGACTACGCTCGTTTTAAATTAAGTTTTTCGTAATAATTGGACTATAAAAACAATATATTCAATCTAATCTAGTTTTCAATTATATAATTTTAATAATTTATAAAATAAGGTGTCAAAACAAAATGGTAAATTTAACTATAAAAGATTTGTTTCACGAACCAGTTAGGGTCGCATTAATAATAATTGGACTTACGGTTAGTTTGTTAATGGTTCACATCGGGATTGGTATGATTACTGGTGTATTAGACGAATCTAAAAGAATCATTAAAGAAGGGGATTACGATGCTTATTTAATTCAAAGAAACCGAAATATAATAATGGATGGAGGTCGTGTGTCAGACGATATATATAACAAGACTTCTCAGATTAATGGAGTCGAAGGGGTTGATAAAATGATAAATGAGTGGATCGAGTTAAAATTTGGAAAAGAAAAAGCTTCTGTAGGAATCATTGGCTACGATGTGAAGAGCGATTATTTAAAACCATGGGATTGCATTGATTGCAGCGAAAAAGACATTAAAAGCGATAATAAAATCATCATTGACAAGCTCGTAAATAAGCAATTTTCCAATATTAAAACAGGAGACAAAGTAAAAGGAGGAGACCTTGATAATAATCTAAAGATAGTCGGATTCTGTCAAAACAATCAAAGAACAGGAAATGCTGTTATGTGGTGCAATTTAGAAACCGCAAAAGCCCTACTTCATTTTGGAAACGAAAGTACGTATTTAGCTGTTAAATTAAAAAGTGGATATTCAATTCGCGACTTAGAAAACGATTTAAGTGCCTACGAAGAAGAAATCTCTATTGTATCTTCAAGCGAAATGGAGGCGAGAATCGACGATTTTTTGCTAAATGACTTTGGTTTAGCGTCCAGCATAGGAATCTTAGCGGTTCTTGGTTTCTTAGTTGCAATGATAGTTATTTCTACGACTCTATATCAATCAGTTGTTGATAAACTTTCAGAACTCGTATCGTTAAAAGCTTTAGGAGCGAAAAAAAGCTATATAAATAACATTCTAATAAATCAGACCTTTATTTTAGTATCGATAAGTTTTTTCGTTAGTTTAATTCTAGCTTTATTTATTGCGCCATTTCTATCAATGTTTTCCGCCCTACCAGTTAACGTAAATCCGTATTGGGCTGCTTTCACTTATTTAATTTCTTTGATTTTAGGAATACTGTGCACCCTATTTTCGATTCGAAAGGTTCATAAAACAGATCCTGCAATTATTTTTAGAGGGTGATTATAAATGGTAAATTTAACGTTTAAGGATTTATTTCACAGTAAGGGAAAATTTATATTGATAATTCTAGGTCTATCTTTCAGCATTTTTCTCGTTCAATATTCCGCAGGTATGTACAACGGTGTATTAGAACAATCAACAAAGTTAATGGACGAAGCAGATTACGAAGTGTGGTTAAAAGCAGAGGATAACAAACACTTCTTTGAATCTGATTTTATAAACGATACAAGTTATTATCAACTCTTAAATATGGGGAATATTAAGGAAATAGAAAGATTAATCTATGTCGGGGCAGATATTCAAACTGAGAAGCACGAGACTTACGCTATAATGATTGGGTTCGATATTTGGAAAAGTAACAGTAGAATTGAGCCCTGGGACGTGATTAAAGGAGATGTTGATGATTTACGCGAACTCAATACAATTATAGTTGATAAAAGTTTAGAAGATTCCTTTCCAAATTTAGACGTCGACGATGCTTTACTTGTTGGAACAACAAAAATGAAAGTTGTAGGATTTTGCGAGAACTCACGATTTATGGGGAATTCGTACATATGGACTTCTATTGAAACCGCAAGGAACGCTTATCCATGGGTATACAATTGGAGTACCGCAATAGCAGTTAATCTTGATAAAAATTACGAAATTGACGACTTTAAGGACGATGTAAAAGATTTTGTGTCTGAGGATTTAGAAGTTTTTTCCAACGAAGAACTTAAAGAAAATACGCATTCGATGATCGTCAACGAAGGAGGCTTGGGTGGAGCAATATACATCTTAGTTGGTATGGGTATGTTTGTTGGTCTAATAATTATATCAGTTACGATGTATCAGTCGATTCAAGAAAAAATTCCTGAATTTGGTACAATCAAAGCGATCGGTGCGGGTAAGAGTTTTATTAATAAAATGTTATTCGGTAAGGTTTTTGTATATATTACTTTGGGCTTTTTGTTAGGGACATTATTAGCTATGTTATTTTATTTAACAGGTTTAACTGGAATGATGCCCATAATGTTTTATTTTCCAACATCCCTTGCTTTATACGGAGTATTTTTAGCTACTGGATTAATGTGTTCCTATATTACAATAAGAAAGGTTCATAAAATAGATCCTGCTATAGTATTCAGAGTATAAAAAATCTCAAATATAACTTCTTTATTTTTATTTTTATTTTAAGAGATTTTTAAGAGATTTATAAAGTTTTACCACTAATTTGAATCAAAAATCGGTCTCATTAAGAGTTTAATATTATCCTAGATGATTTTTATTTAAGAACATAATAATAAGTGTGAATTAAAAAATGGATAATAATACAATAATGTCTTTAGAAAATATTACAAAAAATTACGGTTTAAATGGTACCATAATAAAAGCTTTAAAGAACGTAAGTTTTGTGTTAAAAAATGGTGAAGTTGTTTTGTTAATGGGTCCAAGTGGCTCTGGAAAGACGACACTTCTTTCAGTCATGGGATTATTGCTCCATCCTACAGAAGGAAAAATCTATTTTGAAGATAAAACTTTTGACAATAAAACAAAGCAAAAGAAATTAACAGAAATCCGAAGAAATTCTATTGGATTTATATTTCAATCGTTTAATTTAGTTAAATCGTTAACCGTATTACAAAATGTCGAGTTAATGTGCAAAATTGGAAAAATAAATAAAAATGGATATAAAAAAAGATGCGTCGACATATTAGAAATGTTGAATATGGGACATCGATTAAATCAAATCCCTAAAAACTTAAGTGGTGGAGAACGCCAGAGAGTAGCCATTGCTCGCGCTTTAATAAACAATCCAAAATTAATATTTGCCGACGAACCTACGGGTAATTTAGATTCCGAAAACGGTAAGAACATAGGCGAATATTTTCAGAAAATCGCAAAAGAAAGAGGAACAACAGTTTTAATTGCGACCCACGATAATCGTTTAGAATTTTGTGCCGATAGGATTATACACATGGAAGATGGAATGCTATTAAATTAATTAACTTTTTTTGGATTTTTCCAATTTCTTGCTTCTTTATTACAAATTTTATCCCAAATATCTGCTTTTTCTTCTTCTGTTAGATTCCACGATCCGAACAATTTCTCAACTCTTTGCTTTTGAGAAAAAATAAGACGCATAAATAATTCCGAAAAACTTTCGTTTTCATTTTTAACTTTTAACAATTCTTGATAGACAGCTTCGCTAATATTAATCTTTTTTGTCATTCTATAAAATGTAAATTTTTTGCTAAATAATTAAATTTTATATTTTAGACGGGATTTTAAAATTTATATTAATGGATGTTTTTAATTTAAAATTTTTAAGAGGGTGATTTATGTCAACAGCTCAATGTCAGAAATGCAAACATGCAAAATTTAAGCGTAAATTAGCGAAATCAGAACAAATATATTGCACAAAACATAAAGAAGTAAAACAAATGGCGGATGTCTGCGAGTATTTTAAAAAAAGAGGTTTCGGAGCCGGTATATACGATTTAATAATGTTTATAATAATGGGAATTTAAGGCTTAAATTGTTTTAAGCTTAATTTTTCGTTCTTTTACGGTTTAACAAGAATTTTAACGAAGTTCCTTCCTTCTTCGGCAAGAAATTTTTCAAATGTTTTTTGTACGTCCTTTAAATCAACAACTTCTGAGATAAAATCGTTGGCATTAACTTTTCCTTGAGCAAACAAGGTTATAGATTCTAAAATATCGTTTCTATCGTGTCCTAAACAGCCCTTTAAAGTAATTTCTTTTGAATTTAACATAAACATTGGAAAAGAAATGTTTCCTTTCTGAATTCCTTCTAATAGAATTGTGCCACCCCTTTTGATTAGATTAATCGAATTCATTAAAGTGTCCTCGTTTCCAACGCAATCGAAAACAAAAGTAGGATCACCTAAATTCTTTAGCGCCTTTTTAATTTTCACTCGATTCGAAGGTACAGCATCAGTTGCTCCTAATTCTATTGCTGTATTTCTTAAAAATTCGTATGGTTCAACGACAACAACGTAATTCGGTTCTTTTTCAATTAACAAAGCCTTTAAAGTTGTTAGTCCAACGCTCCCTCCTCCAATAATAAGAACATTCTCCTTTTTTCCTATTTTTGACATTTTAAAAGCTCTCATAGCAAGGGCGAACGTTTCTATCATTACAGCATCTCTATTTGAGACTTTCTGTGGAATGAGAAACAAGGATTTTTTAGGAACCTTTACGTATTCGGAGAATCCTCCGTTTTGAAACAATCCCATTGCTCCTAATTCCCCTTCGCTTACATCGAGTAGAACATTGAAGCATAAGACTCTATCCTTAACTTTCGCTTCTGTAACATTTTTGCCGATTTCTGCAACTTCTCCAGAAATTTCGTGCCCCATAATTAAAGGAACTTGATACATTTTGTATTTAAAATTAGTTATATCGCTTCCACATATACCGCAATAATGAACTTTTACTAACGCATCGTCAGGACCTATCTGAGGCTTAGGATAATCCTCGCGATACACTATTTTTTTAATATCTTCGAAAACTGCCGCTTTAATAACTCCATCAACTCATTATTTCTTATTTTAACGTTAAGATAGATAGTGTTAAAATGATAAATAAACGTTTTTCATTAATTATTTTGATTTCCTTTTGTTTGGTCTTTGTAAGGAATAGTTTTAAATATCTAATAGGTTGATTTTTATATAATTTACATAAAAAATTACGAGATATTTCTAAAAATGACCGAATCTAAAAGTTCAACAAGTTTGAAAAAACGATTTCTCTTCGGATTAAGCGCTTTTCCTGACCAGCTCACGTATCAAGCTTTCACAATACTCGTTTTTACCTTCTACTTTGCAGTTGTTGGAATTGATATTATGTTGATGATGTTCGCATTCATAATCTGGGGTATCTGGAACGCTATAAACGATCCCTTGCTGGGCGCGTTAAGCGAAAGGACTAAGCAAAAAGGGAAATTAGGTAAACGCAAATTTTATCTCATTATTTCAGTTGTTCCTTTAAGTTTAATGATGATATTCTTATTTACGGCCCCAGGACAAGATTTAATGGTAAATTTCTTCTACTTTCTCGTTATAATCCTTGTATTCGAACTCTTTTATACTATGTTTGACGTAAACGTAAACGCTATTTTTCCAGAAATGTTTCCAACCGAAAAAGAAAGAGCTTCAACTAACATGTTTCTTAAAGGATTAACGCTTATAGCTGTAATTATAGCATCGATAGTACCAACCCTTATTATACATCCCTTAGTTCCTTTAACTAAATCTCCTTCCGAAGTTGCTCGAATAAAATCAATGTATATAACTGCTGGAATTGTTTTAGCCGTAATTACTGGTGCTTTATCGATACCTTTTATACTATTTGCAATCGACGAAAAGGAAGAAATGGCTGCTCAATTTGAAAAAAGACCGGGATTTTTCGAGTCTCTTAAATTTACTTTAAAGAATAAAACGTTCGTGAAATTTGTTATTGCTAATACTATGGTTTGGTATTGTTTCACTATATTGCTAACCGTTTTTCCGTTATATGCCGTTTTTGTCCTTGGAATTGAAGAGGAATCTTTTTTAATTGGAATAATCTTGATGGTGGCTTTGCTTGCGTCTGCATTATTTATTCCATTACAAAAAAAGATTGGAACTAAATTTGGAATGCGAAATGGATTGATATTAGGTCTAATTATTTGGATAATCACACTTTTTCCATTAGTGTTATTATCAAAAGGTGATGCTTTAATAGCAATAATTATTTTCGGATGTATAGGTTACGGTTTATCGTCTGCTTTATTCTACGTTGACATTATACACGCCGATGTTATCGATCAAGACGCTCTGAAATTTGGAGTTAAAAGATCTGCCAGCTATTACGGAATAAACGCCTTTATTCATCGAATATCTTCCATTCTCTCGATTGTTACAATCGCACTCGTATTTTCTGGTACTGGATGGTCTTCGTATACACCTGTAACAAATAATCCAGAATTGACAGTAATAGGATTAAAGCTATTGATGTTTGTATTCCCCGCAATAGCACTCATTATCGCAATTTTATTCTTTTTATCTTTCGAATTACACGGCGAAAATTTAAAAAAAATGAGAGAAGAATTAGCAAAACATCCGGAATTAAAATAAAAAAATGATTTAATTCTTTTTTTTTTATTATTATTTTTAATTATTTTCAATCAGTTGATTTCAGTTCTTTTCCTTTCGTCTCAGGCAGCAAAAACGGAAATATAAGCAACGGGATCGCGACAAATATAGCAGTACTCATAGCAAAACCAAGCGCGGTTACGGGACTCAAACCAGAAGTCATCATTAAATAATTAGAATAAAATCCAATAAAAACCCCACTTAAAGCAAAGCCTCTTGCAAAACTGTAGATTGCAGAAGACGTTGAAGCGCGCTCGCTCGTCGAAAATAACTCTGTGAGCCAAACTCCTTGCACGCCTGCGTTACCTTGCCCAAATCCGAAAATTACATACGCGATAATTATACCATTTAACGATTTAGAGTACACAGATATCACAAATACAATCACAGATAATGCTTGAATCGCTGACGATATGAAAAACGCTAATTTTCGGCCGATTATATCGCTTAACGCTCCAAACGATATTATAGAAAATGTCGCACATAAGCCTACAATAATAACCATTAATCTCCCTAAAGATTCGTTGCCCCATAAAGAAAAATATATAGGCCCAAAATCAATTAAATGATGGTAGACGACTTGACTCATCCAGAGCATAATGGCTGATATTATAAGGAAGTATCTTTGTTCTTTTTTTTTAAATACGTTTAATATTGGAACTTTTCTGATTTCCATACCTTTCTCTTTTACTATTTGTTTGTAGTCCGTCATTATTTTTGATTCTTTCATTTTTATTTGAAAAATCACTAATAATGGAATAGGAAACAATGAAAATAAAAAGCAATATCTCCAAGAACTATACGGTAAACTCATAGGTAGTATAATAGAAGCGACAATTGTTGATAAAATAAAGCCAACTATAAACGTACTGTGTAGTAATCCTCCGGCTAATCCTCTCCTTTTTGGTTTTTTACCCCAAACTTCGGCAACTAACGTGTATCCAACGCCCCAACTCACGCCCATCCCCGAGAAGATTCTTGTCATGAACAGAAACCAGAAGTTCGGTGAAAATGCCGATAGCGTTGTTATAATAGAATCCCATAGAATTGAGAATATAAGTGCCGGTTTTCTTCCTAATCGGTCTGCTAAAGAACCAAAAAATAACGCTCCGACAAAGGTAGCTACAAATTGCCCGGAAAATAATAATCCAATTTCGAGATTTCCTACTCCGAAATCTTTCATTATAGCAGGAGCTAAGAGCGTAATAATTGTTAGATTGAAAGCATCGTGTATCCAACCAATGCACGCAGCGACAAAGATTAATAATTTTGTTGATTGTTCTTTCGATTCCATCTTATCACTCATTAATTTTTTTTTATTTAATTTAACTTATTTTAATTTGATTCAATTTAATTTAAAGGTATTCACTAAATTTTTACAATATTAAATTAACAATACTTATTTTTTCGCTTTATAATAAAATTTGATATAAAATATAAAGAAATTTTTTATTTCGTAATCTCATTATTATTTCAAAAATTTTTATATATGTTCGAAAATCTTAATTATTTATTAACTTAAATTAATAAAAAGCTTTAATTGAAATTGTATAGTAAACTGGTATTATTATTAGTGAGCTTCTTTAAGTAATACAACGAAATTACTCCCTTCCTTAGTATTTCCTTTTATTCGATCCTCGACCCATATTTTTCCATCGTATTTATCCACGATCTTCTTAACAAGGGACAATCCCATTCCCATTCCTCGCTTGCTTCTATCTCTTTCGTAGGGGCGTTCAAATAAGGTTTCCTTTCTATCGTCTGGAATACCGCTTCCACTATCTTTAAATTCAAACTTTAGGTAATTGGTGTCCTCTACGTGAATTTTAGATATTATTATATCAATAACATTTTCTTTGACCTTATCGTCGCTGAATTTTACAGCATTATTTAAAATATTGTCAAAAACATCGATCAGAAGCTCGTCCCCTAATATCTTCGTATCCTTGGATAATCCTTCCGTTTTTATATTAATTTTATTTTTCTGATAAAAACTTTTTTTAGCGTTTTCTACAGATTTATTTAATACGTTAAAAACACCTATAGGATTTAAAATAATTTCAGATTCGTCTAATTCTGACAATTTTCTAACAGTATTTATTAAAGAAACGCCCCTCCCAGTGTGCGTTTTGATGACTTCAGAAATATCACCAAAACCGTTTAGTTTATCATAATCTTCTCGGAAAAGGTAATAATACTCTGCAGACGATAAAATGCTCTGGAGTATGTTATTCATGTCGTGGGTAAACAAGTCCTTGTAAAAATTGACGAGATTGTACGCTTCTCGATATTTTTTTTCCGATTCTTTTAATTCATTTATATTTTGAGTAATAAATTGAATTAATTGTTTTTCTTCTAATTTTATCAAGGACGATTGAATGTATACCCACTTTAAATCTCCTGTTTTGTTATATAGTTGAATTTCTTTAGGCTCGGGGATTTTTCCCTTCTCTAGAGTTTTGAACATATTAGCTATTGTTAACATCGATTCTTTAGGAATCATTGGGAGATCTTTGAAATTTTTTCCGATGAAATCTCCTTTTTGATAACCGCTTAGTGTGCACGTATAACGATTAACATCTATAATTTTACCAGTAAAATCGACTATACCTATTGGACAAGGTGATTCCTCAAAAAAAATTCCGTATTTTTCTTCGGATTCTTTTACTTTTTCTTCAACTTTACTTTGTTCTACGCTTTTGAAATTTGTCCATTTTCCTTCCCTTCTAACGAGAGCAAATTGATGATTACGTATTACATCTAAAATCTCGTAGGAGCCACATTTCTCCAGCGAATACGTACAAATTGCCATCATTTTGCGACCTGAAATAACGTTATTTATTTCTTCTTCGTAATCAGTAAATTTTTTCCAATCTTTTTTTTCGAGCCACGCTGTATTGCCTGTTACTCTTAATCCATCGAAGCCATTTTTTAGAGCGTCGTCTAATTTCTCAATCCAATTATTAAGTACGCTCTGAAGATCAAACACGTTATCTTTTAAATACCATTCGTCGTGAGGAATAATCTCTATCTGCTTTTTCTTTAAATACTGCTTGAAATTAGGTATACTTTTCGTTGCCGCAATTAAAGCATTTTGATTATTGAGAGGTTCTGAAGTCACCCACATGCAATATTCGTTATTTTCTAATCCCGCTTTAAAGTAGGGTATTAACATATCTAATAAATCTTCTTTAGTTTCGTAAAAAAGACAGAAATGAGCCCCCCAAGGAGCGTTGTCGATAAATTGGATTCCCATTTTTCTTTTTTTTGAACTCATATAATATTCACCCTTTATTCTTGTAAGAGATTAAAAAAATCTTTTTTACTTTTCTTATTGCCTTTTTTCCCTAATTTTCTAGGTAAATTTTAGTTATAATATTCATATTTTAACTGTATTTAAATCTTTTTATTATCCAATATCGCTCCATTTTTATCGCCTTATATATTAGAATAATGAACTTTTAATATCAGATTATTTTTTCGTATAATTATGGATATTGAGTTCAATTCTAAAATAATTAGTTTTGTCAGAAAAATAGTCGCCCACAAAAATTCTTATACTCTAACAATTCCTAGTATTTTAATTGAATCGGGCGAAATCGATCCATCTTACATTTATAAAGTTTATCTTAAACCTTTAAAAAAATACGAAAAAAAAGAAAAATAATTTTAATTATTATAAAAACTATATCTGATAATAAGTTTTATTTTCTGTTATAGTATATTTTATTTTAGCTTTTTTCAAACATTTTTCTACTTTTTCTTTGTCTTTTTCTTCTATTTCAACAATAAAATTTTTTCTATATTTTACCGTATTTTCTCCTTTTTCCTCTATTTTCTTAGGTAAATAAACGATTTTTTACTTTTAAAAATAATTAAAATAATATAGTTAGAAAATCTTTATTTGGGTATGCCAACATTTGGACACATTTTTTTTGGTTTATGTTTACTCATACCGATTTTATACTACACAAGAGACAAATTCAACTACAAAGTCACGCTTATTTTTCTTGCAAATAATATATACGGACCAGATATAGTATTTCTATTTATTGGAACACCATTTCATAGTATTCTTGGATTTCTTATTATCGCCATTCCATTAGCGTTGTTTTATTCGTATTTCTCTAGATTTTCGCTAATAAAATCTGATAAAAAGTTTCCTTTGAAATTCGTTGACGACGGGATTAGAGAAGTAAATTGGAAGAATTCTTATTGTATAACTGCTGCTGGCGGATTTTCTCATTTCTTTATAGATCAATTTTTTCACTGGGAAAAGGAAATGACTTTATGGCCGGGTATTACTTTCACGCAAGACGATATGCTCGCATGGAGCGGTTCTGCGTATCATACTCTTTCGCCGTTAATATTAATAGGAGACGTTTTTATAATTAGCACTATAATTTTGTCGCTATATTTTTTTAAGAAAGGTTATAAAAACACATTTAAATTCTTCTTAATAATAACTGGGATTGCTATTTTTCTAATGCTTGGTATCTCAACGACTGTTTTTACCGGAGAACGCGAATATGCTGTTATTGTTGCGATCTTTATGTACATATTTTTACCTTTATTTCTATTAATGTATGCCGCTCGAGACATTTCCGAGCATCCTAAACAGACGCCAGAAGTACCTAAGATTAAAAGAAAAAATTTGCTATTCATAGTTTCGTTGATTTCGATATTTTTTGGATTATTTATAATACTCTACGCGTATTTAATGACTTCAAACGTCCACGCAGTTGCGAAATATATTTCTACTTCCGGAACTTCGAAAAACGAGGATGTCATAATCGCAATAAGATTTTTAGCTTTAGTTTACACGGTTTTATCAGTAATTTTAATAATTAGTTCCATTGGCCTTTTCTTTAAGTTGAATTTCTGCAGATATATCGTTATAATTGTTTGCTTGTACTTCTTTATCTTTGCGTTTCCTTTAGCGATTGCTCTATTTCTGTGCGAAAAAGACGTAAAAAAATTGTTTGGAAAAGAAACTGAAAATTAAATAAAATAAATCTTTTTTAAAATTATTCTATTTTATTTTATATTTTTTTTCTAAATTTTTCACCAACTTCTACGACAAAAAGAAGTTACATTTAAACGACCGCTAAGTTTATATTTGTGAAGAACAATATATAGTATAAGTATGCCTTTATCTGTATCAAAATACT
>Ga0315284_10008303_pt1 | contig 14822 bp, 9 predicted proteins | sample YL17G09_16_MG_FD_203696 | JGI IMG/M metagenome (GOLD analysis project Ga0315284, IMG submission 203696) | Sediment microbial communities from Yellowstone Lake, YNP, Wyoming, USA - YL17G09_16 | ecosystem: Environmental > Aquatic > Freshwater > Lake > Sediment | place: USA: Wyoming | collected... | reverse complement strand
GTCTGCCTCGGATGCTTCAACGCAGAGCGCGCCGGCAATACGGCGGTCGACCAACCAGCCGCACGCGTCGGTCTCGCGCATCGCCTCCACAATCGTCGAAGCGAAAACGCGCGCAAATGCGTTCCGCCGTATACCCGGAAATCCCCCGTTCAGACGACGCAGCACGTCGCCGATGTCAATTGTCACCAGCAGGAACGACCGGCCCGAACGCTCGGAACGTCGCATTTCGACTTCGACAGCCCGCCTGAAGTGGCGTTCGTCAGACAACCCGAAGGTACGCGACGGGCCGCCATCCAATGCGTTCATGAAGACCGGGGGTTGCGCGGGCGTGTCGGGGCTGCCGGGTGTACTCATGGGAAGGTTTCGCTCGCAGTGTCAACACAGTGTACGGACGATGGTCTTGCGCGCTCAGAACATGCGCGTCCATCCGGGCTCGGGATGGACGAGTTCACAGTTCTGCAATATATATTATTCTGATGCTGGGCTAAAGTCAAGTACGTTTCCTGTCAGGTGATTCGGATAGTCATTTCACATGTGGCTGTAGTGAGTGACGCGGGTCTGACCTCCTGTGCCGGCCGGGAAATCACGCAGTTGCGGGCTCGGCTATCCTTCCATGCGGCGTGCGGAGCGGCGTGCGTCTCCACCTCGGCTGCGGAGCATCCCGCCTCTGGCGAGCCCCCCCCCCCCCAGCCCGGGCATGGAGGAGGCACGCCCCCGTACCCCGGGGAACGCCCATTGGGACACGAAATGCGCAGCCCGATCCGACCGGAGAAGGCGAAGATACCCGCCAACGAGGCGGATAGTTCCACCCGTAAAGTATTTTCAAAGATTCCCGTTTTGGAGAACCCGCAGCCAGCCCCGCCATTGTGCAGTCTTCTGGCCCCGCGTGCGCTCAGTCTTCGTATCAGTAACACGAGAAGGAACCGAATGAATCAGCATCTCATCCGCAACATTGCCATCATTGCGCACGTCGACCACGGCAAGACAACACTCGTAGACCAGCTCTTCAAGCAGAGCGGCATGTTTCGCGACAATCAGGTTGTGGCCGAGCGCATGATGGACTCCATGGACCTTGAGCGCGAACGCGGCATCACCATTTCCGCAAAGAACGGCTCGTTCCGGTACCACGGGCATCTTATCAACATTATTGATACGCCCGGACACGCGGATTTTGGCGGGCAGGTGGAGCGCGTGCTGAAGATGGCCGATGGCGCGCTGCTGCTGGTGGATGCGCAGGAAGGCCCCATGCCGCAGACGTACTTCGTGCTCAAGAAGGCGTTGGCGCTGGCTCTTCCCGTCATCGTGGTCATCAACAAGATTGACAAGCCTGCTGCGCGGCCCGTGTGGTGCATCAACCATGTGTTTGATCTCTTCGTCAAGCTCGAAGCCCCCGACCATGTGTTGGATTTCCCGGTTATCTACGCTTCGGCCCGCGACGGATACGCGCGCAACGACCCTGACGACGATGACATGACGCTTGAGCCGCTGTACGAGAAGATCATCAAGCACATCCCCGCGCCCGTGGGCGACCCGGAAGGGCCTCTGCAGATGCTTATCAGCTCCATTGACTACTCGTCGTACCTTGGACGCATTGGTGTCGGCAAGATCACTTCTGGAACGCTCAATATCAACAAGCAGATCGTGGTGGCGCTGCGAGACGGAACACTGGTGCCTTCGCGCATAACCAAGGTCTATCGGTTCGAAGGTGTGACCAAAGTACCCACCGAGACGGCCAGTGTTGGCGAAGTGGTTGCTGTTGCGGGAATGGATGAGGTCACGGTGGGTGTTACGTTCACCGATCCTGACAATCCCCAGCCGCTGCCGCCCACAACAATTGACCCGCCCACCGTGTCGATGAACTTCATCCCCAACGACTCGCCGTTTGCGGGCAAAGAGGGCAAGTTCGTCACGTCACGACACATCCAGGAGCGGCTCACGCGTGAGGCGCTCTCCGATGTTGCACTCCGCGTCGAAGAACTTACCGACCGGGTAGGCAACAAGGTGTCGGGTCGTGGCGAGCTGCACCTCTCCATCCTCATCGAACGCATGCGCCGCGAAGGCTACGAGTTCCAGGCAACACGGCCTCAGGTGATCATGAAAGAGGATGAGAAGGGCAACATGCTGGAGCCCTACGAGGAGCTCACCATCGACGTTGACGAACAATATGTCGGCGCAGTGATCGAGAAGCTCGGAAAGCGCAAGGGCCAGATGATCTCCATGGATCAGCACAGCGGCATGATGCGCATCATGTTCCGCATTCCCACGCGCGGGTTGCTGGGCTACCGCTCGGAGTTCATGACCGATACCAAGGGCATGGGCACCATGAGCTACGTGTTCATGGACTACGGCCCCTACGCAGGAGACTTCCGCACGCGCGTCAACGGAGTGCTTATTTCCATGGATCCGTGTACGGTGATGGCCTATGCGCTCTTCGGGCTGCAAGATCGCGGTTCCATGTTTGTTGCACCGGGTGTCAAGGTGTACAAGGGACAGATTGTGGGCGAACACTGTCGCAACAATGATCTTGTCGTGAACCCGGGCCGGGCCAAGCAGATGACGAACATGCGGGCCGCAGGTTCCGACGATAACGTGATTCTCACTCCTCCCCGGGTGATGAGTCTGGAAGACTGCATTGCGTACATCAACGACGATGAGCTGGTTGAGGTTACGCCGTTGTCGATTCGGTTGCGCAAGAGGCAGATGCCGTCGTAGGAGGAAGAGGAGGGTTGGAGAGGTGGAGAGTTGGAGGAACGGGGATACCGGAGCCATCACTCCATCACTCCATCACTCCATCACTCCATCTCTCCATCACCCCATCACCCCATCACCCCATCTCTCCATCTCTCCATCGCCCTGTTGCATTTGCCCCGCCCCCATGATAGGCTTTATCTTCTTTGGCGACAGGGACATCCGTGCCAGCGCGTGCAAACTGCTCGAAGTTCGGGGAGTGCGCGGTTTCGGGCGTGCACTCCTCACTGCTGATTGTCTGGAAAGAGGCATGGTGATCGGACGGCGATACCGATGTTGGGCGGGGAGTGCTGTGAGACGCCTGCTGATGGCAGCGACGTGCGCTGCATTGCTCCTCGGGCTGACCCACTGTGCGGGCCGGTGCACGGCCGGATCCGGCGCCCGCATCCTCCATGTCAAGATTGTGGCAAGCCCCGGCATTGCCGCATTCCCCTCGTGGCAAGACTCGATATCCCGTCTTGCGTCTGAAGTGAGTTGCGTGCTGCAGGCCAATGCCGGGGTTTCACTTCGCGTCGATACCATGGTGGTATGGGACGCGGAGAGAGCCGCTTCGTACTCTCAGTTGTTGATGGAGGACTGTCTCGTCAAGGAAGTACCCAAAGACGGCAGCGACATTGTCGTGTACATCTCGGAATCGGGCAACACACCCAGTCTGGTTGCGGGCATGACACTGTACGAGCTGGGGTATGCGCAGGTGCCGTTGCGCATGGCAGCGGGCGTGAGCGGGGAACCAACGTACGCACTGACGCACTGGATTGCGCACATGTTCGGCGCTGTGCACTGCTACTACAACAAGGACAATCCCACGGTCATGAATCCGTTCATCCACGACGGCATGGTGGCACAATCCAACGCCCACGCCCCGCGCCGCACGCCGAAGTTCCATCGAGGCAACGTCACCATCATGCGGTCCATGCGCGACAGGCCTTTTGACGAGCGGCAGTGGCTTGACAACGGCACAACCTGGCCACGGATCCAGCAGACCTACAATGACGTGCGACACAGGTACAACCAGTGGTCACTCAACGGCGACGGTGAACTGACCGACTACCAGGACGACGCATTTCACGAGGGGAACCTGCTGCTCTACCTGAGCACATGGGCATCGCTGTGCGGCGAGCACGACCTTGCGGTGCGGTATCTTGACTCAGTGGGCATAGTATCTGCGGCTGTGCAAGAGACGTGCCACAAGCAGGGAGGCACAGGAAACTCCCGCCTCTGCAACGTGTGCGGATTCGAGGACTCCACTGCAACGCAATGGCTCAAACTGCAGCGATTCTACCTGGGTATGCGTCGGTGCATAGTGGAGCTGCGGGCCGGGAACGTCTCAGTCGCTGATTCGTGCTTCGAAGCCACTACCGCGTCACTACCCGAGCAGATGGGGCCGCTGCGGGAGAAGGTGGGCAACGGGTATCAGTTCTATCGGGCGCGGGCAGAATCGAGAATCGAGAAGTGAGAATCGCGGAGTGAAAAGAGGAGCGGACGAAACACCGACCTGTGATTGACCGACAACTGCTGATCGCTGCCTGCTACCCCCTCAGATCATCCACAAACTCCGACGCGGGTTCCGCGCAACTCACCAGCAGGTGATAACGCGCTCGCGTGCAAGCCACGTACAGAAGCTGCCTCTCGGTGTGTTGTACACCTCCTGCAGATCGGCATCATCCCCCACGGTCTCGATTCTCTCTTGCAGTGGGATCACTTCATCGTCACACGCCCGGAGATCCACTCCGCAACCATATCGGTCTCAGCTACCTCGCTCTCCATCACTCGTATCTCAGGTGCCGGCTTCCTTCGACGCAATCACGAGCATCTCTGTGACCCCCTCCCTGATGGCAAGACGCGACTTGCCTTGCAGCACCTTGTGTAGAGCCGGCTGTCAATGGCGCCAATCGAATGCACGTCAATGCGGTCGGCAAGGCGCGGTTCGGTCGAAGGCAGTGATTTTCGCGAACTTCTGCTCGTCGTTGATGAGACGGGCGAGGCTGGCGGTGAAGGTGTTGGAGATGCGGAAGTTCATGTGCGCGGCACTTCTGGTGTGCGGGGCCCATGGAATCACCTCTTGGTGATCTTGGGGCCGACATAGACCACACAAAGTGGAGCGTCAGCTCTGATTGGCGCGCTGAAGTGTATCCGGAGCTGCGGCGTCTGGACTTTGCCGTGGAAAGGGCAGAACAGGGCTTCACTTGGCCGCAAAGGGTGCGGGAAAGTCAGTTCTGACCTGAAATCAGTTTTCTCTCGATCTGACGAGTCCGAGAAGAGCGCCCCTCGCCCACCGTCTCCAGCCCTCCCGGTGAAGAAATCCTGGAATATCGCGTGGCCTTCTGCCGTGCGCTCTCCACCTGGGTGGAAGCTACGCTTCAGCCTGTCGAGTACACTGAGGAGGAACAGTAGCCGGTGTGCGGCACCCACAACGAAAGGATGACCCTCCAGCGGGTCGAAGGCCTCAGGCCCAAATGTCAAGCTGACATATCTCGCGACTGCCACATCGCGCAGTCGTTGCCACGAGCCTATGGGCATAGGCGCTGCCGAAAGATCGACTTCCAGCGGTTGACACGCCCAGTAGTTCGTGATCGCCACACGGTCGCGGCCTGTGGCAGACCAGAACCACTGGGCCATGATCGGCGTTGAGCCCCAACGGGATGGTACCATGCTGACAAGCCTGATGTCCATGGAGTGCAGACAGCACCATGCAGCCTCGCCAACTGCAGTGTCTGTCACCACATCGCCGCTGCACTCGATATAGTCGTCGGGTGTGTGCTGCCTGCAATCATCCCAGAATGGTCCGATCCGGGTGAACCACTGCATCAGCGCCCGTCTCTCGTCGCTCCGAAGGGCCTGTACAGCTTGCTGTATCGACATCCCGTGTGTGACGCGTGCTCCGAGAAGGCTACGATGGCAACGGAGTTCCCTCCCGAACCGTGCTGCGATGGTTCGCATTTGCATGATCCGCCCCATGGAGTCCGCAAACGTCTGGACATCGGGAAACTGCCCGGCCAGAGAGAGATCGTTGAATATCAGGTCCACGTCATTGCCCCCATCCGGCGAAGAAACTCGAGTCCCTGTCAAATTGATCGAAGAAACCCTCGGGCCAAGAGTCGATCTCCCCATTAACGTTGATCTGCGGGCTCTCCACTTGATTCTCTCCTGCTGGCCGAGCCCTGAAGTAGTGAATCGCCACATGTTCAGACGGCAGCACTGCTGTCTTGACGGCCCGACGAACTCCATTTAAGACATGATCACTGTGTGTCTCCACGATAACTTGTACTCCGGCGTGTGCCACCGCAGCAAGGAACTGCCCCATAAGGGACTGCCCCGCTGGGTGCAGATGCACTTCCGGGTTCTCAACGAGAAGCAGATCACCTTTGGCCGCCGACAACGCCGCTATGACAATGGGCAGTACCTGCGTTAGGCCAAATCCGACATGTACGGGGCGGTGGAAATCAGTGTCCGGCGAGGTGCGAAGGCCGAGGGTAACAGAATTCGCCTGCGGCACCTGCTGCACATCGAGACCACAACCAGGAAAAAAGAGCCCCATGCGGGCCTCAACCTGTTTCAGACGCGTGCCGGGCGCTGTTGGCAACACGAGTTCGGCCACGACGTCTTCATCTCTGCCCCAATGAAGAACACTGACTGCGTGCTCTCCCGCAGGTCCGACAACCGTCGCCGCCTGCCGATCCTCAAGAGGATATATTTCCCTGGGGCCGATTCTCTCGGCCGTGATGTATGTCAACTGTCTCAGTTGTCGTGCAATGGTCTTCGTCGGCGTGCCGGGAACATGCGGAAGCAGATACCTAAGCGTTTCGGGTCGATCATGCGCCTGTCCCCCAACAAAAACGCTGTCAATGCCCATGGACATGGCAGAACGTTCGTCTGAGAAGCACCATTTGTAGGAACCGTCGCCATCGACTATGCCGAGTTCCAGCGAATGGCGACCGTGAACTTTGTCAACAACATCAGCCACTGTGCCCAGGCGTATAGACGAGCCGTTCAACAGAAGCCGAGTCGACCACTCATGTTCCCGCATCGTCTGGTGAAGCAAGACCAACGCCTGAAGAACCGATGACTTCCCGGATGCATTAGAGCCAGAAAGAAGCGTCAGCGGGGACACAGGCAGTTTCAGATCTCGAAAGCACTTGAAGTTTGCCAGTTCAATGAGGGTGATCACCTAGTACCTCCTGGAACGTCTGTTTTGCGGCCATGAATCGATAGCGAACCTTCTTGACGTCATTGGGCCCGTATGTGATAGCATTGTTGAATTCGGAGTCTTCCGTCAAGACGTAGAAAGCACTCCTGATCTTGCCTGCTCGAGCTTCCACAACGATCTCAGAATACTGGGAGAATATGGTCGACATGACGTCCCATAGCGAAGCATTGATGATACTTCTGTTGGCTTGCTCTGGCGAGTTCTTGCGGAATGCGTGCCTGCCGAAAACTTTGAAATTGTTCATAAGGCCGACCCGGAATTGAGCAGACAGCTTCCCTATGGCAGCATCGCCAAGAGCATTCATCTTCCGAAGGGATCGAGCCAGGAAATCATCCATGTCGCCTTTGTACTCTTCGACCGCAAGTAGCTGGAATGCACAGAACCGGTTGACGAATTCTCTGTCCCTCATTGTAGAGGCGTTGAGGCTCTCACCTGTCGCCTGAAGGAATAGGTCCGTGCTCGCCTCCTCTTTCAGGAAGCGAGTGGCCGAGCCCATGTACAGACAATTGCGCATCTGCTGTCGAGTCAGCGCGACACCACCGTTCACTCTCTCAAATATGTCTAGACGTGCCCGCTCCGGCACCTTTGCGTCAATCACGTACAGAATGAGGTTGCAGTCTTCGATGCGGTTCTGCAGCTTCGGGGAAATATCACGGAATCGCTTCCCTTTCAGCTCCGCTTGGTCTGGGAGGTCCAACTGCAACTGGCCATTCACGAAACGCTGGAAAGTTGTCAGCCTTTGCAGACCATCGACAACTACCATTCGGCCATTTTCGTCCTCCGCAAGGTAGAACACTGGCAGAGGAATCCGCATGAGTACAGATTCTATAAGCTTGCTCTGCTTGTCCGGTGGCCATATGAATGCGCGCTGAAAATCCGGATCCATGACAAAGGACCCCTTCTCGATCCTCCTGAGGACATCGTGCACTGTCCGGTTCTCATTCCGTATAAGCATCGTGTCAATCGGATAGTCGCCCCAATTGGAGTCATCGGACCGTTCGAGGCCTTCGACTTCCTCTGTCTTGGAATCGCTCGACTTGGCGCCCATTTCTGACCTCGTTTCGTGCAGATTCATGAATTGGACTCGTTCACTACTGGTTGATCCGATCAAATGCGCAGCCTCCAAGATACGTCATTTCCGGCAACACATTTGGTTGCTCGGAATCAACGGCCATCACACCCGAAACACCTTCAGAACCTCATCCCCCAGATGATTTATCACTTTCACCGCAATCCGTCCACTCCTCGGCTTCTCAAACGGCCTTGACGTATCGCTATTCAGCGTTGCCCACGCATCCTCATTGATCTCCGCCTTCAGCGATGTCTTCAGTGCATTGTACGGGTCATTCGCGCCCAGGAAGTAGGCATGCCGAACGAAGAAGCTCTCCTCGTTGTAGTCGGTATCAATGAACCAACACGCAATCCCGTCGGCACCGTTGCTTACCACCTCGCCAGTCTGGGGCTTGAAGACATCCACGCCATTCACCTTCACGCGAATCTGGCCGTTCTTCTCCTTGAGCAAGGTGATATCCGGCTCGCCGAAGATGACAAAGAGGTTGCCCTTGCCCGTGTTCTTGAGGTCGTCGGCCATGTGCAGGTCTGCGTTCATGCGCGCTTTGAGCACGGGAATGCGACCGAGCTTGCTGAACTCGGTGGCATGGGCCTCGTAGTTGAATGCGCAAGCGATCAGGACGTCGAAGTCGGCATCTCCGGCCTCGCGGGCAGCCTCGACAAGATCGGGGCGTGTGACCGTACCGAACTCGGGGCCGATGAAGATAGCAGCACGTTTCTCCTTGCCGGATTCTGTGTTGCCTTCGTTGTATCTGCCTTCGGCGCAAATGAGAGACCCGGGCCACGGCTTGAGGGAGGTGAAGACGATCTTGTCTTCCTTGTGGGCCTGCTGCACACCAGCGGTTTTGAGGTTCTCGAGGATCATTTGCGGGAAAGTCTGCTTCTCCTCGTACTCACCGCCGGGTTCGGCAACGTGGTCGATGAGTTCGTCGTCGTGATTTACACCAAGGACTCGGTGTGGAGACAGGCTCTCGACGGTGAAGGGGCCGGCAACGCGGACTCTCTTGTTGTCGGAGTAAGGCTTGTCGTAGAGGAACTCGAACTCTGCCTTGGCGGCGATGGAGGCGTCGATTTCTTTCTGGCGGGCGATGCGATTCTTCCACCAGTCGGCGTGGAGCTTCTTGGCGGAGTCGCTCCACTTCGATTCGGCTTCGCGGGGGATCTCCCACTCTTCCCATTTCTGCTTGAGGGACTTGTTGAGTTGCTCGCGGAGGGGTTCGAGGGTCTTCTGGTGTTTCTCCCAGATGACGTCGATCTCGGCGTTGTTGGCGATGGATTTGAGCGTGATGTGCGGAACGCGCCCGTAGACGAAACCGTGGCGGATGTTGTTGTGAACCGGTTGTGATGACGGGGCGGTGCGGGTGACGTCGGCTTCTTTGAGCTGGCCGTCACGCGAGTCGGAGAGAAGGTAGAACGGATAGCGTGCACCCATGATGCGGGCACGGGCGAGGGCGAGAGCGACGCGGGAAGTGTCGATGGTGATCCAGCGACGGCCCCATTGTTCGGCGACGTAGGCGGTGGTGCCGGAGCCGCAGGTGGGGTCGAGGACTAGGTCGCCGGGGTCGGTTGTCATTAGGATACAGCGCTCAATAACTCGCAGCCCCGTTTGCACAACGTAGATCTTCGACCCCCCGTACTGACTCTGGCCCACAGTGTCTGTCCAGATGTTCGTCAGCGGAAGCCCGGAGAAGTCATCGAGGTACCGGACGTAGCCAACACCGCCACTGCCAGAGGCGTAAATGCGGTTTGCCGCTTTCAAGCGAGCGATCCCAGCCCCTGTGGTCGACCAACCACGGGTACCGGACGGCAGATACTCCTTTCCATTAATGTCGACAGAAAAATGCATGGCCGATCCTTCGCCTGAAGCCCTCCCCTGTCTTTGAGATGAAAGGTCGCCAATGGCCACAAGTCGTACTCCATCCGGGATTTCCTCTTCGCCGCTCTTCTGCCCGGCCGTGAGAGGGTGCCACTCAAAAGGCCCCACCTCGGCGAACCGGTAGCCTGTAGTACCTTCCTTCCCCATCTCTTTGTCCCTGAGCAAGGCGCGGTACTTGGTGGCCGCACGGTTCTTTGCATACCAGAGACAGTAGTCGGAGATGCCAGGGACGAAGTCCGCTGTCTGGCCTACTGTCTTGGAGAACACTATTTCGCTCACCAAGTTCTCCCCCCCAAACACCTCATCCATCACCGCCCTCACCCGATGCACATTCTCATCCCCAATCTGCACGAAAATACTCCCGCTCTCCGTCAATGAATCCCTCGCCACCGTCAACCGATCTCTCAGATACGTCAAGTACGAATGAATCCCGTCTCGCCAAGTATCCCTGAACGCCTTCACCTGCTCTGGTTCCCGCGTGATGTTGTCCGCGCTTTCCTTCACATCCCTGCTCGTCGTACTCCACTGAAAGTTCGAATTAAACTTGATCCCATACGGCGGGTCAAAAAAGATGCACTGCACCTTCCCCCTCAGCCCTTCCCTCTCCGCCAGCGACGCCATGACTTGTAGTGAATCCCCCAAAATCACCCGATTCGACCAATTCTGGTCATGCTGATAGAACTCGGTCTTATCCGCGCCTTTGGCGATGCCATTGAAATCCGCGAACAGATCGATCTGTTCGGCAGCCGGCTTCTCGTCTTCCTTTGAGCGCTTGAGCAGATCGTCGATCAGGACTTTGGGGTGCACCTTCTCCTGGATGTAAAGCGGTGGAGCATGGACAACGAGGTCGCTCCAGTCTTGCTCATCCTTGCCGCGCCAGACGAGTTGGGGGTCCAGGTCTTTGTTGCGCCGTTCGTAGGCGATGCGTATGGGGCTCTGCTCTTCCTTTTTGACCACTGACTGGTATTCAGCGGTGGGAATGTTCTTGCGGGTGGCGTCGGTGTGCTTGAGGGCTTCGACGCTCTTGGGGATGGCTGGTTTCTTGGGCATGAGAGTCCTTGGTGCCTTGGTCTTGTCGCTTTGGTTCGTTTCTTCTACGTCGTCAGTTATCGGTGAACTTATTGGTGAACTTTTCGGTGAACTCGTTGGTGAACCTTGCTCGTGCTCCGTGTTCGGCGCGGTGACTCAACTTGGTCCCAACTTGGTCCCTACTTGGTCCCAGCTTGGTCCCAGCTTGGTCCCTACTTGGTCCCTACTTGGTCCCAGCTTAGTCCCAGCTTGGTCCCGTTTTCCCCGACACTCCATCTGATTTTCCCCGACGCTTTCGGGCCATTTCCACCGGCATTTCCACCGGCGCATCCGTCGTCTCCAGAGGGGAGTGTTCGCCGTCAAGTGCCATCGCCCTGTTCACCGTCGCCACAAACAGGCACCCTTCCCGGCCATCGGCAAATTCGATCTTCAGCCAGTCTTCGAGCGTCCGCTTAATGCCGGACACCAGAGATAGTCCTTGTTATCCGGACACAATGTCCGGATTAGTGTCCGGTTATCCGACATACTGGCTACGAATACCAGATATCCGGACACAATGTCCGGATTCATGTCCGGATTCGTGTCCGGTTAATCTCCGCCAAGAACCAAGGGTGCACATCAAACGATCTCGTATTCTGTTGCCGGGCCTGAGCCGACAGGTCGCATGAGCCCCAGTTCGACAAAGTGGTTCAAGTGGCGACGCGCGGTCCGGACGTCAATCTTGAGTGCATCTGCATAGTCAGTGGATCCAGTCCGACCTTTGGTAGAAACCCAATGCCACCCAGTCTGCTCGCGGTCGCTCAAGTTGGCTAGGACACCTGGAGCTAGCGATGTCGTTGTGGCGCTGAGAGTTGGGTATACGGTCAGAATCAGATACGGATCCATCCACGCATATCTGGGGAGCGGCAAGCCTGCTGCCTGCGCCCGCTGCCGCATTGATTTCAGACCGAGTCCGCGCTCCTCAGCCATCGCCATCTTCGCAAAGACATAATGCAGCAGCGGGTTCCGGCTCAACATGGGCGCGCCAAACGACTGCATCTGTGCAATGGTTATGGGCGAAACCGGCTGACCAGGGCTGAGTATCTCGATCTTGTCTCGGGAAACGCGGATCTGGCACTTGGCCTCTTCGATACTGTAGTCACGATGGACCAGCGCATTGACCACACCTTCGCGGACAAGCTCGAAGAGTGCGTCGTTCTTCATACCTCGAATTGCCTGCGATCTATCGATGACGTTCGGGAGCTTGCCCTTGAGCCAGGTGAGGAGGCCTTGGGGCACGAGTACCTGTGGACCGTCAAAGTCTTTAGTTTCTTCAGTTCCATCAGGATAATGGATTGTCGCCAACAGCCCAGCTTGGAGCATGGATAATCGCGGTTCGCTACCAAAGAGCAGCATGCCAAAACCGGTGGGAACGAACCGACCACCTTCGAGCTGTAGGAGATTCTGCCGCACGAGACGACGTTTGAATGCATCTGAGTCTACGGCCTCGGAAACCTTTGTCTGAGACCGATACTCCTGTAGCGCGGCGATCGAGAGTTCCTCTATTTCGGGATTGCCGACTATAGATTCGAGCGGCGAAAGCACTACATCCTCTGGGATCTCTTCGGCGGCAGCCGCTCGCTCCAGCGCCTGCTCGATGAACTCCTGATTCTTCTCCCGAATAACTTCCTGAAGGTCGCGATCGAACATGTTCACTTTGACGCCGTGGTCCTGAAGGTATTTGATGCCCTTTCGATCCACTGTAGGATCCGGATCCTCAATCCCGATCCACACTTCCTTGATGCGCGAGAGCACAATACGCTCTGCACATCCACGCTTCGGGGGCTTTCGCGAGGTAGGCGCGCAAGGTTCGAGTGTGGCGAATAGAATGCACCCAGTCAAATCCCGATCGCGGCACTTGCGTTCGAGAAGGGTGTACTCTGCATGGTCACCTTCCCGCAGCTCACCGCGACACGCCGCTGTAACGCGCCCTGACGCATTCGCGCGCTTGCCCGTGTCCACAAGAACTGCACCCACCAAGGGTGAGGCCTTCCCGTCATCGCGGAGTTCCGGTACCGACCGTTGCATCACATCAATGGCCTGTTCCATGTACCTGCGAGCCTCAGACTGCTTCATCCCCGCCCTCCCGCACTCACAACCATCTTGTCAAACTCGCTCTTCACCCTGGCCTCAAAGTCAGACTCGATCCGGTACACTTCGCCGAACTCAGCGAACGCCCACCGCCCGTACTTGGCGATGCTATTTACGCCAGGGATCCAGTAGTTCTCCATCGTCGCTCTCTTGTCCTTGGCGTCCTCACGACGATACCCTTTTATCTCAACGACAAGGTGCAGCGGATCATCCTCGCCATGTCCATCATCAACGAGTACAATGAAGTCCGGCAAGTAGGTCCTGGACTCTGAGCCGTACCGATAGGGCACTTCGAAACCGAGGTTGTGATTCTTGACATAGGCACGAACACGGGGATGAGCCTCGGCCACGCGGCAGAACTCGCTCTCCCAATCGCTGTCGAGGATGACAAAGTTGACATGGCTTCGACGCGAATCGGTTTCCCACCGGTCGGTCTTGGAAGTGTTGAAGTTCACATGCATGGTGGATCCGGTCGGGTTGTATGGATCGAGCACGGCGCGAATTGGCTTCTCGCCAACGAATGCGCGATTGATGCCGGCTACGATGCGCTCGCACGCCATGTCGGCCAGAACTTTGTACTTGAGCTGAGCCGGGTATGTGCCGCCTGTGCATACCAGGTAGCCGTCAAGCCACTGCTTGGCTATGCGCTTGAGCTGGCCGAAGAGGTGCAGTTTGGGGTCGTCTCCCGGGTCGCGCCATTTGCTGAGTACCAAGTGCGAGGCGAGTTCATAGAGCACCTGGGATGGGCGCACATCACTGGTGTGAACCAGATTGAGATCTGCTTTTTCGCCGATGATACCCGAGTTCAGGGTCTCGGTTGCTCCAACGAGGTCCGGGGTGAGTTCCAGAACAGAGTCATCGTTGAAAGCAGCAGTCAGCCGCTCTTCCGGGAGTTCAACACGGTAGCCCATCACACGAGGAAATCGTATCTCCAAGGCATCGCGTTCGGGACGGATCGCCTTGACCTGGATTGTCTCCCGTGGCTTCTGCGGGGGCGATACCACAGGCTTGGCCGTGAAGTCGAACGGGATGCCCAATACATCGGCGTACTCGACGTTGAAGAGACCTTCTTCGTTCAAATCGTACGACTGTCTGCGGAGTGCACGACCGATCACCTGCTCGCAGAGGAGCTGCGTGCCAAAGGCGCGAACGCCCAGGACGTGAGTCACCGTGTTGGCGTCCCATCCCTCTGTGAGCATGGCGACCGAGACCACGCAACGGATGCCTCCGCCAAGTCTGCCGTGTTTGCCGACGGTATTCATGACTTCGCGAAGAAGATCCTGGTCAGTGAGGTCAGCCGCATCCCGCGAGTCACCAGTTCGCTCGATGATTTCGCGCCGGAACCGCTCGATCTCATCGGAAGCCATAGCGCGGAAATTGTCATCGAGAGCTTCGCCCGACTCGAGTTGCTCGCTGTCAATGAGCAACGTGTTGGGCCTGGGGAGCGGGTTACCGTGTTCGTCGAAGTTGCGGAACAGCTCCAATCGGCCGTTCTGGAGAGTGGTTGACCCGTCGTCGTTCTCGCGCTGGAACCCGGAGATGTAGTCGTACACCAGCTTGGATGTCGACGTGTTGTTGCACACGACGATGAAGCACGGCGGCACGCGGATACCCGCCTTCTGCCAGAGGTCATAGGTCAGCTTGTAGTGCCCGTAAAGAGCTTCGAGTGCGGTCTGAAGTTGCGGAGGAAGGCTCAGCGGGTCAAGCGCGTTGCCCTTGCCCCTGCCCTTCTTGGGCATCTTCAGGCGAATGTGTTTCCAC
>Ga0315284_10008301_pt1 | contig 14823 bp, 9 predicted proteins | sample YL17G09_16_MG_FD_203696 | JGI IMG/M metagenome (GOLD analysis project Ga0315284, IMG submission 203696) | Sediment microbial communities from Yellowstone Lake, YNP, Wyoming, USA - YL17G09_16 | ecosystem: Environmental > Aquatic > Freshwater > Lake > Sediment | place: USA: Wyoming | collected... | reverse complement strand
CCCGTTTCCCGGTTACTTCGGCGGGGCCGTGCGTCTTATTGGGGGGACCGCCGTTGTTGCCAATTGTGAGATCCGCTCCAATAGCGCCGGTGGTTCGATCAACTTCGGTCTTGGCGGTGGGATTTACACCGACGGCTGCATCGTGGACATAAGGGACAACTACATCCACGATAACATCGCGACCCAGGGTGGGGGCATTTGCCTGCGAGGTTGCACGGGGAGCCTGGCGAACAATTCGATTTCGAACAACTCGCTCAACACGTATCCACAGCTTCACGCGGGAGGGGGGATAGCGATCTTCGGATCGAACGGTATGACCCTCACCGGGAACTCCGTGATCGGCAACACCCAAGCCACGGAAGGCGGGGGGGTCTACGTTGAGAACGCAACCGCCGTGACGATGCTGGGGGGAACGATCGGTGCAAACGCCGCGTCGTTCCTGGGTGGCGGAATCGCGCTCAAGACCACGACCGCAGTCATCGACGGTATCAAATTCACTGGGAACACCTCGGGCACGGTCGGTGGAGCCCTCTCGTCCACGGAGACATCCGACGTCACCGTGAAGAATGCGTCTTTGCTCTCGAACACCGCGCTGTTCGCCGGTGGGCTTTACGCCTCCACCGGGAAACTTATCCTGCGTCACTCGCTCTTCGTCGAGAACAACGGATCGAGCTCCGGCGGCGCCATGGTGATTTCCGGGGTCGACGCCGGCGATGTCACCGGCAACACGCTCGACTCGAATACCTCCGCCGACACCGGCGGGATGCTCATCGGGTCTTCCGCCATCGGCGTGTACAACAACATCGTCGCGAATACAACCGGGACGGGTATCGCGGCAAGCGGCACTCCGACGTCCCTGAGCTACAACCTCGTGTGGAACAACAGTGGCGGAGATTACACCGGGTGCGCGCCGGGGGTAGGATCTCTCAGTGGCGACCCGCTTTTTGTCGATCCTCAGGCGAACGATTATCACCTCGGTCTTCACTCGCCGGCGATCGACGCGGGGATCCCGGGACCGCTCTTCCAAGATCCCGACGGGTCGCGCGGCGACATGGGGATGTACGGATCGCATGTCTTCGTCATGGATCATCCCGTGTACCCCAAGAATCTTCACGCATCCCTCGAGGGCGGTGATGCCCGTCTCACGTGGAATAGAAATCCCGAGCCGGACATCGAGAACTACGCAGTGTACGGCGACGTGAACGGAGATTTCGTTCCATCGATCTCCAATTTCATTACGCTCGTCGCCGCGACGGACTCGACGGTGGTTCTCGATCCGCCGGCGGACTCATTGTATTACCGGATTTCCACGATCGACACGGATGGTTACGCGGGCGGTTACTCGTATCCGGCGTTCTTCTCGACGGCCACCGGTGTCGATTACGGCCCGGCGCGCTATGTGTTCGCGCTCCATCAAAACGTGCCGAACCCGTTCAATCCGTCAACGAGGATCTCTTATGACCTCCCCGCTCGATCTCCCGTGACGCTTCGCGTCTACGATGTTGACGGACGGCTCGTCCGCAAGATGGTCGATGCGGTCCAGGGGCCGGGGGCGTTCTCGGCCGACTGGAACGGACAGAACGATCGGGGATACCCGGTCGCATCGGGCGTGTACTTCTATCGGCTCGATGCGGGGCCACGCATCGAGACGCGGAAGATGGTGTTTTTGAAATAGACGGATTGTTGATTCGGGCAAGGCAAAGGGCCCGGTCGTCGATTTCGATGGGAATTCGATGACCGGGCCTTGTCGTTGGATGGGCCGGACCGGCGCCTCGCATGGATCTAACCGGCGGCGGATTCGGCGGCCGGGTCTTCACTCTTCAGTCCGCCTGTAGACTTGCCGAAAAGTCCGGCTCACACGTGATTTCTCAACAGCAGCTCTTTCGGGTACGGGTTGAGATACACCTGCTGCCGAATCCACTCCGGCACAGGATGCCGGCCGAGGTGGTGTTTGAGGAGCGTGACGGGGACGATGAGAGGAACGATCCCCCTGCGGTAATCCTCGATCAGTCCAATGAGCTCCGTCTTGTCGCGCCCGTCGAGGAAGTCCTTCACGAAACCGAAGGCGTGCGTGAGAGCGTTTGCGTGCTTGCCCCTCGTCGCCCAGATCCCGAGGGTCTCCATGAAGAGCTTCGAGTACTCGGCGATGACGTCGCCGAACGGCTTACTGCCCGCCTCCGCAACGATGCGCCCCAGATCGCGCTGGCCGTCCGGGTGATGTGCCATGAGAGCGAGCTTGTTCCCCGTGTGAAAAGCGACGAGGTCCGCGGGAGTCGCTTCGCGCCTCAAAAGCGCTTTGAGGCGATGGTAGGCGAAGATCCGCTCGATGAAGTTCTCTCTTATGACGGGATCGCGAAGCCTCCCCTCTTCCTCTATAGGGAGAAGCGGAAAGGCCTTCGCGAGCTCGTCGGCGAAGATCCCGCGCGAGGCGCCCGAGGGGATCCCGTTCGCGTCGTAGAGCTTCACGCGGAACACGCCGCAGCTCGGCGAGTTCTTCTTCGCAATGAAGCCGTCGAGGTCGTTCTGATAGAGGGTCGCGAGGCGAAACTTCGCCCACTCGCGCATCCCTTCCGTAATGTCTCTTCGCGCTTGCGTTTGGACCAGACGGGGGTTCGCGGGATCGCCTTCGAGACGAAGCGTCTCTCGCGGGATGCCGAGACCGAACTCGACCTCGGGGCAAACGGTGACCCATCGGACGTAGCGCCCGATCGTCCCCAACAGAAGGTCGTCCCGCTTGTGAGCGCCGTTGAAACGTACTTCTGCGCCGTGGAGACAGGAACTGATCCCGAGCTTCAAAGCGAGCGCTTCGGGCGCGTGGGAAGAGTGCTGTGGGTGAGCACCAGGGTTCACGGGAATCCGACCGGTTGAGCGGGTGCGTTCAACGACGATTCGATCGGTGTTATTTTATCAGACGCGGCCTCGTCTATCTAGCGACTCCGCCCGTGGTCGTTCGCAGGATCGTTCCCCCTTGGCCGACCACCCACCCTCGGCTCGCGTCGATAAAGCACGTGCCGTAGAGATGCTCGTCCGTCCCGCTGGTCTGGGTGGCCCACGTGTTGCCCCCGTCGGTCGTGGCAATGATGGTACCCGTGACCCCGACCGCCCACCCGTTCAGCGCGTTGGCGAAGTTGATATCCGTGAGCTGCCAAACGACTCCGGTTTCCACGACGATCCACGTCGCTCCGCCGTCCGTCGTCTTGAGGACGACAGAGTTCTGCGAAGGCCGGCGGCCGATCACCCACCCCGTGTTGGCATCGACGAAGCACACGCCATCAAGCTCCGAGGCTGCCCAGACCACATCGTCCGATGCGGGCCCCCACAACTGGCCTCCGTTCGCGGTCGCGAGAACCGTTCCGTCCTGCCCCACGGCCCAACCCCTGCTTGCATCGACGAAACACACGTCGTAAAGCGTGAGCGTTGTTCCACTCGCCTGAGGTGTCCAGGTCCCGCCGCCGTCGCCGGTCGCGAGGATTTCGCCACCGCTACCGACGACCCAACCTCTGGTTGCGTCAACGAAGGAAATCGCAAAGAGCTCCGAATTCGTCGAGCTCGCCTGCGGCCGCCAGTTTTCCCCGCCGTCATTTGTGGCAAGTATCGTTCCCCCATCGCCGACCACCCATCCGCTGCTCGCGTTTACGAACAGCACGTCGGAGAGGGTGCTCTCGGTTCCGCTATTCTGAAGTGTCCAGGTCTCGCCACCGTCCGTTGTCGCCCGAATGACTCCAGGCCACCCGACGACCCAACCCGTGCTGGCGTCGACGAACGAAACGCCGTAGAGATCAGCGCCTTCCCAGTGGTGAAGCCGCTGCTCCGTCCAGGTACCGCCCCCGTCGGTCGTGGCGAAGACATTTCCGCCCGCCCCGACCAAGCCGGTGCGCTCGTCCGCGAAAGAAACGCTAAAGAGACGGTAGGCCCCCTCCAACACGGTCGGCGTCCACGTCTCGCCCCCGTCGCCTGTCGCCACGACGACCGGCTCCGGAGAGCCCGCCGTCGTGGGGCCCACCGCCCACCCGGTTCGTGCGTCCACGAAGAACATGTCCTCGATATTCCCCACAACCTCTGGCAAACCGTCGGACTGCTCCAGCCACCACGCACCGCCGTTCGTGGTCGCGAACACCACGGGAACAGGAACCGCTTCCCCGGATATCGGATCTTGTCCCCACTTCTGGCCCCCGATCCACCCCGTTTGACCGTCCGCGAAAAACACGCTCGACAGACTCACTCCTGTGAGATATCTCATCTGCGGCTCCCAGTGCTCGCCGCCATCCGATGTCGTCAGCACCAGGCCTCGCCAGTCCGGGTACCCGTACCCGCCGACAACCCAACCGTTGTTGGTATCGGCAAAGAAGACACCCCCGAACCCGCCGCTCACACCCGACGGTTGCGAAACCCAGACCGTCCCGCCGTCTTCCGTGTGGAGAATCGTCCCTTCCCAACTGACGATCCATCCCTGGTTCTCGTCCACGAAGAACACATCGGCGAGTGTATCGCGTATCCGGCTGTTCTGGAGCGCCCAGGTCTCGCCTCCGTCTGTGGTTGCGGCGATCGCGCCCCCGCTGCCTACGGCCCATCCGTGTTCGGAATCCACGAAGAAGACGTCGTAGAGCGTGTTCGCTGGCCCGGCCCTCCGGGGAGTCCAGGTAGCGCCGCCGTCGGTCGTCTTCGCGACGTTGCCTGATGACGAATACCCCACACCGACGGCCGTTTGGGGATCGATCGCACACACTCCGTAAACGGATGGGTTGAACTCATCGGCGGGTGGCGGGCCCAGCTTTTCCCAGCCGGGCGGCGGCGTGCCGTCGGGGCCCACGCCGCCATCGTCATCGCAGGAACACATGAACAGGGGAGCAAGAACGCAGGCGAGGATACCGATGACGCGAACCGCGAACGAATTCCGTGTCATGCCGCAGCCTCCGTGTGTGGACGAGAATATTCCTTTCGACCGCCAGCGCCGAGAGTTCGAGAAGGTGCATGGCTTGGGTTGTGCGTCCGACGTGGGGCTATTGGTATCATAATAGCCTGCCGGATACGTCGCAAGGCGGTTCATTTGGCGGGCCTTGTCCGGTTCTCGAACGACAATCCTGCCCTCCCGGGCAGTGGTCGGCCGCCGGGACCTTTCCCGCGTCGGATAGCCTCGCCCGCCTGTCAATTGTATGTATGCACGGACGCACGGCCGGGATCGCGAGCGCGAATTTCCACCCCTCGACGCTTTTTTCTTTTTTTGGTATCATCTGCCGACTTCGCACCAGCACATCAGCACTTGCACCGTTGCGTTCACAAGAACCGGCGGGCCGCAGCCCGCATGGACCAGGGAGGATAGAACCGTGATGCACTTTCCAAACTTGAAAACCGCAAACACTGGTGGGGCGCGCGTTGCGGCACGGCCGCTCGCCCGATGGGCTCTCGCGATCGTGGCTCTTATCATGACGGTCGCTCTTTTCGCGCCGTCGATGCTCCTTGCGCAGGACAAGGCGCCGGCGAAACCCACGGTTTCGCTGTACGGGTTTTTGCGGATCGACGGTGTATGGGACGATTCGAAGATGCAGAACCACCAGTACGCGATGTGGGTGCTGCCCGAAGACCCCGCCGTCGGTATCAGCGACAATAACTACCTGACGATTTACCCACGCGTGACGCGGTTCGGCTTGAACGTGGCGTCGTTTGAACTGGGCGAAAAGGTCACTGCGTCGGGCAAGATCGAGATCGACTTCCAGTCGGGCGGAACGGAATCCCGCGCGGGGCTTCGGATGCGGCACGCGTACTTCGAGCTCAAGTACGGCGACTTCGCGCTCCTCGGCGGACAAACATGGCAGCTTCTCTCTCCCTTGTATCCCGAAGTCCATACGGACGGCGTGTTGTGGAACGCGGGTAACCTCGGCGACCGGGCGCCCCAGCTCCGTTTGACCTACGCGCCCAAGGTGGGTAAAGGAAGCGTCGTCGCGGCGGCCGCGCTGGGAGCGACGGGAGCCGTCGATGCGCAGGACCTCGACAAGAACACTTATCTCGACGGCGCATCGTCGGCGGTGCCGAATGTGCAGGGACACCTCATGTTGGAACAAACGCTCTACGCCAACCGGCCGCTCAAGTTCGGCGTGTGGGGACACTACGCGCAGGAACAGACGGACAAGCCCTTTGTCGGCGAGACGAGATGGGATTCGTGGTCGGGAGGATTGGAGCTATCCCTCCCGCTAGTCGAGCGCGTATGGATCGAGGGCGAGTATTGGATGGGCTCGAACTTGAGCGACGTCCGCGGCGGCGCCGGACAGGGCATCAATCTTTTCACGGGCAAGGAAATCGACGCCAGAGGCGGCTGGATCGAGCTCGCGACGAAGCCGACCGATAAGACCCAGCTCTATCTCGGCTGGTCGGCGGATGATCCCGAGGATGAAGACTTGGTGTCGTACGATGAGGTGTTGGCGGCGAACGAGGGATTAGCGGCGGACAAGAAGCTCGATCCGGTTACTTACACGGGACGCACTCTCAACTGGGTTGGGTTCGTGAGCGCGCGGTACCGCGTGTGGCAGCCTTTCCAGGTCGCCGTCGAGTACTACCACTGGGTGACGGAGTACAAAGGTCTGGAAAGCGGGATCGACAACCGCATCGATATGCACTTCAGTTATTTCTTCTAGCCTTTGCGCGGGATCTGCGTCCGTCTCCGGCCCTGCGTCGGAACAAAGGGCCGTCAACGGACGCAGATCCCACACCGGCAGCCCGGGACCAAGAGTCGTCAACCTGCCCCGAACCCGCGCCACCCGCGCGATCTTGCCGGGTGCGGACGCAGAAACCGCGCAAACACAGCCCGTGGCAGCCAGCCGAGCGCTGGTGGGTCGGAAACTTACTCTCTTGCGCGGAATCTCGTCATTTTGTCGGACCCGTAGACCTTCTCGGCTTCGAGCTTGTTGTGTCTTTCGCACAGCAGACGGAGATTGTGGACGCTGTTCGTGCCGCCCCTTGCATACGGGACGACGTGGTCGATCTGCAAATGATGCGTCGCACCGCACCGGACACCGTTCGATCCGACGTAGGTACAACGATCTTTGTCCCGTTTGAAGACCGCGTCTCTCGTCGATGCCGGAATGTGCCGGGAGTACTCCTCAGCTCGCTCCGACCGCCCATCGCGCGAGGTCTTTTGCGGTCGGACGGTCTTGCCCTCCACAAATTTCGCCGAATTCTGCCCAGATTCGGCCTTCTCTCTGCGCTCCTCGCGTCTTTGTCTTCTTCTTTCCGGATCGTGGTCCTTCAAGAACTCGTCCAGCGCGGCTTCGAGTACCGCTTCGTAAGATGGTTTGCCGTCCTTGTTCGAGAGAAGCGCCTTGACCCTCTCGAACTTCTTCATGAACCGCTCGCTCGCGAGGAATTGTACCTGGAACTTCCTTTCGAGTCGGGGCGGGCCGCCGGCGGAATTGGGTGTTTTTTCACTCCCGCTGCGGGAGTAATCGCATCCGGACGTACGTTGAGTTGAGGTCTTTTCCCGCTCTTCTTCCAAGTTTGCCGCGAGCGTTGACGAACCCCGATGTTCCCCGGCAACTCGCACCGACGCCGACCCGGACGGCGGCAGACCCTGCGTATCGATCACCGGCGAGGCCGCGACCGCGACGCACACCGGTCTCGCCCGGTCCCGCAGCGCAACCGGCGGGCGATAATCCGCCACAATCGCCTCGACCTCTTTCTGAGACTTGTTCCGGATCCGGTTGAGGAGATCGTTGTTGTTCTCCCGCGTCAGTATCGAGGCGACCAGCGACACGGAGCTCAGATTGACCTCGTTCCTCTCCAAGAGGCCATACACCTCCGGATAGTCTCGGATGCACCGGGCGGAGTGGATCCGCCGACTCGCCGCCGAGCTCGAGTAGCCGAGGTGGCGTACACAGTACTCGAAGAGCGAGGGATACCCGAGACCGAGATGGAGCCTCCGGCGCTCGACCTCGTTCAACTGCACGAGGATCTCGAGGGTCGTGGCGCGTTCATGCGCGACGAGCGCTTTGACCCGCGCGAGAAGCTCGCGGTCCGAGAGAGCCGAGAGTGCGCTGGACCGACGAATGGAATTCGAGCGGGTGACGAGACCAGACGAGCTGGAAACACCGATGTGAGACATGGCGAACCTCCCGTTCAAGACGCTGCGAAATCGCTTTCGGACCGAATGACCCGATTCAAATCAGCGTGGGAGGATCGCTGTTGCCGAAATCATAGCATGCCCGAAAATGAGCCTCATAGCGCCCGCTAGAGACGCTCAAAATGGAGGGAGAAAAGAAAGAGGCGAGGATTATTTTCGACGCACGGAGATCGCATGCACGCGCGAGCACGGGGCGCTCAAGGAGCACAACGCCGCATACGGACGCCGCGAAGTCCTAATCCTGTCAACAACAAAAACGAAATTGGCCGCAACAATCTTCGAGCGGCCGCGCGAAAGGAGAACCGATGCGCGGGTAGCGCACGTGAACGGCGTGCACGCGGCACCGGGTGTCACTCGACGAGATGCATACTCTACGGCGAAAGCCGCACCGCGATCTCGCCCCCCAAACAAGCCGGCCTAGACAGCGACTCCGTCAACGACGACATTCCCCGGCTCGCCTTCCTCCCCGGCGATCTCGATCGAAGCGGGAACGAACTGCCGGATGACGTGCGCGCTCGTCATCAAATGCGATGTGACTCTCTCCACCGTCATCTCGGACCGTCCGGCGGCAAGCGACATAGGAAGCACGAGCTGATCGGCGAGATGCGCATCGACCGCCGCGCCCGTCTTGTGAAAAGCGAAGAGCTCTCTGCATACATCGAGCGCCACCCTTTCCGCTGGGAGACCCCTCTTGCCGAGGGCGCTGAACCCGGCGAGTGCCCCAGCGTACCGCGCCGTCAAGAAGACTCCGGCGCCGGTGCTCTTGCCGCCGACACGGAGCGAAGACACCTCGGAGTCGATTCCCTTCTCGCTCAGAACATCCTCGGCGCGCCGCGCCATCCGGTCAGCGATGTCTTTCGATAGATTGGCGACCACGGCGCGTCCGGTGACGTGGACGATCTCGCCCCGCTCGACGAGTTTGAGCGGCCGCAAAGACCGACCGGCTGCGACATCCGGCTCGCCGGCGGTGGAACGGAGGTCCCCGGTCGGGAGAACGCCGATCGTGGAATCGACGCCCGCGGCGGCACGCAAGCCCGCTCCCCGCCGTACCCCGGCGACCCGAACGGACACTTCCCCACCTCCCACCGGATAGAACCCCCACGCATCGAGCGCGCACCCCGCGTCGACACCCATCTTCGACAACGCGGGCAGGAACACATCGGCGAAATAATCGAACGGCGGGCTCCACGCGACGTGCGTTCCGCCCCGGAGTCTGATACCCACTGAGCGCCCCGCGAGGGCGAGGGGAAGAAGAATCGTCTGGAGAACGAGCGTCACCGATCCCGCGCTTCCGCGCCGGGCGGCCTCCGTCACGTCGAAGTCGTAGGAGCGCTCGTTCGCGCCGCGCTTCCCCGGCGAAAAAACAACCTCGGTCGAACCGATCTCCGCGCCGCGAACGTCAGCGCCGGCGATCGACGCCGCGGCGAGAACGCCCGTCAAGTGCTGCGGCGCAAGACCGGGGTTCTTGCGCCCCGCGCGAATCTTGTGGATGCGGGTCGCGCGGCCCGTGATCGTAGAGAGAACGAGGGCGGTTCGAAGAACCTGACCGCCCCCTTCACCGTACGAGCCTTCGATTTCGACGAGGGACTGCATTCTGAAGGCCGTCACGCCATGAGGGACTTGAGCGCGTTGTAGATTTCGCCCTCTAGATGGGTCGCTTTGCGGCTCTGGAGGTCGAGGATGACGAAGACGACCTCGGCGTCGGCGACCGGCTCGCCGGTGGAGGCAAGCGCGATCTCCTGTTTGAACACGCCGCTCTTTCCGCCGAGCTTTTCGAGACGGGTCTGGATGTCGAGAACGTCGTTGAGACGCGCCGTTTTCCTGTAATTGATCGTGATCTTCACTATGGTAAAGCCGAACCCGAGCTGGCGCCACTTTTCGAGGTCGATCTCGCTCTCGATGAGGGTCCACCGGGCGTCCTCGAGAAATTCGAGATACCGGGCGTTATTGACGTGCCCGTAGACGTCGAGATGAAACCCGCGGACCTTGATGCGGATATGGTTCTTCATGGCGTGGGAATTCGCGAAACGATACCAGCCCCGGGTGGCAGGCTCTTGCCGGGCCCGGCGCTCCACTTCGCTCGGCTTCCCGCCGCGGGTGGTGAACGTGGTCGGATTGCGCGGGCGGATGGCCGACAGGACCCGCGCGAGCGGGATCGTTGACCGCCACGCGCGGCGGGCGATCCTTGCTCGTTCCCGCGAAAGGGCCTGGCAAGAGCCTGCCACCCGGGGCCATTCGGCGAAGCCTACTTCTCCACCTGCCACACCGTGTCGATGATGGTCCCGTCCACCCACTTGACGACCGCGACCGGCTTTTCTTTATTGAGCCGCGGTTTCTCCGGCGCCCCGCCGAGGAGCTTCTCGACCTCGTCCTTGATCTCGCGGATCGGACGGATCGGGAGGTCGGAGTTCTTGACGGCGGCGAGGAGGTCTTTTCTCTTCGGGTTGATCGCGATCCCCCGCTCGGTGATGACGACATCGATGAGATCCCCCGGGCCGGTGACCGTCGTCACCTCGTCGATGATGACGGGGATCCGGTCGCGGAACGCCGGGAGCGCGAGGATCGAGCATTTCGCATCGAGACAGTTCTGCCATCCGCCGATCCCGTGGAGCAGGAGCCCATCCGAGTGCGTCACCACGTTCGCGTTGAAATGAACGTCCACCTCGGTCGCCCCGAGGATGGCTGCGTCCACGATGCTCGCGAAATTTCCCTTCCCGTGGTAGTTGTACGACGTGAAGGGCGAAGTCGCCACGTGCCGCGGGTTCTCCGCCATCGACCGCACGCCGGCGAGGTCGAAGGTTTGTCCGTCGAGGATGTAGTCGGTGAGCCCCTCATTGAGCATGTCGACGAGGAACTGCGTCGACCCCCCGCGGACGAAACGCGCCTTGACGCCCTTTTCGCGCATCATGATCTTTAGGTACTCGACGAACGCGAGCGCGATACCGCCCGCTCCCGCCTGGAAGGAGAATCCGTCGCGCATGATCCCCGCATCCCGCATGAAACGCGCGACGTACTCGGATATCAGCAGCCGGTCGGGGCTTTTGGTGATCTGCGTCGTACCCGACACGATCTTCGAGGGGTCGCCGATCGATTCGACCTCGACCACGTAGTCGACGTTATTGCCCTGGATGTGCCAGGGAACGCACGGGAAGGGGACGAGGTTATCGGTGACGATGATCACGTGATCCGCGTACATCGAATCGGCGAGCGCAAAATAGAGCGACCCGCACGCCGAGGGGCCGTGCGAGCCGTCGGCGTTCCCGAACGGGTCGGCGGTCGGGGCCGCGATCACGGCGATATCGACGTGGATGTCGCCGTCCTGCAACGCTTGCCAGCGGCCGCCGTGCGAGCGGAGCACACCGAGACCCTTCATTTTCCCGTAAGAGCAGTACCTCCCGAGAGGACCGTTCATGCTCCCCTCGATGTGATGGACGACCCCGCGGTCCATGAGATCGATCACCGGCTCCTGACACGGGAAGGAGGCGCTGGGGAACCACAGGAGGTCCTTCACCCCGAGCTCGGCTGCGGCCTGGAGGGCGGCGAGCGCCACCTTGTCGCCGTCGCGGAAGTGATGGTGGTTCGAGATCACCATTCCGTCGCGGAGCCCGCATTTCTTGAGCGCGGTCTTGAGATCCTTTACGCGTTTGTCGCCGTTCGCCGGGTAATCCCGGCAGGACCTCACCGGCGGTCCGTGTTTCACGCCCTTCGGCTTGTAGGCGCCGGCCCCCATGAATGGCACTTGCTCCTTGCCGTTTACGATTGTCGGGACTCTTCGTCCCACTTTGTTCTTTACGAATTCCGGTTTACCTCTCATCGTCTCCCTCCGCGATCATTTGTTCTTGGCGCCCGCGTCCTTCTGAACGGGAGCGGCGTTTTCTGGAATAAGACCCATTCGTTTCGCCATGGTGACGAGCCGCTGCGCGCGCAAAACAACCGGCGGGTCGATCATCCGCGACCCGAGGCTCACCACGCTCTTCCCCTGGGCGGACGCCTCGTCGAAAGCGGCGACGATCTTCATCGCCTTCTCGATTTCCAGCGGCGTCGGCGCGTACGACTCGTGTATGGGTCGTATCTGGCGGGGGTGGATGCACCCCATCCCCTCGAAGCCGATCGCCTTCGAACGCGTCGCCCACGCCTTGAGGCCCTCCATGTCGCCCACGTCGCCAAAGACCGAGTCGATCGCCTGGAGACCGGCGGCGCGGGCGGCGTTGACGATGCGAAGCCTTGCGTAGAGCGTCTCGTCGCCCTGTTTGGTTCTCGGCACGCCGAGATCGGCGGTGTAGTCCTCGAGACCGATGGTGAGCGCGACGACCGTGTCCGTCGTCGCGGCGATCTCGTAGGCGTTCTCGATACCCAGGGCCGATTCCAGGATCGGCATGATCCACACGGGCGTTTTGATCCCTTTCGCCTTCTGGATCTTTCTGATATGCGCATCCACCTCGCGGACCTGATCGGCCGTCTCCACCTTGGGGATCAGAATGAGGTCCGGCGACTCCGGAACGATCTCATCGAGGTCCGCGTAACCGAGCGGGAGCTGGTTTATACGGACCATCCGTTCCGCACCGAGAAAATCGATGCACCTGAGCGAATTGCGTACGAGGAACCGCGCGGCGTCCTTCTCATCCGGGTGGACCGAGTCCTCGAGGTCGAGAATCACGGCGTCTGGATGGTGGATCCCCGCGTTGACGGCGAACTTGGGTTCGTTCCCCGGGAGGTATAGACGCGACCGGCGGAGCCGGTCCCTCGCCGTCGGGCCCTTGCTTTTCACCAACCTCTCGGGAAGAGAGCGCCCCGAATAACCCGCGCGGCGGAGCGCCGTCTCGAGCCTCGCCGCGATGACGAAGGGGAGCCCGCCGGTGTCCTCCACCTCGACCCGTGCGTCTTTGACGCCGAACGCGCGAACCACCGACGACACCATATCCCGTATCGACGTACCGTAGAACGCGCTGACCTTGGACTTGATGTCGAGATCGAGCCCGCCGCTCTTCTTCGTTTCGATCGAGACGAAGAGGTCCGAGCGGATGTCCTTTCCCTTCCGGCCCGCACTCGCCTTGCCGGTGACAAACGGTTTTTTGGGCGCTGCCCTCTTTCTCGCGCTCGCGCCCTTCGCCGCGGGCCTCGCGTCAGCCGCCTTGCCCACACCCTTCGACTTAACCGCTTTAACCGCCTTTGTCTTGACCGTGCCCTGTGCCTTACCGCCCACCCACGACCGGCGCGCGGCCGGCCTGGCCTTGCCCGACGGTTTGGGCTTCTTTGCGGTTCCCGCCTTTTTCGCTCTGGCCATTTCTTCTCCCCTTTTCACGAACGAAGCCTTAGAGCTTCGCGATGATCGCATCGGTCATCTGCGTCGTACCCGCCGCCCCTTTGGCGATGACGTCCGGACCGCCGGTGAGCTTCATCATGTCGTAGGTGCGGACTTTCCCTTCCATCACCACGGCCGCGACGGCGCCGCGGATCCTCTTCGCCTTCTCCGTCTCGCCGATGTGGTCGAGAAGCATCGCCGCGGTGAGGACCATCGCGATGGGATTGACGATCGACGGTTGCAATCTCTCGTATTTCGGAGCGGACCCGTGTGTCGGCTCGAAAACGGCCACCTCGTCGCCGATATTCCCCGAGCACGCGAACCCGAGCCCACCGACAAGACCGGCGAACGCGTCGGAGAGGATGTCGCCGAAAAGGTTCCCCGCGACCATCACGCCGTAATCCTCCGGGTTCTTGGTGAGCCACATCATCTGCGCGTCGATGTTGGTCGACCAGAGATCGATCCCCGGGTAGCCCTCTTTGACGCGGCGCGCTTCCTCTTCCATCATCCCTGATGTTTCGCGAAGAACGTTTGGTTTTTCGCAGACCGTCACGGTCTTGTAACCGTGCTTTTTTGCGTAGGCGAACGCCGCTTCGCAGATCCGGTGGCACGCTTTCCGCGTGTACATCCGGATCGACACGGCCATGTCCTCGGCCGGGACGTTCGCAAAAGCCTTGTACTTCGAGTGGAGCGCGAGCCCGTCCCGGACTTGCTTCGGCGGGTTCGTCCACTCGATCCCGCAGTACTCGCCCTCGGTGTTCTGGCGGAAGATCACCGCGTCCACCACAGGCTCATCGAAACCACCCCCCGCCTTGTGACGGATGAAGTTGAGCGGATTCCCGGGGAACGACCGGCAGGGTCTCACGCAGACATCGAGGTCGAAAATCTGTCTCATGCTGACGATCGGGCTGAAATACTGGTGCCCCTTGTCGCGAAGCTCGGGTTTGAGCTCGGCCATCGCCTTGTTCTTCGGCTTGGACGTGATCGCGCCAAAGAGCCCCAGCTTGTGCTCTTTCAGAAGCTCGATCGTCCGGTCGGGGAGCGGGTTCCCCTGGTTGATCCAGTGGTCCCAGCCGATGTCGCCGTGGACGTAGTCCGCCTGAAAGTCCACCGCCTCGAGAACGCGGATCGATTCCGGAAGCACGACTTTGCCGATGCCGTCACCCGGCATCGATACGATGGTGTAACGTTTCATGTTCGAACCTTCCTCCTTCGATGATCAGATTCATCCCGCGACCACGCCGGCCGGTTGCCCGGATCGATCGCAGGGGCGAACTTGTCGATGACTCAACCGAGACCGAGCCGCCTGCGGACGAGGTTTTCCGCGCCCCCGGCGACGACGAGCGATTGCGGCACGGAGCCGAGCGCGGGAAAACGAAACGTCTCGCCGCGATAGACCGCCGTGCTCCGC
>Ga0315284_10008300_pt1 | contig 14827 bp, 17 predicted proteins | sample YL17G09_16_MG_FD_203696 | JGI IMG/M metagenome (GOLD analysis project Ga0315284, IMG submission 203696) | Sediment microbial communities from Yellowstone Lake, YNP, Wyoming, USA - YL17G09_16 | ecosystem: Environmental > Aquatic > Freshwater > Lake > Sediment | place: USA: Wyoming | collected... | reverse complement strand
GCTGTCTCAAATATCCGTCGGCGTATGTCTTCGCGCTCTGGCTAGACCACCAGACTCAAGAAAGGAGGCGGGCATTCCGGTAACATTATCATTTGGTAGAACCATCCGCTCTCGGTAACATTACATTTCCAGGATCCCTTCGTCATCCAGCCGCACGCAGCCGAGGCCCAGCGTGGCCAGGCCATGGACGACGGTCCGGCAGCGGCTGTCCAGTTCTGCCAGCGCCTTCTCGTAGAGTTGCCCCAGCAGGCGGGCGACGGGGTGAGGCAGGGCGATAAAGCAGGCCGGCACCTGCGGGTTGACCTGCACGGTCACCCGCTCGATCCAGCCGGCCAACTGGGCCAGTTGGCCGGCCCACTGCTGGCGGGGTCCCGAGGCCCAGGCGGCTTGCTTCTCCCTGGCCCGCTTCCCAATACTTGACAGTATAGGTCATTGGTGGTATACTCTGTCTAGGTACATAGATATTCTATGTACCTAGACTCCAGAAGGAGGGACTGCATGGGAGACAAAGCGGATGAGCACATCGCGGGTGAGTACATCCGGCTCGACATGCGAAAGGGGAGCACCACCATCTTGATCCTCAGCCTGCTGGCCGAGCGTCCCATGTATGGCTACCAGATTGCCAAGGACCTGGCCACCCGCAGCGGGGGCGTCTTTGAGTTCAAGGAGGGCACGCTCTACCCCGCCCTCCACCGCATGGAGAAGGACGGCTTGCTGACCGGCTACTGGGAGGTCGTGGAGGAGGGGCCGTCGCGCAAATACTACACCATCACCGAGCGGGGGCGTGACGTGTTGGCCCGCAAGCTGCACGACTGGAAGGATTTTGCCCGCGCGCTACTGCAGGTGTTGGAAGGGGGCCGGGCCGATGCCAGCGTTAGATGATTACCTGGAGCGCGTGGGCCGCGAACTCCAGGCCTCGCCCGAAGAGGCCGCCGAGGTGCTGCGCGAGGTCCGCTCCCACCTGGAACTGGCCATGCGTGACCTGGAGCGGAACGGCGGGGATGGAAGCGCTGGCCTGGCCCAGGCACTGGCGCGTTTCGGAGCCGCAGAGCAGATCGGGCGGGAACTGCGGCAGGTGCACGGCCGCAGCGCCTGGCAGGAGACGATCCTGGCCGTGCTTCCGCTGCTCCTGTTCGGCTGGCTGCCCTCCGTCTTGCCGGCGCCCGCCTGGAGCGCGCCCCTGGCCCTGGCGGTCGCCACGCTGGTGGGCTGGCGCGCCCGTTGGCCGCTGTGGTGGTGGGCCTGGCTGGGCTGGCTGCCCCTCGTCATCCCCGGGGCGCCGGGGAATTTGCTATGGAGTGCGGTCGCGTATGCCGTGCTGCTGCTGCTGGTCAGCCGTCGCGACTGGCTGGAGGCCACGCTGGCCATCTACCCCCTCCCCACCGCCTGGGCCTTCCAGCGCGTCGTGCTGGCGTCCAACGAGGTAGGAAACGTAGGCTGGAGCAGCACGGCGCTGAGCCTGCTGGGCCTGGGGATGGCGCTGGCGTGGGCGGTGCTGTTGGCCCGCACGTTGCGCACCCCCTACGGGAAGGCCCGCATCGTGAAGGTGCTGGAGGGGCAGGCGATCGTCTTCCTGCTCAATGGCCTGACCGTCGTCGTGGCCCGCCTGTGGCCCACGTACCCTTACCCCTACCCTTTCACCTGGCGCTACTTTGCGTTCGTCACGCTGCCCTACGCCACGTTCAGCAGCCTGCCGTTCCTGCTGTTGTTCATACTGACCTCGCTGCCAGCGATACTGGCGCTGGTGCAGCGGATGAGCACATCGAGGCGCGCTGGCCGCCGGCCACCCTCACGCCCGGCGTGGGGCGGATGATGGGGATGAGTACATCGGGGATGGGTACATCCCGTATGAGTACATCGAGGATGAAGGGAGACTCCGACGTTGAGTACTGTGCGCCACGTTCTGTGGTTTCTGATATGGCACCAACCGGCCGAAATCGTGTTCGGTGCGGCCGTGCTGGGCGTCGCCGGCGTCATCGCCGGTGCAGGCGTGTCGCTCCTGGCCCGGCAGCGCCACCAGGCGCGCACCCTCGCCATGGAGGGATTGCCCCTGGCGGTAGCCTTCCTGCTGTTCTGCCTGGCCGACTGGGGGTTGCTGTGGGCACTGCCCCACCTGCGGCTCTCCTTCTCTCCTAACGTCACGCCCCCCTTGGTCGCCACGCTCTTCGTGCGCCTGCTCGTGTTCTGGGGGCTGCTGGGGGCGGCCCTGTTGGCTCGCCGGCGAGGTCGCCGGCGAGGTACACCGGTGCGAACCCGCCCGGCCGCCATGCTGTTCCTGGCCGCCAACCTGGGGCTCAGCGCCATCCAGGTAGACGCATACGTGGTGGAGCCGCTGCGGGTGGAGACGACGGAGATGACGCTGGCCTCCGGCGACCTGGACCCGGCGGCGCCGCCGGTCCGCGTGGTTCACCTGGCGGACCTGCACATCGAGCGCTCCAGTTATCGAGAAGCGGCGGTGGTCCGCCGGGTCAACGCGCTCCAGCCCGACATCATCGTCCTCACCGGCGACTACCTGAACCTCTCGTATCTCTCCGATCCCACGTCGGCGGCTCACTTTCGCCAGTTCGTCGCGCAACTCCGGGCTCCCTACGGCACGTATGCCGTGCGTGGGTCGGTGGAACCGACGCCGGAGTCCATGGCCTGGCTGGTAGAGGGGACAGACGTGGTGTGGCTGGAACAGGAGGCGGTGACGGTGGACGTGCGCGGGCAGCGGGTGACGTTGGTGGGGGTGGCGTGCAGCCACCGCCAGAACCTGGATGCAAAACGGCTGGCCCAGGCGCTGGACGGCGTCCCTGCCGAGGGATTCACGCTGCTCCTCTACCACTCGCCCGACCTGGTGGCCGAGGCAGCCGCCTATGGCGTGGACCTGTACCTGGGCGGGCACACCCACGGCGGGCAACTGCGGCTGCCGTTCTACGGCCCGCTCATCACCAACTCGCGCTATGGCCGGCAATACGCCGCCGGCCGGTATCAGGAGCGAGATACCACGATGGTCATCAGCCGGGGGCTGGGGTTCGAGGGGGGGGGCTTGCCGCGCGCCCGCTTCCTGTGTCGCCCGCAGATCGTCAGCATCGAGCTCACGGGAGAGGAAAATGGGTGAGGGCGGAGCCGGGGGAGCTCCGCCCTCACCAGTGCCAGACCGTGGTCAAGGAGGTCCAGGTCAGACGCCGGAACGAGTGGGCGGCTCGTTCCAGCGCTACCTTCCCGAAAGTTCCGGTGAGGGTGCCCAGTATGCGACACACACCGTAGAACTTTCGGGAAGGTCCATCTCTATCGTAGTCTTTTCATCCACAGCAGTCCTGCCAGGAGCGAAGTACCGCCGATGAGGATCGCGCAGACCGTGACGGTGTCCTCCACCTGCTGCCTGCTTTCCGCAGCGGTCAGGGTGGCCTTGCCCTGCTCGGGGGCGGCCGGGAGGTTCTGGGCTGCCACGACGATGACGGCCACCAGCAACACCAGCACGACGATGGTCCCCACCACCCGCACGAGTTGACGCATCCCGCCCCCTGATCTCATCCGTCCCTCCTCATCTCTGTCAAGCGACCTTCCCGAAGGCCTTCGTTCATACACCGGGCACGCGATATGCCACTCCGCCTCTCTACGCTGAGAGGGGAACCTCTTGGCGCATACGTCGGATGACGTGGTAGATGACCTGGGCACGAAACCGCCGATCGCCGGACGCTTCGACAAAACGACCGATCAAGTCTCTGACGTGCGCGTCGTCCGACAGGGAGTAGACGGTCATCTCCCCCAGCCGATCTTGAAAATGGCGCTGTACGAGCACCCCCTGCGTGGCCAATTCGGCCAACTCTGCCTGCATCGTCTCGGCGTCCCGGCCGGTGTACCAGGCAATGTGCTCAGCCGTGTCCATGACGTACGGGTTCTCGCAGAACAAACGAATGAGGTCCCATTTGAGGAACGAATCGAGCGTCTGCCGAACAAAGTCCAACAGTTCAGGATCCATGTCGGCCATCAGGCGACCAACCAAATCCTGGCCCACCGTTCCGTTTCCCACCTTGCTATCTCGCCCCTGTCTCTCGGTCGTCGGGTAAATGGGTTCTACCTCTGGCTGTTCAGCATCTGGAGCATGCTTTTGACGATCAGGCCCGCCGCTGCCGTGCGGGAGTTGCCAGACTGGAGCGGGTCCACGTACCCCCCCAGCAGGACGCCCGTCAACGCCTGCCCGGCGGCCGACGCGCTGTCTGCGCCGGCCTGTTGGGCTTGCAGGAAAGCCAGCCCAGCCGGCACCAGGACGTTCAATACGTTGCCCAGCCGCTGCCCGCTGTCCTGTGAAGCGCCCTGGGGCAACGCGGATGCAAGGGATGTAGCGGACGGGGGTACGTCCGTCATCCCCTGCATCCGGAGTGCAGCGGGAGGACGCAGGAATTGCTCAAGCACGCTGCCCCCGGCCTGGGATGGCGGCTGGTAGCCCTGGGATGGAATGGCGCCCAGGAGGGATTGTGCCAGCAGCATGACGTCGTTGGCATCCAGCGTAGCATGGCCCTGGAGTTGCTCGGCCGCCTGGCCCAGGCCACCGGCATAGTATTGGCTGGTGCCACCACGCCCATCCGACTGGAGCCGCTGGCTGGCATACCGGAGCGCCTCGGCCGGCGGCCGCGAGCGTTGCGCCTGGAGCGACTCGACGATCAGGTGCACATTGTCCACCATGTTGTCGCCGTGGTTGCCATTGACCCCGTCGAGGATGTTGAGCTCCTGGCGATGGGTCGCCACAGCCTGCAAGGCAGCATTAAACAGATCAGCGAGATCGAACGCGGGCCCGTTCATGGTTGTCCCCTCCGCCCAGATCGTTCATTACACACCCATTGTAGCAGACGAACATTACAAGACATATTACGGACAGGAAGGATTGGGGATTGCAGAGGGGGAACTTACGGGGTCTTCAGAAGGCGTCAGGCAGGTACAGATGGAACCGGCCTGTCAGCAATGGGAAAGGTTACGTGAAACGTGCTGCCCTGGCCTGGCTCACTGGCGAACCAGATGCGCCCACCGTGCTGTTCGACCAGTGAACGGGCGATGGACAGCCCCAGGCCAGCGCCGCCGGCCCTGGTCAAGATGGCGCTCCTGGCGCGGAAGAAGGGCGTGAACAGGTTCGGCTGGTCCTCAGCGGGGATACCCACGCCGCTATCGGCCAGCGAGACCTGGAGGAATCCCTCCTCCTCTGCCAGCGCCAGGCTGACGCAGATCGTCCCGCCTTGAGGGGTATATTTGCTGGCATTGCTCAACAGGTTGCCGATGATCTGCAGCGCGCGCATCTCGTCGCACAGGGCGGGCGGCAGGCCAGGCGAAGCGCACAGGGTGAGGTGCTGCGACCTGGCCTCCAACTGCGGCCCATACTCGGCCAGCACGGTTTCTACCAGCGCCAGCAGGTCGGTTGGCCTCAGCACCAGTTCCACCCGCCCCGCCTCAATGCGGGTGACGTCGAGCAGGTTGCTGGCGAGGGCCACGAGGCGCCTGGCGCTTTCCTGCACCACCGCCAGGTATTCGCGCTGCTCGTCGTTCAGGTGGCCGATCTCCTCATCCAGCAGGACCTCCAGGTACCCTCGCAGCGGGGCCAGCGGCGTGCGCAGTTCGTGAGCCGCCACGGAGATGAAGGTGGACTTGATCTCATCCAGGCGTCGCAGCTCGGCATTGGCGGCGGCCAGTTCGAGGTTCTGCTGGGCCAGCCGGTCGCGCAACAGGCGCAACTCGTTGCGGTTCTGCGCCAATTGGCGGACCATGAGACCTGCGTCGGTCACGTCCTGGACCATGTGAATGATGCCTGCGGCACGGCCCTGCTGGTCCCGGTAGGGAAGGTCCACCATGGTCAGATACGTGGCCCCGCTCCCGGCCGGTTCGCGACTTGCCCAACTCAATTCGAGGCAGGGTAGTCTACCGGCCAGGACGTCGGCCAGCGCGTCCTCGCTACCGACCAGTTCGGGCACCAGTTCCGGCAACAGGCGGCCCAGCCAGGCCCCAGGATCGTCGCTGACGATGCTCATGGCTCCGCCTACCTCCACCACCGTCAGGTGGCGGTCGGTGATGGCGTAGGCGATCTTGCGGTCCTGCAGGATCAACTGGCCTATCGCCGGATCCATCCTACGCTCCACGAGTTCATTCCACCAACAGCCGGCCCAGATGCCGGAAAAGCGCCTCCACCTCCTCACCGATCCTGGCGCTCGTCACATAAAAGGGGGCGTTGAGCTCGCCAGCGACGGCTTCCACTTCCGCCGGAGCCAGTCGCTGCTGGTCAGTCAGATCGCACTTGTTGGCAGCCAGGATCAGCCTGGCACCCGGACATACGCGGAGCAACTCGTCGGCGTACTCGAGAAAGCTATCGAGCGTGTCCGGGCGAGTCAAGTCACAGACGAGGACAGCGCCGGACGCGCCACGCAGGTAACTGGCTCGCATCTGGTCGAACTCCTCGCTGCCCCCCAGGTCCCACAGCATCATCGCCAGTTCCACCAGGTCGTGGGTGCGGGGCACGACCACCGTCTTGCGGCTGACCTTGACGCCGATGGTGCTGATGTATTTGTCGCTGAACAGGTCGTAGACGAAACGGCGCACCAGGCTGGTCTTGCCGACGGCAAAGTCACCCAGCAGGCACACTTTTTTACTGATCGTCGTCATCATGGAGTGCTATCCTTGTGAAACGTGAAGCGTGAAGCGTGAAACGTGAAACGTGAAACGTGAAATGTGAAACGTGAAACGTGAAACGTGAGACACACAGCAATAGCCCCTATTATACTATGGCCCGGGTGTGGGGGTTACGATTTGGGCGGGGATGGGAGCGGTGGTGCCCACCCATTGCAGCGACACCCAACCGACGACCTCGGCCTGCGCCGGGCTGGTCCAGCGCACCTGGACCCACTCACTGAAGAGGGCCAGGATCACTACCGTTTGCCCGCGCTCCAATATCACGCCCAGCCGCGGCGAATCGGCGGAGGGTCCCTCGTGCAACCAGACGTCGCCGGTCATCAGGCCGATCACGGGGGCCGGGGTGGGCGTGGCCGTAGGAATAGACGTGGGGGTAGGGGACGGCAGCGCGGTGGAGGTGGGGGACGGGATAGGGGTAAGCGTGGGAGCGGGCGTCGGGGTCGCCGTGAAGGTCGGCGCCGACGCGACGGCGACCACCACCGGCGTGGGTGTGGCGCGCAGTGTGCGCCAGGCCCATCCCCCGGCCAGGCAGGTCACGGCAAGACAGACAACGGCCAGGCCGGACGCTACGGCGAGGACGCGCTTCTGGGTGCGGCTCAATCCGGGCGGCCCGGCCGCCCTCATCAACGAGCGAAGAGCACCCTCGACTGGAGCCAGAGCAGCAGGGTCACCCTCGTAGCGGCGCAGGACCTTTTCGTAGGTGTGTTCCACCTCGACGATGCGCTCACGCATCTCGGCCCGGAAGCCGGGAGGTTCGACGCCATCTACCACCACGGCCAGGTAGGCGTGCTGGGAGGCTTCGATCAGGATGCGCCGCTCGCCGTACTGGATCTCGTCGAGTTGCCCCTCCCCAGCGCTGCCTGTTTCACGGCTGCGCGGTCCAGCGCTGCCTGTTTCACGGCGGCGCGACCCTCGGCCGAACGCGTCTTGAACGAAATCGCGGATGGCCGTCAACATACCACTGACGAGGTCAGAATCCGGCGAAGCCTGTGGACCACGGCCGAGGTGCCGCAACAGCAGGCCAGTCTCCCGGTGGATGAGGAAAATCTCTGCGACCTCAAAGGGCAACGCTTCGCGCAAGGCCATCTCAGCGCTGGAGACCCCCCGGAGCCGCGCTTGCAAGCGCCGCCACACCACCCGCGGGCCGAAAGAACTGCGCATCTGGGCATCCACCGCGCGGGCCAGGTCGCGCATCGCCTCCGACACCGCGCGGACGACGGTCTGCCCGATGATGGGATAGAGCGCCTCGATCATCTCCTCGCGGGCGTCACGGATCTTGCGGCGGATGACATCGCCGAGCACCGGAGCGATCATGGCGATCAGGGCGTCTTCGTCCGAGACGCGCCGCTCCAGATCGTCCAGTTCCGCCTCCAGTGCGGCGATCTGCTGGCGGTACTGGCCGAACAGGATGTCGCGCAGGGATTCCAGCGCGGGGGCATCACGAGACTGCCGGGTAGCACTGGCATCACTGGCGGGGGCTGGCCGGTCGCGATTGCCTGTCACAACGTCAACCCTGCTTTTTCTCTGCCAGGTCCTTCAACAGGTCTGCCAGGAAGCCGCCCGACTTGAGGTGGGTGCCGAGTTCGATGAACAGTTCGCCCAAGGCCACGCGGTCCACCTTGTCGTCCGTCAGCGTTTGGGTGGCCTGCCGCAGCTCGTCCCGCAGGTCGTCGTCGGCCCGGCGCATCTCCTGGCGCAGTTCCTGCAGTCGCTTCGCCTGGCTGCTATCTTGTTCGGCCAATCGTTCGGCCAGGCGATCGAGTTCCTGTTGCAGCCGCTCGAGGTCGCGCTGGACGATCTGGAAGCGTTGGTCATAGTCTCGCATCTGGTGGCCGAAGATGATGTCGCGGATGCGGTCCACCTCCTGTGGCGCTTCCATTTGAGACGTAGCATTGGCTTGTTCATCGTTCATTGAACCCTCCTTGCGCCGGACCTCACATAGAGGTGCGGACCCCCATCCTGAGCGGGGCCGACCAGCAGGATGCAGGCCCGCACCTCTGGTTGCCGATTACAGTCCAGGGAGGCTGGTGGCCAGAAGGAGTAGCACGAACGCCACAACCACCAGCCAGAAGCCCACTACCGATAGCCACGGCAGGGCAGCGATGGGGAGCAAGTGAAGCACGACACCGACCACCCCTACGGCAAGAGCAATCCACCAGGTGATTCGCTTGGGGGAACTAAGCTTCATCCGACGCCCTTTACTCATTATACCCTCCTCTCAATGTCTCAATCAGGTGGCTTCTCCGGCCCCGTGGCGTGTGGCCAGTCGCAGAGAGCACCCGCACCACTATTTATCATACACCAGGAATCTTACAACAGACATTACGCCAGGCAATGGGCTCACCGTTCCTCCGCCCATCTGTAGCCCGTACCCCGTTCGGTGATGACGTAGCAGGGCTGGCCTGGTGTGGGCTCGATCTTCTGGCGCAGGCGATGGACGTGGACGCGCAAGACGTCTTCGAACACCTCTTCCAGGGGCCACAGGCGACGCAACAGAAAATCGGTGCTGACCGTGCGGCCCGCATTGCGCAGCAGGATGTACAGGAGTTTGGTTTCGGTAGGGGTGAGGTCCACCGGCTGGCCGTCCACGATGGCGCGCTGGTGCGCCATATCCACGGACAGGCGGTCATCTATCCTGGTCACCGGGTCGAGTGCATAGGCGAAATCGCCGATACGGCGCAACACGCGCTGCACGCGGGCCACCAGTTCGCGGGGGCTGAAAGGCTTGGTGACGTAATCCTCAGCAAATTGCTCAATGCCCTGGATGACCGTGTCCTCCTCGTCCACCGCCGTGAGCAGGATGACCGGCAGGTCTGTGAATTGCTGGACAGCCCGGCAGAAGCCAAAGCCATCCAACTCGGGCATCATGATGTCCACGATGGCCAGGTGGGGCAGGCCGCGCCGATGGAGCACGTCCAGCGCCTGTGAGCCGGAAGAGGCGGTCCACACCTCGAAGCCGGCGCGGTCGAGTTTGTCCGCGACCAGGCGCAGGATCGCAGGATCGCCGTCTACCACGAGGATCCGTGCAGGCCTCGCCAGAGAGCAACCAGAAGCGGAAGGTGTGAGCATAGCCTATTTTACTATACGCCGAATTCGCCAAAGCGCAAGTTCCATCCATCTTTTGTAGAGGTTTTCGTTCCCAAGGTTCACAGCGCCCCTACGGGCAGCGGCTCGAAACTGGTCCGCAACGCCTGCGTCTGTCCCGTCTGTGCGGCGCGGTAGCCCGCCTCGATGATGTCAATCACGTGCCGGGCGTGCTCCGCGTTGGCGATCGAGGGCTTGTCCTCTCGCACCCAGTCCACGAGCTGCATCATGTCCTCAAATACGTGAGACTCTGGCATGTGGGTGTGCTCGCCGGCCACGTGCGGCTCCTGGTCGTCCGGCAACTTGAGCTCTTGCTCGCCGAAGCGCGTGCCGACCACCGCGCCCGCGGTGCCATAGATGTTGGGCTGAAAGCCCTGCGTCACCTGGCCGGCCACGGCGCCATAGATGAAGGCGAAGAGCGACTCGCCGAAGTCAAGTAGCAGCAGTGTGTTGTCGTCCACGTCGCAGGTGATCTTGACGCCGTGGTAGTCCCGCTCGGGGATGACCAGGCCGGACAAGGCGGTCACTCGCCTGGCCGGCCCTAGGATGCCGGTGAGGTTGTGCAGGCAATAGACTGTTACGTCGTACTGCGGGCCGCCGCCCGGCTTCTTGAAATACCAGGCCGGGTTGACGTCGGTGAGCACGTCCTGCCCCGTGCGGAACTCTTCCTTCATGTGATAATCGCCCACTCCGGCGGTACCCACTGCTGCCCAGGCCAGCCTGCCCAGCGCGCCCTCCAGGACCAGCCTGCGGATGCGCCGGTTGTGCGGGAAGAGCATCATGCCTGGCGAGGCCACCAGGTGAACGGTTCGCTCCACCGCCCGGGCGATCAGGCGGTCCGCCTCGTCCACCGTGGTCGTCATCGTCTTGTTTAAGTGCACGTGCTTGCCCGCCTCGACCGCCATCATCCCCTGCTCGTAGTGCAGGCCGATGGGGGAGCACAGCGTCACCGCATCCACGCCTGCGTCGGCCAGCAGCTCCTCGTAGGTCTCGTAGGACGCCGCCACGCCGTACTTGAACGCTGCCGCCTCGGCGCGACCCGGCACCGGGTCGCAGATCGCCGCCAGGCGCACCCGATCCTGCACATCTGGCAGGCTCAGGTGCATCAGCGCGCCGCGGATGCCGATGGCGCCCGCGCCTACCACACCCATACCCAGTGGTGCTCCCGACGTACTCTTCCGCTTCATGCCCTCAAGCCTCCTGGCTTAGCCTTGCGAAGGTTCGCAACCTTCGCAAGGCTTGTGCCTGTCGCAAACAACAAGAATGCCACCGTGCTGGTGCCGGCCAGGATGCGGTACAGCCCTGGCGGCCCGATGTGATCGAACAACCAGCCGCTGACCAGGGCGCCGGCGACGCTGGCCAGGTTCATCACGGCCGCGAACAGTCCCTGGCTGGTCGCTTTCAACTCGTCGGAGGCCAGCTCGTTCACGTAGGCCACCGTGCCCATCAGGAATGGGCTGTAGGAGGCGGCCTGCAGCAGGTTGATGCCCAGCACCCAGGACGGGGCAGGCATCACACCGTAGAGCAGCATGCGCAGGGAGTAGCCGAGGAAGGAGACCGCGATCACGCGCACTGCGCCGAAACGCTTCAGCAGCGACGCGCTGGCCAGCATCAGCGGGATTTCCGTCAGCGCCGCGCTGGTGGCGGCCAACCCCACCAGCCTCTCCGACCCGCCCATGTCCCTGATCGTCACACCCAGGAAGCCCATGCCGCCCATGGCCACGAGCCACACGAGAAAACTGCTGGCTGCCAAAATCAGCCAGGCCGGCTGCCGGACCATGTGCTGCAACTCAGGGATGCGGGACCCGCCCCGGCGAGCGGGCTGGTCACGCAACCTCCAGCAGGCCACCAGAAAGAGCACCATGACGCACGGATAGGCGACGAACATGGCCCGCAGGCCAGTCCGCTCGAAGACGAACCCGCCGATCGCGCTGGTGACGACGAACCCAACGGTGCCCCACAGCCGGTACAGGCCATAATGTCCCGAGCGTTCTCCCAACAGCCGGATGGTGGTGCTATCGAGCAGGGAGAGGATTGAGATGATGGACAGGCTGAGCAACCCGGCCGCGGGCAGTATTCGCAGGAAAGTCCGCGCGTTCGCCAATCCCAGCGTCGCCACGATCACGCCGACGGAGGCAACGGAGAACAACCAGCGGACCTTGCCGAAGCGGTCGCTCAACAGCCCCGACAGCATGGCGCTGCCAGCACCCAGCAGCGGGCCGAGCGTACCGATCAGGCCGATCTGCGTGCCACTCAGGCCGATGCTCCGGTAGTAGACGCTGATGAACGGGTAGAACAGGCCAATCGCTGCCCAGACGATAAAGTAGAGGGTTCGAATCGTCCACAGATCTTGGTACAGCATTCAGTTCGCCGCCGCCTCGCCCTTTCCCTCCCCGGCGCTCTCCTCGAGCGCCAGGAGTTCGGTTTCATCACAGACTATCCCGAGAACATGGGCGTTTCGAACCCCCTGACGCCCGCGGGGAGCCGGAAAAGGTCGCCGGCCAGGGGTTGAGCCTTGCGCCCCGCTTCGCCCAGGGCGGTCCAGGCAGAGGTGATGTATAGCTCGTCGAGGCGCGGCCCGCCGAACGTGCAACTGGTGGGGTACTGCACCGGTAGCCGGACCTCCCGCTCCACCTGGCCGGCGGGGTCGTAGCGCACCACCTTCCAACCGCCCCAGCGGGCGCTCCACACAAATCCCTCGCGATCCACGGTGAGCCCGTCGGGGACGCCTTCTCCTTCAGGTACGTGCACGAACGTCCGGCGGTTCTCGATCGCGCCCGTTGCGGCGTCAAAGTCGTAAGCGTAGATGATGCGCGGACGCGAGTCGGTAAAGTACATGGTCTTGTCGTCCGGGCTCCAGCCGATCCCGTTGGACACCGTGGTCCCTGTCTCCATGCGGTGGATAGAAAGGTCCGCATCCAGCCGGTACAGGCTGCTGGTGGGGTCCTGGCTCAGCGTGCCGACCCAGAAGCGGCCCTGGCGATCCACCGCGCCGTCGTTGAAGCGGGCCTCGGGCTTGCCCGCCTCGGGGTCGGCGACGAATTGCAACGTGCGGGTCTCCGGCTCCCAAAACGCCAGGCCCTGGCCGGTGGCCATCAGCAAGCCACCCGCAGCGCGGAAAGCCAGCGCGCTGACCAGCAAGCCCACGTCGAACACCTCGTGCGCCCCGCTGGCGGGGCGAAAGCGGTGAAAGCAGCTCCCCTGGATGTCCACCCAGTACAGGGCCTGCTCTTCCACGTTCCAGAGCGGGCCTTCGCCCAGTTCACTCCCTACGGCCAGAAGATGTTCTACCTCGCTCATCCTTTACCTCCGTAGCAGGTTCATCAATCGCCCGCCGGCCCCCGCCAGCGGACCAATCCCGATTACGCCAGCATCAAGTACGGCTCCTCCACCAACTGCTTGATGCGCTGCAGGAAGCGGGCCGCCGGGGCCCCATCCACCAGCCGGTGGTCGAAGGTCAGGCTCAGCCACATGGTCTGCCGGACGCACAATGCCCCGTCCACCACGGCCGGCCGCGCCTTGATGCGCCCCACCCCCAGGATGGCCGTCTCCGGCAGGTTGATGATGGGGGTAAAGGCGTCCACCTCGTACACGCCCAGGTTGGTGATGGTGAAGGTGCTGCCGGCCAATTCGTCGGGCAGCGCATGGGCTGCGCGCGCCCGCTCCACCAGCCCGCGCAGCTCGCGCGCGATCTCGACCAGCCCCTTGCGGTCGGCCTCGCGCACGACCGGCACGAGCAGGCCGCGCTCGGTGTCCACCGCCAGGGCGACGTTCACCTGCGCCAGGTGACGGATGACTGCCCCAGCGCCTTCCTCCGGGCTGCCCTCCAGCCGTGCGTTCATGTAGGGGAATTCCTTGAGCGCGCGGGCGGCCAGTTTGATCAGCAGGTCGTTGTAGCCCAGGTTGAAGCCCAGTGCTTCGGCCAGGCTCTCCTTGAGCCGCTCGCGCACGTGCACCAGGCCGGTGGCGTCGGCCTCGGTGGTCAGCGTGACCGGCGCGGTGGTGCGGTGGCTTTCGGCCATGCGCCGGGCGATGACGGCGCGCACGCCGGTCAGCGGGAACTCGGCGGTCTCGGGCAGGGGGGCGGGGGAGAGGGGGAGAGGGGGAGCAGGGGAGAGGGGGAGAGGGGGAGCGGAGGAGGCGGAGGCGATGGCGCGTTCGACGTCTTCTTTGGTGATACGGCCGCCGGGGCTGATGGGCGCTACGCGCGCCAGGTCGAGGCCGGCCTGCTCGGCCAGGCGGCGCGCCACGGGCGTCCACCTGGGCTGCGCCTCCAGGTAGGCGGCCACGTCCCGCTCGACGATGCGCCCCTCAGGGCCGCTGCCGGTCAAGAGCGCCAGGTCCACCCCCAACTCGCGCGCCAGTTTGCGCGCCCGAGGGGAGGCGAAGAGGCGGCCGGGGGGAGGGGGAGCAGGGGAGAGGGGGGGAGGGGGAGAGGGGGAGAGAGGGAGAGGAGGAGCAGAGGGACCAACTCCCGGTTCGCCGATTCGTTGATTCGCTGATTCGCTGAGTCGCTGAGTCGCTGATTCGCCGATTGGCTCATCGGCTGTACTGGTGATGAGTCCCACCACCGCCAACACGGGCACGGTCTGGCCGGCGGGCACCCGGATTTCACGCAGGAAGCCGCTGGCGGGGGCCTCTACCTCTAGCGTCGCCTTGTCCGATTCGACGGTGAACAGCACTTCGCCGCGCTGCACCGGCTCTCCCTCTTGCTTCAGCCACTCGACGAGAGCGCCCTCGTTCATCGTTTCGCCCAACACGGGCAGGATGATTTCGGTAACCACGGCTCCTCCTACCTAGCGCAGCGCCTGGCGGATGCCGGCGATGATGCGGTCCACGTTGGGGACGGCGGCGTCCTCCAGCGGCTCGCTCATGGGCACCGGCACGTCGGCCGCGCAGACCCGCACGATGGGACCGTCCAGCCAGTCGAACAGTTCCTCCTGGATGCGCGTGGCCAGTTCACTGATGAACGAGCCGGTCTTGTAGGCCTCGCTGAGGCCCACCACACGCCCCGTCTTCTTGACCGAGGCGGCCACCGTCTCCATATCTAGTGGCTTGAGCGTGCGCAAATCCACCACCTCGACGCTGA
>Ga0315284_10008299_pt1 | contig 14827 bp, 14 predicted proteins | sample YL17G09_16_MG_FD_203696 | JGI IMG/M metagenome (GOLD analysis project Ga0315284, IMG submission 203696) | Sediment microbial communities from Yellowstone Lake, YNP, Wyoming, USA - YL17G09_16 | ecosystem: Environmental > Aquatic > Freshwater > Lake > Sediment | place: USA: Wyoming | collected... | reverse complement strand
TACGGAGTAGAATTAGATAATAAGAAACCGCAAAAATATGTGGCGGTTAAAGGGCGTTTGTATTTACTTGAATACGATTTAGCAAAGCCACCAATGAACGCTGGTAAGTATGTGGAATTAGCAACGTATAGCGAGGATATAATCGGCAACCTTCACAAAATTATGGCTACTATGTGTACGCCTTTAAAATTTACTTTAAAAGGTTTAAAGCGCAAAGAAAAGAATCATAAACAAGTAGCCGAGGATATGCTCGATATTGATTTTGAGGTAGCGTATCAGTCGTGTGTTTTTTTTTACGCAGTTTTCAGCAAATCAATTCAGGCTTCGGTTACTTATTTCAAAACAATCGCTCCAGATCAAGCGAAGGTGGAGCAGGTGCTGACGAATTTAGCCGAGTTTACGGATGGCTTTATAACTGCAAAATGGTATCGGAATTTGAAGGAATTAGCATAAATGAGGCGTGGGATTTGGGGGTGTATCAATTCCTAAATGATTTGAGTTATTTAAAAATGAAGCGCGAATTAGATAACGAACAAGAGAAAAAACTATTAAATAAATATGCCAATTAATATAACACAATCGCAAAAGATAAATTTAGATAACGGCTTTGTCGGTAGTGCTGGTAGTTTTAATTTTGCTGAGGTTGCAAAGGATATTAACGCTTTATTAATACAACGTGGCGAAATGTTTAAAGATGAATGGATAAATATTTTAAATCAAAAAAAAGTAATTGCGAGTGGCGATATTGAGGATTTAGGGCTTGAAGTTGTAGAAAATGGAGAATCGATTAGTTTAAATATTAGTTACGCTTATTATGCAAAATTTGTAGATGAAGGTGTTAAGGGTGTTAGAAGTAGCAAAAACGCACCTAATAGCCCATATCAATTTAAGAACTTTGGAATGAGCCCAGCTGGTCGCGAATCAATTAAAAAATGGTTAAGTAGCGCAAAGGCAAAAGTTAGGAGTAAAGATGTAAAAAAGTATGGCGCGGTTAGAACGGAGCGTAAATTTAAAAAGATTAGTGAAATGGATGAACGCGTAAACACAACAATTTATAACATAAAAAAGTACGGTATTAAAACGCGCAATTTTATTGATCCTGTATTAACAAAAACTTTGGTAGGGTTTGAAAAAGAATTAGGCGAAGCAATAGGCAAAACAATAACAATTAATATTTTTAAATGAGTATAACATTAATAAATCCGTCTGGCTATCCGTCTGTTCAGGATAATCTTTGGTCGATTGCTTATAGTAGCAATTCGGGGCAAGTAGATTTTAAATATGTTTTCGATGTATTTGTGGACGGCTTGCAATTAGTTAGAACAAAGGTTTTCCCAGAGCCGTCGAATGGTCGCGGTTACTTTGATGCGATGCCGATAGTATCAAATGAGATTACTTACGGTTGGTTTGTGCCTGAATTTGTAAACGGTATGTCTTTGACTCAAAGCGATACATTAAATCAAAAAACATATCAGTTAAGAGTTGGCGAAGATTACAGCGGAACGACATACTTAAATTTAGTATCTGGCAACGTTACTACTTACAACTATTCAGCGCCTTTATTTAAACGCAGACAAATAAACATAGGGCAAAAAGACGGCAATTGGCTTACAAATCGACCGTTATTTATAAAGGCAAAAAGAACGGATAAAATATTGATTCCTTTTTTAGATATAACGGGCGTGCATTTTTTCCCTGAAGTAAAAAGTTATAACGCAAGTAATGTATTAATAGGAACTTTTACAGATAGTTTATTTCAAGGTTACAAATATAATGAAATAGATATAGGCGTTGAAGCAATTAATACATATTGCACCGTTCAATCATTACCGCAAATAATAACAAATGCAACGGCTTATTATACCGTACAAATGCAAAACGCACCAACGGTTTCATCTATTATACGCGTTGATATTGATTGCAACCCTAATTACACGCCAATAAACCTTTATTTTATTAATGCCTTTGGAATGTTTGACACGGCACGTTTTAACCTTGCGTCGCGCCTTACAATGGACGTAGAGCGTAAAACATTTCAGCAAAGAGATTACACATTAAATAATACAACCGTTGATTATTACGATGCTAATAACGTGTACAACGAAAGCAAAATAAACTACGGTAGTAAATCAAATCATAATTACAAATTAACAATGGATTACCCGAGCGATGCAGAATATCAATGGCTTGCGGAATTGATTGTTAGCCCGCAGATTTACGCTGAAATAGACGGCAATTATTATCCTGTTAGTATCAAAGCGAATAATTACGAATATTCAACTTATACAAATAATAGGTTAAAGGTTTTTGAAATAGACATTGAGTTAAACCAAACACGATATAATTTTAAAAGATGACGAGAATATTTATCGAAGATAATGAGTTGGATATTAATTCGGGTTTTTCGCAAATGATTAACTACTCAATCGATGACCTAAATAATTTAGATAGCAAAACAACAAACTTTACTAAAACAATTGTACTACCTGGCACGTCTAAAAACAATCGTTTGCTCGGTAATATATTTGAGTTTGCTAATTCAAATTATACGGTAGATGCAGCGCCAAATTTTGGTTATAATTTTAACGCGAGTAAATCAGCAAAGGCACGAATTGAAGTAAATGGTTTACCTGTTATTAAGGGCGTAATGCGTTTAATGGAGATTATTGTTGATGGGAAAAATATAGAATATGAAATAGCTTTATTTGGGGAGTTGGGTGGTTTCTTTTCAAGATTAGGTGCGAGCAAATTAACTGATTTAGATTTTAGCGAATACAATCACACGTACAATACAACAAATATTTTAGCGAGTTGGGATAACGCCAACGCTGGCGAAGGGTATTATTACCCTTTAATAGATTACGGCAATACATCGCCAATTAGCAATTTAGATTTTTATAAAAAATCATTTTTTTATACAGCGTTCCGACCTGCATTTTTTGTAAAAGAATACATCAATAAAATAATTACAAACGCTGGTTATACTTGGGAATCAACTTTTTTTAATACCGATTTTTTTAAGCGTTTAATAATTCCTAACAATCAAGTAAGGTTAAAATATAATAGAGAGCAAATATTTGAAAGCACGATTAATCCTGAAGCGATAACGTTAAGCCCTTCACAAACTTTGGTGCACTCAAATATTGTAAACGATTTATTTACTAATTCGGCAAATAAAACTTTTACATACACCCCAGCTCAAGCGTTTAGCGGTTTGTTTAATGTCAATTTATTAGGGAGTTATAAAGTTAGAAACAGCGTTGCATCATTGCCTTATCGTTATGCCTATGCTACATTAAGAATCTATAAAAACAACGTTTTATTTTACCAAGACCAAAATAAAAGATTTGGCGGTTTTGCAACAACAATAGGTTTAGCCAATGAGCCAAGTTATAGATTTACTTTAAGATTTCCGCGCATACCTGTTACGTTTAACACTGGCGATTATTGGAATATGAAATTGGAAATTTACGATACCGACGGCGCACAAATGGACGTTACTTTAAATAATAGTAATTGCAATATATTAACTGATAATCCTATTTTAGTTACTGCGCAATACAATGATTTTTTATTGGTTAATGGCTCGTTACCGCAAAACGTTTTACAAAAAGATTTCTTTGCGAGTATATTAAAGATGTTTAATTTAATGGTTACCGAAGATAAGTTTACTGAAAAGAAATTAGTTATTGAGCCCTATGTTGATTTTTACGATACAACACGTTCAAGTTATCAGGATTGGAGTAACAAAGTAGATCGTAGCCAAGTAATAAAAATTAAACCTATGAGCGAAATTAACGCTCGTTATTACGATATAAAATTTAAACAGGATGCGGATTATTATAATGAGCAATACCGTAAAAAATATGTAGAAGGTTACGGCGATTTTCGTTTTGATAATCAATTAGAATTTGCAAAAGATACAAGTTCAACAGAAGTAATTTTTAGTGCAACGCCTTTAGTTGGTTATACAAGTAACGATAAAATATTTCCTGCTATTTACAAATTAAATAATGGTACTGAAGAAATGATTGAGCATAATATTAGAATTATGCAGGCAAAGAAAATAACAGGACGCACAAGTTGGAAAATTTATTTAAGCGATACAAATGTTTTAACAACTCAAACGGCTTACGGTTATGCTGGGCATTTAGATAATCCATTTAGTGCGGGTAGCGATTTGAACTTTGGCGTTCCCAAAGAAATCAATTTTACGCTTGCATCTGGGTTACTTTCTAACAATCTTTATAACACATATTACTCACCATATTTTGCAGAAATTACCGACAAAGATTCGAGGTTAGTAACGTGCAAAATGAAATTAACAGAGCGCGATATTAATACACTTGATTTTACAAAGTTTATTTTTATCGACGGCGTTTTATATCGCCTTTATAAGATCGTGGATTATAGCGAAAACGAACTTTGTGAGGTTCAATTATTAAGAGTAATTTATACAACATACTAAAATGATTATAAAATATTTTGATGAGTTTGAAGGGCAATGGTTAGACATTACAGGAACGACCGGAACGACATTAACATACAATGACGCGAGCGGTTGGGTTGGAGTATCAAATAAAGTTATAAAGGGTAACATATCGCAAGTAGGCACAAATGCGCCAACGATTAATATTTTTGAAAATACAACGGGGGCGACATTAACTCCTTATTATAGTAATGTTGGAGAGTATGCAGTGCAATCTGATATATCATTATTTACAAGCAATACAATGTTTATAACAATAGGGAATAATCAAGTAAAAGATAGACCATTCACTTACATTATTAAGCAGTCAACTGCTTATGAATTATATTTTTTTACTTATAACAATGGCACAGCAGCAAATGATTGTTTAGGAAATACATCTTTTGAAATAAAAATATATTAATGGCAACAACTACAGAAGTAGGCATAAAAATAACGGTAGACGGTAGCGAAGCAACCAAATCGGTAGGCTCAATAAAATCGCAATTAAAAGAGGCGACTGCGGAGTTAATCGCTATGCGTGAAAAGTTTGGCGATACGTCCGACGAAGCGGTAAAAGCGGCTAAAAAAGTAGCGGGGTTAAAAGATAGTATCGGCGATGCAAAAGCTATGGCAGATGCCTTTAATCCAGATGCAAAATTTAAAGCGTTTGGTAGTGCGTTACAAGGTGTTGCGGGTGGTTTTGCAGCCGTTCAAGGTGCTATGGGTTTAATGGGTAGCGAAAGCGAAGACGTTGAAAAAATGCTTTTAAAAGTAAATTCCGCAATGGCTTTAAGTCAAGGGGTTAACTCCGTATTAGAGGCAAAAGATTCTTTTAAAAATTTAGGAGCTGTTTTAAAAAGTTTTTCTATTGTGCAAAAAGCCGTTACAATAGCACAACAGATTTTTAATTTTGTAATGGCGGCTAATCCAATTGGAGCTTTAGTTACTGCGATTGCTTTATTAATTGCTGGAGTGGTGGCACTTACTTCATATTTTATGAGCAACGCAAAGGCGGCTCGAGAAAATGAAAAAGCGGTTAAAGAAAATGCCAAAGCATTAGAGCAACAGCAAAAAGCAAATGCTAAAGCTAATGATGAATTAAATAGAGCGCAAAGCTATCAACTTGCAATGGCAAAAGCCAACGGCGCAACAACGGCTTCTATTCGTGCCCTTGAATTAAAATTAATAGACGAAAAGATAGCAACGCAAAACGCATCGAGGGAAACGGCTATAAATACGTTTGAGAAAAATAAGAATGCTTTGGCATCTTTAAAGCAAGCAGGCGCAAGCGATGATGTAATAAAAAAGCAACAGGAAACAACAACGGAATCTTTAAATTATGCAAACGAACAAACGGCAAACCTTAATAAATCATTAATTGATAGAGTTGAATTACAGCGAAAGCATAATGTTCAAATAGCAACCGAAACAGCAACGGCAAATAATAACGCCGTTCAAAAAGCGAATGAAAGATCGGAGAAAAATAGACAAAAAATAGAAGAAGAAAATAAGAAAAGAATAGATTTAACTAAACAATTTGGGGCTGATTTAAAAGCATTAGAAGATGATAATTTTATAAATGCTATTACAGATGATAATTTTAGAGCAACTGAAAAATTAAGGATAGATTATGAAAACGAAAAACTTGCAATACAACAAAAAGGATTTTTGAAAGAAGAGGAAACAAAACTTTTAGCACAAATAGATAAAAAATATGAGTTAGATAAAGCCGATTTAAAAGCGGAGCAAAAGAAAAAAGAAGATGAAGATGCAAAGGCAAAAGCAAAAAAAGCCGAAGACGATGCAAAAGCAAAACTTGAAAAAGAAATAGCTTTTGAAGAAGAAACATTTAGAATTAAAAATGATTTAAGGATTAGCAAAATAAAAGATGAAGGCGATAAGGCGAGAGAATTAGAAGCCTTAAAATATCAATCTGAAACAGATGCAGCATTAGAGAGATTAAACAACAAAGAGATTACGCAAGCCGAATACGATGCAAGAGCTGAGGCGTTAAAACTACAACACGAAAGCAGAATTACTGGTATTGAGCAAACTGAAGCCGAAAAAAAGATTGCGATTGCAAAAGCAGAAAAAGATGCTAAAGAAAAAATCTATGCAGATATTGCAAACGCTTTAGGAGTTTTAGCCGATATAGTAGGTAAAGATACGGAGGCAGGAAAAGCGTTTGCAATTGCTCAACTTGTAGTAACACAAGCATTAGCAGTTTCAAAAATAATAACGGCAACAAAAATAGCAAATGCTGGCGCTCTTGCAACACCTTCGGCAATTGCATCATTAGGAGCTACAGCAGTACCAACAATTGCATTTAATAACATAATGGCTGGTATTAATATAGCTGGTGCTATAAAAGCCGTAGCAACAGGTATAAAACAAATAAGAGGCGCAAATGGCAAAGGCGGAGGAGGAGGGGGTGGAGGTGGTAATACTGCGCCAATGAGTGCACCTGCGCCACCGCCACCATTACCGCCACAATTAGCAACACAAACAATTAACGGAGCGCAAATAAATCAATTAGCATCGGCAACGGCTCGCGCCTATGTTGTAGAATCCGATGTATCAGGAAATCAGGAACGAATAAACAGATTAAATAGAGCATCACGTATAAATTAAAAATTATGACATTACCAATTTATGAATTGAAAATAAGTGAAAACTTACAAGATGACGCGCAAGTAGATTACATCGCGCTTGTTGATTCGCCAGCAATTAAAAAAGATTTTTTAGCGTTTAACGACCAATTAAGTATTTACGGATTCACTCCTAAATATTTTTATTTGTGTCCTATGGCTACGGAATTATTTAAGCATTTAGTAGAAATGAATGTTGGCATAAATGAGCAAGGAATGTTGCGAAGTGCGGGGCAAATAGCCGATAATATTTTAGAGACCGAATATTATGCAATTGAAAAAAACTTTGTTAGTGTTGAAGATTACAACGAAGCCGTTTTATTGTTAGACGATTTTATAGATTTAATGGCCGAAATAGATAAGTTAATAGGAATGCAACACGATGTAAGTTTTATGCAAAACCACATAAACAAGATTAAAGAATTTTTGCCTAAAAATACATTTGCAGAATCGTACACGGACTATCCAAAGGAAGCAAGCGAAAACGCAAAGGTTGCTTTAAGATGGGCTGAAGAAAACGGATGGGGCGATTGTGGAACGCCTGTTGGAAAAATAAGAGCGAATCAATTAGCGAAAGGCGAGCCGATTAGTAGAGACACCATAGCCCGTATGGCATCGTTTGAAAGGCAACGCCAAAACTCACAAAAGGAACTCGGCGATGGTTGCGGACGTTTAATGTGGTTGGCGTGGGGTGGCGATGCTGGGGTTGAATGGGCATCGAGAAAATTACAACAAATTGACAAAACAAAATTATCGTTTTCAATTATTAACGAGGAAAAACGTATTGTATCTGGAGCATTAATGTTGGCAGACGAATTAATTTATAGGTCTGCAAACAAAATAATTAAAACAGACCATTACGTTAAGTTTTCAGCGGACACGATAAAAATGATTGCAATAAAATTTGCAAAAAAGAAATATCAAAATAATGTGAATTTGATGCACGATCCTTCGCAAAAAGTAAAAGGAGTTACGATGTTTGAAAGTTGGCTTGTAGATACCGAACGAGGCATTATGCCGATGAAAGGATTTGAGGGCGTTGCAAATGGTAGTTGGTTTGGGAGTTTTTATGTCGAGAATGAAAAGGTATGGCAAAGCATAAAGAAAGGCGATTATAAGGGCTTTAGCGTCGAAGGTTTATTTGACTATGTCGAGCCAATTAGCGCCGAAGAAAACGCCTTAAAAGAAATTAAGGAACTTTTAAATTCAATTACTGAAGATTAAATCTATAATATATTATGAAAGCAACAGAAATCATAAAAAAATTAAATGAAAAGTTTGCGGAATTAGTAGCGCAACCAACTCAAACTAAAATGGAAACAATCACAGGAACATTAAAAGACGGAACGGTTGTAGAAGTTACTGCGCTTGAAGTAGGCGGTATTGTAACAATCGAAGGCGTACCAGCACCAGTAGGGCAACACGAATTAAGTGACGGAACAATAATAGTTTTAGGCGAAAACGGAGCGATAGTAGAAATTATGCCAAAGGTTGAAGAAGTACAAGTTGAGGCAACTATGCCAAAGGTTGAAGATATGAGCGCTAAATTTTCAAGTTTGGAAAATGCAACAAACGAAAAGTTTGCTACCTACGAAACAAAATTTGCATCATACGAAACAAAGTTTGCGCAATACGAAAGCAAATTAAATAAAGCTACTCAGTTAATAGAGGGCTTAATGAACTTAACTAAAACGCTTGCGGAAACTCCATTAGGAACTCCAGACGTTGCGGTTAAAAACAATTTTACAGAAACAAAAAAGACAAGAGATTACTCAATATTATTTTCATAAAAATTAAAAATTAAAATAAAATGGCATTATCATTAAGTACCTTATCAGCATACACTAAACAACTTGTTGAGCCTTTATTAACAAGTGCGGTTATCGGTGCAAAAACACAACAAATGATTATGGACGGAGGTATAGTTATACCAAAGGCAAAATCAGCGGTGCAAATTCCTTTAATGGATACAGACGCAGTATTTCAGGCAGACGGTTGCGGATATTCTCCGAGCGGAACAACATCGTTTACTCAAAGAACTGTAACAGTTGGTAAAATTCAAGTAAGCGAAACAATTTGCCCTAAAAACTTTGAGGCGTACTTTACGCAAGAGGCTTTAAAAGCGGGTAGCACTTATACCGATTTTGGAAACGCTCAATTTTTAGAGGCGTATCTTGCAAAGAAAAACGCTCGTATTGCAGCGCAAATCGAAACATCTATTTGGCAAGGCGATATAACAGGAAGTGGCGGTGCGAACTTAAACAAGTTTGACGGATTAGTAAAATTAATTGATGCGGGTAGTCCAACAGATGCAAACGTTTCAGGTTATACAGGCGTTGCAACGATAAGCACAATAACTCAATCAAACGTTGTAGCTGCAACCGAAGGAATTTACAAAGCAATACCAGCCGAAGTAATGGCGAAAGGCGATGTGAAAATATTCTGCGGTTACGATTGGTATCGTTTATTGATTATGGCTTACAGAGCATTAAATTTGTTTAGCTACAATCCACAAGATGTAAATGCTCAGTCGTTTATATTGCCAGCAACAAATATCGAGGTAGTACCAGTAAATGGTTTAAATTCAACAGGCGATGCTTACGCTATTTCATTATCAAATATGGTTTTAGCGGTTGATTTAGAAAACGAAGAAAGTAACTACCGCGTATTTTATAGCGAAGATAACGACGAGATTCGTACAAAAGTAAGTTTCAAAGTAGGTGTAAACGTAGCGTTTACAAACGAAACAGTTAAGTTTAAAGCGGCTATTTAATAACAATATTCTTTACGAAAATAGCGGTGCAATAAACGCCGCTATTTTTTTTAAAACAAAAAATTATGCCTTGTGAAATTACAGCGGGTTATGCGATAGATTGTCGCGATAGTATTGGCGGTATTGATGCCATTTACTTAATAGAAAATTCAGCGCTTTACGATGCGTCTGGGGTTAGTCGTGTAACTTATGCTTCGGGTACGGTTACGGCACTTACAAAAGATACAGGTAAAAAATTCTATAAATTTGAAGTACCGAGAGCAACGGCAATGGCTTCAAATAATTTAACTGCATCTGCAGAAAACGGTACTTTGTTTTTTACACATATGGTATCGTTCCCTTTAAATTCACGTAGTGCAACAACACGAAATATTATTACTACTTTAGCAAAAAATCGTGTAACGTTTGTTACAAAAGATATGGACGGTACTTTTAGAATGTATGGACAAGGATTTGGATTATTTTTAGATACAGCGGAAGGCGGAAGCGGTACGGCTTTAGGGGATAGAAACGGATATCAATTATCGTTTAGCTCACAAGAGGCGGAAGATTTTTTAGTAGTTTCTTCAGGCGTTGCAGCTGCATTAGAAACTCCAGGCACTTAGTAAATAACCTATGAAAATTTTGCCCACCGTTACCGAGCGTTTCGGTGGGTTTTTTTTATATCTTAAACGTAAGATTTAACCTGACAAAAATGATACATTTAACAAAAGGATTAACGCAAACAGTTTTTTTTAATGCTTCGCAAAATTGCGTTTTAACTAATCCTTATTTTTTATTTGTATTTACAAACAGGGTTACGCAAGATATCGTTAAATTTGTAGCAACAAATACTTCAACTACTTTGCGTTATAATAAATTTTCTTTGGTAACTAATAGCCGTTTTAATGGCGCTGAAGAGGGTTTTTGGACTTATAATGTATATGAGCAGACAAGTAGTTCAAACACGAATATAAGCGGTTTAAATAACGTTGAGAGTGGTTATGCTTATTTACATCCTTCAACAACATTTGCACCGAGTGAATATAACGAACAATCAAACACATTTGTAACATACAATGGATAATCAATACAAACATATCGTATTACAATTTGACCGCGCTTTGCAACCTGTATTTACTGAAAAGAAAAATAAGGGTTATGTTGAGTTTGGCGAAATGAATAATTATCCAGAATATTTACTTTCGCTTTACAATGAATCGCCAAAGCACGGAGCAATCGTTAAAGGTAAATCAACATACATTTTTGGGCGTGGGTTTGAGGAAAAGGGCAAAGCAAATAGTAGAGGCGAATCGTGGAACGATATTTTAAAGAAATGTGTTAAAGACGATGAACTTTTTAGAGGTTATTATTTACAAGTTATTTGGAATCGCATTGGGCAAATTAGCGAAGTGTATCATATCGATTTTAGTAAAGTTAGAGTTGCAAAAAATTTAAGTAGTTTTTACATAAAAAACGATTGGTTAGATTGGAAGGAAAAGCCACGCGAATACCCACAATTTAGCACGCAGAATACAACAGGTAGCCAGATATATTATAAAAGAGAATACAACCCAACGAGCGAAATTTATCCATTGCCGTCTTATTTTCAAGGTCTTAATTATATTGAATCTGATATTGAAGTATCGCGCCATATTTTAGGCAATGCAAAACAAGGGTTTGTAGGGAGTACACTTATCAACTTAAACAATGGCGATCCGATTAACGAGGAACACAAAGGCGAAGTTGAGAAAGGTTTATTAAAGAAATTTACTGGCGACAGCGGAAAGCGTGTTGTAATAATGTTTAACAAGTCCAAAGAGAATAGCGCTGATATACAAAATCTGGGTACTACAATGCTAACTAAAGAGGATTTTACAAACATCAATAATTTAATTCAACAGGAAATATTCGCATCGCATCAAATAACTTCGCCGTCTTTATTTGGAATTAAAACAGAGGGGCAATTGGGCGGACGTACTGAAATCCGCGACGCTTACGAAATATTTAATAATACATACGTTCAGGAACGCCAAGAGGAATTTAACCAAGTTTTTACTGATTTTAGAAACTTAAAAGGCGAGGTTGGGGAGTTTAATATTATACCATTAGAGCCGTTGAAGTTTGAGTTTACGGAAGCTATTATGGTGGCGAATTTAACTCAAAATGAAATTAGGGAGTTAATGGGGCGCGAGCCGTTGCAAGTTGGTCAGGTTACATCGGACGGCGAAACAGCAGTTGTAGAGCAACCCGTTCAACAAGCGATTGAATTACCAAACGATTCTATAAAGAATTTAAGCGGTCGCCAATATCAAAACGTTATGCGAATTGTTAGGCAGTTCGGGAGCGGCAAACTATCTAAAGAGCAGGCAGGTTTAATGCTTAAAAATGGTTTTGGTTTTACTGATTCCGATGTAAATGTTTTTTTAGGATTAGACGATAACCCATTAACCGAAGATGAACTACAAAAATTTTCAATGAGCGAAGATCAGCGAATGATTGAATATTTTGAAAGTTGCGGAGAGTATAATTTTAATGAAGTTGGATTTGATAGGATTAATTTTGCTGAAGATTTGACGCAAACGCAAGCGAGTATTTTAGATTTAATTACAAAGGATAAAAACATAACGCCAAACGTTATTAGTCAAAATCTTAAAATAGATACTGCATTAGTAGAAGAAATAATTGCTGATTTTATCAAAAAAAAAATAATTTCGGTTAATGAATCAAAAGTAAATGAAACTCCGAAATATAATGTTTTAAAAACGGTTAGCGAATTAGGAGGCGAGCCGAAAACAACTAAATTATTTATTCGTTACAAATACGATTGGCGTTTAGGATTTAGCGATAAGGATATGAATACAAGCCGACCATTTTGTTTAAAGATGCGAGAAATGTCAAACGCTGGCAAATCTTGGAGTAGGTCGGATATTGAAAGTTTGAGCGTTCGTTTGGGTTATTCAGTTTGGGAACGTCGCGGTGGTTGGTATACAATGAGCGATGGCGAACATAGAGAATCGTGTAGGCACATTTGGTCATCAAAATTAATGGTAGCAAAATAATGAGCAAAAACATTTTATTCATAACCGAACAATTATTTAAAGACCGAACAGGCGCGAGTAACAATATCGACGGAAAACAAATTTTTCCAATGGTTAAAGTTGCTGGCGATATGTATATTCAACCTGCGCTTGGAAGTAAATTATATCAACGTTTACAAGATGGCGTTGTAGCTGATAACCTAACAAACGACGAAAAAACTTTGTTAGATACTTATGTTACCGATGCTTTGATTTGGTTTACTATGTCTTTGTTACCTATGATTATGGGCTTTCAATTATTTTCAAAAGGGTTTTTGCAGAAGACGGCTGAAGAAAGTAACACCCCTTCGCGTGCCGATATGGAATTAATTGAGCAAAAGTATTTGTCAATGGCTGAGTTTTACAAAACAAGATTGATAAAATATTTGCAAGAGAATTATACTTTGTATTATGAGTATTTGAATCACGGAAGCGGATTAGATGTTATTTTTCCAGAAGCAAAGGCTTATACATCGCCTATCTATTTAGGTAACGATTACGTTCCAAATACGCCACGCTGGGTTAATGGCTCAAGTAGTTATTCTATTCCGCAAATTGCATATTATACAGCGGTTGGAAACGAAGCTACATTTAACGTTAATGATTTGTATGGCAGAATTGTTTTAGTTGCAACACGATCGGGATTAAGTAAAGTAATTGTTAATGGGCCAACGAGCGACACAGGTAAAATACAAATTAACGGCAACGTAATAACATTACCTACGGGCGATGTAGCAATAGCTGGAGAATTATTTACATTTTTATACCGATAAATTTTACACATTTTGAGTAAAGGATATAAATTAGAATTTATAGAAAAAGTAAAAAAGAAAAATGACTTACAACCAAATAGTAACAAAAATCCAGGCGTTATTGCAAAGCCACCCAATGATAAAAGAAGTCAGGTTTGCAAGTCCGTTAGAATGGTTAGGATGGGTTAGCCAGCCGTTGTTACCTGTTGCATCTTATGTAATGGACACGGGAAATTTTAACGTAGGGCGCGAATTGATTTACCAGATACAATTTTGGTTTATTGATAAATCGGGAGTAGAAGGCGAATTTGAAACGGAGGTTGTAGGTAATATGCACGGAGTGGCGAATGATATTGTAATGGCATTAAGACAAGATAAATTAATTAGCGTCGACACGACAATAAGTTGGACGGCAATAAGTGAAAAGTTTGAAGATTATTTAAGTGGCGTAACGGTAACATTTAATTTAACAACGGTAAGCGATTTTAACAACTGCGATTTTCCAATATGAGAAAACTAATTTTATTTTTATTGATTTGCATTAGTGCAAAAGTAAACGCTCAAGTATATCAGGAAATGCCGCAATACGGCTATCGTGCTAATCGTATGGCGTTTGATTCTACTTTACAGATTCCAACGGTTTGCGGTGTGCCTACAATTAAAAGCGTAGTGAAATATACAAAAAACGGAGCGATTGCTTACGATAGTTGCAATGCGGTTTTTTATACTTACAATCCTAAAACGCTAACTTGGACGGCGGTTTCTGGAGGCGGTGGCTCAACTGATACAACAAGTTTAAGCAATAGAATAAATTTAAAAGTAAATATTTCCGATACATCAAATATGCTTACAAAGTATTTGCGCAAAACAGATACGGCAAGTTTAAGCAATAGGATTAATTTAAAAGTACCTTATACAGGTGCTACGCAAGATGTAGATTTAGGAGCGTTTAAAATATCGGCTCAATCATTTCAAGTAGAAGGCACAAACGGATTAGGTCACATACATTTTAAGCATCAAAATAGCGATGCAACCGCAACAGGTCAATCAACGGTATTATACGCTAATAGCAACGGAGATTTAAAATATAAAAATGCTGGTAATTATTACTCAACTTTAAAAAC
>Ga0315284_10008298_pt1 | contig 14829 bp, 8 predicted proteins | sample YL17G09_16_MG_FD_203696 | JGI IMG/M metagenome (GOLD analysis project Ga0315284, IMG submission 203696) | Sediment microbial communities from Yellowstone Lake, YNP, Wyoming, USA - YL17G09_16 | ecosystem: Environmental > Aquatic > Freshwater > Lake > Sediment | place: USA: Wyoming | collected... | reverse complement strand
CAGGGATGCACGATCTGGGCAAAGAACAGCTCTTAGTCGGCGTGGATGTCCAGCCACCCTACGCGCCGGTCTGTGCAGAAAAAGGTTTGGTCACCCTCGCTATCGACAGTTGGTGCTTTGGTGAGCGCAAACACGGAGCGGACGGCCACGTGGGTGAAGAGGACGCCTTCAAACTCATGCTCTGGCGAGGGCAGGTACTCTGGGGCATGATGATGTTCGACGAGTACCGGGCGCTCGATTATCTAGCCCATCGTCCCGAGGTGGACTCGAAACGCCTGGGGGCGATCGGGATGTCGATGGGCTCGACTAAGGCTTGGTGGCTGGCGGCGCTCGAGCCCCGCCTCCGGCTCTGCGTGGACATCTGTTGCCTCACCGACTTTGAAGAGCTGATAAGAACCAATTTCCTCCGGGGACACGGTATCTACTATTATGTGCCGGCGCTGCTCAAACACTTCCAGACCGCCCAGATCAATGAGCTGATTGTTCCCCGCGCGCACCTGAGCGTGAACGGCCGCCGGGACGGCTTGACGCCGCCCACGGGCGTCGAGCGCGTGCGCGACTATCTACTTCCGCTTTACCGCAAGCACGGCAAAGAAGACGATTGCCACATTGGGCTCTATGACTGCGCCCACGAGGAAACGCCGGAAATGCGGACACTGATTCTGGAGTGGTTGGAGAAGTACCTGGCGAGGCCAGTCGACGCATCCTCACCGGGCAGGGCCGGCTAACCATTTTCTCATGAGCGTGCTTACGCAAATGCTTGCGCCTTGGCTGCCAGCAACTGCCGTCTTGTGGGGCGCGTTCATGTACACGCAGGGGTCCGGACGAGACGGGCCTCGATCATGATGGGACGGCAGCCGTGACAGTCGCCCTTTTCAGGTCCTGAATAGTGTAGAATGGACCCAAGGGTGAATTTGATGCGAAGCGTCAAAGACCTTACGGAAGATGAATTGAAGTCGCTCATTGCCCAGGTCGTAGAAGACAAGCTGCAAGACCTTCTCGGCGATCCGGACGTCGACTTGCATTTACGGCCTGATATACAGCAACGCCTGCACCGGTCCCTGGACCAGCCTTCCACCTCGCGCCGGACTGTGACCGCCGCTGCGGTTGCCCGCCGCCTGGGCTTGGAATGGTAGATGTACGACGTCGAATTCTTGCCTGAAGCGGCTGAGGATCTCGCGCAGCTTGATAAGGCCATCGCCCAGCGCGTTCTCCGAAAACTCCGCTGGCTGGCCGAGAACCTTGATTCCCTTCGACCCGAACCCCTCTCCGGTTCCTTCTCGGGGCTGATGAAGCTGCGCGTAGGTGATTACCGGATCATTTATCAAGTCGACCACGAACGTAATGCACTGACCATCTACCTGGTCGGGCATCGCCGCGAAATCTATGAACAGCTCCCGTAGCGTGGCAAACTCGATGCGACCGTCCTCAGTTTCTTTTCGGGTTAACCGGCCACCATGCGCTTCTTGCATCTATAGCTAGGGTCGCGCCGGAGTGACGAGGAATTTCCATCGCGGCAAGCCCTACCGCCCAGAGGGAGTGCGGAAGTCAAATAGCTCGCCGGAGCCTGATATAATGGCTCGCAAGTAGGGCACGACATGGAATCAGTGGTCATCGCCGGTGGCGGGTTGGCGGGGAGTGAGGCGGCCTGGCAGCTTGCCGAGCGTGGCGTTTCCGTCACGCTCTACGAGATGCGCCCCGGACGCATGACGCCGGCGCACAAGACCGACCGGCTGGCCGAACTCGTTTGCAGCAATTCGCTCAAATCGAACGCGCGTAGTTCTGCCACGGGATTGCTGAAAGAGGAATTGCGCCGCGCGGGTTCGTTGTTGCTGCGCGTGGCCGATGAGGTGGCCGTACCGGGCGGAGCCGCGCTGGCGGTTGACCGCGAGCGGTTTGCCGAAGCTGTCACCGCGGCGATTGAAAGCCATCCGTCGATTGAAGTGCGGCGTGAGGAGTGGAGCGCAATTCCGCCGGAGGGCTTGGTTCTAATCGCCACCGGCCCCCTGACTTCAGATGCTCTCGCCGCGCATCTGCAAGCCCTGACTGGGGCGGAGAACCTCGCCTTCTATGACGCCATCAGTCCCATTGTGGATGTCGAGACGCTTAACCTGGACCGCATCTTTCGCGCCTCCCGTTACGGCAAGGGCGGTGACGACTATTTGAACTGTCCGCTGAGCGAAGAAGAATACCGCGCCTTCTACGACGCCCTGATGAGTGCGGAGACCGTTCAGGCACACGCATTTGAGGATTTGCATTACTTCGAGGCTTGCCTGCCCATCGAAGAGCTTGCACGGCGCGGCTTCGATACGCTCCGTTTCGGGCCCATGAAGCCGGTGGGCCTGGTTGATCCCCGGACCGGCAAGCGACCCCATGCAGTGGTTCAGCTTCGTCCCGAAAACCTGCGGTTCTCGAGTTACAACCTGGTGGGCTTCCAGAACCACCTTAGATTCGGTGAGCAAAAGAGAATCCTACGGATGATCCCCGGCCTCGAGAAGGCGGGGTTCCTCCGCTACGGGCAGATCCATCGGAACACTTACCTGAACGCGCCGCGGCTTCTCGCCTCCGATCTCAGTCTTCGCGCGGCCTCGCAGATATTCATCGCCGGGCAATTGTGTGGGGTGGAAGGTTACGTGGAATGCATGGCGACTGGCCTGCTGGCCGGGATCGCTCTGGCCGGCCGGGTTCATGGTGAAGTGTTTGGGGGGCCGCCACGGACCACGGCCCTGGGTTCTTTGGTCCACTACCTTACTTACGCCCACCCGGCCAATTTTCAGCCGGCCAACATTTCGTTCGACCTGCTGGCGCCGATCGACGACCTTCCGCGAGCAGTCGCGCGTGACCGCCGGGCCCGGCGTGAGCGGCAGTGCGAGCGGGCGCTCGCGGACTTGGAAGGCTGGCTCAAATGTATCCATGCTCCGCCGGGTGAGCTGTCCAGTGTCGTGACAAGTGACAAGTGACAAGCACCATCTCCATGGATGAGCTGATCGAGCGTTACATCCAGTACCTCCAGTACGAGCGGAATGCGTCGCCGCATACCATCCGGAATTATCGCAGCGACCTTCTCCAGTTTCGTCATTACCTCGCCCGGGAGCGCCCCGATACGCCCGTGAATATCGCCAGGGTGGATGCGCTGCGCATTCGCGGCTTCCTGGGCTTTCTCTTCGCGAACGAAAACAAGAAGACCTCCATCGCCAGAAAGCTGGCGGCGGTCCGCGCTTTCTTCAAGTTCCTGCAGCGCGAGGGGGTATTCAAGGACAACCCGGCGGCGCTGATCTCCACGCCCAAACTGGACCGGACCCTACCGCGTATCATGACCGAGGAGGAGATGAATACCTTTCTCGACCGAGTGGCCGAGGCGGTGAAGGTGGGCGGGCCGTTGTTGCCGCGCGACCACGCCATCCTGGAGTTGCTTTACGCTTCGGGGCTGCGTGTGAGCGAATTGGTGGGATCAGACCTGCGCAGCGTGAACTTTTCCGACAGCATGGTGCTGGTGGGCGGCAAAGGCCGGAAAGAGAGAATTGTGCCCTTCGGCTCGAAAGCCAAGCAGGCCCTTCTGGCTTACCTTCCTCTCCGCGAGAAGTTGTTGCACGAGCACCGGACCGGCAGCCCGGCCCTGTTCTTGAACGCGCGCGGCGGGCGGCTCACCACCCGCTCCGTGAACCGGTTGGTGAAGAGTTGCGTGCGCACGTTTGGCCCGCTCATCAAGGTCAGCCCGCACTCCCTGCGGCACGCTTTCGCCTCGCACCTGCTGAGCGAAGGCGCGGATTTGCGCTCCATCCAGGAGATGCTGGGCCACAAGAGTCTCTCCACCACGCAGAAGTACACTCAGGTATCAATCCAGCAGTTGATTGAGGTCTACGACAAAACTCACCCCAAAGCCTGAGTGAACCGGTTAAGTAGGGCAGAAGGTGGTTTGACACAACTGTCTGTTTGGGGTAGTTTGGTCAATCCGCGCGAACTCGACGCGGATCGAAATCGGGAGGGTTAATATGTCTGTCAAATCGGATGCCCAGGTAGGAAAGATCGCGAAGGCTCTAGATGAGTTCAAGATCGAAACGGCTTCGTGGGCCTTTGCCGATACGGGAACACGTTTTGGCAAGTTTCTGCAACCCGCCGCCGCCAAGACTACGGCCGAGAAGCTGGCCGATGCCGGGCAGGTCAATGCCCTTACCGGATGTTGCCCCACGGTGGCTTTGCACGTGCTCTGGGATACTCCACCGGGAACGAGTCTGGCTGAAGTCAAGAAACTGGCCGAGAAATCCGGGGTGCGTGTCGGGGCCATCAACCCAAACGTTTTCCAGGATCAGATCTATAAGCACGGCGGGTTGGCCAACGAGCAAGCCTCTGTGCGGAAGGCAGCGCTCGATCACATCCTGTTCTCAGTGAAGGTTTCGCGCCAACTTGGCAGCCGGGACATTTCCTTGTGGTTCGGCGACGGCTCGAGCTACCCGGGCACCGCCAACATCCGGACCCGCAAGAAGTGGATGACCGAAGGCTTGAAGGCCTCGCATGACGCGCTGGGTCCGAAGCAGCGCCTGCTCGTCGAATACAAGCCTTTCGAGCCGGCGTTCTATCACACGGACATTGGGGATTGGGGTATGGCGCTGCTGTTCGCGAAGGCGGCCGGACCCAAGGCCCGCGTGCTGGTGGACACCGGGCACCACTATCAGGGGCAGAACATCGAGCAGATCGTGGCCTGGTTGCTCGACGAGAACATGCTGGGTGGTTTCCACTTCAACAACCGGCGCTACGCCGATGACGATCTGACGCTGGGCTCCATCGATCCGTACCAGGACTTCCGCGTTTTCGCAGAGATTTGCAGCTATGCCTGGGAAAAGAGCCGTGCCCCGGACCTCGTCTACATGATCGACCAGAGTCACAACTTGAAAGGCAAGATTGAGGAAATGATCCAGACGGCCATGACGGCCCAGGAACTCTACGCCAAGGCGGCGATCATTGATTTTCCGGCGCTCGAGAAGGCGCGGAAGGAACAGCGGTTGGTCGATGCGGAGAACATTTACAAGGATGCCTTCAGTACCGATGTGCGTCCCGCCATTCGCGAGTGGCGCCGCGCGAAGGGCCTGGGGGAGGATCCCCTGGTGGCCTTCCGCCAGAGCGGATACCTGGAACGTATCACCAACGAACGCAAAGGCCGCGCCACCGAGGGCGGCGGTTATGCGTAGATTCTGCTGCGCGTCTTGGCTCAAGCACGATCTCTGCGGTCAGCCGGGGGGCGGGCACGACCATCGTCCCCGGCGCACCCGGAGAGCGTGGAGCGGCACATCTCGACGAGGAGGAGTTGACAACGACCATGGCTAATTCTCAGTCAGGTGGGGTGAAACCCGACCGTCCTTTGCGGGCCATCGCGATCGATCTTGGGGCCGAGAGCTGCCGGGTCATGCTGGTGGAATGGGATGGTGCCCGGGGCCAGATGCGCGTCGTTCATCGTTTTCCGAACGGACCCCTGCAGCGGGATGGGCGGCTCTACTGGGATCTCGACCGGCTCACCCAAGGGATCGAGGAGGGTTTGCGCCGCGCGGCTGAACTTGCCCCCGAGGGTATCGATACGCTCGGCATCGACGGCTGGGGGGTCGATTACGTGCGGCTTGACGCGAAGGGCGAAGTTGTTTCCCCGCCCTTCTGCTATCGAGATCCGCGGACGGAAACCGCTCCGGCGGAGGTCTGGGCCCGGATTTCCTCGGAGCGCCTGTATCAGCTCACGGGGATGCAATTCATGCGCTTCAATACGCTCTATCAGCTCTATGCCGACCAGCGCGATGGCTTGCCCCCCGCCGCCCTCTGGCTGAGGATACCGGAATATCTGATGTGCCGGCTGGGCGCGCCGCCCCTCACGGAATACACCAGTGCCTCTACGACGAATATGGTGGATGTTCACACTCGCGACTGGTGCGATGAGGTCTTCGAAAAGGCGGGTCTCGACCGCAAGGCGGCGGCGCCCATTGTTTTCCCGGGCGTGCGCCTGGGTCCCATCAAAGGTCCTCTCGCGTCGCTCCCTGCTTATCGCCACACGGAGTTGATCGCCTCCGCCAGCCACGACACCGGTGCGGCGGTCGCGGGCATTCCCGACGCGGGTACGGACTGGGCTTTCATCAGTTCCGGCACCTGGTCGCTGGTGGGCATGCCGCTCGAGGAGCCCTGCACAAACGAGGTGGCGCGCCGCGAAGACTTCACCAATGAAGGTGGCATCGCGGGCCGCATCCGTTTCCTCAAGAACGTCAACGGCATGTGGCTGATCGAAGAGTGCCTGCGGGAATGGCGGGCCAAGGGCGTGGACTGGAAGGTGGCGGACTTGGTGGCTGAGTGCGCGCGACGGCCCGTCCCAAAGATAACCTTTCCGGTCAGCGCACCGGATCTCATTCTGCCGGGGAACATGCCCGGCCGCATCAACCGCGAACTCGAGAAGGCCGGTCATGCCCCGCTCCCGGAAGACGGCCAGCACGCCCCGGAAATGGCGAGCGTCATCTTCGTCAGTCTGGCGGCTCGTTACGCCGAAGTCCTGAAGGGCATTCAGGAAGCGACCGGTCAGAAGCTCCGCTGTGTGTACATCGTCGGCGGGGGTAGCCAGAACGAGTTCTTGAACGGGTTGATTGCCGAACGCACCGGGCTGAAAGTGGTCCGTGGGCCGGTGGAAAGTTCCACCGTCGGTAACGTCGCCGTGCAGTTTGCCGCGCTCGATACCGACAGTCCCAAGGGCGTGACGCCGGCGGCCGTGGCCGAGTGGGCCATGCGGCTGGCCACGGCCTGAGTACGTGGTTCCCTGTAACCATAGGAGCAGAACTGAGCGGAAATCCGCCAGTCATGCTTGGCGCCGTTCGGCGCTAAGCGCCGGCAAAGCCTCTGAACTAAATCAGTCCCCAGTCGCATCTCTCTGTTCCATCCATGCACCGGATGCACCGGACGTTGACACCTCCTCCCTGCGGGTTAGAATATACGGTTACCGTTTTTTCTGCCGGGGGAGAACTTTGCTCAAGGTTTCGGTTGTCCAGTATCTCAACAGTGTGCCTCTGGTGTGGGGGATGCTGCACGGTGAGCAGCAAGGTAGGCACCAACTTGAATTTGCCACCCCGGCGAGTTGTGCTGATGCGGTGCGGCAGAGAAAAGCCGACATCGGCATCATCCCGTGCGTAGAGTACCACCGGATGGAGCGGATGGAGATCCTGAGCGGCATCTCCATTGCCTCGAAGCGTGAAGTCAAGAGCGTCCTGCTGCTGAGCAAGGTACCCATCGAGAAGGTCCAGAATGTTTCGGTGGACAACACCTCACGGACCTCGGCGGCGCTGCTGCGGGTCCTGATGCGCAAGTTCCACTCGCGTTGGATCAACATTGTTCCTGCCTATCCCCGGCCGGAGGAAATGTTGAAGCGCACGGACGCGGCGCTGGTGATCGGCGACGTGGCGCTGACTTGCCATAGCGCGGGGCTCGAGGTCTATGATCTCGCCGCCGAATGGCGGAAGTTCACCGGGCTGCCGTTTGTCTTTGCCCTCTGGGTCGGTCCCGAGGAGGGAAGGCTCGGGCGCTATCGCCAGGATTTCGAGGATTCCCGCAGCTACGGTTTGGCGCACGTGGAGGCGATTGCCGCGGAATATGCGCCGAAACTCAACTTGACACCCGCGGCGGTGAAGACTTACTTGACGGAGAACATCGATTACTCGCTGGACGAAGAGAACCGCAAGGGGTTGCGATTGTTTTCCAAGCTGGCGCGCGAGACCGGGATCATCCCCGTCGAGCGAGAGCTGCACTTCGTATAAACGGGAAGTGCCGAGGGAGAGTTCTTCTCCGGCCGGGTGGCAGGGCGGGGCGGAATCCCATGCACCCGGCTGGCAGGCTAACCTGGATTTCTCACCACGCGGGGACGCTTTGGGGGGGCTGCCGGAAGGGCGGGGCGCGAGGCACGGGAATAATCAGGAAGGCCTTGTAACGGCGGGGCTAAAGCCCCGCCCTTCCAAACCCGTGGTGAGAAATCCAGGCCAAGGCTGAACTGCTTTACGGGCGGCGACGAGGTTTCCCCATAGCCCACCTGCGCCACGAGAAGGAACGATGGGCTTGACGCAAACACAGGCCTTGGACATGCTTCGCTCCGACGACCTCATCGGTCTTGGGATGGAGGCTGATGCCGTCCGCCAGCGGCTGCACCCCGGGGGCGTCGTCACTTACATTGTGGACCGGAATATCAACTACACGAATGTCTGTACGGAGTATTGTTCGTTCTGTGCATTCTATCGGCCACCGGGCTCGCCGGAGGGCTACCTTGAGGCGCTGGATTCTATCTTCCAAAAAATTGAGGAGACCCTGGCCTTGGGTGGAACCGGCGTGTTGATGCAGGGCGGGCTGCATCCCGACCTAAAGATCGACTACTATGAAAATCTGCTGTCCAGCATCAAGCGGCGCTACCCGCAAATTCACCTGCACTGCTTTTCCTCGCCCGAGATTCTGAATATTGCCGAGGTGTCAGGCCTGCCGCTCGGCGAGACGATTCGGCGGCTGCAAGCTGCGGGCCTCGATTCCATCCCGGGGGGCGGGGCTGAGATTCTGGACGACGAGGTGCGCCGCCGCATCTCCCGCCTGAAGTGCACTACCGAAGAATGGCTGGCGGTGCATCGCACGGCGCACCAGTTGGGCATGCGCACCACGGCCACCATGATGTTCGGTTGCGGCGAAACGCTGGAGCACCGCATCAATCACCTGGAGCACATCCGGCAGTTGCAGGAGGAAACCGGCGGCTTCACGGCCTTCATCCCCTGGATCTTCCAGGCGGCCCATACCTCGCTCGGCCGCACCGTCAAGGACGAGGCCACCGGCATCGATTACCTGAAGACGCTGGCCGTCTCCCGTATCTATCTTGATAACATCCTAAACGTGCAGGCTTCCTGGCTCACCCCCGGCCTGAAGATCTGCCAGATCGCCCTGCGTTTTGGCGGGAATGACGTGGGCAGTATCCTGATTGAGGAGAACGTCGTCCGCGCCACGGGCTGCCTGAACCGGACCAACGAAGCAGAGCTCTGCCGCCTCATCCGCGACGCCGGGTACCGTCCTATCAAGCGCGACACCCTGTATCGCGTCTACTTTCTGAACTAATATAAACTCGAGAGCAATTCGACGACGCTCCGAGCGAGAAGCCCGCATCGACCCCCTCACCCCCAGCCCCTTTGGGGGAGAGGGCGGCCCAGGGAAGCAGTGCTGCCCGTCGGGCCGGGGGAGGGGGCTTTGCGTGGGCCTCTTGAGTTGTAACGCCGCTTTCTGCGTTTGTATTAGTCAAGGCCATCGGCCTGGGTCCTATGCCTTCCTGACCGCGCGCTGACCAAGGGTTCCCTTCAGCACGAGACTCAAACCCTCGATCCTCATTTCTTCCGCTCTCCTCTGCGCGACAACTCTGCTGAGAAGATTTTTCGTCTTTACGGTCTCGCGATCGGGGACGGGCCGCACGCCTCCATCAATTCCTTCAAGTTCGACCGCCAACCCTCCGATGGATGTAATGGCAGTCGGGGGCAGAACACTCCTGGCAGGGGAATCAGATGAAAGTCGGATGGGCCCGAGTACCAGGGCCTTGGGTTTTTGGGGCACGAGGGCTTGTTTGCGTGCTCAGCGTGAGCTTCACGGTACTTACCGTGTGGTGCGGTGTGCTGGTGCGGACGGCATTCCCAGACCGTCTAGGGCCGGCGGGCGTGGGACTCTGGGGAACCATGGCCGAGCACCCACCCCCGTCTGCTAGTGGTCAGGGCATCCCGGCAGATTCTGAGGGGCAGAAAAAGGCACGCTTGGCCAAGAGCTACGGCCGCTTGCCTTTGAGTTTTGAGCCCAATCTGGGCCAGGCCAATCGCCAGGTGAAGTTTCTCGCACGCGGCGATGGTTACGCGCTCTCCCTGACATCTACGGAGGCGATTCTGGCGTTACGGGTACCGGGAGCGCAGCAAAAGCCGAAACTCGAAACTGGAAACTCGAAACTAGAAACTAGAAATCCGAACCCCGCACCCCGCATCCCGAAGTCCGAATATAAGGAACGTGCCGTCTGGCGGATGCGCCTGCTGGGCACGAACCCGAACGCCGAGGTCGTGGGGTTTGATGAACTGGTCGGAAGAAGCCACTACTTGATTGGCAACGACTCGAAGAAGTGGCGGACTGGCGTGCCGAACTTCGCCCGAGTTCGCTGCGAAGGTATCTACCCAGGGGTCGATCTCGTTTACTACGGCAACCAGCGGCAACTTGAATACGACTTCATCGTGTCGCCCAGGGCTAATCCCGGGATCATTCGCCTGGCCTTCGAGGGAGTTTCTCGGGGCCATCCTTCGTCGCAGCGGCTTGATTCGGATGGTGACCTGGTACTGAAGGTTCAGGGCAGCGAGATTCGCTGGCGGAAGCCGCGGGTGTACCAGTTGCTGGCCGGCAAGCAACGGAACGTGGCGGCCCGCTACGTGCAGAAGGGAAGTCGCGAGTTTGGTTTTAAGGTAGCTGCCTACGACCCGACTCAGCCGCTCATCATTGACCCGGTCTTGAGCTATTCCACCTACCTGGGCGGAACGGGATATGACTACGCCAACAGCATTGCGGTGGACTCCTCCGGAAATGCCTACGTGACGGGCTTTACCTACGGATTGGATTTCCCCACGGCGAGTGCTTTCCAGTCGTCCGATCGGGGCGCACCCGAGGCGTTTGTAGCCAAGTTGAACGCCGCCGGTACCGCGTTGCTTTATTCCACCTACCTGGGGGGAAGCGGTGAGGATTATGGTCTCCGCATCCGCGTCGATGCGGCGGGCAACGCTTATGTCGCGGGGTACACCAACTCGACGGACTTCCCGACAGCCAACGCTCTTCAGGCGAGTAGCGGTGGTGGTTACGATGCTTTCCTGGCCAAGTTAAATGCCTCCGGCTCAGCTCTCGTCTATTCCACTTACCTGGGGGGCAGCGGGCAGGACTACGCCTACGGTCTGGCCCTGGACTCCACGGGCGCTGCGTACTTGGCGGGCTTTACCTCTTCCACGAACTTTCCTGTTACTGCCGGAGCCCCCCAAACCGCGTTTGGCGCAGGACCTTATAAGGCTTTTGTGGCGAAAATTGCGGCGTCCGGTGCCACGCTCGCGTATGCGACCTATCTCGGTGGAGATCGCGAGGACTACGCCGCCGGGATTGCCGTGGACGCTTTCCAGGCCGCCTATGTGACGGGCTACACGAATTCGGCGAGTTTCCCCACCGTGAATGCGTTCCAGCCCAATCCGGGCGGCGGCACCTGCGGGGGCGCGCCGTGCTTTGATGCCTTTGTAACGAAACTGAATCCGGGGGGTTCCGCGATTGGCTATTCGACCTACCTGGGCGGCGAGGGAGGTGACTATGGTTACGACGTCGCGGTCGACGCCACCGGCAACGCTTATGTCACCGGTTATACCACTTCGGCTCTTTTTCCCGTTACCACCGGCGGCTTCCAGCGTATCAACGGCGGGGCTTACGATGCTTTTGTAACCAAACTCAACGCCGCGGGTTCCGGTCTGGTTTATTCCACCTACCTCGGCGGCCAGGGGGCGGAGACTGGTTACGGTATTGCGGTGGACTCCACCGGCCAAGCCTTGATCACCGGATACACCAGTTCGGCGAATTTCCCCTTGGCCAGTCCGTGGCAGTCGGCCAGCGGCGGCCTGCACGACGCCTTCGTGACGAAGCTGATTAGTTCCGGCTCGACGCTGACTTTTTCCACCTACCTGGGGGGTAGCCTTTACGATTATGGGCGCGGCATCGCCGTGGATTCCTCCGGGAATGCCTACGTGGCCGGCGGGACGTTTTCCACGGATTTTCCCACCACCTCGGCGGCCCTTCAACGCGTGTACGGGGATGGCGCTTACGATGCTTTCATCACCAAGATCGCGAATCTTCGTATGCCTGTGGCCAGCCTTTCGACGAACCGATTGGACTTCCTCCCCCAGCGCGTGGCCACCAGCAGCGCGGCGCAGACGGTCACGCTCGCGAATAACGGTGATGCGCCGCTGAGCCTCCAGAACATCAGTGCGAGTGGCGACTTTTCCCAGACGCACAACTGCGGGACCGGCCTCAACGCTGGCCAAAGCTGTACGATCAATGTGACTTTCACCCCGACGATCGTTGGTTCCCGCAGCGGTCTCCTAACCATCACGGATAACGCCAGCGGGAGTCCCCACTTGGTAAGCCTGGGCGGCATCGGCATCGCGCTTATGGTAAGCCTTTCACCGACGAGCTTGTCGTTTGCGCCCCAACTTGTCGGCACCACCAGTGCGGCGCAGACTGTGACCTTGGCGAACACAGGCAACATCTCGCTGCAGATCACCAGCTTGGCAACGAGCGGTGATTTCCTTCAGACGAACAACTGCGGCAGCGAGTTACTGGCGGGCGCCAGTTGCTCGATCAACGTTCAATTCGCCCCGGCGGGAACGGGAACTCGGACAGGAGCCTTGACTATTACCGACAATGCCGCGGGAAGCCCCCACACGGTCACGCTGAGCGGCACCGGAACCGCGCCCAGGGTAAGCCTCTCACCGACGAGCTTGTCGTTCGCGTCCCAACTTGTCGGCACCACCAGCCCGGCGCGTGCCGTGACGTTGGCCAATACAGGTACAGCGCTGATGACAATCAGCGGGATTACGGCCGGCGGCGACTATGCGCAGACGAATAGCTGTGGGGGATCGGTGGCGGCAGGAGGCCAGTGCACAATCAACGTGACGTTTACACCGACGGCGGAAGGGAGTCGGAGCGGGACCATCACCGTTACTGACAATGCACCCGGCAGTCCGCACGGAGTGCCGCTCGCCGGGACTGGGATCCCGCCTGCCGCGACCCTCCGCTCGCTGACCTTCAATCCCAATGAACTGCAGGGCAGATCCGCAGGGACAGGTACACTCACCCTGGACGTGGCGGCGCCGCAAGGCGGCGTGACCGCGAATCTCTCGAGTGATAACGCGACGCTTCAGGTGCCGCCGAGCGTGACCGTGCCCTCCGGCTCAACGAGCGTGAATTTCCTCGTTACCAGCGGTCCGGTGGCGAGTCCGGTCCGGGTGACGGTAACTGCATCGTCGGGGACCAGCAGGCTGACCGGCGCACTAAGCCTCATTCCACGAGCGCCGACCATCAACCGGCTCAATCCTCCGAAAAGCCAGATAAGCCATTCCGGCCTGACCTTGACGGTGACGGGGGAGGATTTCTCCACGGTTTCGGTGGTCCGTTGGAATGGCGCGGATCGCCCGACCAGTTTCAATAGCTTGACCCAACTGACCGTGCAGATTGCGGGGGCCGACCTGGAGAGCCCTGGGGTTCGTCAGGTCACGGTGTACACGCCGAGTCCTGGAGGCGGGGTCTCAAATGCCCTGAACTTCACCATAGGGCCAACGCTGAATGATTTTGACGGGGACGGGAAGTCAGATTTCGCTGGGTGGCGACCATCCACGCAAACGTGGTACGTGGTTACCTCCGGCGCTGCCTCCGTAACGTTGACTCAGCAACTGGGCGCAGCCACGGATATCCTCGTGCCTGGAGACTACGACGGTGACGGCAAAACCGATTTCGCCGTTTGGAGACCGCGCGGTGGCTGGTGGTACATCGTCTCCAGTACTTCACCGGGCGTTCTGAGCAAACTTCAGTGGGGTCGCGCAGAGGACATTCCCGTACCCGGCGACTACGACGGGGACGGCCAGGTGGACCCTGCCTTCTGGCGGCGCTCGAGCGGGCACTGGTATATCCTGCCGAGCAGCGATGCCAGCCTGTTCTTTGCGCAGGAGTGGGGGGACACGGGAGATATCCCCGTGGTCGGCGATTTTGACGGCGACGGGAAAACAGACATGGCTTTTTGGCGGCCCGGTAATGGCACCTGGTACATCATCCCCAGCAGTAATCAGAACATGCCGCAAGCCGTGCCGTGGGGTGAAACGGGGGACGTGCCGGTACCCGGTGACTACGACGGCGATGGGAAAACGGACGTGGCCGTCTGGCGGCGGGCGAACAGCACTTGGTATGTCAGGCCCAGCAGCGCTCCCGATACCTCCCTCACGCGGGTCCTCGGCAACCCGGGTGACATCCCCGAGCCCGGTGATTACGATGGTGATGGCCGAACTGATTTTGCCGCACGCAGCGCGCAGACCGGCCGATGCGTGGTGGTGAGTTCGGCCGACGGGACGACGTGGACGCAGACGGTGGGAGCGGCCGGCGACCACTCGGCAACCCTGATGGCTTCGATCCTGCCCATGCTGCGGCCGATCGGTGGCGCAAATTTCGACGGCGGGCGAAAAGCCAATGTGGCTGTGTGGCGGCCAGCGGACGGTTCCTGGACCATCATCCCCAGTGGCAATCCTGACGCCCGCGAACGCATCGTGTGGGGAGCCAGGGGAGATGTGCCTGTTCCGGGCGATTACGACGGTGACGGCACGGCGGACGTGGCTTACTGGCGGCCTGCGAACGGCCACTGGTACATTCGCCCCAGCTCCAATCCGGACAACCTCCTTGAGGTGGTAGGGGGAATGAATGGAGATATTCCGATCCCGGCGGATTATGACGGGGATGGGAAGACCGACCCGGCGTTTTGGCGACCAACGACCGGCCATTGGTATGTTCGTTCCACTGCCAACCCGGGGGATTTCGTTGAGCAGGTGGAGGGAGTCAGTGGCGACATCCCGGTGCCGGCGGATTACGACGGGGACGGAAAAGTTGACCTGGCATTCTGGCGGCCAGCAGAAGGTCTCTGGTATATCTACCCCAGCAGTGACCTCAGTGCGACTCAAATCGTGAGTGCGGGAGCCACGGGGGATCTCCCCGTGCCCGGCGACTATGATGGTGACGGGAAGGCCGATGTGGCTTACT
>Ga0315284_10008297_pt1 | contig 14829 bp, 6 predicted proteins | sample YL17G09_16_MG_FD_203696 | JGI IMG/M metagenome (GOLD analysis project Ga0315284, IMG submission 203696) | Sediment microbial communities from Yellowstone Lake, YNP, Wyoming, USA - YL17G09_16 | ecosystem: Environmental > Aquatic > Freshwater > Lake > Sediment | place: USA: Wyoming | collected... | reverse complement strand
CGAGGATCCCTCTTCAGGGCGTCGACGCTGCGCAGCACCTGGGCCGTGTAGATGGCCAGCGCCAGTAGCTTGGCGTTGCGATCGAGCTCTGCCTGCTCGAAAACAGACTCTATTGGTGGCAACTTGGGATAAGACGCAGGGGCTTCCATTTCTTCCAGAGAGTTTGTCAGATAGTCTACAAGAGACTTGTCTTGGCGTTTTGCCTCGGGACTGACCTGGCCAACGCGGGACCACGACTCCACAAGGCTGTTGATGTAGTCGACACTGAAGTAGGGCTCATAGAGCGCGCGGTCCAGTGGGCGCTGAGAAAACGCCGCATCCGTCAGAGTTGTGCTTAGTGCAGCGGCATTTTTCACTGGTGGATCACGAAGCTGTCCGAATGTTGTATCGACCAGCTGTGCAAAAGCATCTCGACTTACTGGATTTTGTTCTGGTGGTCTGCTGACAAATTCCATGTCTTCGGCCACCCTCTTGTAGATGTTCAGGAGCCGGTCGTACAGGTTGCTTGGATTCGCTTCTTCCTCTATCGGAATCTCGCGCACACGACTGAGTAAATGCTGGTAGTAATCGATGTCTACAGGGTCCAGAGGAACGACATACTCGCTTTCGCCGGCCTCCACAATCTCCTCCTGCAGCAGAGGATCGAGCTCGTTGGCGTACACCCGGTCCAGCAGTTCACGGAATGGATTCTGGCGCAGACACAGAGCAGCGAGGTAGCGCTGCAGCTGCTCTTTGTCGAGTTGTTTCTCCAACGCAGCCGCAGCCTTGGGAAACCGAGCTTTGACCTCGGGACTTGCAATCATGTCGAGAATTTCGGTTCGTTCGTCCTCGTTGTCTTCCAACGCCATGGCCTGGCGGATGTCCTCCGCAAACTGCTGTCTTGGCTTGGTCTGAGCCGCACGGACTCGGAAGTCGGCAGCGCGTGCCTGGAGCGCTCTCGTGTGATTGGTTTTCAGCTTGGCGAGCAGTGTGTCGCGCATACGCTTGGCTTCATACTCGACGTAGAGCACGCTGGGAGACCGTTCGAGCACTGCGTAGGTATTGGACTTGACCACGTCGGTTACCAACTGTTCAATTGTGATGCCGCTCTCGGTGCCAGTGGTCCGCAGCACGGTATACTTCCCCAAAAGGATGTTGTCAGCATCCAGCGCGGACGGCGCATCAGGTCGCTCGCGGACCACCACGCACGACTCAACACTGGCAGCAACAGAGCCCTCATTTGCGATGAGTAGCGGAATTCGGGTGCGTTCACCGTCAATTGAGCCGACGCCGGAGATCATTCCCCAGAACTCGTCGAGGTTCGTTGCATCGCGATTGTCAAACAGATTTCTGTAGGCCTCGCGCAGGCCCAGTGAAGCGTCGGTTGTAGCAAGCGGCAGTGCCACGTGCGGCGTGGCAACGCCGGGATGCCGGCTCAGGAAGCGTGCGTAGCCGCGGGCAGTCAATGCGTCAACACTGCTTGCCAGCTGCTGGGCAAATGGATGTTCTCTGCGGTACGGAGCACAGACTTCCCAGTCGTCCTCGCCTTCCATGGAGAAGCTGAAAGCGTGCACAAAGTGAGCCAGCACGTCGCTGGAAGCCGGTGATTGTTGCTGCAGTACAGCGCTCAGTAGGTATTTGCCCAGATCTGTGTTGACAAACCTCTCGTTCACAGGCAGCGTGGCTTTGATAGCGTGTGCCAGGAAGCGCCACAGATTCTGGACATCTGGGTTCTCGGTGTTGAAGTCGCGAAAGGCGTATGCTGCCTTTTGCAGAGGTAGCGAGAGCACCGTCTCCCAGGCGTTGAGCGTATACCGGTCGGACTTATCCACATTCGAGAGAATTGGTATGCGTAGGTGCAGCGGGTCTCCGGCCAGCCGGAGATTGCTCCTCAAGCCTCCAAGCGCAATGACATTCTCTGTCTCATCAGGCTGGTTGGCATAGCGGATCTCACTGTAGCGCTCAAGGTCCTGCAGCAGAAGATCGATTGCGGCTCGGCTCGGTTTCTCAGCGGGAGGCAGATCGCGCACAGTATCGGCCAACTGGCCCACAAGTCGCTGGACCGAGTCAAAGATCTCCCGCGTAGGGAAGTTGGACCACGCAGCGAGGTTGAACAGCTGATCGTTTGACTTTCCCTGGACAACCTGCAGCACGATGGGCATAATCAACCAGCGCAGTGGGTCGAACAGAGTGCCGACATCGCGCTCCGCCCGCATAATTTCGCTGTAGGCGAAGTTGGCTGGCGAATCCTCGCCGACAAATGTTCGGTCGACGCGTTGTTCCAGCTCCAGCTCGTCGATCTTTTCCAGTTGGAAGATCCGTGCGTACGCATCGGCAGCATAGGTTTCGGCCAGCTCGGCGACCGACGAGTACGGCACAATGTCCTCGTTCTTGTGTGGTGGTTTCTCCGGCGCTATCTGGAGAAGGCCTTTGTTCGGACGCACATTCAAGTAGAGGTCATCGAATTCAGCCGCTGAGAAGGCCTGTCGGCGCCAGTCGGTGCGCTGTTCAACCGTCTTCTCGTCCCACCACTGGACGAACTGCCAGGCGCGTCGAGGCAGACCGCTGTCGTCGATGATTTGTGCATAGCCCGCATCAAGCTGGGAAAACACAAAGGAGCGGTAGGCAACTAGTAGATCATACGCAGTACTGTTGTCGCCAAGTTCAACGGCCAAGCGTCTCCCTTCCTCCGTGAGCGTCTGAATGAACGCGGCGATCTTCTCGGCGGTCAAACCGGCGCTGAGCTGGGTTTCCTTGTAGACTCGCAGTATGGCCACTGCTGCGCTGGGCCACTGCTCAAAGTAGCTGCGCCCCTCAATGGGATTGGTGCGAATCAATTTGACTAGGCGCTGAGCCAGCTCGATGCGGAGGCGCATAAAAGCAGTGACCAACGGCGTGTTGGCCAATGCTTCCGGCACCGGTGCACCGTTGGCCAGCCAGCGCGTGTGTTGGATGATCCACTGGCCAGTGCTGATGCTGCTCCGCTTCACGGCAGTGCTTTCAATCACTTTCGAGAATTGAGTTTGCACTAGTGCGAGCAACTCTGCAGTTTCGCGCTTCGCAGCAAGCGGGTTGGGAATCGCGGGCAGTCCAGTGATAGCTGCCTCCAGATCGGCACGCAGATCCTTTTGCTCGCCCAGCAAGAGCACTGTGAAGCGCACAGCACGCTTTGCCAAATCTGAGTCCCAGTTCACAACTGGTGCTGAAGCAAGCACAGCCGTGAAAAAGGCCCAGAGCTCAGCGAGCTGCTCGGTTGCTGGGGGCGCTGCGCTCTTGAGATACTCGATCTGCAGGAGAATCTGTTTCAGATCCGCAGTGCCCTGCGGATTGCCGGTTCTGCTGACCAGTGGTGTCAGTAGTTGAGCCAGTGTCTCTGGAGACAAGGCGGTGAGCTCGCGGTAGAGCGTGTACGTCAGTTGGCTGAAGACCTCAGAGGCATAAAGGCGGTAGTTCGCCACCATCGATGCAAGCGCAGTCTTGAGCTCGGCTGCACGCTCGACATTCCTCGCAGCACTCAGCTCAACAAGTGTCTTGCCCTGCAGGCCGGCAAAGGCAGCTACGCGAACCAGCGCAATGTTGGCGGTAATGCGCTTGTCGTCTGGCGTCGGCCGGGTGGTCAAGAGCAGCTGGTAGAAATTGAAGAGTTGTGCAGCAGGGAGATCCGGAAGCAGCTCTGTTTCCTCGGCGCCGGTAAACCACGGCGTCAGGCCAATGCGTTTGTGGAGTTCAGTGAACAGAGGCTGCATTTCGTAGAGATTGTACAGCGGTCGGGTTGCGTTCGCCTGGTCCCACAGCTCACTTAGCTGGTCAAATAAATCGTTGTTTGGAGCTATTTCCAGCTGGACGCGGAGCAGTGCGATCCTCTGCTCAAGGCTGAGCTCGACAGTGGTGAATGCGCTGATGAGACGCTGCACCAAGTCCTCCGAGACAATACTATCCATGAACACGGCCCGATCATTCCACTGGAATTGTGCCGTCTCTTCGCTCTCTCCAACGTAGGTGCCTTTGAGGATGTTCCAGAGTTTGTCCAGGGTTGCGGTGGGAAACGGCAGTACTTCCAGCTGGCCGGCCATGAAGCGCTTGAATGGCTCGATGTTGTCGGACCCGAGAGTATTCTGCAGGATGCGCGTTTCAAAGTAGGCGGCGCTCTGAGCATTCGGCTGGAAGCTCAGACCGGCATTCAACTTGGCCAAGATATCATCGATTGATGGGTTGCCGAGGGTGGGCAGCACATCGTGCAGGCGCTCAATCAACGCAGGGATGCTGTAGGCTTCAGTGGTAAGTGGAGCGATGCGCTCTGCAAAGAGCTTCTGCAAATCGGGCAGAACTCCAGTCGTGAAGGTCCGGTTGTATCTTTCGCGCACTTTCTCCGGAGTGTTGACCTGGTAGAATCGCGTAAGGAGTACCTCGGCCTGAATCCGGGTTTCCAGTAGGTAACGCCGTTGGGTATCAGCGTCCTTCAACACTGTTTCAAAATCCTGATTGCTGATTATGTACTGCTTCGGCTCTGCGGCGTCCGGTTTCAACCATTTGCCGCTGTTGATCTGTTGCCGGGTCTCAGTGGCCAGTGCTGTAGCTTGCTCTAGAGTAAATTGACCGCCGACAAATTGGGCCAGCACTGCCTGGAAGTGCAAGCGTAGATTCCGGCGCCAGCGCTCAGTCGACCTCTGGAGCTCTGTGGCAGCTGTAAGCTCTTCTGCGGATAGCAGGACAAGAGCGGCCTTCACCAGTCCAACATCAACCGGATTCATGAATTTTGCCTTCTCATTGATACTCTCCAGCTCCTCTATGTTGAGCTGGTTCTGCTCAAGCACTGAACCACTAGCGTAAGCAAGCCGGCCCAGCATGTTATTCTTGACCCGGGCAGTTAGCAGAACCTCGCGGAATACCGCCGCCAGCTCTGGGTAGTTCTCTTCAAGTTCCTGCAAAACCTCGTTGGAGAAGGGATCAACTTGCTCCGCGGGAGGTGGTGGCGGCGGCAGCGGACGCGGGACCACTGCTGCGGCAGGCGCACCGCCGAGCCAGCGGAGCAGTGCCCGTTCGCGTGCCAGCGTTTGTTCACGGGGGTCGCGGTCGCGTATTGTGTAGAGTACCTTGAACAGCTCAATGAGCCGGGCTGCCTTCTGGAGTCGTACCGGCTTGAGCAGCGACGGCACCAGGCCGGGCTGGTAGTCGATCTGCAGGCGGCGATTCCGCTCCCACACGCCAAAGCTCTGGCTGAGATCGGCGCGGGCCAGCAACTTAAACAGCTTGGCGCGGGAAAAGGACTCAGACGCCGCACTGTCCAGCAGCTCCTCTACGAGAGCACGGGCACGGGTGCTTTTGGCAAATCCCAACGCAAGCTTGCCGCCGTGGATGGCATTGAACTGTGCCTCCAGCGTGAGACCCTCGAGCAGGCGACCCTCAGCATAGGCGAGCCGAATTCGCTCGAACTGGGCGTCGCTGGTCAGCGGCTCGTTGATGTGCTGCGTCCCGCGCATCGGATCGTTGTGCAGCAGGTCGCTGAGGTCGGGCAGCGTGGTTTTTGCACTGTGCCGGCCAATCCAGCAGCCGGGATACGCCTCCTCGCGGAGACAGCAGAGCCAGGCACTGGGCGCCCGCACAACGGGCGTCACCACTTCACGGTAGATGGAGGGTGTGTCCAGCGTCGTGGTCCGAGCGAAGCCCCAGTGCAGGTTGGGATTTGGGTCGCGGACGCCACGCAGCAGCGGCGTTGTCTCGGCTGGCCGTTTCGGATTGAACAGAGGCACTGCGTTTTCAGCACTTGGTCTGTAACTGTCGAACAGGGTGACGATAAACTCGGCGTCCTTGTTGGTTGGCGCGGGGAAGCTGTCCACGTCGGCCAGTGCAAAGTAGTCCATGAAAAGATCAAGGTCGAACGTTGGCTCCGAGGCGGTGAGCTGTGGCACCGCAACAAAGGTCTCCGTAGCGCGGATGAGCTGACGCTCAGGCGTCCTGTCGCCACCGCTGCGCGTCCAGAGGTTGAGTCCGAGCCGGCTGGACCAGTTCGTGTAGTTGTGGGCTGCCAAGTAGGTGCGCAGCTGCTGGAGACGGCCGTGCAGCTGGGTAACAAAGTTGGTGTAGCGCTGAGGTTGCGCTTCGAGGAGCGCCTGCAGCAACCACTTCACTGGAATGACCGTGCGTACAAAGTCTTTCTCCATGATGTCCATGCGGTGCCGGTAGATCTGCCAGTCCAGCGAGCCGTCGTCGTGCGGCGCAGTCTCGAACCGCTCCACTTTGCTGGCAATCACATCGGCAACTGCCTCGACTTCAGAGCGGGCCAATGTTTCCAGATCGACACCAAGGCTGCGCTGGGTACTGTCAATCTCGGCCGGGTGGCGCGTGTGGAAGTGACAGGCACCGTGCGTGTTGGTCGAGGCAGTAAAGTTTGCATCGCAGCGCACACAGACCGCATAGAGCTCGACGTGAACGCCGAATACCTCGACCGGCTGGTCGGGTGCCTGCAGCAGCGTCACCTGGTAGTCGCCCGCATCGCTTTCCTGGCTCTGCAGGAGCTGTAGCACCGGCTGGTCGTCGTACTGAGGCAGAGCTTTGATCCCGTCGTTGATCGACTGCCGGCGCCAGCGCAGCAGGGGAGGCTGCAGATCGGCCGTGGGCGGGAAGAAGCTGCGAAAGTCGAGCTGGAGCGCGGAGCCGAGCGGCTGGTTGATTGCACTGAGCTGCGTTTGCACTGTAAGCTGGAAGAAAACCGCTACGGGCCAGAAGTACTGTGCCAGCTGGGCCCACGGTGCTTTCATGCGGGGCTCCTGCTGCGCTGGGTAGGTGACGTCGACGGGCGCCATTCGGAAGGGCATTGGCGGCAGGTCGTCCGCGTAGGCCAGTGAATTTTTGGCTCGATACTTGTTGTTGAGCGCATAGAGGCCCGAGGCGCTGCCGTGCTGCAGCAACTGGGGCGGGGGATTGTCGGCAAACAGCCGAGTGTCGTAGGGCAGCACAGTGTCAAGGTAGTCGCGGTTGACGCGCTCCGGTGTGACAACATCGCCTAGATCCGGCTCAAGGAAGGGATGCGGACTCGCGTCGTAGCCAAACGGGGAGCGCTTGGGGAAGCGGACCAGCTCGTTGAGACGGAACGGCAGCACCAGTGTCTCTGGCGTCTGCAGGGGATTCACTGAAACCACGGCACGCAGTGTCAGACAGTCTGCAGCACTGATAGCATCGTCCACAGGATAGCGCTGGAGCTGCTGCTCCGGTGCGTCGCGCAACAGCTTACCGCGCTGGTAGATGATGTAGGTGGTGGCGACCGGCCGGACCGCCAGACCTACAGTAACTGTGCCGGTAATCGCATCCTCTGAGACCATCTGTGCGATGGGCTCGTACTCGCGTTCTCCCGGCACACCAAACCGGGCGTTCAGTGCAATGAGCAGGTGATAGGATAGCAGCAGCTTGGCATCAAGGCTCTGCGTTACGTGAACGAGTGCATCTTGGAGGCGCTGCATGAGCCAGGCTTTGGGGACGATAGGATTCTCGACAGTGTCGAGCAGATGTGCAAAGTCGTAGCTTGCAAAGCGCTCGTAGTACTCGTCCTGGTTGGCGGCCGGCAGCAGCGGCTCGTCAAAGAAGAGAGCGGTGAGCAGCTTGCGGCGCAGCTCTGGCGAGCGGATCTCCATGTCGAGGAACGCGCTCCGCTCGAAAATGTAGTTGAGGCGCTGTCGACCCATCTCTGCAGTGACTGGCTCGGTTGCGGGATAGAGTCGCAGCACCTCGGAGGCAATGCTGCGTAGGGCCGCGTTGATGGTGCGGTAGTTCGCTGCGGTGCCAAAGCGGTAGGCCAGCACCACATAGTCGCCGCTGAGTGCCAGCAGGCGGGGGATTTCAATCTGCAGCGTGCGGACCTTGTCAGCCAGCATGTAGTGCAGTGTGTAGAGCGGCTGGATCTCGACAGAGGCCAGGCGGAGGCTGGCGTCGAGGTAGAGCTCATAGGTGACTTTCGCTGTGACAGTCTCCTCGATGAAGCCGACTTGCTCGCGAGCCTCGCGCCGCGCCTGCTCGCCACCGTTGGCGAACTCGAGCCGGCGCAGGGGGGTGCGTCCATTGACCACCCAGTGCAGCGTGAATGGCGCATCGGGACCGACCGTGCGCCGACTCAGGGCACTCTGCAGCGCCGCGTCGGAGAGCTGATCCACAGCCTCCCACTCGAAGCGAGCCCCGTAGGGCGTGAGGTGCTTTGCCTGCATAAACTCTGAACGTACTGCGTGTTCCTCTCTGTGTTGGTTGAATGTACGCGCAAAATCTACAGAAGAGACACTAAACTAGCAAAGCTAAACAGTCTCTGGAGGATTAATAGCCACAAAACTCGAAGACGCGACAAAACACTAGCCGAACACCGTTTTAATTTTTGTAAGTGTGAATGAGTAAGAGAGAAAGGAGGGCAGAGGCTGGCGCAGCGTCTAGTAGCCGGTGCGGCCCCACCGGGCAGGTTCAGCGCTCTTGCGGAAGCCCTGCTTGCCGAGCGGCGGAATCAGCGTTGTGTTGGCGTTGTAGCGGAAGCCGCTCTCGCTCATGATCTCACGCACCATGGACAGACCGTCGTCCTCCACTGCCTGCATAGCCGTGCTCTGGTAGGCGCGCCCGAAGAGGCGGTCGATCCAGCCCTGGTTGCCCGCCGTTTCGTCAGCCTCAATCAGCACTTCGCCCGGCGCTGCCATGCTCTTGCTGAGATTCTCTGGACGGTTGTTGGTGCTGCTCTTGCGCGGCGGCGAGACATCGCGAGCATGCTTGTTGGCCGACGCCGACGACGGCTTCTGGGCCTCCTGTTGCTTGGTGCGGCGCTGCAACTCGCGCAGGTCCTTGGCAGTGCTCTCGTGGGTCTTCTGCAGCTCGGCCGCCTTGGTCTGGCTCTCGACGACCTGGCTCTCAAAGAGCTTGAGCACGCCCCAGACAGACTCTGCCTCGACCGAGGTGCCAAGGCTGGAGATCAGCTTCTTGAAGGCGTCGCGGCTCTCCTCGGGCACGGTGGCCTCGAAGCGCTTGATCATCTCCTCGACCTCGGGCTTGCGCTGCTCGAGGAAGCGCTTGTGCTGGTCCTCCTTGAACTTCTTCAGCTCCTCGAGCTCCTTCTGCTGCGCGGTCATCTGCAGCGAGTGCGAGCGCGTCTTCTCGGCGATCTTCCGCGCGATGGTGGCCGCGGCGAGGATGCCGCCATCATTGGCAGCACCCAGCTGCTGGACCTCCTCGTCGCTGAGCTCGACTCCGGCCTCACGGGCTGAGTCGGCCAGCTCCTCGAGCACGTGCTGGTTATTGTTGGTGGCGGCCTGGAGCCCTCCGGTTGCTAGCGTCGCCATGGATATTTTCTCGATTGTGCCGCCGTTGAGTTCTAGCTTCACTTGAGAATCAGCGCTCGCCTCAAGCGTTAATATATCAGTTTTCTTGTGTTTGCCTTTGTTGCAGACTGAAACCTCCACGAGCCGGCACGTCTCTGGACGGAATAATTTTGTTTTTTTGTCCAACTCCATCGCCACGGATATCGAAACCGCCTTGAGCTGGCCGATCATGAAGCGCCGACGCAAATTATTGTAGCGCCAGTCGCCGAGCTTGTCGCGGCCGTCGATCTCGCCGCTGATGTGCACCCAACGGCTGGCCGGATCGTAGCGCCAGCCAGTGACGCGACCAATTGGTCCGATCACGTGACTGTGCGTGTCGAGAATTGGCGCGTTGTGCATGATACGGCGCAGCATGGGCTCTGTGAGCTTGTGGTTGAGCCGACCGTGGTCGGTGCGTGCCCGGTAGAGACGCGCGTCGTTGATGATGATGGGTCCACCCTCGACGGGATTCTGCGAGGGTACAATCTGCATTCAGTGTGCTGCTGCTGCGTGAAGCACGTACTCTTTCTCTCACTGGAAGGCGAATCTGCTCCAGAGCAATGGAATACGGAAATTAGTTCGCTGACGCGTGTATGCTCATTGCTAGCAGGGAAAAAACTTTTTTTACTGTCACCCGGCTAGCATTAGGCCTACTTGAGGCGACGGGCGTCCTCCAGCTCCACGACCTTTGCCTCGCCAAACAGGAACTGGAACAGATTTTTCGGCAGCATGCAACACGAGCGGAAAAGGAAGCTGATCACTCGCCACGCCCCGTAGACCATTACCGAGACCGTCCACGAGAAGAGCACCGGCTCGGCGTAGGTGCGGTAGGCGTACTTCTCGGGCCGGAAGTACGAGAACACTGCGTACGGCAGGATCGAGATCACAAGGACGATCACAAGAAACCGCATCACTGTGACAAAGCCGTAGCGGTCTGCTGCGGTGCTCCGGTAGTCGCGCGTGTGCAGGCAGGCCTTGCAGCGGATGGACAGCTTCTTGGCATTGCGCAGGCGCGTCCGGATGCAGTCGGGATGGATGGCAAAGGGATTTGCACATTTGGGGTTCTCGCAGCCGTCCGACATCGCCGAATCGATGAACTTTTTGCATGCAATGCAGCTTTGGGCGGACTTATGCTTGCGGAAGATTCGGGAATCGGCAAAGTCATTGGGCAGCGAAGGCCCTTGCTGCTTCGAGTTCTGCCGGGCCTTCACCGCGTGGACCAGTCGCTCCAACAATGGTTCACTCACTCCTGTGCCTTCAGCAAGCAGTGTGCTGACGGCGGGTTCATCTTCCTTCTTGTCTTTTGCATCGTCCAGCGCATTGACTAGCAGTGCCAGCAGAACATTGACCTTGTCGTCGGTTGTTGCTTTTTCCGGCTCCCCGGCCTTTGGCAGTGCGTCCGACATGGACGTTCTTCAGCGAAGAGCACAAAAAAATTAGTTCACTCGTCACACTCTGAAAAGCCAGTGACTGGCCTCAAGTTGGAGAGTTTGAAGAAAAATACTCATACGTCGCAAGAAAACAGGCACAAGAATATAGGGTAAGAGAGAGATTTTTTCTTCACTTTGAGACTGTCGCTATGGAGGAGGAGGAGGGAGAGGAGAATGAAACGCTTCTCTCGGTGGCGAAGAATCTCGATCACAAAGACCACGATCTGGCCGAGCGCATTATCGAAGACAGTGTGAACTACTACAAGATTTTCGCCGGGATACTGCAGCGCTGCATGGAGGAGCGCCAGCAGGTCTTCACACCCGAGCAGGAGTTCTCGCCGCGCAAAGCCCTCATCGAGAGAGCAATCCAGCAGCTCGTTGCAAGGCTGGAATTGGATGACCCGCCGCAGCATGCATAAAACATACGCTTGGTTGCAGTTTACTCTGTCAAGGGAATGTCGTTGACCGCAGCCTTGATTTGTGCTACTAATTGTTGAGCAAATTCGACATGCTGCGGATCCGTGCTGTGTCTATAAGTCGTCTCAAAGTAAGCCTCTTGTACGGCCCGGGAGCTTGCATCGAAAATGCGATTGACCTCGACCATTGCAGGATGGGAATCAGGCAAGGCAGACAGCATAACTGTTCCGTCTGGTCCAGACTTGAGTGTTATAATGCCTGGACGACACAGAGGACAGGATGGATTGAATTTTGTACAGTGTGACATCTTCTCACTACCGTCAGACACAAACAAAAATGAGTCCACGTCGCATTAATCAATGTGTTTGTTTTTGTTTTTTTGACCGCTTGTTGAAACTCAGACTCAATCGACAAATAATAGACAATGCAAGCCGCGCCGATTGTTGTTTTGCATGGTCTGGGCGAGCGAGTATGGACGATGTCACTGTTTTTGGCCTACCTAGGTTCGTGTGGATTCGACAACGTGATTGCCCCGCACTGGCCAGCGAACAGCTGTGTTCTCGACGAGTGTCTGGATTCAATTGACATTAGCCTGCAGCAGCACATCAATAAGAGCACCCCCATCGTTGTCATTGGCAACTCAATGGGCGGTGTTATGGCCATGCACTTGCACAGCCGCGGCTGGACGATCAAGAAGGCTATTGCTGTGGCAGCACCATTGAACGGTGCTGGAATGTTTCGTCTGCTTGAGGACAATCTCCCGAGTTCGCTGTTCAATGTTTTCTACCAACCAGGCTACGCATATCTGCGACGTACTGACAAACTGGCCGAGCCGCCGCATCCCTATTGCACAGTGTCATTTGGTCCAGGCTTTGATGGCAACGTGTTCGAATCGGACACGATACTCAATGCAAAGAACCACACTGGATTTTTTCTGGGAACACACTTTTCCCTCGTCATGGACCCGATGGTGTGGCAGTGGATTGTGAAAGAAATTTCATAAATGTGCAAAGTATTTGCACGTTGGTTGGATGGTTCTCATAAAAAATCCCAAGACTCTCAATAACTTCAGTTGTGCAGGCTTGGGAAAGCATGTGTCTGGAGTGCCCTCTGATCACCGTCAGCAGTCACTTTGGAGGTTGGGCTATATCGTTCAATTGGATTGGTCTGTGCTGCTTCATGAGCATGGTTCCAAATTGCAGAAGCCTAAGAGATCAACGTAAATTGGCGGCCGAAACGGAAAAGATCCTGAATGCCTGAGAACGTACTTTGGTAACAAAATGTACACCCGCACGGCACGGAACGCGGTTTAGTTAAAACACCCAAAAAACAAGTTCGGCAGGAAAAAACACACAGAGGAGGGAACGTGCGCTCTCAACAGCTTTTGGCTGCACAGACTACTTGATCACTGCACAGACGATGCGGAACTCAATCTTGTCGGCGCTGCTCGGCAGCATGATCAGCACATCGTCGTCCTCTGGATTGACATCCGTAGGAACACCCAGAGCAATGCGTTCGTCGAAGAGTAGGAAGCGCTCAGCAGGCGTTTTGAAGCGCAGCGCAAACTGCTGCATGGCCAGATTGCCGGCCGCCGTCTTCTCCAGTGTCATAACGTAGCCGGCCACGAAGACGGGATAGGGGATCTTGTCGGCCTTGAAGCTGCCCCAGAGCTGGTAGTACTTGCCCGGCAGCATGACCGTGTGCAGCACAAAGGGCAGCGTGGCGCGGGTGCTCTTGTTCCAGATGAGCGGCATGGTTTCCTCGCTGGCGCGGCGCAGCGCCAGGAACGTGCGGGAGCAACCCTCGACCAGCACCTCGTGCTGGGCCCTGAGCTTGCCGATGCGCTCCGTGATCACGTTGCTGCAGCGTGCGACTTCGAGGCTGAGCTCAGCCCGGCGCTGCTGGATCTCCTCGACAAGGCCGGCCAGCTCCCGCTTGAACTCGGTCTGGCGCGCGTCGAGCTCGGCCTGCTGCTTGGCGACGAGCTCGAAGGTGCAGTGCTTCTCGTGTGCCTTCTGCTCGGAGCGGAGGCCGCGCCACGGACAACCGTGCCGTTTCTGGGCGCACGACATCGTCTGGAACAGACAGTATTTGTCCAGGTGCAGCTCCATATCCATGACAGGGACGCGCGCCGTGCAGCCGGCCTTTGCGTTGATGCAGGACTTCTCGAGGTGGCCAATGATGTCGTTGATGACACGGTTCTCCTTGAAGCCTTTGGTCGAGCGGCAGCCCGGACAGGGAACCTTCTCCGTGAGACCGTTCTTCTCCATCGCCCATTTTCGGAGATCCTCCTCGCAGAGGGTGTACTTGTCGCAGTTTGTACAGGTAACGGCTGGGTACTTGTAGGCATCGGCGCAGAACGTACACTCCAGTTTGAAGTTTGTGGGGGATTCTTCGGCATCCTCTTCCTCAGAGGCATGAGTAGGCGCCTTCTTTGTGCTGCGCTTTGGCTTGACAACAGGAGCACTCTCCACCGACTCATCTTCCTCTGGAAACTCATCGTTGTCGTCTGCACTTTTGTCAATGCTGGCCGATTCATCAGGGTCAGGATCTTCTTGCTCCTCAACAGACGAGCCAATAACATCTCCATCGTCAGCAGCCCCCTCATCCTCCTCCTGACTGTTTTCTTCTTCCTCTGGGGCATGCTCTGAGGATGGGAACTCGTCGTCTTGATATACTTCTTGTTCTTGTTCTTCCTCCTCCTGAGGAGCAAGTTTTTGTTTTTTGGATTGTTTGGCTTCGCCAGATGCTGTTGCAGCATCGTGTGACCGTTTGTCCATTCTGTTGTGTGTATGTGAAAAAAAGTTCTCTGGCCACTGTTGACCTTTCTGCTGGACCAACCTGTCGGGTTGTTTTTTCCCCATTAATCAATGTTTGGCATTAATCAATGCCACTGTCGCGTCGAAGAGTCCGGCACAATTTCTGCACCACAGACTAAAAAAGAGCCTTCCAATGGATATCAAAACCTCTGAGCAGTTCTACCGCAGCCTGCAGTGGCAGAAAGTATGCGCCCGCCTGCTCAACGGCTCCATGACCCTGGAGCTGCTCATCAAGCTCAAAAGCTTCTCGTGCATATTTCCCCGGCTGGTGGATGAGGACAGTGTGTTTCTCGAACCGGGAGAGACCGGTGCTGAGCTCACAAAGCGCTTCCTCTACACAATCAACACGCTGCTGCAGAAGCTTGGTTTTCGCTTCGTCAATCCGATCAACGGCACTACTGAGCGGATTGCCGACTTTGCAGATCCCTTCTGGAAGCGTCCTACTGCCGAGGGCGCAGAGCCCGTTGAGTACATGATTTTCCTGCGCATTCTCGAGAGTCTGACAGCCGTGGGCTTCCTATCGCACGGAATCCAGCTCTTTAATGTGCTGCAGGAGGTCTGGTTTACCAAGAGCCTTCTCGTGGTACACGCCAACCTCTTCAAGAAGCACATCCATCCACTGCTGCAGAGGCTAGTTGCTAATTACACTGCACTGGACACTGCTACGCAGAAGCTGACGTTTAAGCGTCTCAATCCATTGCTCTCCCAGCTGCCCACACCGCTGCCGGCGGAACTCGATGTCCCGGTGTTTACTGCGAGCGTCCTTCTCCCTTCAAAGAACGGCACGAACTACCGTGTTCCTGTCTGCCTACACGGCGTGATTGCCGGCCTCGACAGGACCCAACCGCAGAACCCCGTGTGGAA
>Ga0315284_10008295_pt1 | contig 14832 bp, 13 predicted proteins | sample YL17G09_16_MG_FD_203696 | JGI IMG/M metagenome (GOLD analysis project Ga0315284, IMG submission 203696) | Sediment microbial communities from Yellowstone Lake, YNP, Wyoming, USA - YL17G09_16 | ecosystem: Environmental > Aquatic > Freshwater > Lake > Sediment | place: USA: Wyoming | collected... | reverse complement strand
GGTTGATATGATCGCGACGCCCTTCCCCTGGTCCCGCGATCTCCTGTCCGGCGGGCGAGCGCGCGTCGAATGGGTCGGGCACCCGGTGGTCGAGATGGTGCAACCGCAGCTCACACGTGCAGAGGCCTACCCGAAATACGGGCTGGAGCCGGATCGGCCGGTCGTTGCCATTGCTCCCGGCAGCCGGGAGCAGGAGATGCGCTACGTGCTGCCCCTCCTTGCGCGCGCCTCGGCCCTGCTCGCGCGCGACCACCCAAGCGCGCAGTTCGTCGCGCCGGTAAGCGGCACAGTGTATGAGAAGCGCATCGGCGACACGTTCGGGCGCTTCGGCCTTCCGCTCACGCTACTCCACGGCATGGACTACGATGCCCTTCAGCTTGCCGACGTGGCCGCGGTCTGCTCCGGCACCGCCACCCTTGAGTTCGCCTGCCTGGGCACTCCGATGATCATCGTCTACAAAGCGGGCACGCTGACGACCATCCAGTTCGTGCTCTTTCGGGGTGTGATCGGCGGGCAGTGGCGCGCCGGCATGCCCAATATAATCGCCGGCCGGGACATCGTGCCGGAGTTCCTGTGGCGGTTCGCCCGGCCCGAGCCCATCGCCCGCGAGCTCTCATCTCTGCTGAACGATCCGACGCGCCGGGAGCGAATGCGATCCGACCTCGCAGAGGTCCGCAAGAGCCTGGGTGACGGCAGCGCCTCCGAGCGAACCGCCGACCTGCTGCTGGACTTGATCGGAGCGCAGGCGTGATCTCCTCAGCTCCCGCCCAGAGCGCCGCGCCAACGACCCAGGCCATCCGGGTGCTGCGGCGGCTCATTCGCGAGACCAAGACCGGGCTGTGGGCCGCCTGGGCGGCGCTCGGTTGCATCTTCGGCGAGACCCTTGTTGACAGCGGGATCGTCCCCGTCCTCCTGGCACTGATGTTCCTCGCCATCGCGCCCTCGCCCGCGGTGTTGCAGAAACAAGCCCCGCCGGGTGTCTCGGTGGATTGGATCCAGCAGCTTGGTTGGATAGTCGGCGGGAGCCAACAGGAGCGCTTGCGCAGCCTGCTGCTCTTTGTCGCCCTGATGCTCGTTGCGCAGTTCGCAAGATGCGCCTTTGCCTTCGGGCGCGGTTACCTCTCACAGCTCTTCGCGCAGTCACTCATCCGCGACCTGCGCCAGCGGCTCTACGATCACCTCATGCGGCAGTCGTTCTCGTTCCACAAGTCCCGTGAGACGGGTGACCTCCAGTCCCGCGTGAGCAACGATGTTGCGGTGCTTCAGCGCGTGTTGAGCAACGACCTGATGGAGGCTGCGCGCGCGCCTCTCTCGATCATCATGTCGGTCGGCATGATGGCATCTCTCTCGTGGAAGCTCACCCTCTTCTCACTCGCCTGCGTGCCTGCGATCTCTTTGGTCATCGCCCACTCCGGCGACCGCCTCCGGCGGCTGACCCGGGATGTGCAGGTCAGGCTCGGCGCCCTGAACTCGTTTCTGCAGGAGCGCCTGTCGGGGATAGAAACCGTCCAGGTTTTCGGCATGGAGCAAAAGGAGACCGCCCGGTTCGGCGAGATCAACCGCGGCAACTTCCGCGCCAATGTCCGTGTCGCGCGCGCCGTTTCCATCCTCGTGCCTCTGGTGGAGTTCATCAGTTGGTTCGGCATGCTCGTGCTGGTCTACGTCGCTGGATATCTGGCCATCAAGGGACCCCTTGCTCTTGCCACCCTTATCACCTTCGCCTACCTGGCGCAGAGGCTGGGGGGCAAGCTCGGCTTGCTGGGCAAGATATGGCTGTCGGGCCAACAGGCCGCCGCCGCGGGCGATCGCATCTTCGAGATCGTGGACACCGAGGAGGAAGTGCCGGAGATTCCCGATGCAAGCGAACTGCCGCGCGTGAGAGGCGATATCGCCTTCCGGCATGTCCGTTTCGGCTACTCCGGCGACGGCGAGGTGCTCCAGGATGTTGACGTCATGATCGCCTCCGGCCAGGTCGTGGCCCTCGTCGGGGCAAGCGGCGCCGGCAAGACGAGCATGGTGAATCTGATCCCGCGCTTCTACGATCCCACGGGCGGCCGGATCGAGATAGATGGGACGGACACCTCGACGGTTACACTTCGCTCGCTCCGGTCGCAGATCGGCATCGTCCCGCAGGAGCCGATCCTGTTCAGCGGCACCGCCCGTGAGAACATCGCCTACGGAAAGCCGGATGCCTCTGATGCCGAGGTCGAGGCCGCCGCCCGCGCCGCCAATGCCGACCAGTTCATCCGCGATCTGCCCAACGGCTACGACACCTCCGTCGGCGAGCGCGCTACCAAGCTCTCCGGGGGCCAGAAACAGCGCATCGCTATCGCCCGCACCATCCTGCGAGACCCGCGGCTGCTCATCCTCGACGAGGCGACGAGCGCACTCGACGCTGAATCCGAGGCCCTCGTGCAGGACGCGCTTGAGCGGCTCATGGAGGGCCGCACCACCCTGATCATCGCCCACCGCCTGTCAACCATCCAGCGGGTGGACCGCATCCTGGTGCTGGCCGACGGCCGCATCGTTGAAGATGGCACCCACGAAGAGCTGCTGCGGTCGGGCGGGCATTACCGCCGGCTCTACGAAGCTCAGCTCCAGCCCCCGGCTGAGGAGACGACTACTCAGCCATGAGCGCGAGGCCCGGCCCGCAGGCGACGCTCGTCCCGGTGCTGCGGCTCGCACTCGAGCTGCTTGCCTACAATCTCCTGCTGCTGCCGTTCCTACCCGTCATCGCACTCTGGGTCGGCTGGCGTCTCCTCGCGCTCCGCAAGCCGATCGGCCGGTGGAGCCATCGCCTCGGGCTCGTTCCCCGACTGCCGCACACCACCGGCCCCCGCATCTGGGTGCACGCAGTCTCCGCAGGGGAAATGACTGCGGCAAAGCCGGTCATCGCCGAGCTGAGACGGCGGTTCCCCCGCGCCGCCATCGGCGTCTCAACACACACCGACACCGGCATGGAAGTGGCGCAGAAGAGCTGCCGCGAAGCAGACGTGTTCTTCTACCTTCCCTTCGACCTTCCGATCACGATGGGCCTCGCCATGCTGCGGATGCGGCCCGACCTGCTCGTGCTTGTGGAGAAGGAACTCTGGCCGAACCTGCTGGCAGTCGCTCACCTCCGTGGCGCTCCAGTGCTCGCCGTGAACGGTCGCGTCTCCGACCGAATGGTCAGACGAGCGCGCGTTGTGCCAACTCTCGTCCGACGTCTCTACCGGCTGCTCGATGTGATCTGTGTGCAATCGGAGGAAGACGCTCGCCGGCTGCGGCTCCTCGGCCTTTCCGACCTGTCGCCGCGCATCGCGGTGGCCGGGAATACGAAGGCAGACACGCTCGCCGGCCGCGACCAGGCGGCGGAAGCAAGGATGGCGGAGGCCCTAGCGGTTTCGGAGTCCGACCTCTGGCTGGTGGCGGGCAGCACCCACCCCGGAGAGGAGGAGCAGGTGGTGGATGCGTTTCTCGCCATCCAGCAGGAGGTCCCGTCCGCCCGCCTGCTGATCGCGCCTCGCCACCTGGAGCGTCTGCCCAACGTCTCCGCCATGATCGCCAAACGCGGCCTCCAGGTGGTGCGAAGGAGCGAGGGTCACCGGCCCGGCGACAACGCTGTTGTGGTCCTCGATACCATGGGAGAACTCCGGGCGGCCTATGCGTGCGCCGCTTCAGCATTCGTGGGAGGGACGCTCGTCCCCATCGGCGGTCATAATCTCCTGGAGCCACCCGCCGTTGGAGTACCGGTTCTCTTCGGCCCCTACACCGAGAACTGCGCAGACACCGCTGACCTACTCCTTCAGGCAGGCATCGGCTTTCGCGTCGCTGACGGCCCCGCGCTCGCCCGCGCCTTTCTGTCGCTAGCGCGTGACCGAGAAGCGCGTTGGGCCATTGCCCGACGAGCCGAGCGCCTCATGGCGGAGCAGCACGGGGCCTCCTCCCGCTGTGTCGGAGAAGCCGCGGGGATGCTCGCGAGGAGAGGCGCGCAGTGACCGCTGGCCGGGAGACACGTTGGGCCCGGCTGATCGCCGGCGGCGCCAGCGGGACACGCGACCGCATCGCCCTTTCCGGCCTTCGAGCGCTCTCCATCGGCTACGGCGCCGCACTTCGCCTCCACCGCGGCGCCTATCGAATCGGCCTGGCCCGCCGCCTGCGCTTGCCCGCGCTGGTCATCAGCATCGGGAACATCACCGTGGGCGGGACCGGCAAGACTACCGCCGCCATCGCTGTCGCCCGTCGGCTGTTGGACCGCGGCAAGCGCGTCGCTGTCCTCAGCCGCGGCTATCGCGGCTCCGCCGAAAGGCAGGCGCTCATCGTCTCGGAGGGGGTCGGGCCCCTGGTTCCCCCGGGGGTCGCGGGCGATGAGCCGTACCTGATCTCCCGCGCGCTGCCCGGCGTTTCGGTGCTCGTCGGCAAGGATCGCAGGCGGACGGGCCGTCTTGCCGTCGAGCGCCTCGGCGCAGAGGTGCTGGTGCTCGACGACGGGCTCCAGTACCAGCGCCTTGTGAAAGATGTCGAGATCGCGCTGGTGGACGCGCTCGCGCCCTTCGGGTATGATTTCCTCATTCCGCGCGGCCTTCTCAGAGAGCCGGCGGCAAACCTGGCGCGCGCCGATGCGATCTGGATTACCCATTCGGACCTGGTCAGGGAGAACGATCTGCGGGCGCTCCGCGAGAGGGTCCAGGGCTACGCGCCAGGCGCGCGCGTCCGAGAGACAAGGCATGTCCCGGTACGGCTCCAGAGGCCGGCCGACGGTGAAGAGCTGCCGCCGGAGGCAGCGAAAGGCCGTCGCGTAGTGGCACTGTCAGGGATCGGGAACCCGGTGGCCTTCCAGCGTACGCTGGAGCAGATCGGAGCAGTGCTGGTGGATCACCTCCGGTTTCCTGATCATCATCCTTATCGTGCGACCGAGTTGCGCAATCTGCTCGCAGGGCAGCCGACCAGCGTCGAGATGATCGTGACGACCAGTAAGGACGCGGTCAGGATTCCGCCGGAATGCCTGGAAGAGCGCCTCTGGGTGCTGGAGGTGGAACTGGCGGAGCCCGCCGGAGGCGGGCCGCCGTTCTCCGGGGAACTGGAATGGCTGTTGACACCCAAGGCCCGCACGTGACTGGCATCTACGGCCGCGAGGACGGCTCTCGCCTCTACCAGTGGCAGCGCCGGGCCCAGACGCGCCTGGGCAACGCCGCGGTCCTCTGGATGACGCGGCACTGGCAGCGACTGCCCGAGGGAGCCGCGCGCCGCCTGGGCACCAGCATCGGCCTCGCCATGCGCGTCCTTTCGCCGCGGCACGCCCACATCGTCATGACCAACCTGCGGCTTGCCTTCGGGAACGAGAAGAGCGAACGGGAACTGGCGGCGATTGCCAAGGCATGCTACCGGCATCTGGGGCTGTGCCTGACGGAGTTCATCCGCCTGCCGGCGATGTCCGCCGATGGGATTCGCGCGCTGGCTGAGCTGCGCGGCAAAGAGCGTATCGAGGCCGCGCTGGCAGCGGGAAGGGGCGCGATCCTTCTCACCGGGCATCTGGGGAACTGGGAAGTGACAGGCAGCCGCATCGTGGCCGAAGGCTACCGCTTGAGCGTCATCGCCCGCGCCCAGCGAGATAACGAGATCACCGAGTATGTCCGCCGCACGCGAGAGCGCATGGGCATGCGAGTGCTGCATCGCGACGTGGCAGTGCGCGAGTCCTTGAGAGCGCTCCGACGAAATGAGCTGGTCGGGATTCTCGTGGATCAGAACGCCGGGGATGACGGTATCTTTGTTGATTTCTTTGGCCACCTGGCATCCACCGCGCCGGGCGCCGCCGCGTTCGCCCTCCGCACCGGCGCGGCGGTTCTGCCCACCTTCGGCTGGCGGAATCCCGACAACACCCACGTGGCCCAGGTGGAAGAACCGGTGCCCCTCACGCAGACCGGCAATCACGAGCACGACCTCCGCGTCAACACCGCTCGCTATACCAAGATCGTCGAGCAAGGGATTAGGCGCCACCCCGAGCAGTGGTTCTGGCTCCACAAGCGGTGGAAGGCCCGGCCACCGGCGGAGCAGTCGGAAAACACATGAACGAGCCCGAGCGCATCCTCATTGTCAAGTTGAGCTCGATCGGCGATGTGGTGCAATCGCTTCCTGTCGCTGCTGCCCTCCGGCGGCGCTTCCCGAGCAGCTACCTCGCCTGGGCGGTCGAGCCGCCCGCATCAGATGTCCTCATCGGCAATCCGCACCTCAACGATGTGCTCATCATCGGCGGATCCGCAGGTGGCGCTCGCCCCGCAGGCGACGCTCGCCCGGCGCAAGGCGGCGCCAGGTCTCTTCCTCTCCTCTCCTCCCCCGTCGCGCTCCGCCGGGCCTTGCGCCCGCTCGGCTTCGACGTTTCCCTGGACCTCCAGGGACTGCTCAAGAGCGCGGCACTCGCTTACCTCAGTGGCGCGAAGCAGAGGATCGGTTACCGCAGCTTCCGCGAGGCGACATTCCTCCTCAACAACCGAAGAATCGTGCCTGACCGGCGAGACGTCCACGCGGTCGAATCCTATCTCGACTTCGCCGAAGTGCTTGGCGCTCAGCGAGAACCAGTCGAGTTCACTATTGCCATCTCGGATGACGACCGCGCAGCCGTTGATCGCCTCCTCGATTCCTGCACCGATCTGGCCGCGCTCATCCCCGGCGCCCGCTGGGAGTCGAAGCTGTGGCCTACGGACCGGTTCGCGGCGGTGGCCGACGCCCTCGCCCAGGAGTTCGGCCTGACCTCCGTCGTCGTCGGCGGGCGCGGCGACGCCGGGCTGGCGCGCGAGATCGCCGCCGGATCGCGCGCACGGGTGGTGGATGTCACTGGGCGCACGACGCTCAAGCAGGCCGCAGAAGTGTTCCGCCGCTGCCGCGTGACTATCGGAAACGACACCGGGCCCCTCTACCTCTCATCCGCGATGGGGACCCCCACGGTCGCCGTGTTCGGCCCCACCGATTCCCGTCGGCTGGGCCCCTACGGCGATGGCCACGCGAAGGTGATAGCAGAGATCCCCTGCGCGCCGTGCCGCAACCGCCGGTGCCAGCCGCTCAAGTGCATGGCCATCATTGAGCCGCTCCGCGTCGTGGCCGCGGCGCGGGCGTTGTTGCAGGCGCGGCCGGTGGAGGCCTAGCGTGGCGGCGCCAGCGCGCGAATCCGGCCTCACCATCCTCCAGGTCCTCTCCTGGCTCAACTACGGAGGCGTGGAGAGCTATGCCATTCGCCTCGCGCGTGGGCTGAAGGAGCGAGGCCACCGCGTGATCGTCGCCTCCCACGGCGGGCAGCTCGTGCCAGAGCTCCAGGCATCCGACATCGAGCACGTCCCGGTGAACTTCACCGGCGGCCGCATGATCACGGGAGCGTGGGCGCTGAGGAGATTGCTGGAGCGCGAGCATGTTGATATAGTCAACGCCCACAACTGGCGGGCGGGAGCCGTGTCCCACCTCGCTTGCCGGCGGGCCGGGGTGCCCTACGTGCTCACCATTCACGGCACCCGCAGCCCCATCAACAGGTACACGGTGTTCTACTGGAGCCGGCGCGTCGCAGTGGTGAGTCGGGCGAGCTGGCGGAACATAGTGGAGGGATTCGGCATCTCCCCGGATCGCGTGGTGCAGACCATCATCGGCGTAGACTGCGATCGCTTCCAGCCCGGACCGCCCGATGAGTCGCTGGCGAAGGAGCTCGGCCTAGGCCCCGGGGCTCCCCGGATCGTCCATGTCAGCCGCTTCAGTCACAGCAAGGCGCCGGTCGCGCTGGCTGCTATTGAAGCGATGGAAACACTCGACCGCGAAGTGCCAGGCGTCGAGCTGATCGTCGTCGGGCAAGGCCCCGAGGAGAAGGCGGTAGCCCGAGCGGCCGAACGGATGAACGGGAGGTTGGGACGGAAGGCAGTGTTCGCCCTGGGCGGGCGAGGCGATATCGCGCGCATCCTCTCGCTCGGGGACGCGGTGGTCGGCACAGCCTCCGTCGCACTCGAGGCGATGGCCTCCGGCCGGCCGGTAGTGGCGGCGGGAAAGGGCGGATACTTCGGCATCGTGCGGCCGGAGAACCTGGAGGAGGCCGAGGCCTCCTGCTTCGCGGATCACGTGGATGTAAGTCAGGTCACGCCGGAAGCTCTCGGGCGTGATCTCGTCGCGCTGCTTCGCCATCCTGCGGAGGCGCGGCGGCTCGGGTCCTTCGGGCGCGAGATGGCGGAGGCGCGCTACAGCGTTGCCAAGCTCACCGCCGATGTCGAGGCGCTCTACCGAGAAGAGCTGAGCGATCGGAGCCGGGTGAGACGAGTGGTCGTCTTCCACCTCAATCAGATCGGCGACCTGATGTTCACGCTCCCCGCACTCAAGGCGCTGCGCGAGTCATACCCGGCTGCTCACATCACCAGTGTTGTCAGGCCATACCTGGCAGGCCTGCTCGCAGAGAGCGGCTTCGTCAACGAGGTCCACCAGCGCCCGCCAGGCCCCCTGCATACCGCCGTTGGCCTCGGCATGGGGTTACGCAAGCACCGCCCCGACCTGGCCGTCGCCTTCTCGCAGTCCGCGACCATGGCGCTCTGTGCCCGTATCTCAGGGGCCAAGCACCGCGTCGGCTACGTTGATTCTCACCTGGCGCGGCTGCTCACCCACCGCATCCAGGTGCGCGGCATCCCCTGCCCGGACAAGGTCTTGCGTCTGGTCCGCGGCATTGGACTCGAGCCGGCCAAGGAAGACTACGCAGGCCTGGTTCGCCTCTCTCCTCAGGACTGGGAGTATGGCGAGCAGGTTCTCGCCGAGGCCGACCTGTGGGGGGTCGGCCCACTCATTGCCCTCGCGCCAGGCGAGTCGAGCAGCAGGCCCTATAAGGCGTGGACCAGCGACGCCTTCATGGCGGTGGCAGATCGGCTGGCGCGCGACGACAACGCGCGGCTCGTGATTGTGGGATCGGAAGGCGACCGTGAGCTGGGATATGAGATCCTCAACGTCGTGCCATCGCGGCAGCGCCTCAACCTCGCAGGCCGCACCACCCCAAGTCAGCTTGCGGCAGTGTTGTCAAAATGCGACCTTCTCATCGGGATAGACTCAGGCCCCATGCACGTCGCCGCGGCGATGGGCCGTCCCGTCGTCGCGCTCTTCGGACCGACCGACCCGGGCAGGACCGGCCCCCAGGGCGAAGGACACGAGATCATCTTCCATCGGCAAGAGTGCTGGCGGCCCTGTGTCCATCCTGTGACACCCAACTGCGGCCACCGGAACTGCATGATGGCGATCACCCCTAACGAGGTGCTGGCCGCCGCCCTGCGCGTCCTTGCCCGACAAGCCCACCGTAGTGCGGCGCCGGGAGACGCCGCACTTCAGGCCTAGCGCAGGAATACCCCATGCCCTCCTCTCTCCACATAGACTCAGGCCCTGATTGGGGCGGCGGCCAGGTTCAGTCGCTAGGCCTCGCGGTGGCGCTCGCCCACCGGGGCGAGGAAACGTGGTTCGTCGCACAGCCCGGCAGCGAGCTCGATTCCCGGCTCCGCGATTCCTACCTTCGCTGGGAGACGATGCCGCTTCGCGGCCTCCCCGGTCTGCGCTCAGTGCGCCACCTCGCGCGCAGGTTGACCGAGCTTCAGCCGGACATAATCCACATCCACGAGTCAGCCAGCCACGTAGTCGCGGGTCTGGCGGCGCGGATGGCCGGCCATAGCCTGCCCCTGGCGGGTGGCCCCAGGATCATCGCCACCCGAAGGACGGCGGCTCCCCTGAGAAGGAGCTGGCTGGGCCGGGCGAAGTACCTGCTCTGGTGCGACCGGCTCATCTGTGTTTCCGAGGCCATCCGCAGACGCTGCCTCGCTGCTGGTCTGCCTGAATCGCTGCTGACCGTCATCCCCGACTTCGTTGACTGCCGCCACTTCGACCCCGGCGTTGGGCAGGGGCTCGGCCCTGCCAAGGACGTCCCCACCCTCCTCACGGTTGGCCGTCTCACCGCGAGCAAAGGCCACCGGGTGCTGCTGCGGGCAATGCGCGAGGTGGTGAGGAGAATGCCAGGCGCGCGCCTGCTCATCTGCGGCACGGGCATGGACGAGGCCGCGCTGCGCCGGCAGGCGCATGCTCTTGGCCTGGGCGACCGAGTCGAGTTCCTCGGCTTCGCCCCCGACGTGAGACGCGTGCTCGCGCAGGCCGATGTCTTCGTGATGCCATCGCTCTCCGAAGGCCTGGGAGTCGCGGTACTCGAGGCGATGGCGATGGCGAAGCCGGTCGTGGTAGGCGATGCCAGCAACCTGCCGGGGTCGGTCGTGCATGGCCAAACGGGTCTGGTCATCCGCCCGGGAAGGGCTAACGCCCTTGCCGGCGCGCTGATCGAGCTGCTCAGCGACCCGGCGAAGGCCGAGAGCATGGGCCGCGCCGGCCGCGAGCGGGCACTTGCTTGCTTCGACCGGCCGCGGATCGTCGAGCAGGTGCTTGCCCTCTACGAGGAAGTGCTGGCAGGGCCGCCATGCAGGGCCTGACCGCTATCGTGACAACCTACAAGGGGGCCGACATCATCGCGAACACGCTTGGCCGCCTGTCCCTCGCCATGAGATCGCTGGCGTGGGTTCCGTCAGCACAGACGCCGCGCTACTTCTCTGGGCGAAGCTCATTAGAGGTTGCAGCGCGCTCCAGCTCCCAGAGACGGGCGGTGCGGGCCAGCACGAAAGCGGCGCCAAGGGCGCTGTAGACCAGTCCGGGCACCCCGTCCCGAAAGCCGGCCTTGAGCAGATAGCGAGAGAGGAAAGTGAAGCCGGGGGACAGCCAATCCCAGGGGCGCGCTCGCCGACCGCGTTCCCAGAGGTCCTGGGCCGCAAGCTCTGCGTAGCGCGAGAACTTCTCGAAGTACTCGTTCAGGTCCCGGTACCCGTAGTGGAGCAGGGGTTCCTTTAGCCGCCCCACCGGCCCGGTTGGCTGGAAGCGCTCGTGCACGCGGCGCTCGGCATACTGGCCGGCGTCACGCCGGAAAAGACGCAGCACCTCATCTGGCCAGCAGCCCCCGTGGCGCAGCCGATGCCCGCAGAAGAAGAAAGCGCGCGGAAGCTGATAGGCTACCGCCCCCGGCTGGGCCACCGCGTGCCGGATCTCCTCGGCCAGCTCTGGCGTCACCCTTTCGTCGGCGTCCACCATGAGGACCCACGGCCCAGCGGCTTGCTCGATGGCCCAGTTGCGGGTCCGGGCAAATCCCTGCCACGGGCGCACCAGCACCCGGTCAATATAGCGCCGAGCCACCTGGGCAGTCTGGTCGAGGCTTTCCGCGGAGACGACCACGATCAGCTCGTCAGCCCAGCCGAGGCTCTCCAGGCAGGCCGGCAGGCCCTCCTCCTCGTCACGGGCCAGCACCACGGCGGAGATCGCCTGGTTGCAGTGGGGGCTTGCCGAGGCGCAGTGGGAGTCCTCCGGAGCCTGTGCGGTCTGCTCAGTGGGAACGGGCGGACGCTCGCCCCGCAAGCGACGCTCGCCCCGCAGGCGCAGGCCGGTCCTGAGCCGGGCGGCGGCGCGCTCTCCGTAGTGCTTTTCGAAGAACTTGAGCAGACTCTCGTAGTAGAGGGCCTTGCGCCCGGGTCCCAGGCTGAGAGCGGATGCCCCCACCAGATGCTGTACCTCTGGCTCCGGCCAGTAGTAGACCTGCCAGCCGCGCTGGCGGGCGCGCAGGCACCAGTCGGTGTCCTCGAGGTAGAAGAAGAACCTCTCGTCGAGCCGGCCGATCTCCTGCCAAGCGCGCCGGGGGATCATGATGCATGCGCCGAGCAATGCGGCCACCGGGCGCGGGGCGCGCCCGCGCATGCGCAACCGGGCCAGGCTGGTCGTGTTGAGGCCGGCCAGGCGCAGGAGCTGGTTGGTGAGCGTGGGGATGGGGTGGATCGAAGTTTGGGCGCGCCCATTGGGGCGACGCAGGCGCGGTCCGATGGCGGCGATCCTCGGGTGTCCGTCCAGAAAGTGAGCCAGCCGGGTCAGCGACGCCGGAGCGGGCACGGTGTCGGCGTTGAGCAGAAGCAAGTGGCGGCCCTGGGCCGCTGCTGCGGCCTGGTTGATGGCAGCGGCAAAGCCCCGGTTCTCGGGGTTGCTAATCAGTTTCACCTCGGGGAACTCAGCAATCACCAGCTGGCCGGCCCCGTCGGTCGAGCCGTTGTCCACCGCGATGGTCTCCCAGCTCAGGCCCCGGCAGGCCTCGGGTAGGGCGCGCAGGCAGGTCGAGAGCAGCGAGGCGCTGTTGTAGATGGGGATGCAGATGCTCAGGTCGGTCATCGCGATTGCCCTGGGCGGTTGGGGTCGAGATTCCCCAGGATGGGATCACATGCTCCGTCTGGCGAATGGATTCTGCGCTTGCGGCCTCGCTTCCTGTCTTTGCCGAGGTATCCCGTAACTCAAGATAGGCCGTTCTTACGACCCCGAAATGCTACAGCCTGGCACCCGACTTGACAGGAACGCAGGTGAGGAATCGGAGACGAGAAGCAGCAGCCTGCGCGCGATGGCACCTGGTGCAGACGGCGAGAGAGGAGGGGGTAAGCGCGGCGGCGCGCCGCCACACCTCCGACAGCTCCAGATGCTGCTGCGCCTACCGCCGTCCGAGGGCCTGGAACACCCACCGCGCGCCGTTTCGGATGGCACGCACCACGCGCTCAGCTCTCGAACGCTGGCGGACGAACTGCTCGTCCTCGTCACTGCGCACACCTCCCACGAGCATACGCGCCTTGATAACGGCTCGCCAGTCATCAAGTCGGAAACGCTCGAACGCCAGCCGGCGGAGGGGGCCTAACACGCCCTCATAGGTGAAAGCTGACGCAAAATCCACGATGTACGGCTCGTTCCCATCCCCGACCACGATGTTGGACCGATTCTTCAGGTCACAGTGCACGACCCCGCGCTCGTGCATGCCGCTGACAATGGCCGCGAGTCGGTCGAAGAACTCCAGTGGGAGGCTTCCCTCAGGGCATTCAGAGGAGGCGCGTCCGCGAACGAACTCCACGACGAGCGCGTGACGGTCTAGCTTGCCTATCAGATGGGGGACGCCAGCGGCGCCCTGCAACCTGAGGTAGATGCGCTCCTCCCGGGCCAGCAGCCACGGGCCGAATACCCGGCGCAGCAGCCAGCCGCTGGCCCGATAGTCCTTCACGACGGCGCGCTTGCCGAGATCCTCAACGAGCAACAGCGCCGGCCGCGTCCCGCCACCGGGCCTAAGGGTCTTCACAAGGTACTGCCCAATGGTGTCGCGCGAGAGCCTGTCGAAAGCACGTCCACGCGCCTGTGCCGGGGCTGTCACAACCGGGCACCCTCAGCACGGCCTGCCTTGCTCCCTGTCAGGAGCAACCACTTGCGGTTGTTCGGCGCGAGCGTAATCTGCGGACCGGAGGATTGGCTCACAATGCCAGAGGATAGCAGGGCTGCCCGGGCGAAGCAAGAGCGTGCAGAGTTGGCAACTCCCAACACGCCGCGGGACGCCTCGTAGGCAAGCCCCTCTGCGGACTCCCGCTAAGGCCATGCGGCAAGGCCGGACGGTCTCGCCGCTCTACATGATGCTCCATCCGCCGGCGCGGTTTCTCAAGGCCTATCTGCTTCAGGGCGGGTTCCTCGACGGCGGCCACGGGCTGGCTGTGTGCCTTCTGACGGCTGTGTACGCCGTAGCGAAGGACATCCGCATCTGGGAGATGCACCGGCAAACAGAACATGCCGGGGCAAATCCTTGACGCCCGGGCCGCCTTCCGATATGATGTATGTGTCATGATGTATCCAATCAGGGAAATGCCATGAGAACACGCATGAAGCGCACCCAGATACTCTTCCCGGAGGAGCAGTACCGTCGGCTCCAACAGGAGGCCGCCGGGCGGAAGTGCTCGGTGGGGGAGTTGGTCCGCGCTGCCGTAGCGAAAGAGTACTTCCGCCAGTCCGCGAAGACGCGCCTCGAAGCGGTTCGACGAATTGCAGGGATGCGGTTGCCGGTGGCCGACTGGCCGCAGATCGAGCGGGAAATCGAACGAGGGGCGGTGTGTGAATAGGGGACCGTTCTTCCTCGACGCATGCGTCCCAATCTACGCCGCCGGAACAGAGCATGACTACAAGGAGCCCTGCCGGCGGGTGCTCCAGGCAGTAGCGCAAGGCGATCTCGACGCCATCACCGACACCGAGGTCATCCAGGAGATCGCCTATCGCTATCATGCCATCGGGCGACCCGAGGGTCTGGCGCTGGCAGAGGAGTTCCTGGCACTGATACAGGATGTGCTGCCTGTCACCCGTGCGGACGTATGCCGGTTTCTCGAGCTGCAGAGAGCCTATCCTTCTTTACGACCTCGCGATGCTATCCATGTCGCCACGATGCTTGGGTCTGGAGTGACGCTGATCGTGACAGCAGATCGGCACTTCGATGCGGTGAGAGAGGTCGAGCGGGTGCACCCCGTTGATCTCCGGTGGTAGCGTGGACTGAAGGCGGGAAGCAGGGCATGTCTCCGGCAAGCGCCGCGTCTAAGATCGTCCCACGCAACGAGGCCGTCGCCCGCGTTGCTCGCTGGCGCGCCGAGGGCAAGCGCATCGCCTTCACCAACGGCTGCTTCGACATTCTCCACGCCGGACACGTGCGCACCCTCGAGGCCGCCCGGGGACACGGCGATATGCTCATCGTCGGGCTCAACTCCGACGAATCGGCGCGGCGCCTCAAGGGGGAAGGTCGGCCGGTCTTCAGCGAGCGCGAGCGGGCCGAGATGATCGCGGCCCTGGGCTGTGTGGACCTAGTGGTGATCTACCCGGAGCTGAGCGCGCTCTCGCTCATTGATGCGCTCCGCCCGGACGTCTGGGTGAAGGGCGGCGATTACCTGCTCGATACGGTCAACCAGGAGGAGCGCGCGTTCATCGAAGGCTACGGTGGCCAGG
>Ga0315284_10008293_pt1 | contig 14833 bp, 11 predicted proteins | sample YL17G09_16_MG_FD_203696 | JGI IMG/M metagenome (GOLD analysis project Ga0315284, IMG submission 203696) | Sediment microbial communities from Yellowstone Lake, YNP, Wyoming, USA - YL17G09_16 | ecosystem: Environmental > Aquatic > Freshwater > Lake > Sediment | place: USA: Wyoming | collected... | reverse complement strand
ATCGCTGGAATCACAAACCGCTTCACTTGGAAGTCCTGCGGATGCTGTACCAGGAGGGTTGCGCCGGCGGGACCGTCCTCCACGCCGTCGCGGGTTTCACCGGCCGAACGGGGGTCCAGACGACATCCCTGGTGGACGCGGGCGGAAAACTTCCGCTGGTGATTCAGTTCATCGATAGCCCCGAGCACGTCGCTCGCATAATGCCCATCCTCAGAAAAATGGCTGGCCATCGGCTGATCATTCGAGAGTCAGTGGAGATCGAGGACCCGGCTGACTAGCTGCGCCAGGCGTTGACAGGCAGCCACGTGTGGAAAGATAATGAGGTTGCAGGTGTTGGAGTTCACCTTAAACCGCCCACATGGGGCAAATGACTCCTACCAGGGATTTCTCTTGGCAGGGGTCGTTTCCCGACGCTGATTTGCCCCTCCCGATAGAAATCCTCCGAACATCGGTTCTTGCTTAACCGCAGCGCCGCCGAGCGCGCGGCGCGTGCCACAGGGTGATCCGCGATGGAACCGGCATCCGGTGAGAGGGACGACTCCCTCAACCCGTACCATAAGCACCACCTGCTGGTGAGCTGCCAGTACGTGGACCAGCTTCTGTCCGACATCGAGAACATCTTGACGGCCGCCTCTTCCAAGGCCGCCTTCCCCAAGTACACCGTCGATATCGGCCCGGCCCAAAAGAAGGTAGTCGAAGACTACGTGGCGCGCATCCGGGCCCAGATGCTGCGGGTGATCGAGGGGCAGGGGATCGAACGGGCGGCGCCGCGGTTGGGGGCGCTGCACTCCATCCAGACCACGCTGCTGTTCGTGGAGAACAGCCTGGAAGAGCTGAAACCCAAGTACATGCGAGGGTATGGCCGGGTGCCGGAAGCCGCCGTGCCGGAGTTGAACGGGCTGGTGACCGAACTGCAAGGGCTGGTGGAAAAGCTGAGGGCTTACCTCGCTCAGGACCTGGGCAAGGACCTGCAAGGGCGTCTGGCGCGGCTGGAGCAAACCACCGGCGAGATTGAGCTGCTCCGGACGCTGGAGCGGATCATCACCGGCCGCGGCCTGGTCGAGTTTCGCCAGGCGCTCTCGATCATCGTGGACCGCATGGAGGAGAACAGCTTCGAGATCGCGCTGTTCGGCCGCGTCAGCTCGGGCAAGTCGTCGCTCCTGAACCACCTGCTGCAGTCGCCGGTCCTGCCGGTTGGTGTGACCCCGATCACCGCGGTTCCGACGCGCATCCGGCACGGATCGGCCCCGCGATTGACCGTCTGGTTTGCCGGGCGCGCGGCGGAGCAGTTCTCTATCGAGAAGCTGGCGGAATTTGCCGACGAGCGGCGGAACCCGGCCAACTCCCGGAATGTCACCCGCATCCTGCTCGAGCTGCCGTCACCCCGCCTGCCGGCCGGCGTGGTGTTTGTGGACACGCCGGGGCTCGGCTCGCTGGCCACCGCCAGCGCGGCTGAAACCATGGCGTACCTGCCCCGCTGCGACCTGGCGTGCGTGCTGATCGATGCCGGCTCGACGCTGACGCAGGAAGACCTGGTTACGATTCGCTCGCTGTACGAGGCAGCGATTCCCACGTTCGTTCTTCTGAGCAAGGCCGATCTGCTCCAGGCGGAAGACCGGGTGCGCGCCCTCCAGTACATCGCCGATCACCTCGCCTCGGACCTGGGGCTCCGCCTCGCGGTCTATCCCGTGAGCGTAGTCGGCAAGCATACGGCGATGTTGGAGCGCTTCCTGGAACAGGAATTGCTCCCGCTCTACGCGCAGCAACAGACACTGGCCCGGCAGTCGTTGCGCCGGAAGATCGGCTCGCTACGGGAAGGCGTGGAAGCGGCACTGCGCGTGCGCCTGGAGCGCGCGACCACCCGGCCGCCGGGCGACGATCAACGGGCCAGGCACATCGAGACGGCCCTGCGCCGGGCCACCGGCAAGATCGAAGAGGCAAGGCTGCTGTGCGATAAGCAGGCGGACGAGGTTTCGGAACTCGCCCGGCCGGCGCTGGAGCGGGCCGCCTCGGCGATTGTCGAGGCAGGCATGTCGAAGGACGCACCAGATTCGGATTTCGCCGCACGCGTCACGGAGGCGCTCACGCACGCCGCCGCCGAGCCGGCCGCGGCCATCTACCAGGCGCTGGAGAAACTGAGCCGGTCGCTGGCCAGAGCGCTCAACCAGGCCGCTCAGGCCCTCGGCCTCAACGACGCGCCGTTGGAGAAGGAACTGGCCGCCGGCCTGAAGGAAATGCCGCGGCTCGACCTGGGGATGTTGCGGCTCGATCTCCGCCCGGCTTTCCGGTTCGCCGTCGGGAAGCGCATGGCGCACAATCGCGTGGCTAGGCGCTTGCGCTCGCAAATCGGAGCGCAAGCCCAGCAGGCGTTCCATTCCTACGGCCGGTTGCTCGAGGCCTGGGCCAACCGGACGCTGGCCGAGCTGCGAAGCCGCTTCGACTCGCATGCCGATGCCTACCGCGCGCAACTGGAGCGGTTGATCGGCAAAGGCGGCGCCTCCGAACAGGATCGGGAAGCCATCCAGCAGGACCTGGAGGCGCTGGCGCAATGGGCGCCGGCAGGGCAGGCTCCAGTGTTGACTCCCCAGGACGCCCGGCCATGACCGCACTGATTCCGCAGACCGACTCTCGCCTTTATCGCCACGCGTTCATGATTCGGTCGCGTGCGGATTTTCCTGAGGGCTTTGAGTCGCCGGAGAAACCGATCGATTTCCGTTTTGCGGTGTTTTTGCCTGCGCCGGCACGCGGCCGATCCGGCGCCGGTGCGGCCGCCCCCACGGTGCTTTCCATCTGCTGCGGCCAACTGGGCATTCAGCGCCACTATTCGCTGAGGGAGCGGCCGATCTGGATTTCCCTGGTTGACCTGCGCGTGGTGGAATCGGCCCGGTTCTTGCTTTGCGCTTGGTTGAGACTGGTGTTCAAGGGGTTGCAGCGGATGGTGCCGTACCACGCCCGCAATAGCGCGGTCGTGGACCAGCTCCTGGCGGCTTTGCGGCAGGAGTGGCTTTCCGGCCCGGCGGTACGGCCGCAGCCTGAACTGCCGCGTGAGCCTCTCAGCTTCGGGTCGCCTCTCAATTTCAAGTTTCAGCAGGCCGAATCCGCAGAACTCGATCACGGGGAAACAGTTGCCATTCGCTTCTTTAGCCCGGCAACGGCCTCGCCGAGGGGCAGGTTTTCGCGCGGCGAGCGCTGGTCCCCTTCCGACCTGCTGGCTATTGCGGACCGCCGCGTTCTCTGGATTACCGACCGCTATGAAGGGACCTATGCGCGGTACGGGACGTGCTGGAGTTACGCGCGGCGGGACGCCCTTCGCCGCGTCAGCCTGGCGCCCGTCAGGCCGGGATGCGAGCTACGGTTTGCTTTTGCCGATCGGCTTTCCTGGTCGATTCGACTGGCGCCGGGGATTCGTGAACAGGCGGAGCGTTTCGTGGAACAGGTGAGGGTCCTATGCCGATCGAACTGACGCTGCCCCGAGGGGAGACCAACGGCGGGTTCGCCGACTTCAGGGGACGAAAGGCCGCCATCCTGGAGCAACTGGAACCGGTGCGCCGCATTGCGGCTGAGCGCGACGATGCCCGCGCCGCCGACTCCCTGGAAGGCATCGCCAACAAGCTGGCGGCCAATCGCTTTCACCTGGCAGTACTTGGGCAGTTCAAACGCGGCAAGACAACGCTCATCAACAGCCTCCTCGGGGCCGACGTCCTGCCGGTGGCGGTTGTCCCCCTCACTTCCATCATCACCCTGCTCAGTTACGGCCCGACGCCCGAGGTTTGGGTGCATTTCTTATCGGGTGAGTCGAAACAGATCTTGATCGAGGAACTGGCCGACTACGTCACCGAGCCTGGGAACCCGGCCAACAAGCGGGCCGTGAAGCACGTTGCAGTCCGCTATCCGTCGGCGTACCTGAGGGACGGCGTCATCCTGGCCGACACCCCGGGCGTCGGCTCCACTTATCAGCACAACACCGAGGTGACGCATGCGTTCCTGGCCCACGTCGATGCGGCCATCGTGCTGGTCTCCGTCGATCCGCCGCTCACCCAGGTGGAAGCCGAGTTTCTCCGCCGCGCCCGGGACGAAGTGCATCGCTTCTTCTTCGTGCTGAACAAGATCGACCAGATGACCGAAGAGGAGATGCGCGAATCGCTGGCCTTCACGGCCGCCCGGATCGAGGAGCAATTGAGCATGCCGCAGATCCAGGTGTTTCCGCTCTCGGCCCGGCGGGCGCTGGAAGCCAAGAAGGGCGGCGACAAGGCGGGGCTGAAAGCCAGCGGTCTGCCGGCCTTCGAACGCGAGCTCCAGAAATTCCTGATGACCGATAAGGGGCTGGTCCTGCTGGCGTCGGCGCTCGCCGACACCCTCCGTGTCGCCGGCGCCCTCCGCTTTGCGCTGGAACTGGAGCGCAAGGCGCTCACCGTGCCCCTCCAGGAACTGGAACGGAAGCAGGCCACGCTGGCCCGCGAATTTGAGCGCATCGAGCAGGAACGCCGGGACATGAACGTGCTGCTGAAGAACGAGGTGCTGCAACTGTTGGCGCGGGTCGAAGCCGACCTGAAGCGGCACGTCGAACGCTCGACGCCGGCCGTGCTGAAGCGGCTCGATGAGTTCCACGCGCAGCACTCCGGCGCTTCCCGCACCGGGATCGGCCCGCTTCTGGACGACTTCATGATGCGCCAGGTGGAGGCGGTGTTCAACGAATGGCGCAAGACGGAGGAGCGGGCCATCGGCGCGGCCTTCGCCGAAATGTCCGGGCGGTTTACCGACAAGACCAACCGCATCATCCGGGACATCCAGACCCTGGCCTCGGGGCTCTTCGACCTGAACGTCGAGGTCTTCGATTCACCGGAGTCGCTGCGCGCCGAGACGCAGGTCTACTACATGACCGATTCGCTCTTTGCCTTCGCGCTGGACAAAGCGCCGTTCGTGCTGCCGGGGTTCCTGTTTCGCCGGCACGTGCTGAACAAGATGCGCGAACGCGTTCACCTGGAGTTGGACCGGAACTCCGGCCGCATCCGCTACGACTACCTGCAGCGGATCGAGAAGAGCACCGAGGAATTCCGCCGGTCGCTGAACCGGAAAATCGATGCTACGCTCGACGGCATTCGCCGGGCGCTGGAGAGCGCGGCAGCCAGGAAACACGGGTCGCAGGCCGACTATGAGGCGTCCAGCCGGGTGTTTGCCCGCCAGGGCGAGCAACTGGGTGCAATCATCGAGGCCTGCCGGGCGCTGGCCGCCGAGGTGGCGGAAGCGGAGGAGAAAAATGGCTCATGAACCTCTTGTGCTCGTTTCCCAGGCAAAGCCGGGCCGAACCGGCTGGCTGAACCGGAACGTGGCAGCCATGTGCGCCGCCAGCCTGTTCAGCGACATGAGCCACGAAGCGGCCACCGCCATTCTGCCGCTGTTTCTCACCACGCTGGGCGCCGGCGCCGCCGCTCTGGGGGTGATCGAAGGGGCGGCCGACGCGGTCGCCTCCTTCTTCAAACTGCTGGCTGGTTACTACAGCGACCGCATCGGCAAACGCAAGGCGCTGGCCGCAGCCGGCTACATTGTCACCGGGGTAGCCAAGCCGCTGTTCGCGCTGGCCACCAGTTGGCACCAGATTCTCGGCCTGCGCGCGGTCGCCTGGCTGGGCCGCGGCACCCGCGGTCCGGTGCGCGACGCGATGATGGCCGACTCGGTGACGCCGGAGACTTACGGACGCGCCTTCGGGCTGCATCGCGCCATGGATACGCTGGGAGCGATGCTGGGGCCGCTCGCCGCCCTCCTGCTCCTCCATTATGCCGTCTCCTACCGGACGATCTTCTGGCTGACCGCCATGCCGGCAGCCCTGGCCGTCGGCGCCATCCTCCTGGTTCGCGAGCCAAAGCGGACCGCCAACCACGGGCTGCGCTTTTGGCAAACGGTGGCCGCTTTGCCGTCCTCGTTCCGGCGTTTCACTTTGGCGGCGGGCATCTTCGGCATCGGCAACTTCGCGCACAGCCTTCTGACGCTGCGTGCCATCGAGTTGTTGACCCCATCGCTGGGCAAGGGACGTGCCGGTGTCGTCGCGGTCGGCCTCTACACCTTCCACAATCTGCTGTATGCCGGGCTCTCGTTTCCGGCCGGGTGGCTGGGCGACCGCCGGAGCAAGCGGGCGCTGCTGGCGGGCGCCTACTGCCTGTTCGGCCTGCTGGCGCTGGGGCTGATCAGGCAAACATCTTCTATCGCCTTCCTCTTGCTCCTGTTCGGGGCAGCCGGCGCGTACATCGCTTTTGTGGATGCCCTGGAAGGCGCCTATGCCGCCGAGCTTCTGCCCGCCCCGGTCCGAGGCACCGGGTACGGTGTGTTGAGCACGGTCAACGGCGTGGGCGATTTCGTTTCCAGCGTGCTGGTCGGAGTGCTCTGGTCGCGGGTTTCCGCGTCGGCCGGGTTTGGCTACGCGGCAGCAGCCGGGTTCGCCGGCGCGCTCACGTTAATCCTGCTGCGCGGAGAACGCTCATGACGCTTGGCCCCGCGGTCACTCCGTTTGCCCGCGAGGAAGAGCTGCGCAACCTGGGCGAACGGCTGAAAAAACGCGATCCGTTCCTGTTGTTTGGGGCGGCCGGCGTTGGGAAGACGCTGCTGCTGAAAACGGCGCTGCGCCAGATCGACTCCGCCGGCGAATACATCTACTGCTCGGGAACCGCGAATTTGGGCCAATGGGCGCGTCAGGTTTGCGCCGGTTTGGCGCTGGCCGGCGATGCGTTTGTGGGCGAGCGCCTGCGGCTCGACCCCCGCCCCACGGCGCCGCAAATTCAAGCGGCGCTCCAGGCCAAATCAAGCCTGGCGGTGCAGGGGATTGTGCGGCAGGCGCTGCGCGACCGGCCGCGGACACTGGTCTGCGATCACACCGGCTTCGTCTCCCAGCCCTTTTACAGTTACGTCAAGGATCTGCTATTTGAGACACGCGCCGGGATGGTCAGCGCGGCCCGCACCTTCCACATGGAGGAGATCGGTTTCCTGGCCAATCTGTTCGCTGATCGCAGAAGCCGCTTCGAGTTGCCCAATTTTGACGCGGAGCGAGCCGCCCGTTTCGCTGGCCTCGTGTCTGAATCCCACGGGCTGGATGCCGACAACCGCGAGGAATTCCTCGAAAAGGTGGTCGAGTTGTCGCAAGGGAATCCGTCCGCCATTCTCAGGATGGTCGAGATGGCCGGGGATCGGAACTATCGGCGGGGCCGGCTGGTAAAGATGCACACGCTCTACGTGGATTATTGCCTCCGTTACTCGGGAGTGCGGAGGTAAAAAGCGCCGAGCACTTTGACACGAAAGGAACCGTTATGAAAAAACTGATTCTGTTCATCCTGATCACGGGAGTCTTCGCCATCGCGCAGGCCCCTCAACCGAAAGCAAAAGAAGCGGGCTGGATTCCGCTTTTCGACGGCCGCACGCTCAGTGGCTGGCATCCCGAAGGAGATGCGCAGTGGCGCACCGAAGGCGGGGCACTGGTTTCCGATCAAGGCGGCGATGGCTGGCTGCGGAGCGACAAAACGTACGGCAACTTCCTGCTTCGGATTGACTTCCGCAATTCACCCAAGGGCAACAGCGGCGTCTTCCTGCGCGCGACGCGAGAGACCAATGCCAAGGAGCACTGCAACCCGGCCGGCGGGTATGAACTGCAGATCAATAATGAAGATCCCAAGTGGGCCACCGGCAGTATCGAGGACGTCATGCAGCGCATTGCCCCAGTGAACCCGGCTCCGAACGAGTGGCACACGTACAACGTCGAGGTCCGGGGCGATCGCATCGTTGCCAGCCTCGATGGTAAGAAGGTGCTGGATGGCCATGACTCCAAAATCGCGTCCGGCTGTCTCGGGCTTCAGCGCCATAAAGGCATGAAGATCGAATTCCGCCGCATCGGCATCAAACCGCTTCCGTAGCAGGCAATGCGGGAACGGTACGACTTGGTTTGCGGGGATCATTACCTCCGTCAGTCGGACTGCAGAGGGTGACCGGCGGAGTGCGACTTGCTCCGGTCATTGGGGTTGAGAGCCAATACTAACGGTGGCCCATGTCCGGCTGAGCCGCCCGCGCTTCTGTTGCCGCGCGGCGCCAAACACTATAGAATCCGAATTCGTTTTTTGTCAGGAGGGGACAGCTTGTCGAGGCTCTTGTTTTCGTTCTTCGTTTTGCTGCTGGCGTGGCGTCCCTGCTTTTCGCAAACCGTGCTCAGCCTGGATGATTGCCTGCGGCTGGCCACGGGCGCCAAGTCGCAGGTGGACGTCGCGCGCCAGCAATTGGCGGCCACCGGGCAGGGCGTGCGCCAGGCGGCGGCGGACTTTCTGCCGCAGGCGCGCCTGCTGAACGCCTACAATTACAACAGCCCGCTGCAGGGGACGCAGGACCAGTTCAGCTTCGTGGCGGCGAACGGCATCCGCGAATACGTATCGCAGTTTACCGTCGCGCAGGAATTCGACGTCTCGGGACGGCTGCGGGCGGAACTGGACCGCGCCAAGGCCGAACGGCAGGCGGGGACGGTGCGGGTGCGGCTGGCCGAACGCGACCTGAAGCTGGCGGTGAAGCGCGCCTACTACGAAGTCCTGCGCGACCAGCATCAACTGAAAGCCTTACAGGACGTGCTGCTGGAAGCGGAGGCCTTCGGGAAGCGCGCCGCGGCGCTCGAAAAGGGCGGCGAGGTGGGGCGGCTGGACGTGGCCCGGTCGCGCGTGCAGGTGGCCGCCGCCGAGCAGGCCGTCCAAACGGCGGCGCTCGAACTGCGCCGCGCCGAGCACGAGCTGCTTTCATTCTGGACCGCCGACATGGAGTCGCGTCCCACTCTGGACGACCTGTTCGCGAAGCCCCTGCCGGCGCCCGAGGATCGAGCCGGGGCGGCTTCCGCGACCGGCCGGCCGGAACTCGGCTTGTTCGACGCCGCGCGCCTGGGCTTCAAAGCCGAGGCCCGGAAAGCGCGCGCCAACCTGCTGCCGCAGCCCTCGGTGGTGCTGCAATACGGCATTGATTCGCTGCGCTGGACCGGGCACGACCGCGGCTACGCCGCCTTCATGAACCTCACTGTCCCCGTGTTCGACTGGGGCAAGGCGTTGGCCGCCCAGAAGCAGGCCAACCTGCAGGCCGACCAGGTGGATACCCAGCGGGCCATCGCCGAGCGCGGCTTCGCCCGCGAACTGGCCGATGCCCGCGCGGCCCTGCGGACCCAATTCGGGCAGGTCTCCACGGCGGAACAGGAAGTCAAGAGTGCGGCCGAATCGCTTCGCCTGGCCAAGTTGCGGTACGAGGCCGGGGAGGGCAGCGCGCTGGAAGTGGTGGACAGCCAGAGCGCGCTGGCCCGGGCGCAGGTCAATTACTTCACCGCCATTCGCGATTACTTCGCTGCCAGGGCGGAAATGGAGGTAGCTACAGGGCGATGAGAACCTATCTGGTCTTCATTGGTGTTGTGATGCTTTTATGCGGGGCGATGGGCTGCGGGCGCCAGGAGTCTACGGAGGCCAAGCCGGTGGTGGAGGTGACTACGGCGGCCGCCGAGGAACGCGACTGGCAGGCGTCTGTTTCGGGTCCGGCGCTGCTGCACCCCCGCCAGCAGGCCTCGATCAGCGCCAGGATCGCGGCGCCGATTCAGGAACTGCGCGTCACCAAGGGCGATGCGGTGCGCAAGGGACAGGTGCTGGCCGTGCTGGTCAACCGCGACCTGGAGAACGCGCGCAACGAGGCCCAATTGGCCGCGGAGCAAGCCCAGACGGAGTTCGAGAAATTGTCGGGCAGCACGCTGCCGGGCGATCTGCAGCGCAGCCAAGCGCAGGTGGCTGCCACCCAGGCGGCGCTGAACACGGCACAGAAGATTTATGACCGCCGGGAAGCGCTGCTGAAGGAAGGCGCCATCCCGCAGCGCGAAGTGCTGGTCAGCCAGGCCGAGCTGGCCTCCGCCAGGAGCAACTTCGAGGTGGCCCGCAAGAACCTCGATTTGCTGGAGAAACAGACCCGCGGGCAAGACTTGGCGCTGGCCAGGAACCGCGTGGAACAAGCCAAGGCGCGCTTCCAGCAGGCCGAGGCGCAACTGGCCTTCACCGTTCTCACCAGCCCGTTTGACGGCGTGGTGACGGACCAATTCCTCTATCCCGGCGATCTGGCCAAGCCGGAAGCGCCGGTCTTCGTCGTCATGGACATCGGCACCAGCATTGCCCGAGCGCAGATTCCGGCTTCGGCGGCCAACGACCTCCAGGCCGGCCAGAAAGCGCAATTCATCGGAAAAGACACCGGACCGGCGGCGGTCTGGGGGACGGTGAAGATGGTAAACCGGGCCATCGATCGCGCCAGCCGCACACTGGAAGTCTGGGCTGAGTTCACCTCACCCGGCAAACAATTGCGTCCGGGGGCCTTTGGAACGCTGGAGATCTTCACCGGCAAACCGGCCAAGCGCGTGGTCGTTCCCGCCGGCGCGGTCATGTTCGAAGAAGGCTCCCGCAAGGGAACGGCGATGGTCGTGGACGCCCACAGTATCGCTCACGCCTGCAAAGTCGAGACCGGCATCGCGCGCGATGGCTGGCTCGAGATCACTCAGGGAATCAAAGCCGGCGAGCAGGTTGTGGTCGAGGGGGTTTACGGATTGCCTGACAATGGCGAGGTGAAACGCAAATGAGCAGCCGCCTCGCACTCTTTGTCCAGGCACATGGCCGGGCGCTGGTGTTCGTTGTGGCGACGTTCGCCCTGGCCGGCCTGGTGTTCAGCTTCCAGCTTCCGGTTTCACTGTTTCCGCAGACCGATTTTCCCCGCGTGGTGATTCTGGTCGACAACGGGATTGCGCCGCCCGATCAGCAACTGGTTACCGTCACGCGGCCCATCGAGCAGGCCATCCGGCTCGTTCCGGGCATCACCACGATTCGCTCGGTCACCGCCCGCGGATCGAGCGAAATCAGCGTCTTCTTCCGCTGGGACGTGGATATTCTGCACGCCTTGCACTTACTCCAGGGACGGATGTCCCAGATCATGCCCAGTCTCCCGCCGGGCGCACGGTTCTATGTGAACCGGCTGACCTTCTCGGTCTTCCCGATGATTGGTTTCAGCATCACGTCACCGAAGCGGTCAACCACGGAGCTCTGGGAGCTTGCGTATTACAACATCGCGCCGCGGCTGTACCGTCTGCCGGGCGTGGCCGAGACCAGGATCGTAGGCGGCCGCCCGCGTGAATTCCACGTCATCGTCGATCCCGATAAGCTGAACGGCTATGGGTACCCGCTGACGAAAGTGGTGGAGGCGATTCGCCGCAACAACCTGATCGCTCCGGCCGGCATGGTGCAGGAGAACTACCACCTCTATCTGACCACCGTCACCGGTCTAATGACCGAAAAGGAGGAGATCGCCGGCACCGTCCTGGACATGGTCAAGGGAACGCCCATACGGATTAAAGACTTGGCTAGCGTCGAGGACGGCGAGCAGCCGATCTACAACATTGTTACGGCCAACGGGCGTCCGGCCGTACTGGTGAATGTGCTCCAGCAGCCGGATGGCAACGCGGTCGAGATCGCCGACGCGGTCAACCAGGAACTGCGAAGCTTGAAGAAAGAGCTGCCGCCCGACATCGAGATGGCGCCCTTCTACGACCAGTCGCTTCTGGTGCGTGACTCCATCGCCAGCGTGCGCGACAGCATCCTGCTCGGCTTGGCGCTCTGCATCCTGGTAATGCTCGGCTTTCTCAAGGACTGGCGCACCACGCTGGTCGCCGCCGTCGTGATCCCCATCGCCACCCTCATCGCCATCGTCATCATGAAGCTCTTCCACATGAGCTTCAACCTGATGACGCTGGGTGGGATCGCGGTCTCGATCGGCGTGGTGATCGACGACGCCATCGTGATGGTGGAGAACATCCTGGTCCACCTCTCGCTCGGCCAGAAGCCGCGCGAAGCGGCGATAAGCGCGGTGACCGAATTGACTCCCGCCCTGATTGGCTCGACGCTGACCCCGATCGTGGTGTTTGTGCCGCTGGTCTTCCTGGGGGGCCTCACCGCCGTGTTTTTCCGCGCCTTGGCGTTGACGCTGGTGGCGGCGTTGGCTGCCTCGCTCTTCCTGGCACTGGCGTTTACCCCAGTGCTGGCTGGTGTCCTTTTGAAAGCCCGTCGCCTGGTGGTAACCGCCAACGCGGAGGAAGGGGCGAGCGCCCTGGATCGGGTGCACGCCGCCGAGCAGGCGGGCGAGGGACGCATTTTCCGGGCGTTGGCGCTCAAGCACGCAACGGCGCTGCACTGGTGCCTCGCTCATCCACGGTTGGTTATTGTTGCCTCGGTGGCCATTGCCTTGGGCTCGGTGCTGCTTTACTACAATATTGGCAGCGGGTTCTTGCCCGAACTCGATGAGGGCGCCTTCGTTCTCGATTACCGCATGCCGGCCGGCACCTCGCTGGAAGAGACCGACCGGGTGCTCAACCACATTCAGAAGTTTATCGGCGAAACGCCCGAGATCGAAAGCTACTCCCGCCGGACGGGTGCCCGGCTGGCGCTGGCCATCGCCGAACCGAATACCGGCGATTTTCTGGTGAAGTTGAAGGCGCGCAGAAGCAGAAGCACTGAAGAGGTAACCGACGAACTGCGCGAGAAGATCACGCGGTCCGAGCCGGCCATCGAAGTCGAGTTCGCTCATATCCTCGAAGACCTGATCGGAGACCTCAGTTGGGCCCCGCAGCCCATCCAAATCGAGGTGTTCAACGAGGACCCGCGGATCAGCAAGGAGGTGGCCAGGAAGGTCTCGGAATGGCTGCCCAAGGTAAAGGGCGTGGTCGACGTCGTGAACCAGGACATCACCATCGGTCCCGCTGTTCAGTTCCGCGTGGACAAGGAGAAGGCGCAGCGCGCGGGATTCACCGTGGATGATATCGCGCAGATCGCCAGCGCCATCGTGGATGGCGAAGTGGCGTCCAACGTGATCAAGGGCGAAAAGCAGATTGGCATTCGCGTGCGATACCCGCTCGAATACCGCCGCACGACCGAGAGACTGAAGACCTTGCTGATTACTTCCCCCACCGGTGTCACTCTCCCGCTCGCCAGCGTGGCCGACGCCGAAGTGGAAGAGGGGCAAACGGAGATCCGCCGCGACAACCTGCGCCCGGTGGTGGCCGTGACCGCGCGGCTCTCTGGCCGCGACTTGGGTGGCGCGGTGGACGAAATCCGCAGCCGCCTGCCGCGCGAAGTCCGTATCCCGTTTGGCACCGATATCGAGTACGGCGGGATGTACCAGGTGCAGCGCGAATCGTTCCTCGGCTTGTTGCAGGTATTGCTGGCCTCGGTCCTGTTGATCTTCATCATCCTGATGTTCGAGTTCCGCTCCTTCTCGCATCCCATCGCCATCCTGGTGGCCACGGTGCTTTGCTCGTTCGGCGCACTGCTGGCGTTACGGATCACGGGCGCCAGTTTCAACATTTCCTCATTCATGGGCACCATCATGGTGGTTGGCCTGGTCATCAAGAACGGCATCCTGATGCTGGATTCCGAGCAACACTTCAGTGGCTTAGGCATGCCGCTGAAGGATGCGATTTTTGAGGCCGGCCGCCGCCGGCTGCGGCCCATCCTGATGACGGCGCTGGCTACCATTGCCGGCATGCTGCCGCTGGCACTGGCCATCGGACAGGGGTCACAGGTGTTGCGTCCCCTGGCCATCGCGGTGATCGGCGGCGTGGCCGTTTCCATGGTCCTGTCGCTGCTGGTGACCCCTGTGCTGTTCTGCTTGCTAAGGGAGAAGAGACTCTAGCCCCATGTTTGCGAGCAGGCCCGCGAAGGCGAGTACGCCATCCAAACCAAGGAGGAGAATCTGTCGGTGGTGGTGTCCGGCTGAACCGCCCGCTCGGCGGCGGTGCGACTGGACGCCCGGCGGCGGAGATTATAGGATGGTAGTTTCCGCTGCTCACCGCGCGCCCCGCTGTGGGCCGCGAGGCATGACACTGAAGGAGAAATTATGGCACAGGACCCCGCCAAGCTCTGGCAAGCCAAGAACCTGGGAAGCGGCGCCTTCGCTATTTCGAAACCCAAGCGGAAGGCAAGCAAGCTGCGCGCCAGTCGCGTGAAGAATAAGCGGCGAGGCCGGTAATCAGGTTTCAGGTGCCAGGTTTCAGGTTGGGTCACCCTGGCACCTGTTCACGCGGCCAGTGTGTTGCGCCCCGTGGGGCGCTTCAGCGCCGACGTAATCACCCAGCACAGGTCTTGTGCGCGGTAAGGCTTTTCGAGCAAGTCGAATGCGCCGGCGTCGAGCATGCGAAGCCACAGCCGCTCGTCCGCCAGCCTGGTTAGAAAGACAATCGCGCTGGGCTCTTCCTGTTGTTGGAACACCGCCAGCGCTTCTTCCCAATCGACGGTGTCCGCATCGCAAACGACAACGGTGATGGGGTATTCATTCTTGCGCTCGACGGCGTCCTGCAAACTTCCGGCATAACAAGCGCCAATTCCGACTCCGGCCAGATCGGCGGCAAGCCGGGCAAACTCGGATTCTAGGGAAGTAATCGCCAGAACACTTGGCGGGGCGGACATGGTCTCCTCCAGCACCCGCTGGCCTGAGGGGGAAAGGGTCCTTGGGCACGAACCGTCTTGCCCATCTCCCATACGGTCGGCGGTCTTGAATCTTCTTAACAGAATAGCGCATTCTTGCCGGAATGCTCATGAAAAAGAATTATCCGGGAGCGGCGAGGCCGTTGCATTGCTGTCAGGCTGCAATGCCGGGGTGCGCAGGCGTGTGCGCTCCTGGATTTTCGGTTTCTGGCCTTAGAATGGGGCGATGATTCTCCTGGCTGTCGATATCGGCGGAACCAACCACAGCGTGGCCCTGGTGGGCGAAGACGGCGCCGTCCTCGAGAAAGAGCGCCGGCCCACCGACCGGGCGGGCG
>Ga0315284_10008291_pt1 | contig 14836 bp, 20 predicted proteins | sample YL17G09_16_MG_FD_203696 | JGI IMG/M metagenome (GOLD analysis project Ga0315284, IMG submission 203696) | Sediment microbial communities from Yellowstone Lake, YNP, Wyoming, USA - YL17G09_16 | ecosystem: Environmental > Aquatic > Freshwater > Lake > Sediment | place: USA: Wyoming | collected... | reverse complement strand
AAGGAGAACACGCGCTCTTTGACGCGGATGCGCCGGTAGCGGACAGGGCCGTCGCCCTTGGCGAACACGTGCTGGAGGGCCGCCGTGAGCGCCGTCTCTTGGCTGGGGTAGTCCATGTGCGGCGCGTACATCTGATACCAGTTGCCGCCCGCGCCGCTGAAGATCGGGAAGTACTGGCCGTCAGGCAGGCTCACCCAGTAGCGCTCGTGGCGGCGCATTTCGGGCCTCCACGCTTTATCGTGCTGGATTTTGACGCGCACCCTCATTTGGTCAGGCGCAGAAGCGCTAACAGCTCCGCATGAGTCAGGTCGTCGGGGGTCTTGGCTTTGGATTTTGGGGTCTTGGTCTTCATGGTTCAGGGGCGATCATTTGCCAGTGAGGAGAGCTTGCCGTAGAAGCGGCTGTTCTGGTTGCCGACGTACTTCATGTTCGAGAAGGCCCAGTCACGCGACCACTCCCAGCGGTCTTCCACGAAGTTCTGGAACTCCCGGTCGGTCACCGTAATCACGGCATCCTCGCTCATCTCCAGCATCCTGATGGCGCGGTCGTACTCGGCGGTGTGGTCCTGTGGCTCCACCAGCTCGGTGAACGCGCTCAACTGGAACGGGCGTCCAGTGCGCGCCGCCTTCAGGCTGGCGTCCAGCATCTTGATGGCGACTTCGCGGAACTTCTTCTGAGCCGCGAGGAAGATGTCCTTGTGCTCGGCCTTGTTCGCCGTGAGGATTGCCAGCAGCTTCGACTTATTGATGTTTACTTGTTTCATACTTGCTTGAGTTTCTGTCAGTTCACTGTATTCGTCAACTCCATAGAACGCCGTAATGTTCTGGTCGGTCTCTGTTCGCCAGCGCGCCCGGAGCTTTCTAGGCCGGGCCACGATAGGCGTGCTCTGCAAGCGCAGCTCAACCCTGCCGTACAGGCCAAGGTCGAGCTTGCTCCGGGCGTAGGCCGCCGCGAACCTCTTGGGCACCCGTACGCGCTTGGCCTCGAAGTCGGCCACGTCCTTGGCCAGCTTGGGGCAGTCTGGCCTCCAGTGGCCCTTGCCACAATAGGAGCATCTTTCTTTGGTCATATCCTTGGCGCGGTTGGAAATCTTCGGCCTCTTTCGAGGCCGTGGTTTGTGGGGTACTGTTCGGTGTTGTCTTGTGCTGGTGGGAGCGGGGTTGAAATCTTCGGCCTCCATTGCTGGAGGCCGTGGGTTGTTTCGTGCAGTGCTGTGAGGCCGTGTGTTGTCTTGTATGGGCGTGGTGTGAAATCTTCGGCCTCTTTCGAGGCCGTGGGTTGTTGTGTACTGTGCGGGAGGGTGCAGGCTCGGGCTGGCTCTACGCAGCGCGCTCCTCGCTTGAAACACCGCCCGCTAGCGCTTCCAACGCTTCGAGAGCCAACGCTCTGCCCACGCGTGACTTGAATCCGTAAATGGTGCGGATAGACTCCAGTGAGCGCACCACGGCTCTCAAAAACTCCAGCTTAGTTACGCGGGCCAAGAAAGCCTCAGCACCCGCCGTGTCGTTCGCACTGATGTTCTTGTAGCAGAAGGCGGCGCAAACCGCCGGGCTGAACTTCTTCCGTTCGACCGAACGAATCGCCCGGTAGAGCTTGCCACCAACGTTCGTAGCCAAGCTCCAGCGCACACGCTCCGCGAGGACAAGCTCCTTGATCTGCTGCGCACCGATACCCTCCCGATTGAGCAAGCTGACTGCCCCGATAATCGCCTCGACGCAATTAAGCTTGGCCTTCTTCTGCAAGTACTTACCGATGACCTCCTTACCCACAGGAGCCACACGATACTCCACAGTTGTGCCCAGCCACTGCGTCGGCGAAGGCTGAGGAATTGCCACGCCCGGCTCTACTTCACCGCGCTTGGTTTTGAGCCGCTCATCCGCGTTGTATTTGATCGGTTCTCCGTCGAGCGCACGGCGCATGAAATAAACCGTCAGCTCGTACTGAATCTTCTGGTCAACGATGTTCTGCTTCCTGTTCTGGCGCATAAGCCAGACGCGGTAGGCGACCGCCTGCTGGCACGGCACAGCGCCCGCGCTCTCCTCCTGCGGAATGGCGTAAATCTCGTTGGCGAAGTTCATCGCAACCTTCTTGTCGCGCTTGTGCATTTGCGCCAAAGCGTAGTAGCTGGACACGTTTTGCGACGAAGTGATCTTCTGCGGACAGACTTCGAGCCGATTACGGCGCACCAGCGCAGCCACCCAGCGCAGGCTAGGCCCGATAGCCTCCCATGCCCGCATTGCGTCATCGTGCGAGTACGACCCCGTACCCATGCCGCTGTAGAGCTTGAAGTGCAGAGACAACATGTTGTTAATCAACTTGTTGTCTTCGTGATCTATCACGAACGTCCAACGGTCGCAGTACTTGCGCCATTCGGCGGCGTCTATGTAGGGCCGGAGTGCTGGGTCGATGCCGTATTCGATGCGCAAGGTAATCGGAAGATTCGCCTCAACGCTAGCCGACAGGCGCTTCTGCGCATTCATCGTGATCCAGTTCCAGTCCCAGCAAAGCCCATCAACGTGGTCCTCCCGATACGTGCCGTTCTCCAGCGCCAACCGGATAGGTCTGATGCGGTTGTCGTTGAGGGGGCGATTCTCGTGGTTGGCCGTCATCAACACTGCCTTGGCGATTTCAACGGGCACCGTGCGCACGAAAACGCCTCTGTTGCAGTGAGCGGGGATGCCCAAAGCGTCAGCCCATTCCGGGTGTGGAACGTGCGGTCTTCCCGGCACATAGACGTGGTCGTTGAGCACCCAGTCAGGGTAGCGCTTTCCGTCTTCAGGCGTCATATACTGTGGTTTCATGTTTTCTCCTATGTTGTTTCTGTTGTGTTACTTCGATTAACCGGTTTGACAAGTTTCGGGCTTCTATCCGCGTGTGCCTTGATGTTGCTCGCCAAGCACGGGCTCCACATGTCGGGCACGCCCTTGATGGCGCACTCCCAGAGGTAGTCCTTCTCCGCCACACCGAGTCGAGGATACTCGTTCGTGTACGTGTAACCTCGGGTGCGCCTAACCCACCCCGACACCTCAAAACGTCTCAGCAGCCAAACCCGAACATACCAAACCACATTGGGGCAGCGGCTACCGTCAGCCATAGCGCTGGTCTTCAGAGGCCGACCTTGGTTGTAGGCGGCGTCAAAGAGCCTCCGCAGCTCTTGGGCTATCTGCTTGTCATCGTCATCGTGTAGCCCGCTGACCGCCCACGGTGTAGGGCCGTGCGGAAGGCTAACGCCAGCAACACCTGCGCGCTCTGCCCGGACGCGCTCTAAGTCCGCTATGGACAATGCCGCAACCACAGCACCATGCGCAAGAGCCTCCTGCATACCCTGCATAAACTCAGGCTCAGGTTTGGGCTCAGGCTTGGGAGGTTCAGGCTTAGGAGGCTCAGGCGCAATAAGCGCCTTCAGCTCAGCCAGCGTGCGCTCCTTCAAGGCTTTGATAGCCATGCTCTGCACAACGATCTGCGTCTGCTGATCAATCTGGCGCTGGGCCTCAGCTAAAGCGGTATTCAGCTCCTCGATGTGCGAAACCGTGCAAGTGATCTCGTGCAAGATCAACGTATTCTTGGGTTTAGTCATAAGCCACTCATGTATTCCACGATAGTCTGTCTGACCCGCGCCAGTTCAGAGCGAGTCAGCCGCAGCACCATCCAGTTGTTTCCGTCATGCGTGAGAGACAAAGCGACCTTGGACGGCTCGCGCTGATCAAGGCCGCAGGTTACGTCGAAGCCGGGGCGGCTCTCGCCCTCTGCCTGCGCGGGCCGCTTTAGCGCAGGCGGCCTTAGCTTTGACTCCCTTGCTTCTGGACATTCCGGGTTCTGGCAGTAGGCCCGGTGTTCACGTGAGATGCCGCAGGAAGGGCACTCAAACTCCGCAGAATCGGCTGAGAGGGGCTTTGCCGCCGGGGGTTGGGCTCCGGCAGCTTTCGGTTCCTCCGCCCCTCCCAGCCAAGATGTAGGCCACCTGATCTCATGCAGAGAACGGTCCTTGTTCGCGATCCACCACGAGGAGTCGGCTATGGCCCACATCGCTTCCGCAAGAGCGGGTTGGCCCTCGATTCGCGCCACCGATTCGGTCATGGTTACCCGCAGCGTGGTAGCCCAACGAATCTGCTTCTCCGACCCGGTAAGCTGCGCAATGCCTCTGAACTCAGGCAGCCTGAGCTTGTTAAGAGGCACCTTGGGAGTGCCGACCCATCCGAGGAACTTCCCGCACTTCGCGCACACCCGCTTGGCGTGGTGGGGGCCAACCCGCATAGGCTCTTCTACGGGTTGATGCTGACACGCACCCTCAATCAGTTCAGGATCAATCTCGTTGTTCATCGCTCGAACCACCATCGGTAGCTGCGTTTTAGAACGGCATTCTTGTGCGTGAACTCCACCGCCCACCAGACGTAGGTGAGCTGCACCCAGATGCTGAAGTAGAGCCAGTGTTCAGCGTGCATAATCAGTCGTGCGAGTGAGGAGTGCCATACCAGCCGAAAGCTTTCGCCAGTTCTGCCGCCCGAGCCTTGGCTGCCATGACCTCGCGCCTGCTCCACGGTCTCAGGCGCACAAACCGCCACGTGCCACCCTTGAGCAACGACACGTAGGCACCCACCTTCAAGAACGGCTTCTCTCGTGCGCTAAGTTTGGAGATGGCTACATTGGCCTCCAGAGAGTGCTTTTTCTTGCCGGGCTCATGCAGTCGGCACCAGAACGTTTTCCGGCCCACCGACAGAACGTAACCTGTGAGAATTGACCGCATGGAACTTTAGCGCTTAAACAGAACTTCGCACGTCATTGCGCTGTAATTAAGCAGGTTGCCGCCAGAGATCAACATAAATCTCCGGTCTCAACGACTCGGAGGCATGGGTTCTGCGATGTCCTGCGTGTTCAGGAGGTTTTCACCGGGCATACACTTCACCTTGTTCATGGCCGTGTCGCAGTCGCCGGAAACGATTTTGGCACGGACGTAGAACTTGGGCTGAAGCCGCCCAGTAACGAGCTTGTGCGCGTTGGTGAGCTTCGTGGGGCTACCGTATAGGATCAGGGATTTCATTGTTTGTGGGGGTTCTTCAAGGACAGGATTGACACGTCCGGGGCGAACCTCAATACGACCCTTGAGCAGCTTGACTTTGGTGTCCTCTGGAACGGTCCAAAGCGCGTCGGGGAGCCGGACCATCTCGTCCACGTCCAGTTCGGACTGCCAGTATAGGACGATAGCGCGCCTGCCGGTGTCGTAGTAGCCTTCTATGACTACGCCCTTCGGATAGAGCCGTGAGCAGCGCCCCCTGCCGTGATAGACCGGCTTGAGCAGCACCACGCGCACGAGACAAAGCTCATCTTTCGGCTGGAGCAAACGACGTTTCAGCTCTTGAAGGATGTGCGCGTGCTTCTGCGCACTCGACATGGGCTTCGTGGATTCCTTGGCCTGACTTGCAGTTCGTTTTGATGTCATGCGCTTGATACTGGGCGCACAACAGAAGAAGTCAACACCAAACATCGACTTTCTACGAGCCGCCAAGCGCGCTCTGGTCGATGTCCAGAAGTGCTACGTCGATCTGCCGATGAAGGACACCTTTGCCCTCAGCTACCGCCCGATAGAACAGGCCCAGTGGCTCACTGCCGACCTGCGCACACCAGCCAGAGCCATCGTTCAGCCTGTAGCAGACGTTGCCGCCCGGCGTCAAAGGCTCAACCACGACGAGTTCCATGCCGCCTTCAAAGCGCCACACCTGCCCCGCGTTGATCGTCACGTTCATAGGCCAACTCGTCCGCCGGTTCGAGCCGGGAGGCCGAACAGTGTAAGCCAGTCGGTGACAGGAGGGAAATCTTCTTTCTTGTAACCGACGGTCATGACCTTTGTAGTCCCCGGATGAGTCGGAGTCCAGTCGAAAACGAACCAGCCGAAGTGCTCAGCCATAAATCGAGCATCACCCGGAGAGAAGTCTTTACCAGCATGAAACTGAATATGATAGATGCGGTCTTTGGGCCTTCCTGTTATTCGCCCCGTTCCGACCCACACAACTCTGCCGCCGCAAGCGTCGATGGATCGCTTCAGGTCCATGATTTCCAACGGCATGTTGGCACAGGCGGCGAGCAACGAGCGCTTCAGCTCAAAGTCTGTGCCTTCTTCTTCAATCATATCATTTCCAGCGGCTTACAGTCAAATCGTTACTCGATAACGCGCATCTCACCGTCGATCTTCAGGAAATCAGGGATCATGTCGGCTGGGTGAAGACAAACATCCCGCTCGCCGTGGACGCAGGCTGGCTCTGGATCACGTCCCCAGCAACGACGTGAAACGGTGCGCGCAGAACCAGTCGGGGACCGCCTTCATCTCCAAGCCACGAACCCATCGAGGGCATCCACACCACGGCATCCAGCAGCTTGCGCTTGAGGACGTAGCCGTCGTCGTCATCCTCAAATATCCAGCCGGGCATCCGCACAAGCGGGCGCATCTCGAAACGCGTGGTAAAGGTTGAGGTTGCGTAGGTCATAGGAAGCAGTTCATCCCGTGCTCGGCGTCAGCTCTCGCCCGCTCTTCAAGGAGGTCTTCAACGCAGGGTTTGCACAGCTCCCCCGTGCCATCCCAGCCAGTATACCACCATAGCTCCCACACCGGGTCCAGACAGCGGTCGCACACCCTCAGCGCCAGAGCATGGCGCTTGGCTTCACGCGCTGTAGGCTGATCCGGCAAAGGGCCGCCACCCGGCGCTACCGGGCTCTGGAGTACCATCTTCATTTCTGTCTGCGACAGCCTGCAAAGCGCGCCACATCGGCGCTCCGGCCTCACCCCAGAGCGACCAGCGCCACATGGTAGGCTCGGCAACCGCAATAGCGGCGACCTTGAACTCCCAGTCTGTACCCTGTTCTGGGATCATACGCGTGCGCCCTCCGGGCCTACCACGAAGTCCAGATGGAAGAATCCGGCTGGAGGCTGTTGCATGGGCTGAACCGCCACGAGCTGCTCCATCGGGTCTCGGGTGTCTATATTCGCGATGATCGGGAAGACAAACTTGTCGAAGCCGTAGGTGCCTGTACCGGTCACGACGGAGCACTCACAGGACTTGCACACGCGCCAATAGGCCCAGTGCTTGAGCGTGTAGCCCGTGCTCTTCTTGATCACTCGACAGCGCCAGCGCGTGGTCAGCCAACCGTCGAGGTCTCCTTCGATCATCTGCGCTCCGCACCACTCACAGGTCCGCTCCTCCCCGACGGCCAAAGCCGCCGCCTTGAACTCCCAGTCGGAGCCCTCTTCAGGGATAAAGTGCAGAAGAGCTGTCACCGCCACGCAGGGTGCTTGTCCTTCAGTCGGGCAAGATCGTTATTCGCCATGACCCCATCCACGGCAAACTTGGACGGGGTAAACCGCCCCCAGCACGCGTGCGTAACCTCCCCTCCCAAGATGACGTTTTTGAACCCGGCCTTCTCGGCGGTGCCGCCGTAGTCGCACCAAACGTAGAAGCCCCCAAAACCCGCATCCAGCTTCCCTATGGCGCTGACCAAATGCCGAGGATACGCAACAGGGCCGTCGTTGTAGTACGGCCTCTCCGCCCACTCGCCGGTTTCAAGCCGTTGAGGCGCGTATGGCAGGCCCGATGTTGACCAGCGGCTGCACACTGGGCTCGCGTACCCGGCGTAGAAGCCGTCACGGCACCCAACACCGCCCAGCCTTGGGCCGTAGGCCGCCATCAGGCGCTCAAGGTCAAGGTGGACCGGGTTTTCGATGCGCTGGTCGTCTTGGGGCGTGAAGCAGATGTCGCAATCGGTGCCCATGAAGATGTCCAGCAGGATGTTGGTGCCTCCTACGAGCCCAACCGTAACGGGCGGGGCCAGTTTGTGAACAATGAAGCCCCGGCGGTCCAGCCAGTACCCGCGCATCGCATCAAACGCCGCCTCGGAGTCGTCGGTGCAGTTGTCAAAGCAGAAGCCAACGTGGGTACCCTTGGGGAAGTTGTTGACGATGCCCCCGAGGAGCCACGCAATCATGTCCACCTTGTTCCAGATGGTGTAGCCGACAAAAGTTTTCACGTGATTTTGACGTTCTGAAGAGGCGCAGGCCGCCGGGGCTTGTGGGGTCTTGCGCTGACCAGTCTTGTGGGCTTACGCCGCCGGGCCGTTGCGAATACGCCTTCGTTGGCGACAATAAAGCTGCACCGAATGGTGCTGGCCTGTATCAAAGCGCACCGCTCCTCTCTGAGCACGAGCCTGTATTTGACCTTCCAGTAGAACAGGTGCTGCTCAACCCACGCGTCGTCAATACTGTGACGCGGACTGGGAGGCACCGGAATATCGTATACGACCGCGATCTCGTCGCTCTCGGGGAGGTACGTCAAGTGCAACCGAACGGGAACGCCTTGAGGTTCCAGAAAGTCGCACAGGGCACTCGGCAGGCCGCTAGCCAGATACTGGAGCAGCTTGCGCTTGATCTCCGCCTGTGGCGCTAGCGCCAGCGTAGCGAGAGTTATGACCAATTTTGACACAGATTGCACTTCCGAGCCGCCATCCGAACCGCAGAATCTGGCGGCCCTTGCTGTCGAGTACCGCTCCATCGTGCTGATTGGCTACGAGGACCGTATACTTCTTTCCATCACGCGAGACCACGTCGCCCGGCGCGAAAGGCGGCTCCGGCTTTTCGACGTAGGCCGACCAACGCTTCACAGTCCGGTGGATCGCCTGCTTGGAGCACCCCTCCTTGTCGGCGATCTGCTCCAGCGTCAGCACCTTCCTGAGCTTGATAATGCGCAACTGCGAAGCCGAGGGCACCAACTGCTTTCGACGGCCACGCGGACGGCGCTTGAGCTTGCGCTCTTCCGCCCACGCCAAGACCGTAGACGGGGACACCCCGTGTTTCCGGGCGATGGCCTTGGTGGACATGAGCGGAAAGTGCTCATAGTCCTTCATCGTCTTCTCAATCAGGTCTTCGCTGTGTGCCATAGCCAAAAGAACCAAAAGCAAAAGCTGCCGCGCCGCAAAACGGTGGCAGCAGCCTGATAGCCAACAGCGTATACGTCTTACTTCGAGCTGCGCACGGGCTTGAGCGAGAGCTTCGCAGGCAACACCTGCTGGAGCTTCACGTTCGCCGCAACGCCGAAGTCAGACAACCGCCGGGCGTGGAAGTCGTCCTTCACCACCGGCTCCTTCGAGCACGACAGAGGACACTCCACGCCGAACTTCTTGGCCATCGCTGCCACCGCCTTCATGAAACCTACGTACCGATCCAGAGAGAACTTCCCGTTGGCGTAGAAGACCTCGGTGTCGAACGCCGCGACGATGTTCCAGTCGATGTAGTCCGCCACGTTGACCGGCTTGCCGCCCCGCGTGGTCTTGATCGCGTTGAGCCCGGCCTCAGCCTGCTCCTTGTCGAACTTCAGGTACTGGTTGGCCATCGTGAACATGACCTGCTCGGGCTCGCCCACCTGCTCGATCCCGTCTTCAGCCGGGTCTTGCAGCTTCACGGACGCGATCTGCGCCTTGGGGTTGGCCGCGTTCTCGACGTTGTTCTCGACCACGAACTTGAGCCCCTGCTCCAGCAGGTGCCCCTCCAGCTCGGCCATCTCAGCCTTGGCTGCCTTCAGCTTGTCAGCGGCGGCGTTGTAGAGCGCCACGGCCTGATCGGCCCGAGGCGGCAGGACGCACACGGGCACGTCGCTCTTCTTGGCAGGCTTCTTAACCGCGATGTCGATGGGAAGGTCTTTGAGGGTAGTTGGCATATCGTCTATCGGTTTTTGGTTAGTGTCTGTGCTACTGGCATTGCCAGCGTCTGGGCACAAACTAGGCCCTCCAGCAACCGAAGTCAACACCAAAGATCGCTTTTCAAGCGATGGGGATAATCGGCAGGGAAACGGTATACGTAGCCCCCATGCGGTCGGTCGCGGTGACCGAACCTTGAACGAGGTTCAAAGTGGACAGCCCGGTGGTGTCGATAACGACTTTGCCCCCGAAGAACGTCACGTTGACTGGAGGGGCGAAATCCCAGCGGTATACGAGTACGTCGCCGTTGGCGTCCACCCCCTCCGCCGAGTACTCCAGCTTGCAGCCTGCGGCCACCGGGCTGAGCGTGGTGATGTCGTACGGATTTCCATTGTTCGTGACCGTCACGTTGATGGCGCTTGGCACCGCATTGGCAATCAGCTTGACGGTGAACGGCAAATCCACATGGCTCGCCGAAGTGGTAGCACGTACGACAGCAGTCGAAAACTTCTCGGTTCCGGTAGACACAACCTCGCTGCTAATATCCTTCGTGTAGGTGTTCGAGTAGCCACCGTCAGCGGTCGCGAGCGTAGCGCCCGTCGTGTACACCGGGCCACTCGTCCAGCCGTTCGAGCCTACGAAGGTCCACAAGAAAGCCACAGTACCACCCGTTTCGTCTTTGGCGTAGACGCTAAACGCGATGTTCTGCCCGACGCCAATTCGCGCCTCGGCTACGCTGCTGGCGTTCACAGACACGCCGCTAGGAAGCGCGCTGAACCCAGCGGACGGCGGCGGACGCACGAACCCGCGCAAGTCAAAGTCCAGTCGCGTGGTGCCATTCTGAGTATCGACAAGGTAGGCGCTCACCGTACGAGCACTAGCCACCGTCGTCGAAAAGACATTCTGGGTCGTCGGGTATACGGCAACGACCGTCGTCCCATTGCCGGTCCACGTGCCAGTAGTTGCGGCTACCGCCGTCGAGGCACCGGCCCCGAGATAACTGGTGCCGGAGTACCACGAGAAGGCAAACGCGTCGCCGTCAAAATCAAACGCCTTGACGGTAATCTGCGTGTTGTATGGAAAGTAGTCATCGTTGTTCGACACCACCACCGGAGGCACCACGGTCGGCGGGTTGTTAGCCGAAGTCGTGCCGATCAGCGTAACCGACTGGCCGTCCTCCAACACCGGGGTACAGCGGTAGAAAAGCAAGCTGGTTCCCGGCTGCCCGCCGACGTTGATGCGCTTGCTCGTCGTCGGCGTAGTGGTGGCCTCACTCGTTCCGTCCCACCAGTCCCAGACATAAGCGTAGGGTGTGCTCATCAGGTGGTTCTATAGGTGGCGCACTACAGCCATGTCGTTGACGTGGATAAACGGGGCTGACCGGTCCCACCCTAAGTAGATAGTATCAAGCGTGCCATCAACGCCTTGATTGACTGCTTGGTTCGTAGCAACATGAACAGTGTCAAAGAAGGAAGCTTTGACCGTAGTAGGATCAGTACCTTCCATCATCGAATAAAACTCGACCTGCGTAGGGTAGTATTCATTGTTGTCATGGGAACTGCCAATGTGCCACATACGAATCGTCATCTGAGAGCTGCTCACAACCTCGTACTGCAACAGCATAACGGCTTGTGTGAAGAAGCCAGCAGTAGGTGAAGTGTGCGGGCCGCACAGTATCCGTTGAAAGGTTTCATTGGAAGTAAACCCCGTGTACGTAGTTCCGACCAGTTTGCTAACCTGAGCAGCCGCAGTGTAGTACGTAGACTTCTTGTTCAAGAAGTCCTGCACAGTCCAAACACAGTCCTTCGCGCCAGTGGTTGCGTTAACCGACCTGTAGCCCACAAAATGCGTGCACGACGGATCTCCGGGCATAAGAGTAGTCCCAGAGCAAAGGCCAAAGGCGAAAACAGCTCCCGAAGTCGGTGTGGTCTGTCCTTGCGCCCAATAGCGGACACCAACGCGCAGCTTCGTCCACGCACCGAGAGCGAACTTTCGCGCAATCTGTCCGTTTAAGAGCTTTGCGCCTTTCTCAGTAATAGTGGCCCACGTTTCACTTCCAATGACACATGACATAAGTTCCTTATTTTACAACAAAAGCTCCATCCCAGTACAACCCACCGTTAAGCCCGTTCACATCATCACCATTCGAGTAGCTAGTGAACGGCTCGTCCCCAAGGAAGCCGGGCACGTAGTTAATGCGCGAGACCCAAGGCGCGTCCCAAACTCCGGCATTAAGCCCGTTCACATCATCACCATTCGAGTAGCTAGTGAACGGCTCGTCCCCAAGGAAGCCGGGCACGTAGTTAATGCGCGAGACCCAAGGCTCGCTCCATCCGTTGGGCTCATCGCTGTTGCCATCCACAGGAGAGCCTTCAGGCGCGAAGTCAAAGCTGCTGAAAGCTTCAGTGTAAATGGGCTGCACAGGAGCCAACCTGAACGTAATCGTGTCGCCTACTTGGTTCATTCAGCCATCCTCAGCGCAGTTGGAGGTCGGGGTAGCGGCGGCCCATCGGGCGGCACGCTGTACATGACAATGTTTGACGGTTCCGACTCCAAACCAGACGTGTTGTAGCAAGTCGCGTAGAAGGAGTACGCACCGCCTGCAACCAAAGTCGTGATAGTGATATTCGTCACATTACCCGCGTTAACGACCTCACCAAAGCCGTTCGTTCCAAAATAAATCCGGTATCCAGCAATATCGGGCTCTGTGTTAGCGTCCCACGCAAGGGTAACCTGAGCAGCTAAGGCCGACACGCACACGCACATAAAAGCCAGTATGAGTTTCATGGGTACGGTGAGCTGGTGCCCCAGATTGTCAGGCTATAGGTCGTCCCAGCGCTAGCGATGACCTGACCGCCTGCATCGAAGCACGTGAACTGAACTGACGGGGTGTTCACGCCATCGTCACGCACTGTCGTCGTGCCGAATTGAGCAATGCTATAGCCCGGCCCCGGATAAGGCCCGTACTGGTACGGGCCTCCTTTGGAAGACGTGGCTTGGTAAATCGGAGCTGAGTGGAAGATCGGGTAGCCGTGACCCGTGCTTCCGGCTGCATAGTCCCCGCTCGATCCGTCACCGATAGCCACGCTGTGCATATCGCCGCTCAGCATGAACATGCGGCGCAGGTTGATGGACTTGAAGTAGGTCGCCAGTTCAGCGCGCTCGGTCGTGTAGCCTGCCCAGAAGTCAGCCCCCGCCGAAGCCGCGCCAATCCACGGAAACGTCGTGACCCAGAAGATAACAGCTACGCCGCTGTCAGCGTTAGCCTGAGCCATTACCTGCTTGAACCACGCCTTCTGCTTGGCCCCCAGCACGGTCTTGTTGGCGTCGTCGAGCTGGGGCTTAGGGCTGCGCTCGGAGCGCTGATCCGTGACGATAAAAACGCACCGGCCCACCCGGAAGGTGTAGTAGATCGCATTGTCGCCGCTGCCATCGGGCAACTGATAGTGCGGAATGTACTCGCGGTACACCGAGCGCACCGCCGCTCGACCAATGTTGGTCTTATCCGAATCGTTGTCGCCAAAGTCGTGGTCGTCCCAGACGTAGACGAAAGGTGTCGTCTGGAGCAGCGTGCGCTGCCGGTCGCTGCCGATCTGCACCGCCGGAGCCGTGAAAAATGTGTACGAGCCGCTGGAAAGCAGGATAGCGTCGATGGCATCGCGGTACTCGTTCCTGTCGATGCTCTCAATGTCGTTGTAATGCCAGTCACCAACCTGAAGGAAGAACAGTGGGTTCTTGGCACGCATCGAGTCCCAGATCGTCCCGTTGTAGGCATAGGGCTGACCGACCGTGTGCTTGTTGTTAGAGCAGGCTCCGTGAACGAAGCTGAAGCTGTGCGCATCCGACCCGAATGTCGTAAATGTCCCAACCGTGACCATCGACACCGAGCCAGCAGACTCGACCCCGTAGTAGTAGGTGGTCCACGGCTGCAAGCCGCTCACGGGCAGCTTGACGACATGGTTCGTCTCCGTACCCGCGTAGACGTATTCGGAATACACCGGGCTCGACAGCGCAGGCGACGTGGAGACCGCCGCACGGACCAAGCCTTCACGCCTCATGTGCGCCGACAGCACGACGGATGGATTCGGGGTCAGCGCTCCAGACATCACCCAAAAAGGCACGTTGCTCGCAGGGGACTCAACGATCAGCGTACCGAAAGCCGGGAGGACCAGCGGCGCGTCGTCAGGTAGGACCGTGCTGCCTGTGGTATGCAGCGTAATGATGTCCTCGCGCCGCTCGTTGGTCAGCGCCGTCAATATGTCAGCCAGAGGCAGCCGTTCGCGTAAGCTCGAAGCTTCGGTCACCACATCAAACTGCGTCACCACGTTGTCCGGGTAGACCAAAACCTCGTGCGTTGCTCCCATGAGCGTGCCTGAGCCGTTAAACGTATGCAGCCATCCGCCCGTCACCGACGAGTCGTACGTGCTGCCATTAGGGGTCACGTTGACGATGAGTGGGAGCAGGTTGCTGGGGCTGATCTGGACCTTGAACTGCTCCGTGCTCTGCCTCCAGAGTCGGTAACTGTAGATCGCAAGCTGGCGCTTGGTCCCCGTAGCCGGGTCATCCAGCGCGTTCGTCCACAGGATGGACATGAGCCACGCACCAGCGCTGGCTTCGTCGTCAGTCACCGTGAAATCGAACGTGTCCGCACCCCGCACGTTGTAGCCCGAGCGCCCCTGCAAGAGCCGCTTTTGGAGCACCGTGTTATTCACGGTGATCTCCACGGCAAAACCGTCGAAATCCGCATCGGTCTTACCGATGTTGCCGCTCTCGATCTCCAGCCGGTAGTTGCCTGCTGTGATCGGATTACCACCCAACGTGTTGTTGAGGAACTGAAGGAGCCCGTCCGTGCTGAGAGCAGCCACTGTGACCGGCACTTCCGGGTGCTGGCTGAGGTCATTGCCAAAGGCCGTACTGTCCGTATGGTCAGTCCACCTGCGCCACGCGCTGCCTGCCCCCGTGCCAGTAGGCGCGTTCTCAACAACGCGCTGGTTCAGGTACATGAAGAGCGGCGGGGTCATCAGCGTGCCGCCCGTCTTCTTCTGGTATACGAATCCAGTAGGGTGGACGCTCAAGAGCGTGCCACTTCCAGCCAGAATGACCTCAGCCCCGGTCGGCTGCTCAGCCTGTGTCAGCGTGCCGAGGTAGACGATCTGCGTGT
>Ga0315284_10008290_pt1 | contig 14836 bp, 14 predicted proteins | sample YL17G09_16_MG_FD_203696 | JGI IMG/M metagenome (GOLD analysis project Ga0315284, IMG submission 203696) | Sediment microbial communities from Yellowstone Lake, YNP, Wyoming, USA - YL17G09_16 | ecosystem: Environmental > Aquatic > Freshwater > Lake > Sediment | place: USA: Wyoming | collected... | reverse complement strand
GGGTGGCTGCGTTATAGCCAACCAACTGTATCCCCACCCGCCAAACCAACCCACATAGCAGAAAAAAAAGGTGAGGGGGAAACGACACCCAAAAGTTAGTCTGACGGTTGAGTAACCCCCAACCGCCAAAAAAAGGAGGTGAAAACATGTGGTACGACCTAGACCTGATATTAAAGGAGATAGAGCACCAGACTCCTGGGACGCTGGAGAGGACATACCATACACACAAGAGCGAAACAAAAAGGTGACCTAGGATACGCCCGAATACGACGGCATTAAGGACGGATGGTGACGGGAAAAACCCGTCACCACCCTTAACCATAACAAACATAAAAAAAAACTGTTTCTAAAACTCGAATCCAAACAAGCCACGAAAAGACCCATATACCCTGCCGAAAAGACGAGTTTGAGAATATTATATACTGAATCCAATTAGTCAACCAACATCAGATGTTGAGGTGAATAAATGGTAGCGAAAGACAACAGTTTTGAGGAAGCAAAAGAGAACATCCTAACACAAATAGCAAAACACGTGACGTTGGCGATAACGGTCGCATTCAGCGTACTTGTACTAATTATGCTCGTCCAAAGCATCGTCTGGACCGTCCCAGCAGGATACGCAGGAGTCATATACAGCGCCAACGAAGGAATTAAACCAATCAGCTACACGGCAGGATGGCACTATAAGATACCCATAATAGAATCAAGTTATACAATAGACTGCAGGGTCCTGAAATTCGAGAGCCAGGCCACGGCAGCAAGCAAAGACCTCCAGAACGTCAACGCTAAAATAGCGCTCAACTACCACGTGGACATGTCAAAAGCCCATGAGTTATACAAGAGCATAGGCTACGGGTACGAGGCAAGAGTCATAGCCCCAGCCATAGAAGAGAGCGTTAGGGCGACAACAGCCAAATACACAGCCGAGGAATTAATCACCAAGAGGGAGATGGTGAGCACCGAAATCCAGAGCATGATACACCAGAAGATGGCCAGGTTCAACATCCTCGTGGACGCATTCAACATCATCGACTTCCAATTCAGCCCCGACTTCAACCATGCCATAGAACAGAAACAGGTGGCAGAACAGGAAGCCCAGAGGGAAAGCAACGTCCTAACCAAAGTGAAGATACAGGCGCAACAGAAGATAGCCGAAGCCGAAGGACTGAAACAAGCCGCAATACTCCAAGCGGAAGGCCAAGCGAACGCGACACTAACAACCGCATCAGCCCAGGCGAAATCCATCCAAATGCAAGCCGAAGCACTGAAAACAAACCCGGAACTGATTGAACTCAGGAAAGTCGAAAAATGGAACGGCCAACTACCCACGTTCATGATGGCAAGCAACCAACCCATGATAATGGACATAAGCAAAGTAGCCGGCAACTAAACAAACAATGGGAAGTTAGGGAAACCTGACTTCCCAAAATAAATTTTCATGTTATTTACTCCATAAACACAGTCCTGAACCGATGGGTGATAAGACACTCTCGCCTTGCCATTACAGTGGCATAAGACACCTGGTCTTCGAGAAGATGGGACGAGACTACCTCCCACTCGAGACTTATGATGAATGCAAGTCCTACGAAGACGCGTACGTTATCCTTGAGGGGGACGACGGGGGCATAATCTACCTCACCGCCCCGTTCAAGAAAATCAAATGCTCAGAAAAAGAGCTGAACAAACTGCTTGACGAGTTAGATGGCATCGCCTGGGATGACAGGAACCGCGAAGGCAGGAGAGTATATTATGAAAGATACGATTTCACAGGCAACGTGAACGACCTGATACTAATCCCCGGCGGCTGCGGAGGCGGATTCATCACCCCAGACAGGGTATGGGTCCATGAAAAATTCAAAAAACCAGAATACCTGAAAAAAATAAAACAGACCATACTACAGGAAAAAACAGAGAGAGCCCCCGGAGGGATTTGAACCCTCGGCCTGCCGATTACAAGTCGGCCGCTCCAACCAGTCTGAGCTACGGAGGCGGTGTGTGTTTTTCTCTTCCTGGCTTGTTAAGCCAGTGTGTATACACTATACCTCTGTCTTTTACTGAGTCATCGAGGCGCTAGCCGAAGATGGCTCCTTCGCCAGCCTTGATAAGGCTGCTATAGAGGCGTTGTGTGTTTTTTCTCGCCTGAAATCCGCTTATTTCAGGGTCACCGAGGCGTCAGCCGAGTGTGGCCCATTCGCCAGCCTTAGGAGGGCTGATTCTGGGCTACGGAGGCGCGCAGAAGCGTGTCTACTCTATAGGTTTTTTTGTTTTATATAGGTTATAGTCTGTTTTCTTTGGTTATCCATATGCGTATGGTGCTGTTGTCTGCGTTTAGCATGCCGAATGTGATGTCGAAGTAGTTGGCGTTGTCGTAGAATGTGACTTTTTTGTTCACTGTTTTCGCATATGGGTCGGTTACTTGTATGGCTGCGCCTGTGGAGCAGGATATTTCCCTGAGGAGGTTGTTGAGTTTGAGTTGGTAGCCCTGGTATTCTATGGTGTCTGTGGCGGTTAGGTTGAGGGTGTCGTATGTGTATGGTTTTGTGGCGCATGCCTTGCATGGTCCGCCACAGTCTATTCCCTGCTCACCCTGGTCTTGTATGCAGTCGTGGCAGTTGTTTTGGCCGTAGCCTGGCATGCAGTTGTCTTGTCCTTCCACGCAGGTTCTGCCTCTGCCGCAGATTTCGAGGACTTCGACTGTGTTTTTTATGGTGCATTTTGCCTGTGCTGTGCCTGGGTTTTTGCAGGTGTATCTTGTGCAGTTGTTTTGCGGGTTTAATTGGGGATTACAGTAGGGTGCCCCGCATGTGTCGAGTCCGCAGTCTTTGTTGTTGTTGCATAGTGTGTCTGTTGTATTGCATAGTCTGCAGTCTCCGCCGCAGTCTACCTTCTCCTCGCCGTCTACGTAGTCTCTTATGTGGTTTCTGCAGTGTTCTGGGTAGCATTCTCCGACGTAGCAGTATTCGTCACTCTCGCATACCTTCACTATTTTCGGGTCGGTCACTAGTGATTTACAGTATGAGTCTGGGGCTCCGGGGTGTATGCAGAGGAACTTGAGGTTGTTGTTTTTTATTATTTTACCGTCGCAGTATGGGAAGTAGGGTATGGGGTTCTCGCACATTTTGTTGTCTGAGCAGGTGACTGGGGCTGATATTATTGTGGTGGTTGTTGTGGTTGTGGAGGTTGTCGATGTGGTAGTTGAGGCGGTTGTTTCAGTTGTTGTGGTTATTACAGGGCAGAGGCTTGTGTCGGTCACTATTGAGCCGTCCCAGCACTGGATTTTTATCTCGGTTTCAGGCTGGTTTATGATGAGCATGTAAGCTCCCGCTGCTACTGCTATGAGAAGCAGTATCATTAGGATGATTTTTGTTGGTGGGCCATCGGTTTTAGGTTGGGGGTTTTTTGTTTTACCTTCTGGCTTGGGTTCCGTCGCATCCCCTGTCGTGTCCGCGTCATCAAGTGGCTCTAGGAACGGTTGGAATGCCTTTTTTGTTTGGGGGGTTTCCTCCTCTACCTTCGGTTTGCCGAAGAATGGTATCTGCTTTTTTTCTTCGGGTTCTGGGGTTGCTGTTATCGTTTTGGTTGGAGTTATGCGGGCTGTGTGGATTATCCCATGTTTTTCTGGTTTGCTTTCATCAGCCTCTGTTTGCGCGGGCTTTGCTGTAGCAGCCAGTGGGGGTTTATTTTTTTCTTCTTCCAGTGTTGGTGGTGTTGATTCCGTCCTGAATTTATGTCGCGTGTCTTCGAGTTCGGCTTTGAGTTTGTTGAACTCCACATCAGAGTCAACTTGGGGGGTGGGGGATTTCTTGTCTGTAGGCGTTCTAGCGTCTGCTAGGGATGTCCTCATCCCCTCCACTCTAAGCTGTGACTTTAACTTGTCTATTTCCTCGTCGTCCGCAGGTATCGTTGGCTTCTCGGATTCGGCGTCTGAGACGGCAGGAGGAGTCTTTTTTTCGGCTGAGCGTTGGAGTTCAGCCTTGAGTTCATCGAGTGATTTGTCAGGTTTCTTCTCAGGCTGAGCGCTTGGAGCCTGAGGCGCAGCAGGAATCGTCTTGGGAGGTTGCGGTTTTACAAGACCGTGTCTTGCCCGTTCCTTCTCAAGTTCAGCCTTTAGTCCCTCCAACTCCTCGTCTAATTCCTCCTCTTCCTTATCATCCTTCTCAGAGTCCTCGGGCATACGATTAATCATTAACCACAGATGATAAAAACCAGAATAAGTGCTGTAGAGGCGTCTTTTGGGACCGTCGCGATTTGAACGCGAGTCACCAGCACCCCAAGCTGGAAGGATACCAAGCTACCCCACGGTCCCGAAAATATTCTAATAATAGAGGCAGTTTGAGTTAAAAGATGTTGTCACACTATAGCTCCTCTATCTTGTAGGCTGTGCCGTCGAGTTTATAGATTGGGCGGATGATGCCTGAGGCGAGCATCGCCGCAGCCACGCGCGGCAGATTAGTCGTCACCACGGCAGTTATCATATCCGGTAGTATGGGGCGCTTCGCCCAAGCGTAGCCGCGGCCTTCTTCCCCCGTGTCCCAGAATTCCGTGTACCCTCCGGTCTTCTTGACGTCCGGGCTGAGGATGTATATGACTCCGTGGGGGCTGAGTTTCCCCGAGTATTTCACTGCACTGTTCTTGCGGGCCATATCACGCTGTAACGTGATGTCCTTGGACTTTGAGTTCAAACCAAGGCAAACCTGCCACTCAGTATCGAGCGGATTATCCTTGGACTGCTGCGGCACAAGACCAAACTTGAAGATGGTATATGGGTCAGCTTGACTCCCATGCATGATGAGGCCCTCAGCATCCAAGTCAATATTAGGCTTAGCCTTGCGAACCCCGATAATCTTGGTTTTGAGGCCGTAGTCTTCCGAGTAAGGCGCAAGATCCAGGATTTCAGGCAATGTCATGGATAGATATTGACGCTAGGATAGAAAAATAGCGGTTATTCCATCTGACTCGCTGGGATTCTGTTCCCCACCATCGCTTCGGTACCATATGATACAGTGGACTCGTCGGGATTCTACAAAAATCCCTTCGGGATTTTTACATCCCGACGAGGAAGAGACAGGATATGGTGGACTCGTCGGGATTCTACAAAAATCCCTTCGGGATTTTTACATCCCGACGAGGAATACAGACGATATACTATTGTATAGATACTATTTGGACTCGTCGGGATTTGAACCCGAGGCCCCCACCATGCCAAGGTGGTGATCTACCGGACTGATCTACGAGCCCTCTAAACCGCGGGGAACCTAGGTTCCCCCCAGTTTCAAGTTCTTCCTGACCCCCTCCTATTGGGGGTCTACGACCCCCAGATGACGGAGGTATTGTTTACTGCTTTATCTGTTGGGTAGGTATTACGGTGTTGATGGTTAAAAAATATCCAGTATCTATGGTCAGCTATGATGGTTTGGTGAACCGTCTGTTTTTCTTTCTTTGAACCCGAGGGCCTCACAGCCGAGCCATACGGCTCGGGTGTGTGTCTGAGCCTTCGATCTCAGTCACATTCTTTCTTTTTGGAAAAAAGAAAGAAAGGGGCTCTTCGCAGGGGTTGGGATTTGAACCCAAGCGGCCTTTTGGGCCACAGACTCTCAGCCTGTTTTCCAAGTTAGCAGGCCTGCGCGTTAAACCATGCTCTGCCACCCCTGCGTCGTGTGATTTGCTGATTTTTTTGTTTTCATAGACGCAGGGGCAGGCAAGGCGTAAGCCTTGCATCTGCCCCTGCATCGCGAATGTGTGTAAAGTGCGTGACATGAAGTATCGCTTGCCCCTGCTGTGCGAATGTGATTGATATCACTAGGCAAGAAAGGCAAAGCCTTTTGACTGCCCCTGCTTCGTGTAAAATGGTGTTTGGATTGTTGATTTAGGTAGGAATACTATGAGGGGTTTTGTTGTTAATATATGTTCTTTAGAGGGGTTGCGCCTGGTCTATGAGCATTATGGGTATGCCGTCTTCTACCTTGTATTTGAGTCTGCATTTGTTGCAGGTGAGGCTTTCCTCCTCCTTCGTGTCCTTGTAGGTGAGGTCGCCTTTGCACTTGGGGCATGCGAGTATGCCAAGGAGTTTCTTATCGAGGGTCATTTTTAGGTTATAGACTTGAGGTTATAAATTCATGAGCTCGTCCACTGTTTTGGGTATGTGTCCGGGTGCATTATGACGCGGTCTGGGGCGGCTACCTCCCCTTTGTTCATCGACATTATCCTCTGGGTTTCCTCTAGTGCGCGTGCGAGGGCGACGAGTTCCCCCTTGAGGGTCATTAGTGCTATCGTGTCTTTTTTGCGTATGTTGTCTGTGAGTTTGGCCACTCCGGGGGCTGCGAGGTGTGCTCCGTGGCTTACTGCACCGACTGCCGAGTCTTTGAGCCAGATTTTGGGGAGGTGGTCGACTGATGCTTCCATGGGTTGTACGAGTTTCCTCAGTTGGGTTTCGTCCCGTTTCTCCCGGTAGTTTTCCATCGCATCCCTCAGGTCAGTCATTGTGACTATGGATTCTTCGGTGAATGGGCCGGCGCGGGTCCTGCGGAGTTCCTGCATGTGTGCGCCGACTCCGAGTATGAGGCCGACGTCGTGGCAGAGTTTCCTGATGTATGTGCCTGCCTCGCAGTCGACTGTGTAGAGGACGTATTCGCCTTCCCGCTCCAGGTAGTTTATCGCATATATGTGGCGGGTTCTGAGTTCGCGTTTCACTGCGGATTTGAGTGGGGGGCGCTGGTAGATTTCTCCCTTGAAGTAGCTGAATGTTTTTTTGATTTGGCTGTTTGTTGTGTCGCCGTGGAGTTTCATCAGGGTCACGTACTGTTTCCCTGCAAGCAGCAGCCCCTGCAGGACCTTAGTTCCTTCCTCTAGGCCTATGGGGAGGACTCCTGTGACGTTTGGGTCTAGTGTCCCCGAGTGTCCTGCTTTGGTGAGGTGGAACATGTCCTTTACCCACGCGCTCACCTGGTGTGATGTGGGACCTGCGGGTTTGTCTACGTTGACTATCCCTTTGCGGATGTGTTCTTCGATTGGTCTGGCCGTGGGCGAGCATCCGTATTTCGGGTCTGTCTCCCCCTCAGATTTGACTTGGATGGTGCCGTCCATTAGAAATACCCGTTTAGGCTAACTTCAGGTTGGATAGTTCCTGGGGTACGTGTTTGGTATTGACGACCCATCTTGTGGGCTCAAGGTGCGCTCCAGCAACCTTTATTTTCTTGCCGTCAGCTCCCTCGACCATGAAGCCTCCGTCAACCTTTTCGAGTATGACGCAGATTTTCCATGCGTCGTTACCCACTGTCTTCCGGCATACCCTGCCGGCTTCAAACAATGCCATTTTAGTGTCCATCATTTAGGGATTATGTGTATAAAAAGGATTCCGGACTATTGCTGATATGGCCTATGTCGTTGGTTTGGATTGGCATGGGACGCTCATGGAGGACAGGTCGAAAGACCACTCAATCCCGTAGTTTCGCGAACCTTTGTGCAGAGTATTCTGGCATATGTGCCTTTTGTGCGTTCTGATGGGTCGGAAGACCCATCACAACTCGCAGTTATTCGCAAACCTTTTGTGAAAAGGTTTTGGGACTGCCGCGATTTGAACGCAGGTCACTAGCTCCCAAAGCTAGAAGGATACCAAGCTACCCCACAGTCCCGTTGTGGAAAATAGTAAGAATAATATAGAGTATGAGGTGGTTAATAACTATTTTTATGTGCTCTGTTTGGGGATTTGGGAAGTGTGTTATCGAGTAGTTTAGTTTTTCCGCGATGCATGTATGCGATTTCCACCATAGGGTACGTAATAGTAACCGCTTAGGCAGTAAGGGAGTTTGTGGGTTATTTGCCGTCTATAACGTCATTTTTAATGTAAGCATACCAAGTTTAAATTAATGTCAGATGATGGGGGAGGGAGTAATTTCTTCATTAATTTGCTGAGGGTTTCTGTTGGCGTGTGGATTGTCTGGTTTCTGTTAGTTTCCACAACATCAAGCCAGAATCCGCCGTATAACTGCGGCAGTTCATGCAGTTCCGATCAAAATTGTATTAATTGTCTATATTTTGGGGGGCCTATACCATGCACAGAAGGTAAATGCGTCGACACCGCCTGTGTTTTCAACTCGTGCACTGGAGACTGCTGTCTACCATCTACTACAACCACTACTTTACCATGTGACCCAGAGAATAATGACAAGAGTTTATACGGGAACCCTGACTGTCTCCCACTCATGGACCCGGCGTTCACTGACGGATTTGGAGATGGGGATGTCCCGTGCAGACAAAGCCGGTGCGTTGGGACAACCTGCATCTTCAGCGACTGCTATTGTGTCTCAACGACTACGACGACAATACCCTGCAACGACTTATGCCAACAGACATACGGCAGCAGAGTAACAGGAGGACAATGCTACGGGTACCCAATAAGACCAATACAATGCACCATCGACTACGGCACAGACGCCATATGCAGCAGCAGCTACATAGACCCATTCTCTAACCTACCATGCTGCGAAGCATCAACCGACCCAGACTGCACAACATGCTGGACAAACTGCAACACCATATGCACCAACAAAAACCAATACGTAAGCCAATGCTTCGACCAAGGAGACACTGAATTCGACCCCGACTACCCAACCATCCCATACAACTGCGAATGCACCCCAGACAACAACTGCTCCAGAAGCTACCAACTACCAAACAACATAGAAAACAACCCCTGCTTCGTCCTACCAAACGTCTACAACCAACTAAACGCAGGCTGGACCGGATGCTACAACGGAAAAACCGTGCTAAACCCAAACCCCAAAAACCAATGCTGCTGCACAAAAACACCCTCTGAAGGCGACGACAACGACGAAGAAGGGGACGAACAAGACGACGAATCAGACGATGGGAGTGAGGATGGGGATAATGAGGATGATGATACTGACGAGGGTGACGAGTGCGCTGCCTGCAGCGTCACCAGCATAGTATGCCCGGAAGATCTGCAGCTTGCTGGAAACTCCTTCCAGATAGGGTACAAGTACATGCCCGCAAGCAGTGATTACCCGTATCCAGTGCGTAAACTGTATGTTGACGGTGCTACGACATGGGAGCAGTGCGTATCATCAGAGATGAACCCCACCTGCGCTGAGTCAGAGGGTAGTTTCACCACCATGTGCCCGGCAGGGGGGGCGCAGGAGTGGAACTCCGGGCAGCCTAGGGCGACAGTACCATATTATGTGGGCTGCTGGGGGTCTGCTACTGGGGTTCAGACGGACTGCGATATACCGACCCCGACCGCGACGTGTGATGTGGACTGCCAATACTGCACAACCATTCTAAAGTTGACAGTCAATGTGACTGCCCCAAAGCAGATTGATAAAATAAGATCCTGCAGTCTTGAGCTCTGGTGGTTTAGTAATGCGACCAATGGGTGGCATGAGATGTTCCCCGATGCCGACCCGACTACCCAGAGTAATCCAGCCTATAGCCTTATGCGCCGTAATAATATAGAAAGCGCAATAGGTCATGAGGAGCCAAAAGGAATAGACGACATCAGCCCAGGAATATTATATACATTCGATTTGAATACTGTCATCGCCCCGGGCTGGTATCGCTGGAATACTGAATGCTGGGCATCGTTTAGCCCTAAGGTGACCGCACCTGATGATTGGACGGTCTATGTGGACTGCCCCCCACCGTGACAGAATCACATACCGCACCCTGAAGGGTGCAGTATGATATTACAAGCCCATACTGAACTGCGACATGAATATCGCAGTATGGGACTTGTAATCATATGAGGCCGTCGTAGACGAGTGACGGCCTTATGTTTTTTAGGGTGAATCTGACTAGGAATTTCATCCTTCTTGAGAGACGCTTCTCCTTCAGGTATTTTATCAGTTCAGCCCTCAGTTTGAATATGTGCTCCATCTCCAGGTGCAGTTCATGCTCTATCGACTTGAGGTTCACTGAGTAGGATTTCATTAGTGCGGAGGTCCCTTTGGTTTCCGAGACCTGTGCTAGGTCCCTGATGAACGATTCATTCGCGGTCTTGAAGAGACGCAGGCGCACGTATGAGTTATGGTGGGAGATTATCTTCGATATGTTGTCGTGGACCCGTATCTCGTTCATCTTGTATTCGCTCTCCAGGGCGGCCATGTTCTCCCCCATCTCCTCCTCGTAGCGGAAGCCGATGTAGTCGTCTATCTTCATCAGGGTCTTGGCTGATACTACCCCCTGCATCTGCAGGTAGAGGAAGTATGATTCGTCTGTCGTCAGGTTCAGTGTCTCTACTATGCGCATGAAATAGTCTTTGCTGTCGTAGTCTTGCGGCAGTGTGTATGTGTAGCTTACCTGGTTCCAGTCTATGAGTGCAGCAAGCCTCAGTTTCTTCAGTTGCCTGTTGACGCCGCCTGTACTCTCCCCGACGCCGAGGTCAACAATTAGCTTCTGCTGGATTACACTCCTTTTGAGGCCCTTCGGATTGCTTGTTAGGAGGTATTGTATGATAGTCAGGAGAGTCTTCCCTTCGCGCAGCCGTTTAACACCACCACCCTCCATGTTACATTATACACTATATAAGAATAAAAATGTGTCAGGTTTGTTGTTTTGATTTGAGTATGAATGAATTTAGATAGTTTAGAGAGCAAGGAGCATAGTAGGTAACCTGAAACGATAATGTACTAAGGTAATAACCTACAGCCGATTTTTTATCACGTAAGCCGCATTGTGGTCATCATAACGGTAAGGCACTATGCTCGACCAGATATGCCCCTTCAAGTAATAGACCGCTATTCTGTCGCCAGACTTGTACGTATTCCAATCTTCATGAGCTATGCAGAGGTCATCCGAACCTGCCTCACTCTTGACTTTCACACAATACCATATTGTCGATGGATTCTGGAGGCCACCCATCATGTACTTGTCGGTGATGACCGCAGGGTACATGACCTCTACAGCAGAGCAGGTATTCCATAGGGTGACGACTGACGCAGATATTATCAGCACCACTATAAGGTAAATCGGCCAGCGGAGCCTCCCTAACAGGAGCTTATAGACTTCAGTGAACGCGAAGGCCGTGAATGACAGGAGGAGTATGAAACCAGCCACCATCCGGCCTGCGCAGTCGACGTCTAGTATGACGCTCATCGCCGGGGCCATGAGCATGAGAGCAAGGAGGAACCAGGGCGTGTATAGGCCTATGGTGGAGCCCGATATGAGGAAGCGTATGTCGCGGGGGTTCATCCCGGCCTTTATCTTGTTTATGAGTTTATAGAGGAATATGGTCCTGCTGATGTTCGAGATTAATCCGCCGAATCCCGTGCACACGAAGCTCATCGTGTGGATTCCAGACAGGTCCTTGTATTTGAGTTGGATGAACTGTTCCCCATAGAACCTCTCGAGGCTGATGTCCATTATCTCAGATAACTCCACTGAGAGCGGCCTCTCTAGCTCGAAGACGAGCCTGGACTGAGTCAGATATAGCCTCGTCTCGGATAGTTTCAGGACGGTCGGGTCCAATTGGACCCTACACTCATAGAGGGCCTTCTCGCCCTCTGAGAACTCTAGGACCACGATATACTATGTGAGCGAGCGTTTAAATAAAATGCTATCAGTCCAGGTACTCGTTAATGTGGGCGAGCCATCCTGCATCGCCTATATTGAGGAGCCCCTCATCCTCAAGGACAGTCACCACCTCAAGTTCCCTCAGGTTCTTCCCGAAGCCCTTGCGCTCTGACACTATCTCCTTGAGCGCATCCTTGGCTTCAGTGAACCTCCTTTTCGTGTCCACGACCCACCTGCCGTCTTTCACATATGGCTTGTCGAGCGCGTACTTCTGGTTGAACTTCTCCTGGTTGCTTGCATCCTGTGTTACCGGCGGGCCCAAGTGGTGGACCATATTAGGGAGCGTCCAGACCTCGAATTCCAGCAATAGGACCGAAATACCCTTCTCATTCGTCCAGATGGAGTTTTTGAATACCGTGAACTCCATACCCTCAATCTCAGACACCAGATGTTTTGCCGTCTTTCGCATCTGCGAGTACAGGGTGTTGGCGTTGATTTTCTCGTGTTTGAAGACGACGGCCATGAATTTCGACTTTCTGGCCACCATCGCGCTAGCCAACTGCTCCTTCGTCCTCATCGGCTTCGATTTGGGGAAGAAGAACTCCTCAGACGGCCTGTGGATGTATTCGTCGGACTTCACTATGAGTTTAGATAGGCACTCAGATGAGACGGCCGCAGCGACGTTGCGGCTTTTATCCACAGGGTCGACTACGATGAGTTCCGCTTCTGTGAAGAATTTGGGTAGCGCCTGGGGGTCGTCCCAGAGGCCTTCGAGGTCTATTACCTCAGGTATGTTCCATGAGCGCGCTGCTTCTAGGACCTTGTTGAATGAGCCGTATCTTATCACTAGGAGTTCCACCAGGTACCCTGAGAATCCCTCGACTTTCGCTTCAGCCCCGTAGACTCCTATGCCGCGCATGAACTGCTTCAGGAGCCGTATTTCCGAGTTGAGGTTGCTGTCCTTTATCTTTGAGCTGACGTATTGGGTGTGGTGTGGGGTGCGGTCGACTGCAGACATGATTTTCGCACCCTCGTAGCATGGGACTATCTCTATGTTATTGCCCTCATATGAGCCTTTAACGTAGGGGTGTTCCGCATAGTCTATCTCATGTTCCACCCCCAGCTTATTGAAGATTTCCTTGCCGATTTTGAGGGCCTGCTTCTCGAGGTCGGCTCTTGGGACGTCCTGCGGGAACTGTATGAATATGTCGATGTCCTTGTTGTTGGCGAGGTCAGTGTCTTTGGCGAGTGAGCCGACGAGTATCGGCTTGACAGGGTATGCATTAAGGAGTTTGAAGACGCGCTCTACGAGCGCCATCTCCTCAGAGCGCTCCTTGCGAGTGGGAGTTACCCGCTCAAGTATAGACTCCACATTCAAGTCCACACCCCCTCAATCTCCGCCCCACATGTGCATTTACCGTCTTTCACCTTGTTTTGTATCACCGCGAAACCGCTCCGTTCGATGAGGAGTTCGCCGCAACGCGGGCAGTACGTGTTGTCGTAGCGGCCGTGCTTGACGTTGCCTGCATACACGTACTTCAGGCCTGCATCCTTGCCGATTTCCACTGCCGTCTCGAGGGTTTTGACATCAGTTGGCGGCAGGTCCGTGAGTTTGAAGTCCGGGTGGTAGGCTGAGACGTGCCATGGGACAAAGTCGCGCAGTTCCTGCTTTATGAACTCCGCTATCTGTTTGAGTTCGTCTTTGCCGTCGTTGAGCGAGGGTATTATCAGGGTCGTAACCTCCACCCATACGCCGCGTTTCACAAGTGACTTGAGCGTCGAGAGGACTGGCTCGAGTTTTGCGCCGCAGACTTCGGAGTAGAATCTGTCCGAGAAGCTCTTGAGGTCCACGTTGTCAGCGTCCAGATGTGGGCCGATGAGTTTTATCGCATCAGGGCTCATGTAGCCGTTGCTCACGAACACGTTGCGGATGTGCTTGTCTTCAGCGGCTACTGCCGTGTCGAGCGCATATTCCATGAATATCGTCGGTTCAGTGTACGTGTATGATATGGACTTGCACTTGCTCTTCTTGGCAGCGTAGACTATCTCGTCTGGGGTGACTTCATCGCCTTCTATTGCCCCGCCGAGCCTCGGCATCTGGCTTATCTGCCAGTTCTGGCAGTGGCTGCACCTCAGGTTACAGCCGACGGTGGCGATGGAGTATGATGTCGAGCCGGGGAGGAAATGGTACAGCGGCTTCTTCTCTATCGGGTCCACGTGCATCGCACAGGGGCGGCCGTATACGAGCGTGTACATTTTCCCGCCTCGGTTCTCCCTCACCCCGCAGACCCCCCGATGACCGTCTGCTATGCTACAGTAGTGGGGGCACAGCCTGCATTTGACGAGCCCACCATCGGCAGCATCGTAAAGTAACGCCTCATGCATCAGATAATGAATATGCGAATGGCATTAAAACACTAGAGCTAAAGGTTTAACGTAACTTTTTCAATAGTTCTTCTCTGCCCATATTGACTTGGCTAAGGATATTCAACAAGGTGCCCTTCTTCAAGGGATTGTGCAGAGGTATTGTAACGCGGTGATAAGGTTCACTGCTCGATTTGATGGTGACATGGCTGCCTTTTCGAGACTGGACTACGTAACCTTCGCGGATGAGCATCGTTAGGACATCATCGCCTGAGACAACGGGAAGTTTCATGGAACTGAAACGACGGCGATGGAGGCTCTTGGTAGACTGTCTGGTTTGATTCCGTCATTCCTTAAACCTACAAGGTGGCATTCTATCGCTTCTCTCGCATTAGTCAATGCCTCCTTTTTAGTGTCACCTTGGGTGAAACATCCGGGTAGGCCGAGGACTATTACGTTATATCCCCCCTCCTCAGCAGGTTGCAGAACAATCTTGTATTTGCTCATCATTACATATCACTTCGTCGTTTATTTAAATACTCTTTAAGAGGTTTATAACTCCAGTGTTAGCTGTGGAAAAGTTACTGCTGAGGCAGGTTTTATTGCGAGATTACATAAGTTATCTGGATTAGTCAGATGCAGTATGTCAAGATTCCTCAGGAGCGGGTGAGCATCCTCATAGGAGAGGAGGGAGCGACGAAGAAGAGGCTTGAGGAGAGGACGAAATGCAGGATTAATATCGCCGATAGTGAGGTATCTGTGGACGGAGACTCCCTTGAGGAGTGGGTCGCAAAGGACGTGGTCCACGCTATAGGACGGGGATTCAACCCTGAGAAAGCCATGCATCTCCTTAAGGACGGGTATGTCTTTGACATGGTGGATATAACGGAGTTCGCATCCACCCCCAACTCCAGGGAGCGCCTCAAGGGTAGGATAATAGGCGAGG